>Ga0209347_1004031_pt1 | contig 15990 bp, 15 predicted proteins | sample AutmiccommuBRH23_FD_187382 | JGI IMG/M metagenome (GOLD analysis project Ga0209347, IMG submission 187382) | Deep subsurface microbial communities from Mt. Terri, Switzerland - Autotrophic microbial communities BRH/23 (SPAdes) (version 2) | ecosystem: Environmental > Aquatic > Deep subsurface >...
CCCGTTCAACGACGTCGAAATCAACGTCACCGGTACGCTCGTCGTGCTGGAAGCCTGCCGCCGCTTCAATCCTGAAGCCCGAGTGGTCTTCAGCGGCACGCGAGGACAGTACGGGCCCAGCGTGAAGCTGCCCGTCGACGAGAATGCCCCACTGAATCCGATGGGAACGTACGCGATCACGAATCTCGCCGCTGAGAAACTCGTGCTCATGTACCACGACGTGCATCACGTCAAAGGCGCGTGCCTCCGCATCACGAATACGTACGGACCACGCCACCAGATGCGCCACAACCGATACGGAGTGCTGAACTGGTTCCTGCGGCTCGCTCTCGACGACGAGACGATCCCGGCGTTCGGGGACGGCCGGATTCTACGCGACTTCGTCTTCATCGACGACCTGGTGGACGCTCTTCTGCAGACCGGCGCGACCGATGCCGCGTACGGCGACGTCTTCAACATCGGCTCCGGCGGCGCGATCTCCTTCATCGACCTGATCGGAAAGATCATCGAGCTCACCGGATCGGGACGGTCGCAGTTCGCACCGTTCACCGAGGAGCGCAAGGCGCTCGAGCCGGGCGACTACTGGGCCGACATCACGAAGATCCGCAGCAGGATCGGCTGGTCGCCGAAGGTGTCGCTCGAAAACGGTCTGCGCCGCACCATCGAGTACTACCGCGCGCATCGCGATCACTACTGGACGAAAGGCGAGGAGTGGACACCGGTATGAGCCTTCGCCGGGCGGACGAATCGCTCCTCCACATCGGCGAAGGTCTCGAGCTCGATCCTCTCGCAGTGATCGGCGAAGTTCCCGCGCGGAAGATCTCCACTCTCGAGCTCTTTCTGGGCGCCGGCGCCGTCATCCGGAGCGGAAGCGTGATCTACGCAGGCTCACGGATCGGGGCGCGCTTCATGACCGGACACAACGTCGTCATCCGGGAAGAGAACGTCATCGGCGACGACGTTGCTGTCTGGAGCAACAGCGTCGTCGACTACGGCTGCGAAATCGGTGACGGCGTAAAAATTCACACCGGCGTCTATGTCGCCCAGTTCACGCGGATCCGCGAGGGGGCTTTCCTGGCACCGGGTGTCATGATTGCCAACGACCCGCATCCCGGCTGCGCTCACTCACGGGAGTGCATGCGCGGCCCGACGATCGAACGCAATGCCCAGATCGGCGTCAACGTCACGCTGCTGCCGTTCGTGACCATCGGCGAGAGCGCGCTGATCGGCAGCGGCAGCGTCGTGACCAAGGACATCCCGCCGCGCATGGTGGCCTATGGAAATCCGGCGCGCGTCGTTTCGTCGATCGACGACCTGCAGTGCGTCGTCGACCCCAAACTTGTGGACCATCCCTACAAACGATGACCGACACGATCTCGACTCTCCCGGTTCCTTTCGCCAATCTTCACCGCGAGCATGATTCGCTTCGTGCCGAGCTTCGCTCGGCGATGGACGACGTGCTGGACAGCGGCTGGTTCATCCTCGGCCGCCGGCTCGAAGCGTTCGAGCGCGCGTTCGCCGAATACTGCGGCGCCAGGTTCGCCATCGGTGTCGCTTCCGGTACCGACGCGCTCCACCTCGCGCTGCTCGCTGCCGGGGTGAAGCCCGGAGACGAAGTGATCACCGTAGCGAATACCTTCATCGCTACCGCACTCGCCATATCGTATGCGGGCGCAACGCCCGTCTTCGTCGACGTCGATGCCGAAAGTCAGTTGATCGACGTGGAGCAGATCGAAGCGCGGATCACGGAGCGGACGCGCGCGATCATTCCGGTCCATCTGTTCGGGCGCATGTGCGACATGCGAAGACTTCGGCAACTGGCGATCGCCCGTGGGCTGACCGTCATCGAGGATGCCTGCCAGGCGCACGGCGCTCGCACCGCGGACGGAATGGCGGGAACGATCGGCGCGATGGGCTGCTTCAGCTTCTATCCGACCAAGAATCTGGGCGCATACGGCGACGCCGGCCTGGTGACGACGAACGACACGCAACTCGCTGAACGCCTGCGCTCGCTGCGGAATTACGGGCAGACGCAGAAGTACCATCATGCCGTTCGCGGCTTCAACAGCAGACTCGATGAGATTCAGGCCGCCGTCCTGCACGTGAAACTCGGATCACTCGATCCACGCAACGACGCGCGTCGTGGGATCGCACGTCGGTTCACAGCCGGGATCAACAATCCATTCGTCTCGACGCCTCCGGCTGATGCCGAGGGAGAGCACGTCTATCATCTCTACGTCGTGCGGACGCCGCATCGCGAGCAGCTACGCATGTGGCTTTCCGCTCGCGGAATCGAAACGCAGATCCATTACCCGGTGCCCATCCATCAGCAGGAGGCTTACCGCGACCTTACCGCCGGTGTCACGCTGCCCGTGACCGAACAGCTCAGCGGCGAAATCCTCTCTCTTCCGATCTTTGCGGAAATGAACCAGGACGAGATCGACTGGGTGATCCGCTGCGTGAACCGGTTCCAGCCCGAATGAAACTGCTCCACCTCACACAGGTGTTCGAGCTGGCGAACGACAGCGGTTCCGATCGCCACTTCTTCTTCTGCCGGCATGCGGTGCGGAAGGGGTGGGACGCCGTCGCGATCACGAGCAACGTGAACTACAAGACGGCGACCGCACGCTATCCCGGCAAATGGCTCGTCACCCGTGAGGCCGACGGTGTTCAGGTCAGGTACGTTTATTCGTTTGCCGGCATTCGAGGGAGCCTCGCGCGACGCGTCTGGTACTACGTCACGTACTTCGCGGCGACGATCGTCGATGCGTTGCGCCAGTCCCGGCCGGACGTCGTGTACGCGGTTTCGACGCCGCTGACGGTCGGATTTCTGGGGATGCTGCTGAGCAAGATCTGGCGTAGACCCTTCGTGTTCGAGGTGACCGACCTGTGGCCGGACGCGATCGTTGCGGTCGGGCTGATGAGGCGCGGCCCGATGCTGACGCTCGCGCAATGGATGGAGAGGACGTGTTACCGCAATGCGGCCGGCATCGTCGCGCTGACGAAAGGAATCCGTGAAGGGATCATCGCCAAAGGGATCGGCCCGGAAAAGGTATCGCTGATCACGAACGGGTTCGACCCGGCGCTCTTCACCGCTGTCGATGACGGGTCACGCGCAGCGGTGCGGGCGAAGCTCGCTCTTCGCGACGACCAGCTTCTCTGCATGTATCTCGGCGCGCACGGCATGTACAACTCCCTCGAGACGATTCTCGGCGCGGCGGAGCACCTGCGCGATCGCAATGACATTGCGTTCGTGTTCGTCGGCGACGGCGATCAGAAGGCGCCACTGCAGCAGCAGGTGGAGGCGAAAGGTCTGTCCAACGTGCACTTCCTGCCGCCGATCCCCCGACACGAGTCCGTCGGGGTTCTGTCAGCGGCCGACGTGTTCCTGCTGCCGAACCGGGCGGGGGCGTTTTACCGGATGAACCTTCCGAATAAGCTCTTCGACTTTCTCGCCTCGGCGCGGCCTGTCGTCGTGGCGGGCGAAGGAGAGACAGCCGAAGTCGTGTCCCGTGCAGGCGCTGGCACGATCGTTCCGGCTGAGGACGCGCGCGCGATGGCGGGCGCCATCGCAGACCTCCGGGATGCAGGCGCGGAGATGCGATCCGAGATGGGGCGGCGTGGGCGTGCCTTCGTGCATGAACATTACGATCGCGAGAAACTGGCAGAACACTTCGTCGAAGTGATCGAGAGAGCAGCAGGATGACCGCCGTTCACATCCGCGGTGCCGAGGACGGTGACCTTACGGCTCTCACGCAGGTCCACGTCCAGAGCTTTCCGGGATTCTTTCTCTCAGCCCTCGGGCCGCGGTTCCTCCGCCTGCTCTATCGGGAAATTCTCCACAGTCGCGACGGAGTGCTGATCGTGGCTGAGGACTCGTCGGGCGTAATCGGCCTCGCAGCTGGGACGACGGCACAGAGCGGTTTTTATCGCACGCTCCTCCGGCGCAGGCTGGGAGGATTCGCGTTCGCAGCCATCCCGGCCGCTGTGCGACGTCCGCAGATCGTGCCTCGACTTCTTCGCGCGCTCCGCCGACCGGCTGAAAGCGCCAGTGCCAGCGCCGCCGCCAGTCTGATGTCGCTGGCTGTGCTACCGCGCGCCGAAGGACAAGGGATCGGCGCGCGTCTTGTTTCCGCATTCTGCGAGGAGTTGCGTCGACGTGGCGTACGTGACGTCTGTCTGACGACTGACGCTGCGGGCAACGACGCCGTGAATCGTTTCTATTGCCGCCAGGGCTTCAACGTTGCGAGAACGATGACGACGGCCGAGGGGCGGGTGCTCAACGAGTACGTCAGGAGTTTGTGAGGAGATCCAATGAGCGAGTATTTCGTCCATCCCACCGCAGTCGTCGATCAACCGTGTGATATCGGCGCGGGTACGAAGATCTGGCATTTTTCACACGTCTCGAAGGATGCCCGCATCGGCGAGCGGTGCAGCTTCGGCCAGAACTGCTTCATTGCGAGCGAGGTAGTCATCGGGTCGAATGTCAAAGTGCAGAACAACGTCTCGATCTATACCGGCACGGTCATCGAAGACGACGTCTTCCTCGGTCCCTCCTGCGTCCTCACGAACGTGACCAATCCCCGGTCGCAGGTTCTGCGGCACTCGCTCTACGAGAAGACGCTGCTTCGTCGCGGCGCGACTGTGGGCGCGAACGCAACCATCGTCTGCGGCACGACGCTGGGTCGCTACTCTTTTGTTGCGGCGGGCGCCGTCGTGACGAAAGACGTTCCCGATTACGCGTTGATGTCCGGTGTGCCTGCGCGGCAGTCCGGCTGGATGAGCCGGCATGGACACAAGCTCTCGTTCGACAAGGATGGCATGGCGGTCTGCCCGGAAAGCGGCTTTCGTTATGAGCTCTCTGGAAGCCGCATCCGCTGTCTCGACCTTGATGAGGATGCGCCGTTGCCGGAGGCTCTCCGCATCGGCAACAAGGCGTACGACGAGTTGAAGACACCGCGCTGAGGTAGAGTGAACCGTATGGTGCAAGTCCCGTTTTTCAGACCTGAAATCGGCGAGGCCGAGATCGAAGAAGTCGTTGCTGTCATGAGGTCGGGCTGGCTCACGAGTGGACCGCGGGTGAAGCGCTTCGAAGCGGAATTCTCGTCCTTCGTCGGCGCGCAGCACGCCCTCGCTCTCAATTCCTGCACGGCTGCGCTTCATCTCGCCATCGAGGCGCTGCACGTCAAGGCAGGCGACGTCGTCATCGTACCGACGATGACGTTCGCGGCTACCGCGGAAGTGGTCAGGTATCTCGGCGCCATTCCGTTGCTCGTCGACTGTGATCCCTCGACGTTGAACATCGACTTCGATGACGCCGAGCGGAAGATCGCGGACCTGCGCGCCGGCCGTCTCCCCGGCCTTCCGGCAGACGCTCCGATCGTCGGCGTCATCCCGGTGCACGTCGGTGGGTTCATGATCGCCGTCGACGCCATGCGCGCTTTCGCGAAGAAACACGGGCTCTGGCTGGTCGAAGACGCTGCGCACTCGCTTCCTTCGAGCTGGCGCGCGGACGAGTCTTCCGAGTGGATCCGCTGCGGCCACGACACCGCCGACGTCACCTGTTTCTCGTTCTACGCGAACAAGACGCTTACTACCGGTGAGGGAGGCATGGCCACGACTCCGTCCGCAGAGCTCGCGGAGCGGATGCAGATCATGTCGCTCCATGGACTCTCGATCGATGCCTGGGCTCGTTACTCGGGCGGGAAGAGCTGGGACTACAAGATCGTCGCGCCCGGCTTCAAGTACAACCTCACCGATGTCGCCGCTGCGATCGGGATTCATCAGCTCGCGCGCGCCGAAGAAATGCGAGCCGGACGGGAGCGCGTCGCGCTTCGCTACTTCGAGGAGTTCTCGGCGGTCGCCGAGATCGAGCTTCCTGCGAACGACGCGAACCGGATTCATTCCTGGCACCTTTATCCGATCCGGCTGCGTCTCGAGTTCCTGAGTATCGACCGAAACGCGTTTTTCGACGCGCTGCGCGAAGAAGGCATCGGGTGTTCCGTTCACTGGCGCCCGCTCCACCTGCACCCGTACTACCAGCAGACGTTCGGGTGGCAGGAAGATCATTGCCCTGTCGCGACGCGCGAGTGGGAGCGTCTCGTCAGCATCCCGATATTCTCGGGCATGTCGGACGACGAGATCGGACGCGTGGTCGCAGTCGTTCGCAGCCTTTGCGCGAGATATTCGCGAGCCACGGCTTCGGTCAGCGGGAGACAGTAACCGGTGAGGGGCGGGCTGCCGCGTCCGATCGAGGCGGTCATCGCGCTCGGTGCCCTCGTCGTTCTCAGCCCGGTCCTCCTCCTCACCGCGGGGGCCGTTCTGATCGGGTCGGGCACCCCGGTCATTTTCCGGCAGACGCGCGTCGGGCGCGGAGGCCGTCCGTTCGTCTTCTACAAGTTCCGCACGATGGTCAGCGGGGGCTCCGGTCCCGCTGTAACCGCAGGCGACGACGCGCGGATTACGCGCGTTGGTCGGATCCTTCGGCGAACGAAACTCGATGAACTTCCCGAACTGTGGAACGTGCTGATCGGAGACATGTCGCTCGTCGGGCCGAGACCCGAGGCGCCGCGCTACGTCTCAGCGGAAGAGAAACGGTGGGAGCGCGTGCTGGCCGTTCGTCCCGGACTGACAGATCCGACGACCCTCTCGCTCCTTGATGAAGAGTCGCTGCTGGCGGCCGTCGATGGCAATCGTGAAGAGTTCTACCTGCGGGAGCTCCTCCCGAAGAAGCTCGATGGATGCATCGCGTATCTCGATCGGCGCTCCTGGCGCACCGACATCGGCGTCATCATTGACACGCTGCTGGCCCTGCTACGTCGTGGCCAGCGGTCGTAGTGTGTGATGTCCTGGCCCCGGAGGCGCTTCGTCGTTCTCGATCCATAGGACCAGAGTCGACGCACCATGGACAGGCTGCTCCTGGCTACGATTCACACGGAGGTGCGATCGCTGTCTCGATGGCGGAAATCTCGTCGATGTAGAACTCCGCACCTTCCGCGGAAGCGGCGTAGACCACGGTGATGTGAGCGGGACACGTCACGTTCAGTCCCGATAAACGCTGCCAGTCGTTACCCGGAGCAGAGTAGGCGTTCGCCCAGGGTTTGTTCCCGTTGCTGCTGCCGATATACACACTGCCGCGAACGACGCGGATCCATGCTGACGTGGTGACGCGTGCTACAGGGGCTTCGAATCTCTGGAAGATCCCGCTGTGCTCCCCCTTTGCGATGACGTGCAGAGCCATACCCGCAGACCTGTCCGAAGGAACCAGCCTGGTCATCACTTCCAGGCCAGGCTGCTCGTTGAAGATCTCCCAGCTGGAAGCGGCTGAGGGTGCCGTCTGCAGGGTCGTACGAGCGACAGCGGTCCGATACGCGGGCTCCGAGAAATCCGCGTTGTTCAGTTGATTCCGTTTGTCGAGCAGGCCCTTCTCAGCCAGGTTCTTCTCGTCACGTGCGCCGACGATCGAATAGGCGGCCCAGCGCGCCTCGGCGTCCGGCACTTCTTTCAGAATGTCGGTACCGCTGAACTCGGCCGCCGTGACCAGACTGCTGATTGCGTCGTTTTTCGGAGCGCCCGCCTGGAGCTGGGCGAGACCGAGGGCCATGTAAAGCTCGGGCCTGCGATCAAATCGGAGTGCAGAGCGGTAGGCCTGGACCGCCACGTCCCACCGCTCGAGAATCGAAAGCGCGGAGCCTGTCAGCATCCAAAGGTTCACGTTCGTCGGGCATGAGTCCGCGCTCGTGATGAGAAGAGGAAGCGCTTCCTCGGCCACCCGTCGCGCGCGATACGTGTGGCGAATCTCCCAGACGGAGTCGATCGACCTCGCCACCTGTCCCTCCACCGTGTTGCATCGCCAGGGGGTCAGTACGAGCGAGTCAAGTGCCGTGACCGCGCCCAATCCCACGAGGACCGCAGCTGCCTTACGCCACATCGGCGCTCCATGCGAAGCAGCAGGCGGCAATGACGATATTTGCGCAGGCAGGAGCCGCAAGGTGCCAGGGAAATTGCGCGAGCATGATGAAAGCCAGCGTTACACCGAACGGCAGTGCCAGCACCTCTGCGATCCGGGCTTTCGTCTCAGTTGGTTCAGGAACTCGCCGTCTGGAAATGCGCAAGAGCAGGAAGAAGGCAGCGAAGGAAACGACAAGTCCGGGTATCCCAGTCTCGGCGAGGATCTGCATATGGTCGTTGTGCAGTTCGCCGAAATTGACCGCAGATGACACTCTCTCGCGCGCGAGTCGCGGATTTTCGTAACCGACAGCGATCCGGTACGGCAGGTACTGGAACTTGAAAGCGCCCGGACCGACACCGGTCAAGGGGTGATCGATGAACATCTTCGAGGCCGCTTTGAGCGGCATCAGCCTCCCGCGCGCGAGTTGGTCCCATTGGTTCTGTTCATACGCACTCGCCGCCTGGTCGATCCGATTTCTGATCGGCGGAAAGAAGGATGCTGCAGCGAAGACGATGGCTCCGAGGATTACAGCGGCGATGACAGTCCTCCTCTGTCGATAACCGTTACGCATGAACAGCAGGAGCGCGCCGCACACAATCGCGGCAATACACGTCATGGTTTCGGTGAGCACGATGGCGGCCGTCAGGAGAACGGCCACGGCCCCGTACCACCACCGGAGCGTTCGGCCGTAGAACGCCGTTGCAAATGCGAACAGGGCTGGCCCGACGAGGTAGACCGCGACATCGTTAGGATTACCGAGCAATGCGTTCTTCATCATCCGCGGTTCTTCATGAGGGTGGAAAACCCACGGATTCCATACTTCGAAAGCCTGCAGAACAACGACGACGCTGTTGATGACGGCCGGGATGAGTATTGCCGCTGCCACCGATGAGAAGGGCGCGTGTCGGACGACGAACGCAAGTACGAAGAAGAGCATCATGAGCGAGGTGACCCACACCATTGCGGGCATGCTCAGCGCTCGGTTCGTGGAAGTGGCGCCGGTAACGATCAACCAGCAGAAGCCTGCTGATGCGACCCACAGAATCGGGCCCATATTTCGCGCTTCATCAACGACGTTGAGACGGCGAAGCAGCACACCGATCCCGGCGATTGCGGCAGTGGTGATTGCCACAGTGTAGAGAAACAGTTGCTTCGGCAGACGAAAATGATCGTATCCGGTATAGCTGATGACCAGGGGGACTGCTGCCACGCCGACCAGCGTGACGAACGTCAGCACACGCAGTATCCAGCGTCCATCTTGACGGATACGGCGATCTGCTTCGCTGGTATCTGACGGCAGCCCGTTTCTCAATCTAGGTCTTCGCTAATGCGGGGAGCTCGCTTGGAACCGTCCAAGGCCTGCTGCCGCGGGAGGGCAGTGCTGAAGCAGCTGCATCCGATGCGCTTTGATATTCGGGGATCAAGTGGCGCAGCAGAGGGATCATATCGTGCTCCCGAGCGTGCGCTTCGCTTACGGAAGTCAGCCAGCTGGCGACCAGATCGGAATCTGGTTGCGGCGCTTCGGTGACGACGATCTGAGGGTGCATCGTGGGTTTGATGTCCTCGCCCGTCAACCGGATTTCTTCGAACATCTTCTCGCCGGGACGGAGACCGGTGAACACGATGGGGATTTCGTCTTCGGTGTGGTTCGAGAGTCGAATCAGGTCGCGGGCGAGGTCTGCGACTTTCACCGGCTCACCCATGTCGAGCATGAAAATCTGACCGCAATCGCCAAGCGTCGCGGCCTGGAGGACCAGTGAAATCGCTTCGCTCGTCCGGATGAAGTAGCGGGTGACGTCGGGGTGCGTCACGGTGATCGGGCCGCCGGCGGCGATCTGCTCCATGAACAGGGGGATCACGCTGCCGGAGGAGCCGATGACGTTGCCGAAGCGAACGATCGTGAGCTTCATCGACGAGGTCTGGGCGACATCGAGCAGAAGGATCTCGGCCGCTCGCTTACTGGCACCCATCACGCTCGTTGGATTGATCGCTTTGTCGGTCGAGATGCAGACGAATCGGTCAACGTCGTTCCGCACGCAGATCTCTGCGAGCTGTCGCGTCGCGATAGCGTTGTTGCGGATGTACTCCGGCGGATTCTCCTCGCCGAGAGGGACGTGCTTGTGCGCTGCCGCGTGGAGGACGATGTGCGGCTTCTCACGCACGATGAGAGCTTCGAGGATGTCAGTGTCGCAGATGTCGACAAGGTTGCTTGTGACTTTGGATGTGACCCAGGAAGCTTCACGAGTGAGGCGCTTGCGCACTTCGTAGAGAGCGTACTCCGAACGCTCGACCAGCGCGAGACTCTCAGGCTCGAATCCGACGATCTGCGCCGCGAGCTCTGAGCCGATCGTCCCTCCGGCTCCTGTGACGAGGACGCGCTTGCCGCGGAACAGCTCACGCACCGGATCGCCGGGCAGATCGATCCGCTCGCGGCGCAGGAGATCCTCGACGTTGACGGGCCGCAGCTGGGTGACCTGAACCTTCCCGCTCACGAGTTGGTCGATGCCCGGCATCGTTTTGAACGGGAGGTCGGTGGTCGCGATGTGACTGAGCAGCTCACGCAACCGTTTGCCTGATGCACTCGGGATGGCGATCAACACTTCGTCCGCTTCGGTCCCGTCGGCGATCTCCGCGATGCGGGCGATCGGACCCGTCACCGTGATGCCGCGAATATCGGAATTCCATTTCGACCGCTGGTCATCGACGAAGCCGACAACCCGCATACCGAGCTGCGGACGATGCTGGATCTCCCGAGCCAATGCTTCGCCGGCGTCGCCGGCGCCTACGATCAGCACGCGCCGCGCACTTTCCGAAATCGGTGCCTGTGGGCGCAGACGGTCGCGTCCTACACGGATCAGGATGCGCGCGCCGAAGAGTGCCAGTACGGCAAACGCCCAGTCGATCAGGAGCACGCCGCGCGGAGGCGCAACCCACCGTGCCTCGAGCCCCAACATCGGTCCCACGTAGAAAAGGATCAGCAGGATGGCGAGGGCCGTGCAGAGTCCAAAAACCAGGCGGATCACGTCGGAGACGCCAACATACCGCCACCAGCCCCTGTAGAAGCCAAAGAACAGGCCCGCCAGCAGCTGCACCCCGATGACCACCCAGAAACTCGAACGGAACGTCAGCGCCAGCTCCTGCGGAATGGCGGTCTCGAAACGGAGGAGCCAGGCCACCGCGTAGGCAGAGGCGAAGACGAATGCGTGGAAGCCGAAAAGGACCACGACGCGCGCGGCGAGAGCGCGCTGGAGCCAGGAGCGGTTGGAAGTCATGCGATCAGATTGGGACTGACGGATTATAGGGACCACAGGAGATACTTACAATATCCCTCAAATAGGGGATGTATCGTTGTGTCCGGTAAGAGGTTACCGGCTCGCGCATGAAGCGGCGCAGCTGTCGAGGCCACGTAGTCCGAAGACGCGTTTCGAACACGCTCCTCGAGCCCTCTGGCTCTGGCTGAAAGGGCGGTTCCCCCCCAATGCCTCCCGGGCTGCACACAAGACGAGTTCGATTGAAAAACGCGCTGAGCTCCCGGCGCGGGGCTCTTGCTGCCGGATAATCAGTCCGATACCTCATGCCTCCCTCCCACCGCCTCAAATCCCTCTCCCGCGACGATCTCGCGGACTTCCTCGCCGAGAACCTCACCCTTCTCGTCGAGGATGAGGTGCTGGAGGTGCTGGACAACCCGAATGTCACGCCTCAGATGATCGGGAAGATCGCTCAGACGGCGCGGCTCACTTCCTTCCACGGAGTTCGGGTCCGGCTCGTGGCGCACCGGCAGACGCCGCAGGCGCATGCGGTCAAGTTCGTTCACTACCTCTACTGGTTCGATCTCCTGCGCCTCTCGACCGACGTGCAGGTTCCCTCTCCGGTCCGGCGGGCGATCGATACGCAGATGCTCAACCGGGTCGACAAGCTCTCGGTGGGGGAGAAGGTCACCTCGGCTCGCTCGTGCAGTCAGGCGCTGGTCAAGACCTTTCTGTACGACCCCAGCCCACGCGTCTTCGAAGCTCTGCTCCTGAACAAGCGCCTACGTGAGGACGATCTGCTCGCGCTCATGAGCTCGGACCGGGCGCTGCCCCACCAGCTGCTCATGATCGGCAACGACATGCGATGGTCGTTCCGGCAGCAGATCCGGAAGGCCCTCGTGCTGAATCCAAAGACGCCTCGGGCGACCGCGGCCACGCAACTGCGCTACCTCTCGAAGCTCGAGCGGCGACGCATCCACGCAAACCCGGCCACCTCTCTCTATGTCCGCCGCTGCATCGAACGCCTCCAGCCGGACGATTTTGGTGTCCGTTCGGACTCCATTGATTACAATGCAGAGCCTGATGCCTGAGCAGGATTCGAAGGGCACGTCCGAACCGTCCGAGCTCACTTCGTTCGGCGAGGAGTTGCGTCGGGAGCGCGAGATTCGTGGGATTTCTCTCAAGGAAATCGCCGACTCGACGAAGATCAGCAAGCGCTTCCTCGAAGCGATCGAGCGCAATGATCACCTGGCGCTGCCGGCACCGGCCTTTACCCGTGGGTTCGTCCGCGAGTACGCCCGGTACGTGGGTCTCAGCGCGGAAGAGATGGTCAATCGCTACAACTTCGCCGTGGCGGCCGACGACCGGATCGAAAAGCCACCCGAGATCGTCAAGAACCCTCAGACGCCCCCTCGCGACATCGCTCCGAAGCCGCCGAGGAAGACAGGCATTCCGTCGCCCTTCGCCCGGATCAATCGCAATTTCTTTGCGGTGCTGTTCATCATGGCCGCACTCGCAGCGGTCGCCTGGTGGGCGGTGCAGCAGCGGCAGCCGGAACCTGAGCTGGCCGACATTCCGGTTGCGCCGGTGACGACGAGCGCCGTGGCTCCACCACCCCTGCTGCCGGAGACCGCGCCGGCCATCGATGATTCTTCGCTCCGGCTCGCCATCGAAGCGGTCGCCAATTCCTGGGTCACGCTCGAAGCCGACGGCAAGACCGTGCTCAACTCCGAGCTCGAGGCTGGCGACCGCCGCTCCTTCGAGGCTGCCGAAGCGTTTCGATTCCGCACGATCGGCAATGCGGCGGGCGTGAGGTTGACGCTCAACGGCATGCCCGTCGAGCAGCTCGGTGCGGACGGTGACGTCGTCCGCAATCGGATTTTCGATCTCGACACGGTTCGCCGGATGCGGGCCACGCCCTCCGACGCAGCTCCCCTCCAGCCATGAGCATGACCCCGGGCGAGCTGAATGCCGCCGGCGTGATCGGGCTGATCGAGTCGGGGGCGTATCCACGAGAGGTCGTCGAGACGATCGCACGCGGGTTCCTCCCTCTCCCTCAGGAGGACCTGATCGGCGTCCTCGTCTACCTCGGACTCGGAGACGACCCCGCGATTGCGACGACGGCGCGCGAGACGATGCTGCATGACGTCCCGGCCCGCGCGTTGTTCGAGTACGCGTCGAACGAGCGGATCGAACCGGCACATCTCGAGAGGTTGCTGCGGTTCACGAACGACACGCTCGCCCTCGAAGCGCTGATCCGCAACCGCGCCGTTCCCGACGAAGCGATCGCCGCGATGGCGCGTCACGCCGATGCCCGCGCACAGGAGATCATCGTCATCAATCAGGCGCGCATTCTGCGCGCTCCGGGGATTCTCGAAGCGTTGCTCGAAAACGAAGCGCTCACGCCCGACGTCCGGCGCCGCGCCCTCGAAACAAAAGAGGAGTTCTTCGACAAGAGGGCGCGCATCGAACTGCTCGAGGCGGAGGCCGCAGCGGAGCTCGATCTTGCGGACGTCCCGCTCGACCCGATCGCCGATCTGCTCGAGAAGGCAGTCGAGGCGGGGGATCAGCCGGTGCCGGTGAGCGTGCCGCTCAGCGACTTCGAAGGCGAAGACCCGACCAGGAAGGCGCTCTGGGTGCGCGTCAACTTCATGACCATTTCCGAGAAGGTGAAGCTCGCCTTTCAGGGGGACAAGTCGGCGCGCATGCTGCTCGTCCGCGAGCGTAACAAGCTGATTTGCGCAGCCGTGATGCGCAACCCCAGGATGACGGAACAGGAAGCGGAGAGCATCGCCGGGATGCGGAACGTCGAGGATGAGGTCCTGCGCATCATCGGCATGCGACGCGACTGGATGTCGAAGTACAACATCATGCTTGCGCTGATCCGGAACCCGAAGGCGCCGATCGGGGTTGTCCTGCCGTTGATCAATCGTTTAACCTTGCGCGATCTGAAAGGGTTGAAGGACGACAGGGGAGTGCAGCAGGTCGTCCGCGAGATGGCCCGCAAAGCCTACCTGGCGCGCTCGGCGAAGAATTGATGAAGGTCAACTACTACGAGATTCTGGGCGTCGAGCGCTCTGCGAGCGAGCAGGAGATCCGCGACCGGTTTCGCCAGCTCGCGCGGGAGAACCACCCGGACCGGTACCGGGGCGACGACAAGGAGGGGGCCGAGCGCCTCTTCCAGACGCTGACCGAGGCGGTCAACGTCCTGACGAATCCCGTCAAGCGTCGCCAGCATGATGCAGAGCTGAGTCCTGGTGCCCGTGCAACAGGCGGTGCCGACTTCGCGCAGGTTGCGAAGGCCTATCTGTCCAAAGGTGTGAAGGCCTACAAAGAGAGCGACTGGCGCGGCGCGTACGAGAATTTCGACATGGCCGCCAAGCACAATCCGCAGGACGCGAAGGCGTTCCACTACCTCGCTCTGGCGGCGGCGCGCATCCCGGCGTTCACTCGGCAGGCGGTGCAGGCGATCGAAACCGCCGTGCAGCGCGAGCCGATGAATCCGGTCTATCTGAAGGATGCCGGGTTGCTCTGCAAGCGGGCCGGCCTGGTCGCGAAGGCCGAGCGCTATCTCGAAGAGACGCTGAAATGGGACGCCACGAACGTGGAGGCCCAGACCGCCCTCGCTGAATTGCGCGAGAGCAAGGAGACGGGGAAGGGCGGTTTCTCGATTTTCGGGAAGCGCTGATCTGCATGGACGTACGCGCATACGGTCTCACCCACGTCGGTCGCCAGCGGCAGCACAACGAGGATGCGTTCCTGGTCGAAGAGACTGCGAACCTGTACCTCGTGGCTGACGGGATGGGCGGCCACGCCGCCGGCGAGATCGCCTCGCGCATTGCGGTCGATTCGATCAACGAGTTCATCCTCCATACGAAAGAGGACGACGGCACCTGGCCGCATGCCTACGACGAGCATTTCAAGCGCTCGACGAACCGGCTGATGGCGGCCGTGCGGATGGCGAACACGCGCGTCCTCGAGGCCATGCGGAAGGATGCGCGGCTTCGCGGGATGGGAACGACCGTCGTCGCCTGCCTCGCCGAGAACAGCACGATGTCGGTCGCGCACGTCGGCGATTCCCGCGCCTACCTCATCCGCGACGGACAACTCACCCGCATCACGAGTGACCACTCCTGGGTGTTCGAGCAGGTGCAGGCCGGCATGCTGACCGAGGCCGAAGCCGAGAAGCATCCTCTCCGCAACGTCATCACCCGCGCCCTCGGCGGCGCGCTCCAGGTTTCCCCCGACGCATCGGAGATCGAAGCCCGTCCCGGCGACCTCTTCCTTCTCTGCTCGGACGGCCTGACCGGCATGGTCCCTGAAAGCGAGATCCTCCGTCTGGTCGCTTCGAACGACGGCAATCTCGAAGAGGCCTGTCGCCAGCTCATCGACACCGCGAACGAACGGGGCGGGCTGGACAACATCACGGCGGTGCTGGTGGAGACTCGGTAGGTCCATGCACATCCGAATCGATTACTGCGGCGTTTGAAACTACTACCCTCGGGCCGCCGGTCTGGCGGCTGTGATCCAGAGAGAACTCGGCATCGAGCCTGAGCTCGTGCGCGGCAGCGGTGGGGTTTTCGTTGTCAGCGTTGGGAACCAGGCGATCTTCTCGAAGAGGGAGTCGGGGCGGTTTCCGACCGAAGAGGAAATCGTCGAGAAGTTGCGTAGCTTTCGCTGATTGCTCTGAGTTTGGCGCGTGCATGGCGCTCGAAGGTTCCTCGACCGTGCTGCGCTCCGCCTTCGGCTTCGCTCCACAGGCTCGGAATGACACCAAGGGGGAGCGAGCCG
>Ga0209347_1004032_pt1 | contig 15987 bp, 13 predicted proteins | sample AutmiccommuBRH23_FD_187382 | JGI IMG/M metagenome (GOLD analysis project Ga0209347, IMG submission 187382) | Deep subsurface microbial communities from Mt. Terri, Switzerland - Autotrophic microbial communities BRH/23 (SPAdes) (version 2) | ecosystem: Environmental > Aquatic > Deep subsurface >...
GCCTGGCGCTCAAGGACAGCAACTTCAACTGGCTGGGCCGCTCCCGCACCCTGAAGGGCTGCACCGACCTGCCCGAGGACCTCTACGAGGCCGGGCTGCTGCTCCTGGACCGGCACTGGGCCGGCCAGCCGGTGCGCATGGTGGGCCTCTCCCTGGGCAATCTGCTGCCCAACGCCGCCTCCCAGGGGGATATCTTCGGGCGCAGCGCCAAGCTCAGCCGGGTGGCCCGGGCCTGCGACCGGATCCGCAGCCGCTTCGGCGAAAAGAGCATTAAGCGGGCCGCCTCCCTGACCAAGGCCGGGGTGCTCTATGAATAGGGGCAACAAACTCTGGGAGGGGCATCGCCTCTTCATTCCGGAGCTGCGGGACAAGGCGGTGACCACCTGCCGCCACTGTGTGTTCCTGGTGGCGGTGGTGGGCCGGGAGGAGACCAGGCCGGGCTGCCTGACGGGGGTAAAGGAATACGGCACCCTGCGCAAAAGGGTGCCGGAGGAAATTCAGGCCGTGGCACTGCTGCGGCGGCTGGGCAAGGACGGCCTGCAGGAGGCGCTCTCCCGGGGCTCCGACCCCGACGCCCTGGCCTGCGGCCTGTTTCTACCTAGGAATACCGTACTCAAGTAAGACCACAGAAGAAACCGGAAAAAGCAGGCGCCGGGCTCATAAAGCCCGGCGCCTGCTTTTTTATATTGATGTTTACAGCTTACTTAAAAAGAAGCGGCCCGATAATCAGGGAGATGGTGCCAGCCACCTTGATCAGCGGGTTCATGGCCGGACCGGAAGTGTCTTTGCAGGGGTCGCCCACGGTGTCGCCGATGACGGCGGCCTGGTGGATGGGGTTGGGTTGGCCGTCGATCTTTTTGCCGCCCAGGTTGCCGGCCTCAATCCACTTCTTGGCGTTGTCCCAGGCACCGCCGGCGTTGGCCAGGAAGAGGGCCAACAGCACACCGGTGGCGGTCATGCCGGTCAGGAATCCGGCCAGGGCCTTGGCGCCCAAACCGAAGCCTACGATCAGGGGCACACCCACGGCCAGCAGGCCGGGGGCAATCATCTTGCTGATGGCCGCGCCGGTGGCGATGCTCACACAGCGGGCATAGTCGGGCTTCCCGGTACCTTCCATGATGCCGGGAATTTCACGGAACTGGCGGCGCACCTCGTTGACCATCCCGTAGGCGGCCTCGCCCACGGCCCGCATGGTCAGGGCGGCCACCAGGAAGGGAACGGCGCTCCCGATAAAGATGCCCACGATGACCATGGGGTCGTTCAGGTTGACCACCAGGGTCCAGACTTCCTTGCCGTGCTCGGTAACCTTGGTCAGAACGCCGGCGGCCTGCAGGGCCGCGCTCCGGGTGACCTCGTCGATGAAGGCCTGGAACAAGGCCAGGGCGGTCAGGGCGGCTGATCCAATGGCAAAGCCCTTGGCGATGGCGGCGGTGGTGTTGCCCACAGCGTCCAGTTTATCGGTTTTCTCACGCACCTCGTGGGGCAGCTCGGCCATTTCGGCGATGCCGCCGGCGTTGTCAGCCACCGGGCCGAAGGAGTCCATGGCCACCACTATACCGGCGGTGGAAAGCATGCCCATGGCCGCCATGGCGATGCCGAAGATGGCGTATTTGGGATCGGCCCAGCTGGCGGCCCAGAAGGCGAACCAGATGGCCAGGGCGAAAACCAGCATGGGGATGAAAACACTCTCCAGGCCCACGGCCAGACCGTGAATGACGTTGGTGGCCGGGCCGGTCTTGGAGGCCTCGGCTATTCTCATGCAGGGTTTTTTGGCGTTGGAGGTGTAGTACTCGGTGAGGGCGCCGATGGCCACGTTGACCACCAGCCCGGCGATGATGGCCAGGGTGATGCCCAGTCCCAGCTTGCCCGGGAAGGTCCAGGTGGACAGGAAGTACACCCCGATGGCGGTCATGATGTTGGTGGACCACAGGCCCACGTTAAGGGCCGCCTGGGGACTGCCGTCCTCACTGGTGCGCACAAAGAAGGTGCCGATGATGGAGGCCACGATGCCGATGGCGCCCACCACCATGGGGAACAGCGCGCCCTTGAGGCCAAACAGGCTGTTGCCCAGAATCATGGCGGCGATGGTGGTGGCGGCGTAGGACTCGAACAGGTCGGCGCCCATGCCGGCGGTGTCGCCCACGTTGTCACCCACGTTGTCGGCGATGGTGGCCGGGTTGCGCGGGTCATCCTCGGGGATGCCGGCCTCGACCTTGCCCACCAGGTCGGCGCCCACGTCGGCAGCCTTGGTGTAGATACCGCCGCCAACCCGGGCGAAGAACGCGATGGCGCTGGCGCCGAAGGCGAAGCTGTTAATCACCGTGGCATTCCCGAAAATAATAAATAAGGCCGAGACACCCAGAAGGCCCAGTCCTGCAACGGAGAGGCCCATCACGGCGCCGGCCCGGAAGGAAATGGTCAGGGCCTTGCTCAGGCCCGAACTGCGGGCAGCTTCAGTGGTTCTGGCGTTAGCCTTGGTGGTGCTGTTCATGCCTATGTAGCCGGCGATGGCCGAGCAGACGGCGCCCACCAGGAAGGAAATGGCGAAGGACGAACCGACAAAGAATAATAAGACAAAGATTATAAGCGCAAAAGGAATAAGCGTCTTGTACTGCCTGTTCAGGTAGGCCATGGCGCCTTCCTGTATGGCCTCGGAGATTTCTATCATCTTGGGAGTGCCCATGGACTCCTTGAGTACGCTGAACATTGTGAACAGCGCAAAAAGAAGCGCCACAGCACCGGTTGCCGCTCCCACCCAAGCCAGTGTCATTGACTCTTGCACTTGTATACCCTCCTCTTCCCCCTGTATTTACTTTACACAGTACACAAAAAACCAAAAACCCCGGGCCTGCGCCTTATTTTGAGAATGCCTGCAGGCCCAACACCAGTGACGTGATCGCAAAAATAGCCCCCACCACGATGGTCACCTTGCCCAGCAACTCGTCCAGTCCTTTTTTCTTACCGAAGAAAGTCTCGGCCCCACCGGTAATTGACCCGGACAGGCCGGCACTTTTACCCGACTGGAGCAAAACGGCGGCGATCACTGCGAAGCACATAATAACGTGCAGGGCGGTCACCAGGCCTTTTAACACACCTTCACCCCCTCTTCCGTACATATAAAAGAATTATAGCACGGTGTACAAAAATTGACAATCAAGCCACCCAGATTTTTGGACAAGACCCTGCTCGATGTTCAAAGTTTGAGGTTCCAGGTTCGAACCTCAGTTTTATTTCAAACAGTACAGGGATTCTTTGCCCTTGTATTGGGAGGCTTCGCCCAGCTCCTCCTCGATCCTGATCAATTGGTTGTACTTGGCCACCCGGTCGGTCCTGGAAGGCGCCCCGGTCTTGATCTGACCGGCGTTGGTGCCCACCACCAGGTCGGCGATGGTGACGTCCTCGGTTTCCCCGGAGCGGTGGCTGACCACGGCGGTATAGCCGGCCCGCCTGGCCATTTCGATGGCGTCCAGGGTCTCGGTGAGGGTGCCGATCTGATTGACCTTGATCAGTATTGAATTGGCCACCCCGGACTTGATGCCCCTGGACAGCCTCCCGGTGTTGGTCACAAAGAGGTCGTCACCCACGATCTGGATCCTGCCGCCCAGCCTGGAGGTGAACTCCTTCCAGCCTTCCCAGTCGTCCTCGGACAGTCCGTCCTCAATGGAGACAACCGGGTACTTTTCCACCAGCCCGGCGTAGTAGTTGACCATCTCGGCGGCGGTGCGCCGGCCGCCCTCGAAGAGGTAGGCCCCTTCCTTGAAAAATTCGGTGGCGGCGCAGTCCAGGGCCAGGGCTATGTCCTCGCCGGGCCGGTAGCCGGCCCGCCCGATGGCCTCCACAATCACCGCCAGGGCCTCCTCATTAGACCCCAGGTTTGGCGCAAAGCCCCCCTCATCGCCCACCGAGGTGTTCAGGCCCCTGCCTTTGAGTACTTTTTTCAGGTTGTGGAACACCTCGGCCCCCATGCGCAGGGCCTCGGCAAAGCTCCCGGCGCCCACCGGCATAACCATGAATTCCTGAATGTCCACATTGTTGTCGGCATGCTTGCCGCCGTTAAGTATGTTCATCATGGGGGTGGGCAGCAGCTTGCCGTTGACCCCGCCCAGGTACTGGTAGAGAGGCAGCCCCAAGAAACCGGCGGCGGCCTTGGCACAGGCCAGGGAGACCCCCAGGATGGCGTTGGCCCCCAGTTTGCCCTTATTGGGGGTTCCGTCCAGCTCGATCAGGTACTTGTCCAGGACCACCTGCTCGGTGGCGTCGAAGCCCACCAGCTCCGGGGCGATGATACTGTTGACATTCTCCACCGCCTTCTGCACTCCCTTGCCCAGGTAGCGGCCGCTATCGCCGTCCCTCAGCTCCACCGCCTCGTAGGCCCCGGTGGATGCCCCGGACGGCACGGCGGCCCGGCCCAGGGTGCCGTCTTCCAGCACCACATCCACCTCCACGGTGGGATTGCCCCTGGAGTCAAGAATCTCCCGGGCCAAGATATCCATGATTATGGTAGACATATTTTTCCCTCCTTGGCTTTAATATGGGGTCTTGGGATCAGGGATTGGTCTAATCCAACCCCTAATCCCTAACCCCCAATCCCTGACCTTATATGCTATCTTTAAAGAATCAAACTAGTTCCGGTCATCTCCGGGGGTTTTGGCAGCCCCAGCAGGTCCAGTATGGTGGGGGCCACATCCTCCAGCCGGCCGGGTCTTAGCCTGGCCGGCCCGATCTGATCCGACACCAGGATCAGGGGCACCGGGCCGGTGGTATGGGAGGTCACCGGGCACCCCCCCTCATCCCTCATGCATTCGGCATTGCCGTGGTCAGCGGTAATCACCGCCGCGCCGTTTTTCTCCAGCACGGCCTCCACCACCCGGCCCAGGCACCGGTCCACCGTCTCCACGGCCTTCACCGCCGCCTCCAGGTCCCCGGTGTGGCCCACCATGTCCGGATTGGCGTAGTTCATGATGATTACTTTATAGTGGTCAAACCGGATCTGCCCGATGAATTCCTCGGTTACCTCCAGGGCGCTCATCTCGGGTTTCTGATCGTAGGTGGCAACCTTGGGCGAGGGGATCAGTATCCTCTCCTCGCCGGGATAGGGAGTTTCCACCCCCCCGTTGAAAAAGAAGGTGATGTGGGCGTATTTTTCGGTTTCGGCCAGACGCAGTTGCTTTATCCCCGCCGAACTCAGCACCTCCCCCAGGGTGTTTTTCAGCCGTTGGGGGAGAAAGGCCACCGGCGCCTCAATGGTTTTGTCGTACTGGGTCATGCAGACGTAGTACAGGCCGGACGGGGGGGCGCCCCGCTCAAAGCCGGTGAAGTCCCTGTCCACAAAGGCCCTGGTGATCTGGCGGGCCCGGTCCGGACGGAAGTTGAAGAAGATCACCGAGTCGCCATCTTTAACGGTGGCCACTGGATTTCCTTTTTGATCCTCAATCACGGTGGGCTGAACAAACTCGTCGGCCTCCCCCCGGTCATAGGATTCCCTGACGGCGGCCAGGGCAGACCTGGCCTTCAGCCCCTCGCCCGCCACCAGGGCGCGATAGGCCAGACGGGTCCTTTCCCAGCGGCGGTCCCGGTCCATGGCGTAATAACGGCCCGACACCGTGGCTATCCGGCCGGTTTTTAAATCTTTTATTTTTTCTTCCAGCTGCTTTATGTACTCGGTGGCGTTGTCCGGGGGCACGTCCCTTCCGTCCAGGAAACAGTGGACATAAACCCTTTCCAGCCGCTGCCGGGCCGCCATCTCCAGCAGGGCAAAGAGGTGGCCGATATGGCTGTGCACCCCTCCGTCGGACAAAAGCCCCATCAGGTGCAGGGCGCTGTTGTTTTTGAGGGCGTGGTTGAGGGCCAATTTAAGCACATCGTTCTCAAAAAAGTCGCCTTCCCGGATGGACTTTGAGATCCTGGTCAGTTCCTGGTAGACCACCCTTCCGGCCCCCATGTTCAGGTGGCCCACCTCTGAGTTGCCCATCTGACCGCAAGGCAGGCCGACATCCTCCCCGGAGCAGCCCAGCAGGGTATGGGGGTAACGATCCAGATAGCCATTGATGTTGGGCGTGCCGGCCCTGGCAATGGCATTGCCCCGCATAGTTTCGCTAAGCCCCCAGCCGTCCAGTATAATCAGCGCCAAAGGCCCCTCTAATTTTGCCAAGGATGCATTCCTCCCGGGTCAGGGATTAGGGATTGGGGATTGATTACTGATTCCCCAATCCCCGACCAGTATTCCTGCAGTATTAGCTACCTCACTGCTGCTTTGATGATGGCGGTGAAGCTTTTCAGGTCCAGGCTGGCGCCTCCCACCAGCGCCCCGTCGATGTCCTCCCGGGACAGCAGTTCGGCGGCGTTTTCTGGCTTGACGCTGCCCCCGTACAGTATTGGCGTCTTTAACGCGGTGTCCGGGCCGAAGATCTCAGCCAGCAGGTCCCGGATCAGGCGGCTGACCTGCTGGGCGTCCTCCGCCGAGGCGGTGCGGCCGGTGCCGATGGCCCAGACCGGCTCATAGGCGATAATCAGCCTTTCCGCCCGGCCGGGGTCCAGCCCGGCCAGGGATCCCCGGACCTGCCGGGAGACAACCTCCTCTGTGCGGCCGGACTCCCTTTCCTCCAGGGACTCACCCACGCAGACCATGGGTGCCAGCCCCTGTTCCAGGGCCACCGCCGCCTTGAGGCTGACCCCCCGGTCGGTTTCTCCGAAATACTGCCTTCTTTCGGAGTGGCCCAGTATAACGTAACGGCAGCCCGCCTCCTTCAGCATCCCGGCGGAAACCTCCCCGGTGAAGGCCCCCTCCTCCCGGTGGTGCATGTTCTGCGCCCCAAGCCCCACGGGGCTGTCCCCCAGCACCCGGGAAACAGCGTAAAGGGCCGTAAAGGGGGGGCAGATGACCACCCTGCAGCCCCCGGGAAGGTCCGTAGCTTTAAGCTCTTCCGCAAATTGTACCGCCTGGGCCACGGTTTTATACATTTTCCAGTTACCCGCAATAACAGGTACGCGCACGCCGCCACACCTCCAATTTTAGCCACTGAGACGCAAGATCACAAAAAGATTTGCAGGACAGGACTCACGGGTCTCTAATTAAAACCACAGAGGGCACAGAAGCTCATGAGCCGGATTTTGGGTCCGAGATTTTTTAGCCACAAAGAACACAAAGGACACAAAGAATTTGTAAGCCTGACTCCCGGGTCTTAAATATAACCACAGAGGACACAGAGGCTCATCCGCCCATTTCTGGGGTCCGAGATTTTTTTGGTCACAATGTACACAAAGGGAATGATATATTACTTTTTCATCTATGGCTTACAGCTTATAGTTGACAATTTTTTTATCTAAAGTTTTTCTCTGTGTCCTCTGTGTTCTCTGTGGTTTATTTTTTAAAGGCTTCAGAGCACGGCTAAAAACAGTCCTCATATTTATTACTTGCATGCTTTTTCTTTGTGGTCCTTTGTGCCCTTTGTGGCTTTATAAAAGGACACCCGAAGTCCCGCTTAGACTATCTCTCTGGCCTCAGTGGCTAATTTTACTTATCTTGCAACGCCACCACGCCGGGCAGTTGTTTGCCCTCCAAAAACTCCAGGGAGGCTCCGCCGCCGGTGGAAATGTGGGTTATCCGGCCGGCCACGCCGGCCTTCTCCACCGCCGCCGCCGAGTCGCCGCCGCCGACGATGGTCACGGCCCGGCTTTCGGCCAGTGCCCTGGCCATTTTAAAGGTGCCTTCGGCAAAGGGGGCCATTTCAAACACCCCCATGGGGCCGTTCCAGAGTACGGTTCCGGCTTCCCTTATTTCCTGTCCGAAAATTTCGGCGGTTTTGGGGCCGATGTCCAGGGCCATCCAGTCCCCGGGCACCTCCTCCACCGGCACCACCTTGTGTTCGGCCTCGGGGTCGGCAGCCCTGGAGACCACCAGGTCCACCGGCAGCAGCAACTTTACCCCGGCGGCCGCCGCCCGGTCCAGGAGTTCCCGGGCCAGGTCCAGCTTGTCCCCCTCCAGCAGGGACTTGCCCATATCCATCCCCCGGGCCTTAAGGAAGGTGTTGGCCATGCCCCCGCCGATGATCAGGGTGTCCACCTTGCCCAGCAGGTTTCCGATTACACCTATCTTGTCGGACACCTTGGCCCCCCCGATGATGGCCACGAAGGGCCGGTCAGGTTTGGTCAGGGCCTTGCCCAGCATAGCAATCTCTTTTTCCATCAGAAAACCGGCCACACCGGGGATTAGGTGGGCCACACCCTCGGTGGAGGCGTGGGCCCGATGGGCCGCGCCGAAGGCGTCGTTAACAAAGATATCGGCCAGTTCGGCCAGTGCCCGGGCGAATTTTTCATCATTTTTTTCCTCTTCGGGGTAAAAGCGGACGTTCTCAAGCAGCAGCACCTGCCCTTCCCCGAGCTTTTGCACCGCTTGCCGGGGCAGTTCCCCAACGGACTCATCCACCAGGGCCACCTCCTGGCCCAGCAAATCCTCCAATCGCTCGGCCACCGGTTTCAGGCTGTACTTATCATTAAAGGTTCCTTTGGGGCGCCCCAGGTGCGAGGCCAGGATCACTCTGGCCCGGTGATCCAGCAGGTAGCGGATGGTGGGCAGGGCGGCCCGGATGCGGGTGTCGTCGGAGACGTGGCCCGACTTGTCCAGGGGGACATTAAAGTCTACCCTGACCAGCACCTTTTTACCGCCGACATCTGTATCCCGGATGGTTTTTTTGTTCACGGTTACCCCTCCAGTTCTATGATCACAGGCTGGCCATACAAAAAAACAGACCGGCCTGTCACCACCGGTCTGATTTCTACGGAACAGGTCCTCATTTTATTTTGCTACAAACCCCTTGCTGCCATGTATTCCAGCAGATCCACAACCCTGCTGGAGTAGCCCCACTCGTTGTCGTACCAGGCCACCACCTTGATCAGGTCGTCTTCAATGACCATGGTGGAAAGAGCGTCGACTATGGAAGAGTGAGCGTCACCGTTGTAGTCCGACGAAACCAGAGGCAGCTCGCTGTAGGCCATGATACCCTTGAGTTCGTTCTCAGCAGCCTCTTTAAGGGCAGCATTTATTTCCTCCTTAGTGGCCTTGCGGCCAATCTGGGCCACCAGGTCAACCACACTGACGTTGGTTACCGGAACCCTCATGGAGAAGCCGTTCAGCCTGCCATTCAGCTCCGGAAGCACCAAGGCCACGGCCTTGGCCGCGCCGGTGGTGGTGGGAATAATACTCATCACCCCCGACCGCCCCCGCCTCATATCTCGGTGGGGCATATCCAGTATCTGCTGGTCGTTGGTCACGGCGTGCACTGTGGTCATCAAGCCTTTGACAATACCGAATTTCTTATGTATTACCTTGGCTACCGGGGCCAGGCAGTTAGTGGTGCAGGAGGCGTTGGAGACCACCCGGTGGGCCGCCGGGTCGTAGTCACGGTGGTTCACCCCCATGACGGCGGTGAAGCAGTCACCCTTGGCCGGCGCCGTGATAACCACCCTTTTGACCCCTGCCTTCAAGTGGAGTGCGGCGTCTTCGGGCTTGTTAAACTTGCCTGTGGACTCCACCACTATGTCTACTCCCAAATCTCCCCAGGCCAACGCGGCCGGATCCGGAACCGCCAGGGCCTTTATCTCCGTCCCGTCAACCATAATGGAATTTTCCGACCCCTGGATGTCCTTATCCAGCTTACCATGTATGGTATCATATTTCAATAGATGGGCCAGGGTGGCTGTAAACTTGTCATCGGCCGGTAAACGCCTGGACTTGTGGTTTACCGCCACCACTTCCACTCCCGGACGATCCAGGGCGATACGCATGACGTTGCGCCCAATTCTGCCAAAACCATTGATGCCGATACGAACCGTCATTATAACACCCGCTCCCCTAATTAGTATGTTATAGTTAGCACTTTTTTTTGATTATGACATTCTATTCGATGCCTTTTTGATAAATTCCTGCTCACTGTATACAAAAGAAAAAAAGCACACCCTTTTCCGGGGGGGTGCTTTTTTCTTCTAATACCTTTTTCTTTTCCTGATGGGGGCTATGCCCAGCTCGTCTCGGTACTTTGCCACCGTACGGCGGGAGATCATGATCCCCCTCTGCTTCAGGAGTTCCACTATTTTTTGATCATTAAGCGGGTCCTTGGTGTCCTCCCGGCCCACCGTCTCCTGGATCATCTTTTTGATACTCTCGGCCGAGGTGGACGAGCCGGCCGAATTGGTCAGCCCTGAACTGAAGAAGTATTTCATCTCCAGCACCCCCTGAGGGGTTTGAATGTACTTGTTGGAGGTGGCCCTGCTGACCGTTGACTCGTGCAGTCCCACTATGTCGGCAACCCTTTTCAGGTTCAGGGGCTTTAAGTATTTCACGCCCCGGTCCAGAAAGTCCCTTTGCAGTTCAACCAGACAACTGGCCACCTTATATAGGGTCAGCCGGCGCTGCTCGATGCTGCGCAGCAGCCAGGCGGCGGCGTTAAGCTTGCTCTCTACGAAGCGCCGGGTCTTGCTGTCGGAATTTCGGTCCTGGTTCAGTACCGACCGGTAGGTGGAGTTGATGGTGAGCCTGGGCACCGAGGTATCGTTGATCAGTATAATGTACTCACCCTCAACCTTTTGCAGCACTATGTCCGGCACTATATAGCGGGTGTCGTTGGGGTTGCTGAAATTACGCCCGGGCTTGGGGTCCAGGGTTTTGATGATGTCGGCCACCCGCTGCACTTCCTGCACGGTGACTCCTAGTGATTGGGCCATCCGGGCTATTTTGCCCTTGGCCAGGTCCATCAGGTGGTGCTTGATAACCTGCCGCAGCAGGGGGTCTTTCAGCGCCATCTGGTCCACCTGGATCAGCAGGCACTCCTCCAGGCTCCTGGCTCCGACACCCATGGGGTCGAAGGTCTGGATCACCGAGAGCACCCTTTCCACCTCCTGCACCGAAACCCCCAGCTGCCTGGCGGCCTCTTCCACGCTGGTCTGCAGGTAACCATGCCCGTCTATGTTGCCGATCAGGTACTCGCCGATGAGCCTTTCCCTCTTTTTGCAGCGGGAGAGACTCAACTGGAACATCAGGTGGTCGGTCATGGTGAGGGCCTGGGACAGAAAATTTTCATAGGTGTATTCAACCTGATCGGGGTTTTTTTCCACCTTGGGGAAGCCCAGGTCACTGCTGTCCTGGAAGTACTCCTGCCAGTCCAGGTCGGTCCGGTTTTCCCGGTCCTCCCGGTCTCCCTCCGGCACCTCTGTGCTCTCGGCCGCCTCAACATCCTGACCCTCATCGTTCAGTTCCAGGAGAGGGTTCTCCTGCAGCTGCTGTTCAATATACATGCCCAATTCCAGCGAGGAGAGCTGCAGTACGGTGATGGCCTGGCGCAGTTCCGGGGTCATGATTAATTTTTGGGTCTGTTCCATATGCAGGCCATAACCCATGCGCATGCCTTTTCACCCCCTGTGTCTGCCAATATTTCAATTTATTATGAATACTGTTAAAACATTTTCAGGCCGCGTATATAGTTATTTCTCTACAAATTGTCGTTTTTCCTGCCTGGGTTGTTTTGTTACCAGCATATTCAAGAGACATCTGATTAATTACGGCTATTCCCGGCCATTTTCAACCAAGACAAAATTTTTAACGACAATATCAGCAGCACAGACAGCCCCAAGGCCGAGGCCGCCCCCAGAAGAAGCTGGCCCGGGTGGTAGAGGTACGGGTGGATGCCGAAATAGTAGTCCAGAAAGTCATTTAGCAGCATCCAGACCGCTGCGGCCGCCAGTACCGGCCCGCCGAAGCCCCGGCTCCCCGCCCCCGGGGAGAGGTAGCTGCCCAGGTAAATTGCTCCTTGGGCCGCCATGCCCAAATGAGACGCCCAGAGCATGGCCTCGGTGAACCGGACCGGCCCGCCGCCGGCCCAAAACTCGGAGATCAAGATCACCGCCCAGAGGCCGTATTTAACGCAGCCGGTAAAAGCCAGGAGGCCCAGCAGCGCATTTTGGACACCCAGCAGTGAAAGAAGCAGCACCAGAGCAAACAGGGTGGTGGACAGGGGGCTGTCCGGCACGAAGGGCCACCATTTCAGCGCCGTAGCAGACAGCTGGCCGGCATACCAATAATAGCCGTAAACCGAACCGGCGGCGTTGATCAACACCAGGGGAACGGCATATCGGGGCTGCCAGGGATTTTTTATAAATGAGCGCCAGAGATCTTTAATCCAGTCCATGTTTTTCCTTTGGCTGTTTGTTTTGGGCTGTTGATGATTGGTTGTTGGCCGTTGGCTATTACCTGCTACTTACCACCAATAACCCATAGCTTATAGCTAACATCCCGGCGGCTAGTGATAAAGCCTGGGCGAAGCATTATTACTTTCCCCTTTATGTTCCGGGGACTGATTCTCCCGGTCCACCACCCTGGCGGGGACTCCGGCCACCATCACCCCCGGTGGCACATCCCTGCTCACCAGTGCCCCGGCGCCCACCACCGCCCCGTCGCCGATGCAGATACCGGGCAGGATGGTGCTGTTGGCGCCAATCATAACATTTCTGCCGATGATCACCTCGCCGGTGCGGTACTCGTCAATCAGAAACTCGTGGCAGAGTATGGTGCTGTTGTATCCAATCAGGCTGTTATCCCCGATGCTGATCAGCTCCGGGAAAAAGACATCCATCATGGCTGCCAGACCCACGGCCACGTTCCTGCCAACCTTCATGCCCAGCCCCCGGTAGAGCCGGTTCTTCACCGCCAGGGAAGGTATGTACTTGCAAAGGGTGATTACCATGAAGTTGACCATCATCCTGGCCGGGTTCACCGCCCGGTGCCAGAGATGAAGTGAATTTTTCCCCGGCGGGGAGGGATATCTTTTCAGCCGGCGGTTACCTTCCATGATCGACCTTTCCTTTGGGTCTTGTCTCCTGACTCCCCGACCCTAATTGCCTCTAAATAAACATTATACCTTCCGGGCTATCTCTTCAATCTTTCTTAGCCGGTGGCTGACCCCGGACTTACCCACCCTGGGATCCAGCATCTCGCCCAACTCCCTCAGGCTGGCGTCGGGATTGTTGATGCGGGCCTCGGCCACCTGCCGCAGGGGTGGGGGCAGCTTGTCCAGCCCGATGGCGGTCCTGATCCGGCTGATGCTCTCCAATTGCTGCACCGATGCGTTGACGGTCTTGTTAAGATTGGCGGTCTCGCAGTTGACCAGCCTGTTGACCTGATTCTTCATACCCTTCATAATTCTTTTATTCTCAAAATCCAGCAGGGCCTCGTGGGCACCCATCAGCCCCAGGCAGGCGGCAATCTGGTCGCTTTCCTTGAGGTAGATGACGTACCAGTTTTTCCTCTTGTTTATCTTGGCATCCAGCTTAAAACGCCGGAACAGCCTCCTGAGGTCATGGGCGTGGCTTTCGTTGCTGGTAATGATCTCCAGGTGGTAGGTCGCGCTGGGCCTGTTTACCGATCCACCGCCCAGGAAGGCCCCCCGCAGGTAAGACCGGCGGCAGCATTCCTTCCTGAAGAATTCTTTTTTTACCTTTTCCTGCAGCCTACCGCCGTCATCCACCAGGCCCAGGGTGGACAGTATCTCCCGGGTCAGCTCCTGGGGCGGTATCCTGACCAGGTAGATGTTGTTTTTCCTCAGTTTATTTTTCCGCTGCACCAGCACCTCGGGCTGGACGCCGAAGAGGTCCCTGACCAGTGAAAAAACCTTGCGGGCTACGGCGGCATTTTCATTGGGTATGTTGATATAAATCCGCCGCCCGCTGATTTGGATGCTTCCGTCCATTCTGAACAGCGCCGACAGCTCGGAAATTTTACAGCACTCCCGGGCCTCGCTAACCCGGGCCAGCTCGTTCTTGGTTTGTGCTGAAAAAGACAAGGAGATCCCTCCCCCATGTGGTTTATATTATACCATATGGGAAAGCCCGGCAAAATAAGTCGTCAGACGTCGGACTTCGGTAAATGTAAAATCAGTTAGTCAGCTGTTCTTCATGGTGCTTGGTCAGCTCTTCCAGAAAGCGGTCGTAGCCGTAGTCTCCCCTCACCCGGATCCTTTTCAGGGTGTAGGGGTCCTCCCGGTATTTGCCCAGGCCCTGATCGGTGCTTACGGCGGCCCGGAAGCCGGTTTCCCGGACCAGATCCACGGTCTCCTTTTCGTAGTTGCCGTAGGGGTAGGCAAACACCTCCACCGGCCTGCCCAGACCTTCCTCCAGCAGCTTTTTGCCCTCGGCTATCTCGGCCCGGGCCTGGTCGGGGTCCAGTACCGCCAGGTGGGGATGGTTCAGAGTGTGCGCCCCGATGATGACTCCTCCCCCGGCCATCTCCTTCAGTTCAGGCCAGCCGGCCATCCTGTTTTTGGGCTGCCGGCCCTCGGTATAGTCATACTCGTTGATGCCCCCCACGGTGCCGGCCACCACAAAAATGGTGGCTGTCAGGCCGTACTTCTTCAGAATGGGGTAGGCGTAGGTGTAATTGTCCAGGTAACCGTCGTCAAAGGTGATGATCACCGGTCTGGCCGGCAGGGGCTTGCCCTCTTCAAAATGGTCCGCCAGATCGGTCAGGGAAACGGAGCTGTACCCGCTGCGGGAGAGGTAGGCCATCTGCTTTTCAAAGTCTTTGGGGTTAACCCGTAGCCCGTAGCCCCCAACCCTGGGGTCGGGATTGACCTTGTGATACATCAGTACCGGAACCCCGGTAAACCTGTCCGGAACGTCGGCCATGGACTCGGAAAGCCTGTCCCTGGCCTCGCCGGCGGCCAGGTAAAGAAAGGCCGTCACCAAAAGCAGTATGGCCACTGAGAAGAATCTCCTGAACACCTCATTCAGCTCCGTTCGTCTGATTTACATTATGCAAAAGGCTGAAACGGCCCCGGGTATCCTTGCCGTTTTTGAGGATCAATCTGAAGATTAGTCTGGCCAGGCGGTCAGGGTCGTGCCTGACCACGTCCCCCTCGGCCAGGAGCTGTTCGGACACCGCCTTGACACCCTCTTTCTCAATAACCCTGATATCGGGGGCCACCGGTACCGCCCCCTCCCGGCTGTATCTCTCTTTGACCGCCCTGGGGATATCGCCGCGGTTGACCACGATGTAGTCCATTATTTTGCCGGAGTGGGCCAGGATGGCCTTGAGGTGATCAGCGGCGGTGTACCCGTCGGTTTCCCCCGGCTGGGTCATGATGTTGCAAACATAAATTCTCACCGCCCCGGACCTGGCTATCTGATCGGCCAGCCCGGAAACCATCAGGTTGGGCAGGATGCTGGTGTAGAGGCTGCCGGGCCCTAAAACCACGGCGTCGGCCTGTTCTATGGCCTGCAGGGCCTCGGGCAGGGGCCGGCACTCCCGGGGCTCCAGAAAAACCCTCTGGATGGGCTTGCCGCGCTTGGGGATGTTGGATTCCCCGTAGACCACCACACCGTCGGCATACTCGGCCCCCAGGGAGATATTTTCCAGGGTGGAGGGAAGAACCCGGCCCCTCACCGCCAGCACCCTGCTCATCCCCCGAATGGCCTGGTTAAAACCCCCGGCCAGGTCGTTCATGGCCGCGATGAGCAGGTTGCCAAGGCTGTGCCCGGCCAGCTCACCCACTGAAAACCTATACTGGAGCAGGTCCTCCATCAGCGACTCTTTGTCCGCCAGGGCCACCAGGCAGTTTCGGATGTCGCCGGGGGGCAGTATGCCCAGGTCATCCCTGAGTCTCCCGGAACTTCCCCCGTCGTCGGCCACCGAAACCACGGCGGTAATATTGCTGGTGTACTTTTTCATTCCCCGCAGCAGCACCGCCAGACCGGTGCCGCCGCCGATGACCACCACCCTGGGGCCACGGATCAGGTAGCGGCGGGTGTACAGCACCTCCACCAGCCGGCCCCCGTCCTCGGGGGCCAGGGTGTAGACCACCGACCTAAAGGCCCTGACCAGCCCGTACACTATTCCCGCCACACCGGTCAGCACCAGCACCACGGCCCCGGGGGGGCGTGACAGGGAGCCGAAAAAGCGCTCCCCCCACTTGATCAGCATGTACTGGTCAAAGGGCAGCAGGG
>Ga0209347_1004033_pt1 | contig 15983 bp, 10 predicted proteins | sample AutmiccommuBRH23_FD_187382 | JGI IMG/M metagenome (GOLD analysis project Ga0209347, IMG submission 187382) | Deep subsurface microbial communities from Mt. Terri, Switzerland - Autotrophic microbial communities BRH/23 (SPAdes) (version 2) | ecosystem: Environmental > Aquatic > Deep subsurface >...
TCCTCGGCCTGAGGGTCGACCTCGACGAGGTGGAGCGCCGCCTCGCGCGCGCCGGAGTGGACGGCGCGTGCGCCGGCGACGACGAACGCCTCGTGGTGGCGGTGACGGGCGGCGGCGATCCCACGCAGCTCGGGCGCGGGCTCGCCGCCGACCTCGGCAAGGGGGTGGCCTTCTTCATCGACGAGATGCAGGACCTCGGGCCCGAGGACGTCTCCGCCGTCTGCGCGGCGTGCCACGAGATCTCCCAGTCCGGTCTGCCCGTCATCGTCGTCGGGGCCGGGCTGCCGCACCTGCCGGCCGTGCTGTCGGCCTCCAAGTCCTACTCCGAGCGGCTCTTCCGCTACCAGCGCATCGACCGGCTGCCCCGCGACGCCGCCGACCAGGCCCTCGTGGGCCCCGCCGCAGAGGAGGGGTGCGCGTTCACCGACGAGGCGCTCGAGGCGATGTACTCCGTGACCGCCGGCTACCCGTACTTCATCCAGGCCTACGGCAAGGTCGTCTGGGACGTGTCCCCCTCCTCGCCCATCTCGGCGCAGGACATCCGGGTCGCCGCACCGGAGGCCGAGTCCGAGCTCGCGGTCGGCTTCTTCGGCTCCCGGTTCGAGCGGGCCACGCCCGCCGAGCGCGAGTACCTCCGGGCCATGGCGGACGCCGCGCTCGTCCGGGGGCCCGGCGACCGGGCCACCACGGAAGGCCACGGTGACGCGGGAGCGAGCCCAGCGGCATACGGCATCGTCGACGAGCTCGACGCCGTCGCGACCTCCGCGGTGGCTGACCTCCTGGGGCGCAAGCCCCAGTCCCTCTCTCCTGCAAGGGATGCGCTCATCAAGAAGGGACTCATCTACTCCGGCGAACGCGGGCAGATCGCGTTCACGGTGCCGCACTTCGGGCGCTACCTCCGCACTCAGGCCTGAGGCGCAACCAGCGGGCCAGGGCGGCGGCCAGGAGCAACCACCGCAGCCACTGCGGGCGTCAGACCCAGGCGCAGGAGCCGGGGGGTGACGGGTCAGTGGAGGTGGTCGCCCCAGTCCGGGGGAACCCGGTCGCGCGGCCCGGGGACGCCTTGGTCCTCGGGATGGTGGTCGGGAGGAGCCAGCGGCGGACCGTCGACGAACTCCTGGGTGCGGTAGTCGTAGAACCATGTCTCGCCCGGCTCGAAGCTGCGCACCACCGGGTGCCCGGTCGTGCGGAAGTGGCGAGTCGCGTGCTGGGCGGGCGAGGTGTCGCAGCAGCCGACGTGTCCGCACGCGGCGCAGCGCCGCAGGTGGACCCACCATCCGCCGGCGGCCACGCAGTCCGCGCAGCCGGTCCCGCTCGGGGGCGCTGTCGGGTCGATGTCGGGGAGGTCTCCGGGAGGGCCGGCCATGACGGCAGCCTAAGCCGCGCGCCGGCTTCCTGCGCCTTCTCGACGCGGTCTGGCTAGGCTGAGAGGGTCCGGACTCGCCTCGCCTGAATGGATGTGTCGATGAACGCTGAGCTCCACGACCGACCGGAGACCGTGGTCCCCGGCTTCTGGATGACCATCCTCGGATCCATCCTGGCCGTGATCGCGCCGCTCGCCGGCTTCCTCGGAGGAAGCAGCACCGGAGCGGTGGCCCGAGAGGGCCAGCTGGGTACGTGGCTGCTCGTCGGCCTCGTCGTCGGGGGCCTCGGGGTGCTCGTCGCGTTCGTGGGCGCCCAGCGGTGGTGGCGGGCCACCCACTGACCGGATCCGCGTCCCCTGCCGGATTTGTCCGGCTTCGGCCTAGCGAATTCGTCTCTGACGCGACAGACTGTCCGGCGTGATCGGCGCAGACTTCGAGACGGTCCTCGCTGACGCCCAGGCCGGTGACGAGTACGCGTTCGCCCGACTCTGGCGTGACCTCAACCCGGCGCTCCTGCGCTACCTGAGTCTCGGTGGCGAGATGGCCGAGGAGGTCGCGGCCGAGACCTGGACCACGGTGGTCCGTGGTCTGGCCCGCTTCGAGGGAGATGAGACCGCCTGGCGCGCGTGGGTGTTCACCACGGCTCGACGACGTGCGGTGGATGCAGGACGCAAGCGCGCCCGCGAGGCCGGCCTCGGCTGGCGCGCGAACACGTGGGCGGCCGAGGTGTCGCCGGACAGCGCCGAGGCGGTCATCGAGGCGGCGACCACCGAGGACATGCTGCGACTGGTCCGGACCCTCCCCGCGAGTCAGGCTGAGGCGGTGCTCCTCCGGATCGTCGCCGGCCTGCCCGTGGCTGAGGTGGCGGAGCTGCTCGGACGCAGCCCGGGTTCGGTTCGGGTGGCCTGCCACCGGGGTCTGGAGAGCCTGGCGAAGAAATTGTCGAAGCAGGACGTAACGGATGGCGCCCTGCGGGCGCTTCGGGGGTGACATGAGCAACGAAAAGCAGAGCGAGGGGTTCCCCGACAGGGCCGGGTCGCACGACGACCTGCTCGATGAGGTCGCGGCGAACCCTGAGCTGGCTCGGGTGGCCTTCCTCCTCTCCGCCCGCCCCAGCGATCGGGAGCTGTCCGGTCTCGACGGTCCCCTCGAGGCGTTCCGGGCTCAGGTCACCGCCCCGAAACCCCAACGACGGAGACCCTCCATGATCTCAACGCTCGCCGGCGCGAAGCTCGGCGCGACCATCGCCGGTATCGCCGTGGGCCTCGGTGGTGCAGCCACCGTGGCCTACGTCTCAGCCAGCACCCCGGCCACGCCCGAGACCCGCGCCACCGCCGCCGCCACGCCCTCCCAGGCGGAGGCTGCGGCAGACGCGAGAGAGAAGGGGAAGGGCGAGGGCAAGAAGGACAAGGCCACCCCCGTCGGCCCCGACGCGACTGGCTCGGCTGCCTTCGGCCTCTGCACGGCCTGGAAGGGCGTCGCCGGCAATGGCAAGGCCATGGAGTCGGTCGCCTTCAAGAACCTCGTCACCGCTGCCGGGGGCGAGGACGAGGTCGAGGCCTTCTGCGCCGAGGTCGACGCACCAGGCAAGTCGGGCGACCACGCCACCGGCAAGCCCGAGACCGCTCCCACGGGCGAGCCCGACTCGGTTCCGAGCGCCACGCCGTCGCAGCGACCCGAGATGACCCCCACACCTCCGGCCAAGCCGGACACAGTTCCGACCGCCTCACCCTCCCACCCGACCGGGCGGTCGTGAAGGCGCGGTAGCTAGCACCGCGCAGCCCCCAAAACCCAGCCGTATGCCGCTGAGCCCCACTCACCGGCATACGGCTGGGTCGCGTTCGGCCCTCCTTCCCGCGACGGACGCCCCGACCCCGCCCCGCTGACGGGGGCAGGGCCGGAGCACGACGTCAGGTGGTGAGGTCCGCCTCCAGCGCGGAGATGATCCGGGGCCGGAGGTCGGTCGCCTCGATGACCTCGTCGACCGACCCCACGGCCACGGCACGATGGATGCTGTGGACGCTGTCGAACTCGGCGGCGACCGCTCCGAGCTTCTCGGCGCGCACCGTGGCCCGCAGCTCGGCCAGCTCGGTCGCCAGCTGGGCGCGCTCCACTCCCTCGGACGCGTCGACCCGGGCGGCGAGCTCGGCGACGCGCGAGTCCGCGGCCGCGCGCGCGTCGACGTCGCGGGCGAACACGACGGCGGCCGCCGGTGCGCCCCCGATGACCGAGGCGAAGGAGCCTTCGATCGCGAGGACCGTCATCCTGGGGTTGAGCGCCTTGGAGAAGACGACGAAGGCGCCGCCGTGGTAGCGGGAGACGACGGTGAAGACGATCGGCCCGTCGAAGTTGACGATGGCCCGGCCGATCTCCGCGCCGTACTCGAGCTGGAGGCTGCGCATCGACTCCGGTGACCCGTCGAAGCCGGACAGGTTGGCGAGGATGACCACCGGCCGGTTGCCGCTGGCCGCGTTGATGGCTCGCGCGACCTTCTTCGACGAGCGGGGGAAGAGCGTTCCCGCGGTGTAGGTGTCGGGACCGTCGGTGGGCGGGAACCCGCGCCGCGGGACGGACTTCGACTCGATGCCGATGAGGCACACCGGGATGCCACCGAGGTGCGCGTCCTGGACCACGGCGGTCTCGGCGTCGGCCATGCCGGCCCAGCGCTCGAGCGTCGCGTGGTCCTGGTCGGTGAGGGCCCGCATCAGGGTCCGGATGTCGAAGGGCTTCTTGCGGTCGGGGTTCTTCTCGGCGGAGAAGATGTCGCCCACCGTCGTGAAGCCCGAGTCGGGCAGCGAGTGGGGGTATGACGTGACATCGCGGTCGATCGGGTCACTCGTGGCGACCCGGCGCGGACCGCCTTCGCCGGGAGCGATGTAGGCGTGGTCGTAGTGGGTCATCAGGATGTCCCTGGCCGCAGCGAGGTCCTTCGCCCAGTACTGCGCCTGGCCGTTCGGGCCCATCACCCGGTCGTAGCCGCCGATGCCGAAGTTGTCCTCGGCCGAGACGCCGCCGGAGAAGTCGAGCGACTGCTTCCCCGTCAGGACCATGGCGCTGTCGGGCGTCATGACGAGGATGCCCTTGGTGTGCATGAGCATCGTCGCCTCGGCGTTCCAGTAGGGCTGCGCGCCGACGTTGATGCCGGCCACGACGATGTTGATCTCCTGCCCCGCCTGGGTGAACTCGATGATCCGTTTGAGCGCCCGGGCGACCCAGTCCATGTTCTCCGTGCCGGAGTCCATCGAGATCCGTGCGCCGGCCGACAGCGAGTACCACTCGACCGGGATGCCGCGCTCCTCTGCGAGGTCGAGCGCCGCGATGACGCGGGCGCACTCCGCCTCGGCCACCGATCCGAGGGAGCGGAGCGGGTCGCCGCTGAGGACGACGCGCTGGACCCCTTGGGGGTGACGCTCGGTCGGCGACGTGACGAGAGCGACGATGATGCCGGCCTTGTTGAGGCCGAACGGCCGGTCCACGGGGGCGAGGCGACCCGCGTCGTCGAGGTCGTGCTCGACCACGGTCCCACCGTCGCCGGCGATCATCGACTGCAGCTCATAGGGGTAGACGAGGCCACGGCGACGGGCGCGGACGACCTTTGAGGCGTAGTCGTCGAGCGGCTTGAGCGGCTCGGCCGGCGGCTGTCCCACTGTCCCGACGACACCCGAGCCCGGCTGGTAGGAGAACCGGCCGGCGATGGTGACGGGCCCCTCCTCAGGATCGAGGACGACCCGGGCCTGGACGAGGACCTCTTCCACACCCGCGCCGACGGTCAGTGGGGCGATCTTGGCCTGGAGGGCGGTCAGCTGCTCGAGGTCGGCCTCGATGATCGGCCAGATCGTCACCCACACGTAGTTCATGTCGAGCCGGGAGCCCGCCGAGCCGCGGGACGCTCGCACGCGCCGGATGGCGTCGAGGCAGTTGGCGATGGCCCGCTCGGCCTGCGGGAGCCCGGACACGCGACCGTCGTCGTCACGGACGACGACGAGCTGGCGGACCTGCGCCGAGGCGACGATCCGTCGGTCGTCCGCATTGTCCCGGGCGACGCACTCGTAGAGGAAGACGTCCTCCGGGGCCTCGAGCCGAGTGACCTCGAAGTCACGCAGCCGCCACAGCTGGAGACGGCGCCCGACCATCGGGTGCACGCCCCGGACGAGGCGGTCCTCGACGAGCTCCTCACCCTGGGGTCGGAAGGTGAAGTAGCCGACGGGCTGGTCGCGGTCGCCGGTGACCGCGACGGCCACGCGGCGCACGTCCCTGGTCCAGTCGAGGGCCTTGAGGCGCGTGGCGAGGGCCGCGCTCACCTCCTCCGGGTCAGCGGGCTGGTCGCGCCAGCGGAGGTAGAGGTCGACCACGGCGTGGTGCTGCTCGGCGCGGCTCCACACGTCGTTGCCGACGGACACGTCGAGGTCGCTGCCCGGAGCGAGCTCCGCGACGTCGCCGATCGTCGAGGTGAGGTGGGTGGGTCTGCCGTCGAGCGTGTAGTCGGCCACGGCGAAGGGCCGGTCACCCGCGTGGAAGCGGTGCGGTCCGTGCAGGTCGTGCTCGTGGTAGTGCCGCTTGATCAGCACCTCGATCATCGGCTCGTGCCGCGGGATGCTGTCATCCGGCCGGTCGAGACGCTCGGCGAGGAAGCGGACGATCTGTTCGGGGATGGCGGCGAGCTCGTCGATCCCCGCGACGTAGTCCGGGCTGACGGTCTCGGGAGCCGCGCCACCCTCGTCGCCCACCCGCTCGGCCTCGGCAGTCAGGGACTCGAGCTGGTCCCGGACGCCGGCGAGGACACTCTGACGCTCCGCATCGACCATCGGCTGTTCGAACCAGCGGAAGCGCACGCTACGGGCGAGGTCGCCGACCACGGGGAACCGGAGCTGGGTGGCGAGCACGAGCCGGTCGAGGGTGTCGCGGGCGGCGGCGGCGTGCCGCGCCTCCGGTGTCGGCTCGCCGAGCCAGCGCTGGAGGAGCGAGGTCGCCAGCGCAATCTCCGGGGAGGTGCGCTGCTGGGCGAGGAAGATCCGGAAGACCGCCTCCTCCAGGTCCGGCGTACGGTCGAGCTCAGTGACGCCGTAGTGCCGCAGCACGCGGGCGAGCTTGTCCCGGAAGGCGGCCGGCAGCCCGGCCCGGTCGGCGTCGAGGCTCTGCAGGTAGGTGTGGAAGTGCTCCTTGGGCGTGTGGACGAGCAGCTCGGTGTGCCGCTCCTCCTCCGCGGGTCGGTTGCGGCTCAGCTCGGCGAAGTCGGCGACGAGCTCGAGGAGGATGATCTCCTCGGCGATCGGGCTGGCCCCGTCCGCTGCGGCCTCGTCCCGAGCGGACAGGTAGGCGGTGAGGCTGCGGTGGGTGCCGTTGTCGTCGTTGTCGAAGCCGAGGACGCCGGCGGACAGCTCGGACACGCCACGCGCGATCCGGTCACGGAGGGTCTCGTCGGCCACGGTGCAGTCCGGCAGGTCGAGGTCGACCGTGGGGGCGGGACTCGCACCGGCGCCGGGCTCGTCCTCGTCACCCGTCGGCTCGAGCCGCACGAGGGCCGCACCGGTCTCGACCTGCCCGCCGACCCCGACGAGGATCTCCTTGACCCGTGCGGCGAACGGAGCCGCCAGCACGGTCTCCATCTTCATCGACTCGAGGACGAGGACCGGGGCGCCCGCCGCCACCTCGTCGCCCACCTGCACGGGGGCAGCGACGACGAGGGCAGGGGCGGGGGAGCGGAGCACGCCGCCCTCGTCGCGGGACACCCGGTGGGTGACGCCGTCGACCTCGACGAGGAGCACCGGACCGTGCAGCGCGGTGATGAGGCGGTGGTTCTGGCCACCGACGACGATGCGGCTCTGGTAGTCGTCGATCCGGTCGAGCTGGGCCTCGACGACCTGGCCGTCGTCTCCGCTCGCCCCCGACCCGACCGTGACCCGGTAGCGGTGCGGGGCGATGCGCAGGACGTTGACCTTGTGGATCGTGCCCCGCAGCTTGAGGTCCACGCCCCGGCCGACCTGGTGGTGCGCCTGCGGGCGGCCGCCGCGAGCGGTCTCGAGCAGGCGGGCGCGCTCGATCGCCTCGGCCTCCTCGTAGGCCTCGATGCCGGCTGCCACGAGGGCGATCCCGGAGTGGCGCTGGGACATGAGGCGCCCCTCGCCGCGCACCCGGTCGATCCAGCCGGTGTCGGCGGAGCCGTCGATGACCTCCGGCTGGTCGAGGAGGTCGAGGATGAAGCTCTTGTTCGTCGCCCCGCCCTCGATGACCACCGTCGTCTCGGCCATCGCCCGGCGCAGCCGCGCCAGGGCCTCGTCACGGTCGCGGCCGTAGGCGATGATCTTGGCGATCATCGAGTCGAAGTCGGCGGGGATCGAGTCGCCCTCTCCGACGCCCGTGTCGACCCGGATGCCCGGACCGGAGGGGAAGTCGAGCAGCGCGATACGTCCCGGGGCGGGGGCGAAGTCACGGTCGGGGTCCTCGGCGTTGAGCCGCGCCTCGACGGCGTGGCCCCGCTCGACCGGACGCGCTCCCTCCAGGCGACCGCCGTTCGCGACGTGGATCTGCAGCTTGACCAGGTCCGTGTCGGTCGTGGCCTCGGTGATCGGGTGCTCCACCTGGAGGCGGGTGTTCACCTCGAGGAAGGCGAAGAACTTCTCGGCGGGGTGGTAGAGGAACTCGACGGTCCCGGCCCCCGCGTAGCCGACCGCCACCGCGAGCCGTTCGGCCGCGGTGCGCACCTCGGCTGCCTCGTCGGCCGAGAGCACGGGGGATGCGGACTCCTCGATGACCTTCTGGTTGCGGCGCTGCACGGAGCAGTCCCGGACGCCGACGGCCCACGCCGTGCCCTGCCCGTCGCCGATGACCTGGACCTCGATGTGGCGGGCGCCGGTGACGAGCTTCTCGAGGAAGACGACGCCGGAGCCGAAGGCGCGCGCCGCCTCGTCACGAGTTCGCTCGTAGGCCTCGGTCAGCTCGGCGTCCGACTCGACCTTGCGGATCCCTCGCCCACCCCCGCCGGCGGTGGCCTTGAGCATGAGGGGGTAGCCGATCCGGCCCGCGGCCTCCGTCGCCTCCTCGAGCGTGTCGACGCCGCGGCGCGACCACGGCGCCACCGGGACGCCGACCTCCTCGGCGATGAGCTTGGAGCCGATCTTGTCGCCGAGCTGGCGCATCGCCTCGGCGCTCGGGCCGATGAAGGTGACCCCGATCCGCTCGCACAGCTCCGCGAAGGCCGGGTCCTCGGCGACGAAGCCCCAGCCGACCCACGCGGCGTCCGCTCCTGTCTCGCGGAGCGCGCGCTCGAGGACGGCGTGGTCGATGTAGGGCCGGTTCGCGGCCGGGCCCAGGTCGTAGGCGTGGTCGCTCTCGCGGACGAACATGGCGCGACGCTCACCCTCGGTGTGCAGCGCGATCGTCTCGATCCGCTGCTCGGTCCGCCCCTCCACCGCGTGCTGGGCGTTGAGGTCGCGGACGGCGTGGATGAGCCGCATGGCGGCCTCGCCGCGGTTGACGATCGCGATGCGCGAGATCATGGGGCGGTTCTCCTTCGGTCACCCGGTCGGGCTGTGACGCGAGACACGTCACGACGCAGCCTTTCACCAGGAGCAGGTTACGGGCGAGTGCACCAGCCGACTTTCGGGGGGACCGCAGCAGCGGAGGCCGTATGCCGCTGAGCCGGCTCAGCGGCATCCGTGACCATCGGGGGGGCCCGGCTGCTCACCACAGGTCCGGCAGGTCGACCCCGTGGCGCCGCAGGACCCTCCGGACCGCCGCTTCATCGCGGTTGGCATAGACGAGCGACGCGGTGGGCTCAGGGTCCGGCGGCGAGTCGATCCGGTCCCACCACGGCTGCTCGTACCGGCCGTCGGGGCACACGTCCGCCGCGACGCCGTGAGCCCGGAGCTCCTCCACCATCCCGGACACGTCCGCGACGGAGCCGCCCCAGCCGTAGCTCGTCTCCATCGCGGCCCACCGCCGCCGGTCGACGAGGGCGACCGCGCCGAGCGGCAGCAGGGCGAGGGGGGAGCCCGCCCAGGCGGGCACGTCGATCGCCCGGGCCAGCAGGGTGCCGGCAAGGCCCGCAAGGGCGCACAGGCCGATGAGCGCGGACCAGCCCCGGACGTTGAGCTGGGCGGTGCGCAGCCAGGGCCGCCGGCGACCAGGACCCTCGCCCAACGGCGCGTACGGGCCGTACCCTCGGCGGCGGCTGCGTGGCATGCGCTACAGCGTGCCACGCCCGTCGCTGACCTCAGGGGGAGGGGACGGGCTGAACGGGGCTCCAGGGCAGCTGGTCGGCGAGGATCATGCTGCTGCTCGGCCGACCGTATCGGGCCAGCCGGTCGATCAGGTCCTCGAAGGCGTCCATCGACGCCGTCGCCACGACGAGCACCGAGCATCCGGGTCCGGTCACCCGGTAGAGCTCCTGCACCTCCGGCCATGCGGCCACCTCGGGGTCGCGCAGGAGGCAGGTCGCTCCGTAGCAGTCCATGACGACGACGGCCCGGACCGGGCGACCGGCCCGCTCGAGGTCCACCTGTGCGTGGTAACCGACGATGACGCCGGCCTCCTCGAGCCGGCGCACGCGGTCGGCCACTGCGGGGGCGGACAGCTTCACCCGTCGGGACAGCTCGTTGAACGACAGCCGGGCATCCGCCTGGAGCTCGGAGAGGATGTGCCAGTCGACGCGGTCCACGGCACCCATCATGGCCGAACCCCTCGTGGCAGCGGGGCGGATGCCCGACTGGTCAAACGTGGGTCAGGCGGCAGGTCGTCCGATGCGGACCCGCCAGACGTCCGGGCCCTCCTCGAGGTAGTCCCAGGTGAACTGGTCCTTGTACTCGGCGTCGAACTGGTAGAAGAGCGGCTTGGGGTCGTGGTCGTTGACGAGCTCGAAGCCGGCGCCCGGGGTGAGAGCGTGGTAGGTGTCGAGGATCAACGTGTGGCGACGTGCCGGCGGCTCGGAGCGGACGTCGAGCTGGGGGTCGGTGGTCATGCGTTCTCCTTGGATAATCACGGAACAGGCCGTATTAAACCTCTGGAGCGTATCCCATGGCTCGCCGTCGCGCGCGGGGCCCCTCGCCCTGCTCCCGGACCAGACCGTTCTTCCGATCGTGAGGTGCCGGGGCCCATCCCGACATGATCGGAAGGCGACCACGACGAAACGGTCCGTGACGAGCCTTCCGAGCCCAGCGGCATACGGCCAATCTGTCGGTATGGACGACGCCCCCTTCACGACGATCATCGAGCCCTTCCGGATCCACTCCGTGGAGCCGCTGACGATGACCACCCGAGCCGAGCGGCAGGACCACCTGCGCTCGGCCGGGTACAACCTCTTCCAGCTGCGCGCCCAGCACGTCCTCATCGACCTGCTGACCGACTCGGGCACCGGCGCGATGAGCCGCGACCAGTGGGCGGCCATCCAGCACGGCGACGAGTCCTATGCCGGCTCACCCTCGTACTACGTCTTCGTCGACGCCGTCCGGGAGCTGTTCCCCTTCGAGCACGTCATCCCGGTGCACCAGGGCAGGGCCGCGGAGAAGATCCTCTTCTCCGCCCTCGGCGGGGCCGGGAAGGTCGTGCCCAACAACACCCACTTCGACACGACGCGCGCCAACGTCGAGGCGAGCGGCGCGAGCGCCGTCGACCTCGTCATCGCCGAGGGACGCGACCCGGTGAGCGACCACCCCTTCAAGGGGAACATGGACCTCGCCGCCCTCGAGGCGCTCCTCGCCGCACGCGCCGACGACGTCCCGTGCGTCATGGTGACGATCACGAACAACAGCGGCGGCGGGCAGCCGGTCTCCCTCGAGAACCTCCGCGGCGTCCGGCAGATCTGCGACCGCTACGGCAAGCCGCTGTACCTCGACGCGTGCCGGTTCGCCGAGAACGCATGGTTCATCCGCGAGCGCGAGGAGGGCCAGGGCGACCGCGACGTCAGCGACATCGTCCGCGAGATCTCCGGACTCGCCGACGGCATGACGATGAGCGCGAAGAAGGACCCGATGGGCAACATCGGTGGCTGGCTCGCGATGAACGACGACGACCTGGCGCAGCGGTGCCGCAACACCCTCATCCTCACCGAGGGCTTCCCGACCTACGGCGGGCTGGCCGGGCGCGACCTCGAGGCCCTGGCCCAGGGGCTGCGCGAGGTGGTGCAGCACGACTACCTCCGCTACCGGATCCGCTCGACCGCCTACCTCGGCGAGGCGCTCGTCAAGCTCGGCGTGCCGGTGCTGACCCCGATCGGTGGGCACGCCGTCTACATCGACGCCCGAGCGCTCGCCCCGCACCTCTCGCCGCTCGAGTACCCGGGTCAGGCCGTGGCCGTGGCGCTCTACGAGCTGGGCGGGATCCGGTCCTGCGAGATCGGGACCGTCATGTTCGGCCGACAGGCCGACGGCACCGAGCAGCCCGCGTCGATGGAGCTCGTCCGGCTCGCCATCCCGCGGCGGACCTACACGCAGAGCCACATCGACTACGTCATCGAGGTGTGTGAGCGGCTGGCCGCAGTGGCGCCGTCGCTGCCTGGCTACCGGATCACGTCGGAGCCGCCGGTCCTGCGCCACTTCACGGCGTCCTTCGAACCCCTGAGGTGAGGGTGGAGCATGCCGAAGGGCCCGGAAGTGGTGTGGCGACGCCCGGGCCCTCGGTCAACTGGTTGTCAGGCGCCCGCGAGCGCCGGCTCGGGCCTCCCTTCCTCCAGGGCGGCCTCGGCCGCGAGCGGTTCGAAGCGTGAGGTGAAGAAGCGGAGCGTGGGGGACTCGTAGACGAACGTCAGGCCCTGGATCTCCCGGCGCCGCTGGAAGACCCGGATCACGGAGTCGGCGACGACGTCCATGTGGGAGTTCGTGTAGACGCGCCGGGGGATCGTGAGCCGGACCAGCTCGAGCTTGGGGTGGCGGTTGTTGCCGTCGGCGTCGCGGCCGGCGGACACGATGCCGCGCTCCATGCTGCGCACACCGGAGTCGAGGAAGATCTCGGCGGCGAGGGTCTGTGCCGGGAGCTCGTCCTGCGACAGGTGGTCGAGGAACGCGGCCGCGTCGATGAACACCGCGTGACCGCCGACGGGCTCGACGATCGGCACGCCGGCCGCCTGGAGCCGCTCACCGAGGTAGCGGACCTGGCCGATGCGGTGGGTCAGGTAGTCGTCGTCGAGCGCCTCGCGGAGCCCGACGGCCATCGCGTCGAGATCCCGACCCGCCAGACCGCCGTACGTCGGCATGCCCTCGTAGACGACGACGAGCTCCCGGGCCTTGGTGAGGATCGCCTCGTCGCGCATGGCGAGGAAGCCGCCGATGTTGACGAGGCAGTCCTTCTTGCCGGACATCGTGATGCCGTCGAAATGGGAGAGCATCTCGCGGACGATCTCGGCGACGGGGCGGCCGGCGTAGCCGTCCTCGCGCTCCTTGATGAACCAGGCGTTCTCGGCGAGACGGGTCGCGTCGGACCACAGGATGATGTCGTAGCGGTCGCAGATCTCGCGGACGGCCCGGATGTTGGCCATCGAGACCGGTTGGCCCCCAGCCATGTTCACGGTCACGGCGACGTTGATGTAGGCGATCTGGTCTGCACCGACCTCGTCGATGAGCGCCTGGAACTTGTCGAGGTCGACGTTCCCCTTGAACGGGTGCCGGGAGCTCGGGTCGTGGGCCTCGTCGATGATGACGTCGTGGAAGGTGCCGCCGGCGAGCTCCTGGTGGACGCGGGTGGTGGTGAAGTACATGTTGCCGGGGACGTGCTGGCCGGGCGTGATGAGGATCTTGGAGATCAGGTGCTCCGCGCCCCGGCCCTGGTGCGTCGGGCACACCAGGGGGAAGCCGTAGTTCTCGCGCACCGACTCGACGAGGTGGTCGAACGAGCGTGCGCCGGCGTAGGCCTCGTCGCCCATCATCATGGCGCTCCACTGGCGGTCGCTCATCGCCGAGGTGCCGGAGTCCGTCAGCAGGTCGATGTAGACGTCGTCGCTGCGGAGCAGGAAGGTGTTGTATCCCGCCGCGCGGATGGCGGCCTCGCGCTGCTCCCGGGTCGTCATCGTGATCGGTTCGACCATCTTGATCCGGTACGGCTCGGCAATGGCTGGCATGGGGAGGGGCCCTCTCTGTGCAGGACCGGCCTGGGCGCCGGGTCTTCTGCGGCCACTGTGCGCTCTGGCCAACCCAGTGCGCAATCGGTCCAGCAATCGATGGTCAGACTGCCCATCCTGACTAGCGAGACAGCGATTTAGCGGAGCATATTGCTCAGTCGCGTCAGGGCACGAGGGCCCGGTCACGCGCAATGGCGGCCGCCTCGGTGCGGCCCGAGGCCCCGAGCTTGGCGAGCAGGTTGGAGACGTGGACGCTCACCGTCTTGGTGCTGATGTAGAGCTGCTTGCCGATCTGGCCGTTGGACAGGCCTCGTGCGACCAGGGCGAGGACCTCGAGCTCGCGCGGGGTCAGCTCGACGGCCGTGGCAGCGGCCGGTGCGCGGGGGGCCAGGGCGTCCAGCTCGGCCAGGAGCGGTCGCGCCCGAAGCCGCACCGCGACGTCGTGGGCCGATCCGGCCACCTGTCGCGAATCGACGTCACGACCCGCGGCATGGAGCGCCGCGGCGAGCCGCGCGCGGGACCGGGCTGCCTCGAAGACGTGCCCCAAGCGGTCGAAGGCCTCCACCGACGCCCGCCACGCGACGAGCATCTCCTCCACAGGCGGGGGGTCCTCCTGCCCCAGCACCCAGGCGAGGCGCAGCCGTTCGGCCCGGAGCCGCCTGGCCCACGCCCAGGTCTCGGTGCTGGACTCGCCGAGCACGTCGACGTCGGTCGGGTCCCAGCCCGTGCCCTGGGAAGTCCGGATCACCTTGGCCACGAGCTGGTCGGCCCGCCTCCCCAGGTCGTCGACCGTGCGTGCGGCCCGCTCCCGGAGCTCGGGAGCGGCGCGCGGAGCGAGCGTCGCCACCTGCCCGGCGACCAGGGCGGCCAGCCGCACGCTCGCGTGGTACTTGCCCCACGCCGTGTCGAGGGTCTGCGCCGCCTCACAGGCGATCTCCAGCATGCCGGTCAGATCGCCGACATCGCCGAGCAGGTCGATCCCGGGCATGACCGTGAGCACCACCGCGAGCCCGTCGACGTACCACCACTCGCGCAGGGACGACAGGCGGCTCGGTGGGACCGGCTCCCCTCGACCCACCGCCACGCCGAGCGCCGCGGCCTCGAAGAGGGCCCGAGCTGGTTGCGGGGTCACCTTCGAGGCGAGGGCCAGCCGGCTCGGGACGTCGTCCCAGTCACCCAGCTCGTAGGCGGTGAGCCCGCTGAGCAGGCGACAGTCGAGGCCCCAGGGAGCCCACTCCTGGTGCAGGCGGCGGGCGATCCGGGTGCCCTCGTCGTAGTGGGCGAGGGCGCCACGGAGGTCGCCGCGGCGGTGGGCCACCGCGGCGAGCTGGTGAGTCAGCCGCAGCTGGATCGGGTTGTCCGTGCCCCGCACGTCCGCGAACAGCCCCCGCAGATGGGCCTCGACGGCGTCCAGGTCCTGCTGGGCCTCGATGACCCGGGTGAGGATCGTGCGGATCTCGAGGAGCGACTCGCGCAGTCCGAGGCGCTCGGCCGTCGCCATCACCTCGTCTCCCGTGCGGACCGCATCGTCCAGCTCGCCCGCGTCGACCAGCTGCTGGGCGTGCGCGATGAGCACCAGCACCTGTCGCGGCGTCTCCTCGTCCGGGAGCAGGTCCACGGCCCGGGAGGTCAGGGCGAGGCCCTCCACCGGCAGGTCGAGCATCCGCGAGAGCGTGGCGTAGCGCGCCAGGAGCTCGGCGCGGACCTCGTCCCGCTGCCGCGGCCCGGGATGGTCGATGCCGTCCTTGAGCAACCGGACCGCGCGCAAGATGTCACCCGCCGCAGTGGCCGCCTCCGACGCCCGGATCGTCACCTCGTCGCGCTCGGCAGCATCGTCCTCCAGCCAGCTCAGCGCCTGCTCGAGGTGGAACAGCGCATCCTGCGGCCCGCCGACCTCCATCGCCGACTCGGCAGCAGCGCGGCTCGCGGCCACTGCGGCAGGGAGGTCCCCGCTCGCGGCGGCATGGCGGGCCAGCTCGGACGCCGGAGCCAGGTGTGGGCGCTCGGCGAGCACAGCGGCATACCTCTTGTGGAGCCGGAGGCGCTCCCCCGGGAGGAGGGACTCGGCTGCGGTCTCACCGAGGAGCGCATGGCGGAAGGTGTAGGCGGGCGGCCAGCTCGTCTCGAGCACGTGGTGCTCGACCGCCTGCGCGATCGCCGCCTCGAGCACCGGCTCGGGCAGGTCGATGATCCGGGACAGCAGCTCGTGGCCGATGAACCGGCCACCCTTGAGGGAGACCGCTCGCACGACTGCCTGGGACGTCTCGTCGAGGCGCTCGACGCGGGCGCGCAGGACCCGGCCCAGCCCGCCGCTCACCTGCTGGCCCGCCACGGCGCTCGCCGCGAGCTCCTCGGCGAAGAACGGGTTGCCCTCCGCCCGCCGGGTGATCTCGCGCATGGTGCGCGGGTCGTCCGGGACCCCCTCGATCCCCTCGACGATCTCGTGAACGGCGGCGTCGGGGAGCGGCGCGAGGCTGACGTGCGTCACGTGCGGGATGCGGTCCCACACGGCCAGCGTCTCGTGCAGCGGGTGCTTGCGGTGGAGGTCGTCGGAGCGGTAGCTGGCGACCAGG
>Ga0209347_1004034_pt1 | contig 15970 bp, 19 predicted proteins | sample AutmiccommuBRH23_FD_187382 | JGI IMG/M metagenome (GOLD analysis project Ga0209347, IMG submission 187382) | Deep subsurface microbial communities from Mt. Terri, Switzerland - Autotrophic microbial communities BRH/23 (SPAdes) (version 2) | ecosystem: Environmental > Aquatic > Deep subsurface >...
CGCCGTTGTAGATCACCCAACGGCGCTTGCCGTCGGCGGTGCGGTAGAAGAGGTTGCCCTGATCGTCCTCGCCCACCTTCACGCCGCGGCGCGCGGTGAAGATCTGGGTGCCGAGCGTCTGGCCGTTCCACCAGGTCAGCAGGCGAAGCAGGAATTTCATTCGGGGACTCTCCGCTGGATCAGGCCGCAAACAGGCTGCGTCCCTTATACAAGAGCGCGGGCCGAGGTCCAGAGCCTAGAGGTCCGCGCCGGCGGCCAGCCGCGGGGGGCCGTCTGCCCCCCGCACCCCCCGAGGATATTTGGAAAAGGCAAAGCAGAAGGGAGCGGTGCTTTCGTCTTCTTGCTGGCGGAAATATCCCGGGGGTCCGGGGGCAGCCGCCCCCGGCGCCGGCCACGGGCGCCACATGGAAAAGGCGGCCCCTTGCGGGACCGCCCTTTCAGCACCTTCGAGACACCGGATCAACGCGCCTTGGCGGCTGCCGGTTCCTTCTTCGCTTCCGAATGTATCAGCAGCGGCTTCGCGCCAGCGGTATCCACCGCATCGAGGTTCACCACCACTTCTTCCACCGTCGACAGGCCCGGCAGCTCGAACATGCTGTCGAGGAGGATATCCTCCATGATTGAGCGCAGACCGCGCGCGCCGGTCTTGCGCTTGATGGCGCGCTTGGCGATGGCCTTCAGCGCGTCGTCGGTGAAGGTCAGCTTCACGCCCTCGATGTCGAACAGCCGCTGGTACTGCTTGACCAGCGCGTTCTTCGGCTCGGTCAGGATGGTGACCAGCGCCTCTTCATCAAGATCGGTCAGCGTGGCGATCACCGGCAGGCGGCCGACGAATTCCGGGATCAGGCCGAACTTCAGCAGGTCTTCGGGCTCCAGCTCCATGAACATCTCGCCGACGCCGCGGGCATCGGGGTCCTTGACCTCGGCGCCAAAGCCCATGCCGGAGCCCTTGTTGCGCTGCGCGATGATCCGCTCCAGCCCCGCAAAGGCCCCGCCGCAGATGAACAGGATATTAGTCGTGTCCACCTGCAGGAATTCCTGCTGCGGATGCTTGCGCCCGCCCTGCGGCGGCACCGAGGCCACGGTGCCTTCCATGATCTTCAGCAGCGCCTGCTGCACGCCCTCGCCCGACACGTCGCGGGTGATCGAGGGGTTGTCGGACTTGCGGGTGATCTTGTCGACCTCGTCGATATAGACGATGCCGCGCTGCGCCCGCTCCACGTTGTACTCGCTCGCCTGCAGCAGCTTGAGGATGATGTTCTCCACATCCTCGCCGACATAGCCGGCTTCGGTCAGCGTGGTCGCATCGGCCATGGTGAACGGCACGTCAAGAATGCGGGCCAGGGTCTGGGCCAGCAGGGTCTTGCCGCAGCCGGTCGGGCCGATCAGCAGGATGTTCGACTTCGCCAGCTCGATATCCGCGGATTTCGAGGCATGGTTCAGGCGCTTGTAGTGGTTGTGGACCGCCACCGAGAGCACGCGCTTGGCATGGATCTGGCCGATCACGTAATCGTCCAGCACCTTGCAGATGTCGCGCGGCGTCGGAACGCCGTCGGTCGCCTTCAGCCCCGAGGTCTTGGTCTCCTCGCGGATGATGTCCATGCACAGTTCGACGCATTCATCGCAGATGAAGACGGTCGGACCGGCGATCAGCTTGCGCACCTCATGCTGGCTCTTGCCGCAGAATGAGCAGTAGAGGGTATTCTTGCTGTCGCTGCCGGAATTGTTCGCCATCGGTATCCTCTGCGGCCTGCCTTGGGTGGGACCCCGGCGTTCCCGGGCTGCCCTTTTCCTGAAAGTCTAGGACAGCCCCATGTTCATCACAATGTCAAAATTCCCGCCGCCCGGGCGCTGGCCCGGCGCGGCGGAGGTGCTTACTTGGCCTCTTCGGCCTTGCCACGATCGGCGAGGATATCGTCGATCAGGCCCCATTCCTTGGCATCTTCCGCCGACATGAAGTTGTCCCGCTCCAGCGCCTGCTCGACCGTGGCAAGGTCCTGCCCGGTATGCTTCACGTAGATTTCATTCAGCCGGCGCTTCAGCTTCTCGGTCTCGCGGGCGTGGATCATGATGTCCGTCGCCTGGCCCTGATAGCCGCCCGAGGGCTGGTGGACCATCACCCGGCTGTTGGGCAGGCTGAAGCGCATCCCCTTTTCGCCCGCGGTCAGCAGCAGCGAGCCCATCGAGGCCGCCTGCCCGATCACCAGCGTCGAGACCTTCGGCTTGATGTATTGCATCGTGTCATAGATCGACAGGCCCGAGGTCACGACACCGCCGGGGCTGTTGATATACATGCTGATTTCCTTGGACGGGTTCTCCGCCTCGAGGAACAGCAGCTGCGCGCAGATCAGCGTCGACATGCCGTCATGCACCGGGCCCGACAGGAAGATGATCCGCTCCTTCAGAAGGCGCGAATAGATGTCATAGGCCCGCTCGCCCCGGCTGGTCTGCTCAACGACCATCGGCACAAGGGTGTTCATGTAAAGATCGATCGGGTCTTTCATCGCGCTCGCCTGCCTCTTGCTTCCCTTGCGGGGACCATAGCCACTTGTTCCTTGCCGGAGTCTTAGTTGTCCGGACGGGGGGCTGCAAGGGGCGGGCCGGTAATGGCTTGGCGGATCGGTCAGCGCGCGGCGACCACCGGCAGCCCGTGCAAGCCCGAGATTTCGAGGATCAGCTTGCGTTTCACCGCCGCGGCGAAGGCCGGGGCCGATTCCGCCGTCACCACGAAGGCCCCTGGCCCGCCGATGATCCGCTCGCGAAAGCCGGCCTCTATGCTGCCACCCTCATCTCCCCAGCCGGCGCTGCAGCCGCGGCAGGCGATGGCGAGCCCGTTGATGGTGATGCCGGCCGCCAGCACCTCGGCCCGCGCCTCGCCGGTGGCGGGGCCGTTGAAATTGCCGGTGCTGTCGGCGGAGAAGTCGATGATCCGCCGCCAGCCCTGAATCTCGTTCTCCTCGATCAGCGCCTTGCCCAGCAGCAGCGCCGCGCCGATGGCATTGCGGCCAAAGGCCCGGCGCGGCCGCTCCAGCAGCGCGGCGGCAAAGCCCGCGGCCTCGGCTTCCCCCGCGATCACCGTCCAGGGCACCACCACGTCCTGACTGTCGAACTGGCCCCATTCGACATAGGTCACCGCGATGCTGCCATAGGCGGTGCCGGCGATGGCATCCAGCACCTCGGGATCGGTCAGCGCCTGCGCATAGCCCTGCCGCTGGAACAGGATCTCCTCGGTGCTGATGGATCCGGTAGCATCGGCCATCAGCACCAGTTCCAGATCGACCTCCTGCGCGGCCACGGGGGCGGCAAGCAGTGCGATGACAGGGACAAGAAGGGCAACACGCATCGGCGATCCTCCGGTATGGGTCCGAGGATCGAGCTAGCGCCGCGGCGGCCGCGGTAAAGGTCTGGCGGGGTTTGGCGGCGCGTGCCGGGGTGCAAATGCGTCCGGCGCGGGCGGCTTGCCTATTGTGCTTGCAGATCGCAGGGCAGCGGCGGCGCACCCTCTGTCATCGCAAAGGCCAGCAGACCATCTTGCGACCCGCCCGGAAGGCCCGCAAACGGCCCGTCGGTGAAGGTGACAGAGCTGTCGGTATTCACCACATAGCTGCCGCGGTCATCGAAGCGGTCGGCATAGGTCGCGGCATCCAGCACGGTGACCGCAACGGCCTCCTGCCCCTCGGCCCCGGCGCACAGATAGGAACCCGGCTCGACCGGCACCGCGGCGACCAGCCCCTCGCCCTCTGCCTCGACCAGCACCGAGGCGGGCCAGCCCGAGACCGTGCCATCGGCAAGCTCGACACCGCAGGTATCGGCCTCATACGAGGTGACGGTGCCGGTATCGCCATCGGGGGTGACCACGGCCATCCCGGTCTCGCAGGCCTCCAGCGCCAGGGCGGGCGCGGCACCAAGGGCAAGACATGCGGCAAGGATCGGCATCAGGAACGGGCGAAAGCTGTGCTGCGACGGGTGCATGGACCATATCCAATCATCTGAACTGCTGACGCCACTCTGCCTTGTACCGCGTTGTCAGGCAAGCAATGTCACCGCAAAGCGTTCACAAGCCGTTACCGCACCGCCCGGGCGCAGCTACGCCCGGAACCGGATTAGACTTAAATGTCGTAAATTCAGATGGATACAAGCCGTTCTTAAACCAGAGTCTTAACTCCGGTCAGGCGATCTCGATGGTGTATTTCTCGATCACCGTATTCGCCAGCAGCTTCTCGCACATCGCCTTCACCTCGGCCTCCGCGGCGTCCCTGTCGGTGGCAGACAGTTCCAGCTCGATCACCTTGCCCTGCCGCACCGCCTCGACACCGGAAAACCCCAGCGAGCCAAGCGCGTGGCGCACCGCCTCGCCCTGAGGGTCTAGAACCCCGTCCTTCAGCATCACATGCACGCGCGCTTTCATCAACCGGCCATCCTTCTGTTAAATAAACTGCCGCCAGTGCTGCGCAGTCTGTGCTTTGCGATGAGAGCTCTTTCGCTCTCTCTAGCTTCCGCCTCAGTGTCGTAAAGGCGATAGGTCAGGCCAAGCCAACCCGGCTTTTGCATGACCACATGGGCATAGAAATCAGGGTTGACGTGCGTGTGGCCGATCTTGCCGTCGCGGAGATCGTCTTTCTTCAAATGCGCGGCAAGACGGCTACGGTATCGCGCGGTTCCGACATAGATAGGTATCGCAAGGGAGCGATCCCAGAGAACATAGCAAGCCAGAATGCGGTCGGGCAGCGCCGCAATGGCCGCCTTCGCCTCATCCGCGCTTAGCATACCGCTAGGGTCATCCAGTTCCATCGCTGCTCCCTACTCCGCTGCCAAGACGGCGCAATCCCAGCCGTCATAGTGCCAGCCCAGTTGGTCCATCACGTCGATCAGCCCCGCCACCTCGGCATCGAACTCGGGCGAGGCCACCTCGCGCTCATGCTCGAGGATCAGCCCGTCGCCCGCCGCCGTGAAGCGCGCGGTGAACCCGTAGCCCGCCACCGCCTCCTTCAACGTCCCATCGCTCGCAGCCTCGCCGGCAAGGTCCGGGAAGACGTAATGCGACACCTGCCGCACCCGCCGCCCGTCGTCACCCTGGGCCGCCAGCGCCTCCCGGATCATGCCGTTGCGCGCCGCCTGCCCGCGCTGGCGCGCTGCAAGGTCCATTCTCAGTTGATCAGCGTCGGTTTGGTCATTGCCGTGGCATTGCCCGGCAGCACGCCAAGCCGGCGCGCCACTTCGGAATAGGCATCGGTCAGGCTGCCCAGATCGCGCCGGAACACGTCCTTGTCCAGCTTCTGCCCGGTCTTCACATCCCAGAGCCGGCAGCTGTCGGGGGAAATCTCATCCGCCACGATCAGCCGCATGAAGTCGCCGTCCCAGACCCGGCCAAGCTCGATCTTGAAGTCGATCAGCTTGATGCCGACGCCGTAGAACACGCCCGACAGGAAATCGTTGACCCGCAGCGCCAGCGCCACGATGTCATCCAGATCCTGCTGGTTGGCCCAGCCAAAGGCGACGATGTACTCTTCCGACACCATCGGATCGCCAAGCTCGTCATTCTTGTAGCTGTATTCGACGATGGGCCGCGGCAGCGCCGTGCCCTCTTCCAGCCCCAGCCGCTTCGAGATCGAGCCCGCGGCAAAATTGCGCACGATCACTTCCAGCGGGACGATTTCCACCTGGCGGATCAGCTGCTCGCGCATGTTCACGCGGCGGATGAAGTGGTTGGGCACGCCGATATTGGTCAGCCCGGTCATGAAGAACTCCGACAGGCGGTTGTTCAGCACGCCCTTGCCCTCGATGGTCGCCTTTTTCTGGGCGTTGAAGGCGGTCGCGTCGTCCTTGAAATACTGGATCAAGGTTCCCGGCTCGGGACCTTCATACAGGATCTTGGCCTTGCCTTCGTAGATCTTCTTGCGACGCGGTGCCATATGCGCTTCCTTTGGTCTGCAGTCGAGGGCGGCGCGGACGGGCCGCGCCCCGGCTGGCAGGGGCCACCGGGGTTTATCGGCCCCTATAGGACAAGGCGCCCGTTACCGCAAGATGGCCCGCATCAATCCGCGCAAGGCTGCCCCTGGCAGCGCTATCGGCGCAAGCCGGGGGTTGCAGGGAGGCCCCCGCGCGGGCATATGGGGGGCGAATGGATCCAGCAGCAGGGTGGGGAAGCCATGACCACGTTCGACGATCGGGAAAATGCGTTCGAAAACAAGTTCGCGCATGACGCCGAGCTTCAGTTCAAGGCCGAGGCGCGGCGCAACAAGCTGGTGGGCCTCTGGGCAGCCGGGCTTCTGGGCAAGTCGGATGCCGAGGCAGCGGCCTATGCCGCAGATGTGGTGATGGCCGATTTCGAGGAAGCGGGCGATGCCGATGTGGTGCGCAAACTGGCCGCCGATCTGGGCAGCCATGCCAATGAGGCCACGATCCGCGCCAAGCTGGCCGAATGCATGGCCGAGGCCAAGCGCCAGCTGATGACCGAAGTCTGACTTCGCGGCCCTCCCTCGCGGAGCGGGTCACTATACTATGCCTTGCAAGGCCGTGCGGAACCGCCTCCGCGCGGCCTTTGCTATTCCGCCCTTCTATTCCGCCGGGCGTTAAGGGGGCGTGAACTGCCAGCCAGTAAGTCTGCTCGCAAGGGCGTGGGGCTCGGGGTTCAAAGGGCGGGAAGAGGATGCAGGATTGGGGACGAGCCGCGCGCAAGGGCGCCGCGGCGGAGGGAGCGCTTGCGCCGTGGCGCGGCGCTTTGCGCCACCTGCTGCCGCTGGCGCTGATGGCGCTGTTCGTGCTGGTGCTGCGCGAGAAGGCCGCGGCGCTGGATCTTGCCGCCGTGGGCGCGGCGCTGGCGGCCGTCTCGCCGCTGCAATGGCTGGCAGCGGTGGCGGCGACCGCGATCAGCTTCGCGGCGCTGGCGCAATATGACGTGCTGATCCACCGGCAGCTGGCCACCGCCCTGCCGGAGGCGCAGATCCGCCGCGCCGGGGCGGCCGCCATCGCCGTCAGCCAGACGCTTGGCTTTGGCCTCGTCACCGGCGCTCTGGTGCGCTGGCGGATGCTGCCGGGCACCAGCCTTGGCCAGGCGACGCGGATCACCGCGCTGGTGGCGCTGGCCTTTCTGGCCGGATGGGCGGTGGTGACGGCGGCGGTGGTGGCGATACTGCCCGTCGCCGTGCCGGGCGCGCGCTGGATGGCACTGGCGGTGCTGACGCTTGTCGCGCTGGCCGCGCTGGCCTTCTGGCGCCCGCAGCTGCGCCTTGGTGGCCGGGTCCTGAGGCTGCCGCCCTTGGCGCTCGCGATGCACGTCGTGGCACTCGCCGCGCTCGACACCGCCGCCGCGGCGCTGGCGCTCTGGCTGCTGCTGCCGGGCGGGGTCGAGTCTGGTGCGGCCCTGCTGCCCGCCTTCCTGCTGGCGCTTGGCGCGGGGCTGATCTCGGGCACTCCCGGCGGCGTCGGCGCCTTCGAGCTGGCGCTGATCGCCCTGCTGCCCGAGCAACCGGCAGAGCCGCTGCTGGCGGCCGTGCTGGCCTGGCGCGCGGTCTATTACGCGCTGCCTGCCGCACTTGGGGTGCTGGCGATGGCGCGTCCGCCGAGGGCCAGTCCCCCGCGGAGGCTGCCGCAAGTGCGGCGCGGACTCCCGGTGCCGGAGACCCCGCGCGCCGAGATCGGCCTGCTGGAGCAGGGCGAGCACGGGCTGCTGCTGGCCCCGGATGGCACCCCCGGCTGGCTGCTGGCCGAGACCGGGCAGACGGTGACGGCGCTGCTGGACCCGCTGGCCCCAGAGAGTCTTGCGGGCTTGCTGGCGCAGGTTCAGGCGCAGGCGGCGCAGCGGGGGCGCGTGGCCTGCCTCTACAAGATCACTGGCCGCACCGCCGCGCTTGCCCGCGCCGCCGGCTGGACGGTCTTGCCGGTCGCGCAAGAGGCGGTGATCGGCACAGACCGCTTCGCTCTGACCGGCCCCGCCCATGCCGGCCTGCGCCGCAAACTGCGCCACGCGGCCAAGGCGGGTGTGACGGTGACCTCGGTGCCCCCCGGCTGCGCGCTGCCCGTGGCGCAGATGGCCGCGCTCTCGGCTGCATGGGTCACGGCACGGGGTGGCGAGCGGGGCTTCTCGATGGGCCGCTACACGCCCGGATATGTGGCGGGGCAGCAGTGCCTGCTGGCCTGGCAGGAAGGGCGGCTGGTGGCCTTTGCCAGCTTTCACGCCGGGCGCAGCGAATGGACGCTGGACCTGATGCGCAGCGCGGCGAGGCTGCCGGATGGCACGATGCAGGCGCTGGTCGCAGAGGCCATTGCACAGGCGGCAGCTGCGGGGGTGCCCAGACTCTCGCTCGCAGCACTGCCGCCGGACCCGGCGCGGCTGCGCGGGCTCGCCGCGCGCAGCTGGCGGATCGCAGCGCGCCGCCCCTGCGGCCTCGCGCAGTTCAAGGCGGGCTTCGACCCTCGCTGGCAGACGCTGTATATCGCCGCGCCCTCGGCCCTCGGCCTCGCGCTCGCCGCGGCCGACATCGCGCGCGCGATCCGGCGCCCGCCGCCGCTTGCGCCCTTGGAATATGGATTTGCCTCGGCCCGCCCGGCATGGCAGAGATCGGCGATAGCCAGTCCAGAAAGGTTGCCCCGATGACCGATGCCCTCTCCCGCATGCTTGCCAGCCGCGACTGGATCCTTGCCGATGGCGCGACCGGCACCAACCTGTTCAACATGGGCCTGACCTCTGGCGAGGCCCCCGAGATGTGGAATATCGAGCGCCCCGATGCCATCCGCAGCCTCTATCGCGGCGCGGTCGAGGCCGGGTCGGACCTGTTCCTGACCAACTCCTTCGGTGGCAACGCGAGCCGCTTGAAGCTGCACGGCGCCGAAGGCCAGGTACATGAGCTGAACCGCATCGCCGCCGCCCTTGGCCGCGAGGTGGCCGACGCCGCCGGGCGCGAGGTGATCGTGGCGGGATCGGTGGGTCCGACAGGCGAGATCATGCAGCCGATGGGCAGCCTTACCCATGCCATTGCGGTCGAGATGTTCCACGAACAGGCCGAGGGGCTGAAGGCCGGCGGCGCGGACCTGCTGTGGGTGGAGACCATCTCGGCCCCCGAGGAATATGCGGCGGCGGCCGAGGCGGCGGCGCTGGCGGGCATGCCCTGGTGCGGCACCATGAGCTTCGACACCGCGGGCCGCACGATGATGGGCGTCACCTCGGCGCAGATGGTGGCGCTGGTGGAAAAGCTGCCAAATCCGCCGCTGGCCTTCGGTGCCAATTGCGGCGTGGGCGCCTCGGACCTGTTGCGCACCGTGCTGGGATTCGTCGCGGCGGGGGCCGGGCGGCCGATCATCGCCAAGGGCAATGCCGGCATCCCGAAATACCATGACGGGCACATCCATTACGACGGCACGCCCGAGCTGATGGGCGAATACGCCGTCCTCGCCCACAATGCCGGCGCCCGGATCATCGGCGGCTGCTGCGGCACGATGCCGGAGCATCTGCGCGCCATGCGGGCGGCGCTGGAGAGCCAGCCCAAGGGCCCCCGCCCGACGCTGGACGAGATCAGTGCGGCGCTTGGCGGGTTTTCGTCGGCGAGCGACGGGACAGGGGATACCTCGGGCGAGCCGAAGCGCGAGCGGCGCGGGCGGCGGGGGTGAGGCCAGCAAGCCGGGAGCGCCGCCCCCCGCCCCCCGGGATACTTGAGCCAGCAAGAAGCACGAGACGCTCCTTCCCCCTTCCCCCTTTGCCTTTCTCAAATATCCCCGGGGGGCCGGGGGCAGGCAGCCCCCGGCGCCGGACAAGGGCGCGACGTCAGAACAGCGTGAGCTGATCCCCCACCCGTGGCGGCACCCGGAACGCCCCGCAATCCAGCGGCGGCAACCCCCCATCCAGCCCCAGCCGTTTCGCAGCGACCCGGAAGCGCAGCGACAGCAGCTGCGCCTCCACCCCCTCGCCCTTCATGCGGCTGCCAAAGCGCGGGTCGTTCTCGCGCCCGCCGCGCATGGCGCGCAGGCGGCTCATCACATGCTCGGCCTGGCCGGGGACATTCCGCCGCAGCCAGTCCACGAACAGCGGCGCCACCTCATGCGGCAGGCGCAGCAAGATCCAGGTGGCGGCCCCTGCCCCGGCCTCCTGCACCGCGGCCAGGATCGCCTCGGCCTCGGTATCGGTCAGCACCGGGATCACGGGTGCGACCATGGCGCGGACCGGCACCCCGGCGGCGGCCAGCGCGCGGATAGCGGCGAGGCGGCGGGCGGGACTGGGCGCCCGCGGCTCCAGCTTGCGGCAGAGCTCCGCGTTCAGCGTCGTCACCGAAATCCCCACCTGCGCCAGGCCCATCCGCGCCATATCCGACAGGATGTCGATGTCACGCTCGATCAGCGCGCCCTTGGTGACGATGGCGACCGGGTGGCGGAAGTCGCGCAGCACCTCCAGGATCTGGCGCATGATCCGATACTTGCCCTCGATCGGCTGGTAGGGGTCGGTATTGGTTCCGATGGCGAGGGGCGCCACCTTGTAGCCGGGCTTGGAAAGCTCCCGCGCCAGCACCTCGGGCGCGGTGGGGCGGGCGACCAGCTTGGTCTCGAAATCGAGGCCCGGCGAGAGGCCCAGATAGCTGTGCGAAGGGCGGGCGAAGCAATAGATGCAGCCATGCTCGCAGCCCCGGTAGGGGTTCAGCGAGCGGTCGAAGGGGATGTCGGGCGAGGTGTTGCGGGTCAGCACGCTTCGCGGGCGTTCCAGCGCCACCTCGGTGCGGGCCAGACGCTCCTCCTCGGGCATGTCCCAGCCATCGGGCTCCACCGCGCGGGCATAGGGCTCGAACCGGCCGACCGGGTTGGCGGCGGCGGCTCGGGCACGCAGGCGGAGGGCGGGATCGGCGGGCGGCAGGGTCATGCGGCGACCATAGAACATTAAGGGAACACAGGCCAAGATGATTCCCGTGGATTGCCCCGCGTCGGAACCGGCGCGGCCAATGTCGCAATCCGCCAAGTGGCGCTGCGGCTTTGCCTGCATCACGGGATCAGACGCGGGCCGCGCAAGGCCCGCAGGGAGAGCAATCATGGCCGACGAAGAGATCATCCTGTCCGAGCTCGACGATGACGAGCTGGTCCTGCAGATGCATGACGACCTCTATGACGGTCTGCGCGAGGAGATCGAGGAATCGGTCGGCATCCTCTTGGAACGCGGCTGGACCCCCTATGACGTGCTGACCAAGGCCCTCGTCGCCGGCATGACCATCGTCGGCGCCGATTTCCGCGACGGCATCCTGTTCGTGCCCGAGGTGCTGCTCGCCGCCAATGCGATGAAGGGCGGCATGGCGATCCTGAAGCCGTTGCTGATCTCTACCGGCGCGCCGCGCGTCGGCAAGATGGTGATCGGCACGGTCAAGGGCGACATCCACGACATCGGCAAGAACCTTGTGGCGATGATGATGGAAGGCGCGGGCTTCGAGGTGCTCGACCTTGGCATCAACAACTCGGTCGAGAAATACCTCGCCGCGCTCGAGGCTGAACAGCCCGATATCCTTGGCATGTCGGCGCTGCTGACCACGACGATGCCCTACATGAAGGTGGTGATCGACACGCTGGTCGAGAAGGGCCTGCGCGAGGACTATATCGTGCTGGTCGGCGGCGCGCCGCTGAACGAGGAGTTTGGCCGGGCCATCGGCGCCGACGCCTATTGCCGCGATGCCGCCGTGGCGGTGGAGACGGCGAAGACCTTCGTTGCCCGCAAGCACAACCAGCTGGGGCAGCTGAGCGCCTGATCGGCACCAAAGCTCCCCGCGCAGGGACCTTGCGCGGGCCTTCTTCGGAGCGGGCCGCACCACACCGTTGTGCGATTGAACGCCCGTCGCTATCGTGCCCGAAGCGCATCCGCACCGGAGGGAAGCGCAGTTCCGCACCAGAGGGTGGAAGGCCGATGATCGACGCGAACAAGCTCGTTGCGATCCGCACGGCGCTGGCCGGGGCCCGCAGCGGAACGGATGCACAGCGCATCGCCCTTCTGACCAAGACGCTGGAAGACCTTCTCGCAGCGATGGTCGCCTCGGCGCAGGGTCAGCCATCGGCACCCGGACTGACGGTGGGTCCTCAAGGCGATGTCACCATCCGCGCAAGCCAAAGGATCACCCTGACCACCGGCGCCTCGACCATCACCCTTACCTCGCAGGGCGACGTAAGCCTCAAGGGCAACACCGTTTCGACCAGGTCCAACAGCGATGTGCCGATCCGGGGCAGCAAGATCCGCGACGAGACCAGCGGCCGTGTGCCGGTTTCGGGCGGCAAGATCGGCAACAACTAGGGCGCGCCCTCTTGGAACCGGGCGCAGCGACCCCAGATTTGGGGTAAAGGAGAGACCATGCCCCTGCCCTATTTCCTGTCCATGATCCTGGCCGTCATCCTTGCCGCCGCAGCGACACTTGCCTTGGCGATGTGGGCGCATGTGCCGCTGGCGGCCCTTGGCTTTGCCGCGCTTGCCGCCAGTCTGATCCTTGGTTCGCGGCAGTGGCGTTAGCCCTCGACGATACCACCCTGACCGAAACCGGCCTGCCGCCTGCGCAAACCGGCCGGGTGCTGCTGATCGCCTGCGGGGCGCTGGCGCGGGAAATCCTCGACCTGAAGGCGGCGAATGGCTGGGACCACCTGGACCTGACCTGCCTGCCCGCCAACCTGCATCTCTGGCCCGACCGGATCACTGCCGCCGTTGCCGAGGCGGTGGCCAGGCACCGGGGCGATTATGACAAGCTGTTCGTCGTCTATGCCGATTGCGGCACCGGCGGGCTGCTGGCCGCGAAATGCGCCGAGCTGGGGGTGGAGATGGTGGAGGGCCCGCATTGCTATGCCTTCTTCGAGGGCAACGCCGCCTTCGCCGCCCGCGCCGAGGAGGAGACGGGGGCCTTCTACCTCACCGATTTCCTCGTGCGCCAGTTCGATGCCTTCGTCTGGCGGCCCTTGGGGCTCGACCGGCACCCCGAACTGCGCGAGATGTATTTCGGCAATTATGACCGACTGGTCTATCAGGCGCAGACCGACGATCCGGCGCTGGACGCCAAGGCGGTGGACTGCGCCGCGCGGCTGGGGTTGCGCTATGAGCGGCGGCTGACCGGCTATGGCGATCTGGCCCCCGCGCTGGCGCGGCTTTAGCCAAGCGCCTTCATCGCCCGGGTGATCCCGTCCAGCGTCAGCGGAAACATCCGCTCCTCGAACTGCGCGCGGATGATCTGCACCGACTGGGTATAGCCCCACATCCGCTCCGGCAGCGGGTTCAGCCAGACATGGGCGGGCCAGGCCTCCCGCGCCCGTTTCAGCCAGACCTCGCCAGCCTCGGGGTTCCAATGCTCATTGGCGCCGCCCGGATGCAGGATCTCGTAGGGGGACATCGAGGCATCGCCGACGATCACGCATTTATAATCGCTGCCATAGGTGCGCAGCACGTCCAGCGTCGGAATCTGCGCGTTCCAGCGGCGCTTGTTGTCGCGCCAGAGGCCCTCGTAGATGCAGTTGTGGAAATAATAGGCCTCCAGGTGCTTGAACTCGGCCCGCGCCGCCGAGAACAACTCTTCCACCGCCTGCACATGCGCATCCATCGACCCGCCCACATCCAGCAGCAGCAGCACCTTGACCGCATTGCGCCGTTCCGGCCGGGTCTTCACGTCGAGATAGCCCTGCTCGGCGGTCGACCGGATCGTGCCCGGCAGGTCCAGCTCCTCATGCGCGCCGTCGCGGGCCCATTTGCGCAGGCGCTTCAGCGCCACCTTGATGTTGCGGGTGCCAAGCTCGACCTGGTCGTCGAAATCGCGGAACTCGCGCTTGTCCCAGACCTTGACAGCGCGCTGATTGCGGCTGCCCTCCTGCCCGATCCGCACGCCCTCGGGGTTGTAGCCATAGGCGCCGAAGGGCGAGGTGCCGGCGGTGCCGACCCATTTGCTGCCGCCCTGATGCCGCCCCTTCTGCTCCTCCAGCCGTTGCCGCAAGGTCTCCATCAGCTTGTCGAAGCCTCCAAGCGCCTCGATCTCGGCCTTCTCCTCGGGGGTCAGCAGCTTTTCGGCCAGCTTCTCCAGCCACTCCTTCGGCAGGTCCACCGCTTCCAGCACCTGTTCGGCGCTGATCGCCTGCAGGCCGGCGAAGGCTTCGGAAAACGCGCGGTCGAAGCGGTCGATGTGGCGTTCATCCTTCACCATGATCGCGCGGGCGAGGTAGTAGAACCCGTCCAGGTCATAGGTGACAAGACCTGCCTGCATCGCCTCCAGAAACGCCAGATACTCGCGGACCGAAACCGGAACACCGTGTCGCCTCAACCCCTCGAAGAACGGCAGGAACATCGGCGTGCCTCAGGTCAGTCGGTCGAGGAAGATCGCCAGGAACAGCGCCAGCAGCGCGAAGGCGATGCCGAAGGACAGCGCATATTGCGCAATGTCGAAACGGTTGCCCTTGCGGCGGCGGGCCAGCAGCCCGCCCCACAGCGCCCCGATCACGAATCCGGCCAGCACGATCATGCAGTCAGTCCCTTCTTGCGTCCAAGTCCGGCGCTGGTCATTGCGCCGCGGCTGCGATCCGCGCCCGCGGCGACAGCGCCGCGATTTCGGCGACCCGGCGGCGCACCTCAAGCTCTGGCCCGAAGCCATAGCGCGCCCAACCCATCGCGTCCAGCCGCACCGCCCGCGCCTCGGACGCGCGCCCCAAAAGCTCCAGCGCCTCGGCCCGCAGCAGCATCAGGGTCGCCAGCAGCGCCGCATTCTCGGCCTGTGCCACCACCGGCAGCGAGCGATCCACGAAGGTCAGCGTATCCTCGGCCTGCCCCGCCGACAGCGCGAAGGCCGCCAGCTGCATGTCGACATGGGCCGCCTGAACCTCCATCCCGGGGCGCGAGCGGTAGATCAGTGCCGCGCGCAGGAAGCCGGTGAAGGCGGTCTCCAGATCGCCTGACAGGCTGAGCCGCGCCAGCGCGAACCAGGCGAAGCCGGCGCGGGCATCGGTCCAGCCAGAGGCTTGCGCAATCGCCACCGCCCGCCGCGCCGCCTCGCGCCGCGCAGGGTCCGACGCGCGCGGCCCAAGTGCCCGCTCCACCGCGTCGATCCAGGCCCGCGGCGTCGGATCGGCCGGGGCGCTCTGTGCCGCGCTGCCGCCACGGGGATTGGCGCGGGCGAGCAGCCCCGGCAACCGCGCCGCCACCTCGGCCCGGGTCATGCCGCTGGCCAGGTCCGGTGCGTAATAGGTGCGCAGCACCAGCATGTCGAAGCCGGTCAGGATCGCGTGGAAATTGTCGTCGTTGAACACCGAATCCGGCAGCCGGTAGATGTCGTTCAGGGGGCCAAGCGCCTGCGCCACCTCTTCATGCAGGCAGTCGCGGATCTCCTGCGGCGAGGTATCGGAGGGGATGAACACCGCCGCCCGCTGCCGCAGCGTCAGCGTCGCCCAGTCCAGCTGCGCAGAGCGTCGGGCAGCGCGGTATTCGTCCCAGCTGCCGACGCGGGGCACCACGAAACAGGCGGCCTCCGGCACCAGCGCCTGCATCCTGGCGCGCGGCAGGAACTCCACCACGATCACGTTGCCAGCGGCCGGCGCCGGCCCCGGCACAACGCGCACCGGGATTTTCGCCTCGGCCCGCAGCCGCGCCGCCAGCTTGTCGATATCGGCGCGGGCGGTTGGTGGCACCGTGCCGGTAACATGCAGCGCAATGGGCCCTTCGAAGCGGGTCATCGCCGGCAAGGCCCTGCCGCTTTCCATCTGAAAGCTCAGCTCCAGGAAATCCTGCGCGATCTGCGCGTTGGGGCGCAGCACCGGCAGCGGCCGCGTGGCCCCAAAGCGGCGCATGGGCGGCAGCGGCTCGGCAGCCTCGAAGCTGACAGGGGTGGCGCGCAGGGACGACACATGCGGCCCCGCAGGCGCGCAGCCGGCCAGTGCCAGCACCAGAACAAGCGCCGCGCGGAATCCCGTTCCTGGTCCGGTGCTGATCATGCAGGGCGATTGTAACGCAAGAACGGCGACTGCACGCCGATCCGGTCATAGAGCTGGCGGGCGG
>Ga0209347_1004035_pt1 | contig 15965 bp, 15 predicted proteins | sample AutmiccommuBRH23_FD_187382 | JGI IMG/M metagenome (GOLD analysis project Ga0209347, IMG submission 187382) | Deep subsurface microbial communities from Mt. Terri, Switzerland - Autotrophic microbial communities BRH/23 (SPAdes) (version 2) | ecosystem: Environmental > Aquatic > Deep subsurface >...
GCTGGTGGAGGCGGCTGGGTTGGAGACGGTGTCCGGCCGGATCCGCCGGCCCGGGGCGGCACCGTCGCTGGGACCGGCGGAATCGAGCCTGCGGCGGGTGGAGTTGCAGCTTCAGGACAAGCCCTTCGGTCCGCCCGACATCCCCGAGCTGCGGTCGATGGGCCTGCTGCCGCAGCACCTAGCTGCGGCCGCCACGGCTGGCCGCGTCCTCCGCTTGCCGGACGACGTGCTGCTCCTACCGGACGGGCCTGCTCGGGCCATGGCGGTGCTCGCTCGGTTGCCGCAGCCATTCACCGCCAGCCAGGCGCGGGCCGCGCTCGGTACGACGCGGCGGGTGGTGATCCCGCTGCTCGAGCATCTGGACGAGCGACGCTGGACCAGGCGAGTCGACAGTCACCTGCGTGAGGTTGTGCGGTGAGTCGGCTCACCGGTGAGGTGGACCTGAGGCGTTATGTCCGGCCCGGCGACCTCGTAATGTGGGGTCAGGCCGAGGCTGAGCCGCTCGCCCTGACGAAGCGGCTCGTCGAGCAGCGGGCCGAGCTGGGTGGCATTCGCTGCTTCGTCGGCATGTCAACCAATGGCACGCTGCGCCCGGAGCACGCGGACCACCTGCGAATCCTCTCGTACACCGGTTCCGGCTCCAACCGCTCCCTGGCGCGCGCCGGTGTGCTGCAGGTCCTTCCCAGCCGGTACTCCGACCTCCCGGCTCTGATCACCGACGGGCGGCTGGCCGTGGACGTCCTAATGCTGCAGGTGCCTGCCGCGCGGCCGGACGGCACGACCTCCTACGGACTTGCTGACGAGTACCTGTCGGCCGCCGCCGCGACGGCTCGCGTCGTGCTGGCCGAGGTCAACGACCGGTTGCCCCAGACGACCGGCAGCAACCTGATCCGGCTCGATGGACTGGACGCCGTGGTGTATACATCCCGCGAGGTCGGACAGGGTCCCGCCGCCAATCTCGACGACGTCGGCGAGCGCGTCGCCGAGAATGCGGCGGGTCTCGTGGAGGATGGCAGCACGCTCCAGGTCGGCATCGGCGCACTGCCCGACGCAGTCCTTCGCAGGCTGACGACGCGACGCGGTCTGGGCGTCCACTCAGGGCAGGTGGGGGACGCCGTGGCAGAACTCATCGAGGCTGGTGCCGTGACCAACGAGCACAAGGCCGTGGACCGCGGCATCTCAGTGGTGGGCTGGCTCGCGGGGTCGAAGCGGCTGTACATGCTGGCTGACCGGAACCCCACGATCTCGTTGCGTCCCACCGAGTACACGCATGACCACGCCGTCCTGGCGGCGCTACCGCGACTCGTCGCCGTCAACTCCGCGCTCGAGGTCGACCTCACCGGCCAAGTAAATGCGGAGGTGGCCGCGGGCGTCTACGTTGGGGCTGTCGGCGGGGCGATCGACTTCATGCGCGGGGCGGCCCGGTCGCGAGGCGGAATACCCATTACCGCCATTCGGTCCCGTGCGAGGTGCCGCAGCACAATCGTCGCGAGGCTCAGCGGACCGGTAACCGTGCCCCGCGCGGACGCCGGCGTGGTTGTCACTGAGCACGGCGTCGCCGACCTGCGAGGGCTGACGCTAGAGCAGCGACGGGCGGCACTGCTCAAGGTGGCCGACCCTGCGCATCGGGACGAACTGGACGCTGCCTCAGTGACGCCCTGGCTTCAATGAACGCGACACCCCGGCTTTCGAACCCGTGACCTCTGCGCTCGCGTCGCTAGTCAACCTGCAGGACGGCGTTGTCCGCAGCGAAGCGCAGACGCGCGCCGGTCATCGCGGCGAGTTCGCTCCGGGTCAGCCCCGGAACCATCTCCCGGACGAGGAACCCCTCGTCGGTCACGTCCAGCACAGCCAGGTCAGTGTAGACCCTACCCACGACGCCGCTGGCCGTCAGCGGGTACGTGCACCTCTCCAGCAGTTTCGGTCGTCCATCACGAGTGGTGTGACGCATCATCACCAAGACGCGCGCCGCGCCGACCGCGAGATCCATCGCCCCACCTACGGCGGGGGGCAGCGCGTCGTCGTCGGTGGCCCAGTTGGCTAAATCGCCAGATGCGGACACCTGGAAGGCGCCCATCACCGTGACGTCTAAGTGGCCGCCGCGGATTATGGCGAACGAGTCGGTGTGGTGCACGTAGCACCCGCCGGGAAGGAGGGTGACATATTGCTTGCCCGCGTTGATCAGCTCCGGATCACCCTCTCCCGGCTGGGGGGCCGGTCCGATCCCCAGGATACCGTTTTCGCTGTGGTAGATGATCTCGCGGTCCGGCGGGACAGCGTTGGCGACGAGCGTTGGCAAGCCAATGCCGAGGTTCACGTAGGAGCCGTCCGGTATGTCCAGCGCGACGCGCCGCGCGATCTCCGCCGACGACAACCGCGCGGAGGTCACTGCGCCACCCCGACGCAGACGACTCGGTCCACAAAGATGCCAGGGGTGATTACGGCCTCGGGGTCGAGTGCTCCGAGTTCCACGACCTCCTGGACCTCTACCACGGTCAGCTTGGCGGCCATGGCCATGGTGGGACCGAAATTGCGTGCTGCAGAACGGTACACGAGGTTGCCCCACCGATCGGCCTGGTGGGCCCTGATAAGGGCAACGTCACCCCGCAGTGGGGTCTCGAACACCTGCAGCCGGCCGTTCAGGACACGCGTCTCCTTGCCTCGTGCGAGTTGGGTGTCGGCCCCGGTCGGGGTGAAGAAGCCGCCGAGGCCTGCTCCGGCGGCACGCATTCGCTCGCTCATCGTGCCCTGCGGGATCAGCTCCAGCTCGAGCTCGCCGGCCTTGTACAGACGCTCGAACCACACCGAGCCTTCGGATCGGGGGTAGGAGCAGACGATCTTGCGGACGCGCCGTTTGCGCAGTAGCGCTGCCACGTCAGTGTCCCCGACGCCCGCGTTGTTCGTGACGATCGTGAGGTCACGTGTGCCTTGCTCGATCAGGCCATCTATCAGGGCGGTGGGGACGCCTGAAAAGCCGAAGCCCCCAATCAGGACCGTGGCACCGTCTTCGATGCCCTTCACGGCCTCGTCTACCGAGGGGACCAGCTTGTCGATCACCGCGGTCGCTCCTCCACTGGCCACTCCTCAATGACTCCACGTTCGCTTGACGAACATGTGTACGGAATACGACTCTAGATTTGGTCGGGTCGCCGTGTCAACTGGCCAGCGCAATGGTCGGCTCCGCGGAGAAATCGCGTAGGCAACGTTGAGCGACCCGTCTGCGGCCCGGTCTGTGAGGCGCCAGTCGGCTACGTCGGAGGTTGCCCAGCGCTTAGGCCGGGCAGAGGTGGTCAGGTGACGGTCGAACTCGGTCGCTTTACGTCGGCGCCTTGGTGCCCACATCCCGCAGGTCGGCCTCGATCTTCTCTGCCGTGCGCCGCAGGGCAGGGAGGAGGACGGACCGCAGCCGCTGGTTGGTCCAGGCGGCTGCCGGTGTTGGGATGTTCATTGCCGCCACCACTGCTCCGTCAAGGTCCCGGATCGGGACCGCTATGGACCTGAGGCCTACCTCGATCTCTTGGTTGACGATCGCGTAACCGTCCTTGGCTACCTGGGCCAGCACCTCGCGCAGTCGGTCGGGGTCGGTGATTGTCCGTGGTGTGAGGGGCTCCCTGAGGGTGCTCTTCAGGTAGTCGTCGATCCACGCCTGGGGCTTGTCCGCCAGCAGCACACGGCCCATTGAGGTAGCGAAGGCCGGATAGCGTGTCCCGACGTTGATGGAGATCCGCACGATGCGGCGCACACTGGCGCGGGCGACGTACACCACATCGGGGGGCTCTAGCACTGACACGGAGGAGGACTCGCCGACCTCGTCGCTGAGGGCGCGCAGGTGTGGCTGGGCGATTTCGGGCAAGGTGACGCTGGACAGGTAGGCGTAGCCCAGCTCGAGGATTTGCGGGCGAAGCGAGAAGAGCTTGCCGTCGCTGCGGACGTAGCCGAGTTCCACTAATGTGTGCAGGAACCGCCGCGCCGATGCGCGTGACAACCCGGTCGCCCGGGCGACGTCGCTGAGGCTCAGGCTGGGATGGTCCGCGTCGAAAGCCCGAATCACCGAGAGGCCGCGTTCGAGCGATGCGACGAACTCCGTGCTGCGCCGAGCGCCCTCCGTATCCGAATCAAAGGCACGGTCGTCGTTCTGGTCGTCGCCCGCCCCTGAAGGTCCGGTCGACGAGCCGCCTGGACGAGGCTGTCGTGACGTCATGCGCAAGTCTCCTAGACCGGCTTGTGGTGGGTGACGGCCGAGACTATCGCTCGATCGCGGGGTGTGGGAATGGGAGTGCTGCGCTACAGATGCGGGACATGGCGTATTCCTGTTGTGGTGGTGGGGCGAACAGCCTTGACCCCAAAGCGACAGAGCGCTTAACTACGTTCATCAACCGAACGCTCGTACGCATTGCGAACAGGAGGCCTGGATGCCCATCGATGACGCCACTTGGCGATTGCCGGAGGAACTGGTGGCCCTTAAACGGTCCGTAGCCTCATTCATGGAGAAGGAGGTACGCCCACGCGAAGAGGAGCTGCCCTACGACTCCTACAGCTTTCCGGAGGAACAGATCTCCGTCATGAGGCAAAAGGCTCGGCAGTCCGGGCTCTGGGCGATGTACTCCCCGGCGGAATACGGAGGCGCCGGTCTCAGCGTGTTGGGCAAGTGCGTCGTCGCGGAAGAGGCTGCCAAGTGCCGGATGGGCGCCTACGCGCCCGCGGGGGGCGCCTTCGGGTGGGACCCACCGAACGTGATCTTCGACGGGACGCAGGAGCAGATCGACAAGTACGCCGTGCCGGCGATTGAGCGCGGAGACCGCAAGACCTTCGTAGCGATCTCCGAACCGGCAGGCGGCTCAGATCCGGGCCGCTCAATCAGCACCACCGCCGTCTTGGATGGCGACGAGTGGGTACTCAACGGTACAAAGCTGTGGATCTCGGGCGCCGACAGCGCACGGTGGGGCATCGTCTTCGCCCGGTCACGTCCGGGCCGGGGGCGGGACGGCATCAGTTGCTTCATCGTGGAGACGGATACGCCGGGATTCAGCGCTCGCCCTGTGGGCGTCATCCGGGCCTGGTCACCATGCGAAGTGCATTTCGACGACGTGCGCATCCCGGCTAGCAACCTCCTCGGGGAAGAGGGACAGGGCTTCAAGACCGCAGAGCGCTGGCTGGTTGCCGCACGGCCGCCATACGCGGCCGGGACGCTGGGGGTCGCGCAGGCGGCGCTCGAAATCGCGGTGGACTACGCTAAGGGCAGGGAGACGTTCGGGTCGCCCTTGGCGAGCAAGCAGGCGGTCCAATGGATGCTGGCGGACTCTGAGATCGAGATCCGTGCCGCTCGGCATCTTGTGTACGAGGCGGCAGGTAAGGCCGACCGCGGCGAAGAGTTCAAGACTGAGGCCTCGATCGCCAAGGTTTTCGCGACCGAAACTGCGGGTCGCGTAGTGGACCGGTGCATTCAGGTGCTAGGAGGAATGGGCGTGAGCAAGGAGATGCCCCTCGAGCGGTGGTATCGGGAAATGCGGATCAAGCGGATCGGTGAAGGACCATCGGAAGTGCACCGCATGGTGGTCGCACGACACCTACTTGGGAAGTCAATGAAGGGATAGCGGAGCGCTCCTTCACGCGGTAAGACCTTGGCACTCTTCCAGTGAGCGTTGTGGCGGCCCACTGTTCCTCGTCTTCCGGCTCATGGGACCTGAGTGTGGGTTGCGCTCGAGGTGCCGAGGTGTGGGTAGTAGCTGTGGCCCGACGGCGACGATGGACGTTGGGAGACTGTCCGGCTGGAAGGCGACGTCGCGGCGGGCCGCGATGACGACGGGCCGGCTGGCGGGCCGATGCAAATCGCCCCGGCCAGAGTCAGAAGGACTTGGGTAGATGGCTGGCGTCGCCGCTCTCGGCCAGTCTGGAGAGCGCATCGGCGATCTGTGCGTCTCGGCCTTCAACCGCGTGCATGTAGCGCTGGGCGGCCGCGATGGAGGAGTGACCGAGGCGCTTCTTAAGGTCCACGAGGCTGGCTCCGGTGGCTGCCGCCAGCGACTGGCCGGTGTGCCGCAGGTCGTGGAACGCGATCGTCAGGCCGACCAGCTTCCTCGCCCGCACAAACGCCTGGTAGATCGTGTTGCCCCGGATCTGGTTGCCATACCGATCAACCGTGAAGTACGTAGGCCCGGAGTACTGGCCAGCGTGCTCCCGGATCAGCGGAATGATGTGCGGCGGAATGGCGACCGTGCGCTTGCCAGCAGCGCTCTTGGGCTCCTTCTCGAATCGCCTTGGAGAATCGAGGAGCTCGACGTAGTTGTACCGCACCGTCACTCGAGCGTTCGCCAGGTCGACGTCTCGTGTGCGGAGCGCGCAGATCTCGCCGCGCCGCAGTCCGCACCAGGCCGCTAGCGCCACCGCTGCCCGGAAGCGTGGCGTGATCGCGTCGATGAGCTGAGCCACCTCTGCGGGTGTGGCGATCCCGCGCTCCGGTGTCTTCTCCGCCCCCGCGCCGGGGATCTGGCAGGGGTTGCGGACGATGGCGCCGTCCTGGACGGCCACGTTGAGCACGGCCCGTAGGAGGCGATAGGACTGGCTGATCGAGCTGCGTCCGCCAGTTCCCCGCAGCGCCTTGGCATGCCAGGCGCGCACCATAGGGGGAGTGATCGTGGCGATGGGCTGGTCGAGCAGGTCGCCGAGGTGGAGCCGCATGTTGCGTCGGCAGGTCTCGGCCCAACGTTCGCCCACCCGGGGGTTCTCCTCGAGGTAGGCCTCGCAGCACGCACGCAGCGTCCGCTTTCCCAAGCCGACCTCCGGCTGCCAGTGCCCCCGCTCCACCTCCTGCTGGATGCGCTCGAGGAACCGCGCGGCATCCGCTTGGGTGCGATAGGTCTCGGGCGCGTTGTGCCGTTTGCCGTCGGGAGTCTTGTAGCTCGCGTGGAACTTACCCGATGGCAGCTTCCTGATGTACCCGAACCGGCGCCGAACCATGCCGGTTCACCCGTTCGGGTAGAGCTGCATCCGCTCGACCGTGCTCTCGTTGATGAACTCCTGAAGCTCGCGCTCAGGGATGCGCACGTGCCGTCCCACGCGCACGAACTTGATCCGCCGCTCCGCGATCAGGCGCCTCGGGAACCTCGGTGTCGTCCCGAGTACCTTGGCCGCGTCGTCCACGCTCAGCAGTCTGTCCATGTCCAGGCCTCCTGTCTGCTCAAGTAGTTCACGGCCAATCGGGGTCACGATAGGTCCCGGAGAGTCGGGGCCAGCGCGAACACCTGAGGAAGCCGCGGACCCGTCCCCGAGTTGAGCCCCTGGAGCGTATGGCTAGAGGATGCTTCGCTCGGGGCCCCGCTGCACCGAACGGTCAGACTGGGCGGCCAAGTATGACGCCCGGCGCCACGCGGGGGCCAGGGTGGAGACATCGCCGTGTCGTGCGACGGCGTAGTGGCCACGCGTGCGGGCGTGGAGGCGGTCATCGGCGCCGCGCAGGGTCTTCGCGGGGCCGCGAAGGACCCCAGCGGCGGTGAGCCGCTCCGGGAGCGACCGGGTGAGCGCCGCCAAGTGACCGACAGTGACCAGGCCACGGTCGAGGTCGGCTGAAGCACGACGCTGATCGAGGCTGCCTTCGAGATGCGGATCGCGTACGGAGTCGACGACCCGGGTGAGCGTTTCATGCAGCTCGCGGCTGGTAGCCACGAACTCGTGGCTCGGACGGGTGAGTGTGGTGAGCCTGTCCCAGGCTCGTCCGGCTGCGGCGAGAGCTGCGGCGTCCTCACGCAGGGACTTGGCCCCTGGCCCCTCAACGTTCGGCTCTAGTAGCGCGCGGACGTCGCACAGGTGGGCGCCTTGGTTCGCGATCTGTCGGAGGACGTCGACGCTGGGGATGGGTCGGTTGATCTCGATTCGTGCGGAGCGGCCCCAGTGGTGCAGTGCAGCCTCGAGGCGGTCGTTGAGCGTCACCGAGTGCGCAACGGGCATGGTGCTGGCGAGCCGGTCCAGGCTGGCGGGTTGGAGCGCAACGTCTCGGAGGTTGTCGATGACTCGTTCGGCGTACTGGCACACCAGCAGGGGCCGCGCCCCGTCCTCGATCTGGCCGTGCGCGAGGGTGTGCCGGGCCGCGACCGCGGCCAGCGACAGAACGTGCCTGGTGGCGCCGGCGGTCTCGCCGTGCCCGGTGAGGACCTCCGGTCCCGTGGTGCGGCCCTCGTGGAGGAGGTCGGCGAGGGCGCCCAGGTGGCACGTGATCCGGGAGAGCGGGTGGGGGTTGGTCGCGTCGGCGGGGTGGATGTCGGGCCGTGCGTCGATGTCGGAGCTGTCGAGGAGGTGGACGCCGTCCTGTTTGACTGCTCGCAGGTGCCCAGAGTGGATGTCGTCGCGCACGGCCACTCGGGTCTTGCCCAGGTAGTGGGCTGCCTGCCCGGTCAGCAGCTGTATGCCGACCGGTGGCCGGAGGGGAGTGGGGTAGGAGCGGATCGCGAGGTGCAGGGCACGCCAGCCTGGGTCGGCGGTGCGGACGTTCGCTGCGTCGGTGCCGATGAGCTCGAGGAGGAGCCGGTGCAGGGTGACGTCGAAGCTCTCCCATTGCGCGGTGGTGGTGGGAGCGTCCACCTTGCGCAGCCGCCGGGTGAGCAGGTCTGCCTGCTCGAGCAGCTCGAGGGCGGTGGTGGTGCTCATGACGCCACCCCGGCAGTGGCGATCCGGCGCAGCTCGTGGATGTGCCAGGCGCACAGCTGCAGGTCGGCGGGTCCGGCAAGGGGCGCGATCTGATCGAGGCAGTCGAGTGCGAGCTCGAGGTGGTCGGCGACGTCGGCCGAGTCGTCTCGCCGGATCGCCGACTCGTCCTCGGCGTCGGGCCACGTGTCGGCGGGCATGGTCGCGGCGGCGAGTCGGATCTGCCCGGCGAGGGCGGGGTCGGTGCGCTCTGCCAGGTTGGCGGCCGCCTCGAGGTGAAGGGCGGACCGGGCGAGCAGTGTTGCGGTGTCAGGCATTGGGCTTCCTCGGATTCGGTCGGGGTGGTCAGGGCAGATCTGGGGTGCGCGGCGCGCGCGTGGGGACCTCGGGTCGCCACTGCCGCCGACGGTCGGGTGGCGGCCGGGTGAGCGCGTGCGCGAGGGCGCGGCTGAACATGTCGTTGGGGTTCCAGCCCTGTCGGGTCATCTCCGCGACGAGCCCGCCGACCAGCTGGCCTCTGCCATGGGCGGACAGGTCTGGGTCGAGCCGGAGCACGTGGTCTATGGCGGTGCGGGCGGGGTGGGGCCCCCGGCAGGCGAGGGTGGCGAGCTCGCGGCCGGGCAGGCGGGGATACGCAACGTGCAGCGCCTCGTCCCGGATGGTCGTATGCCGCTGGGCTGGGTCGAGCGCGGCCAGCCCGGCACCGCCGTGGCGGGCGAGCCACTCGGCGGGGTCGAGTCCCTCGGGCAGATGAGCCACGAGGGCCAGGCGGTCGGCGTTGACGCAGATCGCGTCGATCCAGCGAAGGGTGCCCTCCTCGCCTGCTGGGTCGCCGTCGAGCGCGATGACGGGCGGCTCGGTCGAGATCCCGAGCGCCTGTCGGGCTTGGGACGGGGTGACGGTCGTGCCCAAGGTGCTGCAGGCGACGAGCTGCTCGTTCAGCCCGCCGGCGGCTGCGGCTGCCGTGATCGCCAGGGCGTCGAGGGGTCCTTCGACGACGACGACCGTCGCGTCGCGGACTGTAGTTCTGGTGGGCCGGTAGAGGCAGGTGCCCTTGTCGAAGACGGCCGTGTGGGTGGGGTTGCGGTACTTGGGCGCCTTGGGGTGGCCGCTGGTGTCGCGGCCGACAAACCCGGTGATCCGGCCGTGCGTGTCGCTGACGGGGACGACGAGCCGGTCGCGAAGGGTGTCGATGAGCGTGCCGCGCCGCGAGGTCTGGGCCAGGTCGAGGGCGAGCAGCTCGTCGTCAGTGACGCCGTGGCCACGGAGGTGGTCGGTGAGGTTGGTCCAGCCGTGTCCGGTGTGACCGACCAGGACGATTCCGGTCTCGAGCTCCGCCCTCCGCAGGTCGATGCGCCGGTGGTGGCGCAGGTAGTTGAGGCCGTACTCGTGCCCGACGGGCCGGGTGAACCACTGCCAGGCGAGCGTGTTCACCTCGAGTGCCCGTTCGGCTGCGACCTCTATGTAGGACCCAGCCGAGTGCCGAAGCCCGGGTGCCTGCGGGGGCGAGCTCAGCGGCATACGGAATGGTGTTGAGCGGTCGAGGAGCGTCACCGCGTCACGGAAGCCGACCCCGTGCAGGCGGGCGACGTAGTCGATGACGTCGCCGGTGGCGCCGCAGCCGAAGCAGTGGAACTTGTCCGGGACCCCTGCCACGGACAGGGAGGCGGTGGCGTCGTCGTGGAAGGGGCAGCAACCCATCCAGCCGCGGCCAGAGGCGCGCAGCTCGACTCCGGAGGTGGCGACGACGTCCTGGATCGGGTGGCGGCGGCGCAGTTCGGGGATGTCGATGCTGCGGCCGTCGCTGGTCAGGGTCATCGCTCGATCCCGACCGTGCGCAGCTCCCGGTCAGGGTGGGCTCGCGCCAGCGCGTCGTGGATGAGGTGGGCGAAGTCCTCGAGCGGCAGGTGCTCGTCCCGGCGGAGTGCCTCGACGAAGGCGGAGGACACGACGTTCACGGGGACGTGGCGGGCGATCAGGGCGTACTCGTCCCAGGTCGGGTCGTAGGCGTAGAGCATCCCCTCAGTGGCGCCCGTTGGCCGGCGGAACGAGATGCGCTGGTCGCCGGACGCCCCCCAGCGCATCCCGTAGTCGTGGTCGATGCCGGGGATCTCGCCATAGCGGGCGTCGAACGCCTTGGGGCCCAGCCACTCCAGAGCTGCTTGCGCGGTCGGGCGTGGAAGCCCGGCAAGGGCCGTGTCGCGGATCGAGGGCAGGTCGGTGGTGCCGTCGGCGAGGGCGTGCACGATGCGGTCGGCGATCAGCGCGGGGTCCTCGTGAGAGTCGCGTGCGGCGACGATGGCGGCCGCGCGGGCGTAGGTGTTGCGCTGGCCAAGGGTGTAGCCGCGGTCACCGAGTGGGTCGAGCGGGAGGCGGTCCTGAGCGTCGTGGGCGAGCCAGAGCAGCTCCTCCAGGAGGTCCTGGTTCTGCTCCTGCGTCGGCAGGAATGCCTTGCCGGGCTGGCGGGGTGGGTGCGTGTCAGTCATGACGGCCTCCCTCGCGCGGGACCTTCCCGCGCTCTGATGAGGTGACGTCACCGATGGGGCACCAGTGGGTCACTCGTTCTGTTGAGTTGCGTTCTGTTGGAGCCTGGGCCAGCGCGGCGTCGGGTCGCGGTGCTCCAGGGGAGAGCAGGTCGTGATGGCGGCCAGCTCGGCAAGACGGGCCTCGATCTCGCGGAAACCACGGAACCAGTCGACGGCCGCGGACGGGGGCGCCTTCTCGGAGTAGCAGTCCCGCTCGAGATCGCGCAGGGCTTGGAGCGCTTCGACCATGCCGCCGTGGAGCTCCCAGCAGGGAGGGATGAGCCGCGTGTTGATGTGGAACCGCTCCTGCATCTGGGCCACCCAGAGGCGCAGGTCCGTCAGCATGGCGTCCCGCTCGAGATCATTGAGGGAGGGGACGTGAAGAGGCCCGGGGACCTGGGCGGCGAAGGTGTCAGGCGGTGGGTCGGAAGGGTAGGGCCAGGCAGGCTGTGTCACAGTGCACCTCTCGTCGGTGAGGGTGTCGTGGGCGCGGTCGTCGCCGTGGTCGTGGTCGTGGTGGCGTGCGCGGCGCGGATCGATGCCTCGACCTCGTCGCGGTCGGACGTGAGGGTCTTGGCGTCCTTGCGGGACGTCCAGGGCGTGAGCTTCAAGGCGATCGGGGGAGCGGACTTCAACAGCAGGATGGCGCTGCCGAAAGGCAGCGTTCGCAGTGCGGACGGCTCGAGGATCGGCACCTTCGTCGTGGTGGTTGAGGTCGTGCCGCGTCCGTCTGGGCCGCGACTGTTGGACGTGGTCCGCTCATCGCGCTGACCGATCAGCTTGGACAGGTCTTCCAGGTCGCGGGCGTTCGAGCCGCCGCCGAGGATGGTCTTGACGATCGCGGCGTCCCAGATCGCGGAGGCCTGATTCTCACCCCAGACGGCGCGGGCCTGCGCGAGGGACTGGAGGACGACGATGGTCGACAGCCCGGATCCGCCGCCGTCGGACATGAGCGAAGGGAGCGACGGCAGAGGGTAGTTCGCGGCCTCGTCGAGGATGAGCGACAGCGGCGGGTCGAGCCGGGACGCTGGGGAACGGGCCGCGATCCGGCGTGCTGCTTCGACGACGTCCTCGACGAACGCGCTGACCAAGCCGGCCGTCGCGGAGACACCGGTGGAGGTCCCGAGCAGGTACAGGGTGCCGTTGCCCTGCAGGAACGTCTCGGGGTCGAAGTGCTCGCCCGACCGGGGGGACACCGCGTCGAGCACCTTCGGGTCGGCAAGCGCGGAGAACGCGATCGTCACCATCGCCCAGATGGAGTCCCGCTGACGGGCATCGGCGCTGACGATCGAGTTCAGTGCTTCATGCCAGGCGGGAGCTGCGCGCGGATCGGTGGCAAGGGCGAGAACCGCCTCGCCGGCGTGGGCCGAGGAGAGGGACCACCGGTACACGTCGGCCGTGGTGGCGCCGCTGAGCGCGGCCGCATGAAGTAGGCACCGCACGGCCTGCTCGGCCGACGCCTGCCAGAACGTCGAGTCCGTTGTTCCGCTGGCGGTGTTCGCCGTGAGTGCCTTGGCCCGGATCATGGCGATGTGCGGGTCCTCGCAGCCACGGATGGGGGACCAGCGCGTCGCTGACGGGATGCCTGGCGCCAGACCCTGCGGGTCGAAGACGGCGACGGGGCCGCGCCGCTCCCGTGCCCGCAGGGTGATGGTCAGGTTGTCCGGGCGAGTGCTCGTGGTCAGCACCGCGCCGGGGGCGTCGAGAACCATCGGGACGACGAGGTGGAAGCCCTTCCCGGAGCGCGGAGGTCCAAGGACGACCACCGAGTCCTCGATGCTGGCGTGGCAGGCCGTGCCCTGCGAGGAGCCCAAGCGGTATCCCACGTCCGCCGGCCGTGCGGAGCCGAGCGAGGGACGGAGCGTTCTGGCTCGGCGCAGCAAGGCGCGACGGCCCGCCGAGGCTGAGACCTCCGCGCTCGAGGCGCAGCCCTGGCGGTGCTGGCCCCTGTTCGACCTTCGGAGGCCGATGTAGAGAATCAGCAGGAACGCAAGCCCCGTCACCAGACCGAATGCCGTCCAGTACAGCCAGGCCGACCCCACAGCCGGACCGAACGCCGAACTGGGGACCGTAGGTTTGAGCAGCAGGCTGAACGGCGCGGCTGGCGACAGTACCGGCCGCCCTGACCCGTAGGCGAAGGCCGCAAGCACCGCGGCCGCCGACGCGGCCGCCCAGTACGCGCCTGCCGTGAAGACGCCGAGTGCGAACACTCGGTCACTGGTTTCCATTCGATGCACCTTCGGCACCTCCCATCCACCGGACAACGGGAGGAGGGGGTCACCATTGCACCGACGTCAAGGCGGGGCCGTGACAGAGTCCCGGCGCCGCGCTACGACCCAGGTCTGCATCCACACTGCACGGGAGCACCTTGACCCGTCCAAGTCCAAGGCCCTGGTGACGCGGTCGCAGACGAAGGGCATGCGTCACAGCACCCACTGTGACGCTGCGCCGCACCACTGGCTGACTCGGCCGTGAAGGGATCTGGCTCAACGAGGCGAGCAAGGTGTTCGTCAACCGCGACGAGTGCTTCCTCGAGCGACCGTGGTGAATGCCGACCACCTCGATGACCTCGTGCGCGCGCCACGTGGCCCGTCAGGCTGCGCGTTGACCGCTCCCGCGAGACGTTTGCACGTTGAGGTAGGCGCCGCGTTGGATGCGCTTCAACGCGGTGCGTGGGGCGCGCGCGTACGCACGAGAGGCGTGCAAGCGGCTTTCAGCGTTGGACGCGGTGCACAGCGGTGCGTGGGCGCGCGTGCGCGTGAGAGACGCGTGCAAACAAGGGAGCAGGCGTTGGATGCGTTGCAGAGCGGTGGGGCGGCGGGCGCGTACGCTCGAGAGGTGGAAGGTGGAGGTAGGCGTTGGAAGCACTTCAAATCGGTGCGTGACGCGAAGGACGGGGGCGAGTGGTTGGGACGGGTCCCAGGGGTGCAGATGGGTTGACCTTCACGATGGAAAACTTAGAGGGTGTGGAATGTCACTCGCGCCTGTTAGAATGGGAAGTGCAGGCAGACACGCGAGAGGGACGCCCATGGCATTCGAGGTCTTCGACAAGCGCAACGCGCCGCTGGCCAAGTCGCCCAGCATCACGATCCAGAAGCGCGGCATCTTCTCCATCAACAAAGCGGCACACAAACTGATCGGAGAGGCCGAGACGGTTGAGCTCCTGTATGACAGGGAGAACCAAGTCATCGGCCTGAGGCCGGCCGAGGTGTCGCCCCACGCCTACGCGATCCGCAGCCAAACGAACCGTGACGGCGGACAAGCGATCCTGTCCGGATCCGCGTTCACCCAGTACTACGAGATCGACACCACGGTTAGCCGCCGATGGGAGCCACGGGTTGTAGACGGCATCCTCTGCATCGACCTCAAGGGCCCGAGCACTGAAGTTCACGGGAACCGCGCCAAGAAGGCCAGGGAGGCTGATGGCGACGACGCCTAACTAATACTTCGGCCTGAGCTCGTTGGGCGAGCTCAGGCCGAAACCCGGGGCCCAAAAGGCGCCGGTGTGACTTGCGAGGTCATCACCAGCGTAGCGGAGGTCGTGTGGGGCAACCAGTCCTACCCTTCGTCTTGGGCCCACCAAGATGAAGGAGGGCCCATGGCCCAGATCACCACTCATTGCAGGATTTCCTCCCCGGTCCCGTTCCTGGACGTGGATGTGTCCAAGGACAACCGGATGTTCGTGGATCCGCACTCGATCCGGCTGCAGGCCAAACCGCAGCCGTTCCTATCGGAGGCGAAGCACGCCATCGACTCGTTCTTCGGCGAGATCACCGCGTGTGTGCTGAGCCGCTCGCCTGCCGACGAGCGGCGTGGCCTCGACATGCTCCAACATTTCGAGGAGCCCTGGGAGACGCGGCTCGGGCTCGCGAAGGCCGGGTTCAGCGGGCATGGGGGCGCCGAGGAGATCGGCGCGCTCATCTGGGGGAGTTTGAGCACGGATCTCCGGGCGCTCGTCCGCGTGGGGATCCTGCAACACGTCGAGGAACTGGCGCTCTTCGTCAAGGGCGTGGATCGCGACATCACGTCCGACGTCACCACGCGCGTCGTGTTCGGTGCGCTTGCCAACTTCACGGCGCAGATGATGATCGACTTTCCTGAGTTCCGTTCGGGTGGCAACCGCTCGGAGAAGTTCGATCGTCAGGTGTGGGATCCCGCGGCCCTCACCTGGGCACAACGGCGCATCGAGTTGCCGGTCGTCAACGGAAAGCCCCTGCTGCTCGTCCCGCGAGACTGGGCCCGTCACACGCTGCTCATGTCAGCCGGGCGGTTCTATGAGACGAGCGTCCTCTCTTATGCGCAGCTCGAGCAGACGGTCTTCGGGAGCGACGGCAAGCTCCTGAAGACGCGGAAGGACGACCTGAAGGAACAGGACGCGCTCGCTCGGGGACGCGCCACCAACCTGAGCGTGACCCTGCGCGCAAAGTCGAAGGACGAGAACCTCGTCGCCATGTTCCGGCAGTTTGTGGACGACCGGTACGAGCCGCTGACCGATGAAGAGATCCGTCACCTGCTCCGCTAGCTCTTCCAAGCAAGCGCAAGGGCCCGGCCCCACAGTGGGGGCGGGCCCTTGCCGTTGCACTGGGCGCCAATCGGCCGCCGCGAGGCTGGAGGCCGAGCATGCGACGAGGGTAGGTCCGCACCTCATCGACCCGGACTCGCGGATGTGTGTCAATCCGCCGGTGCGCCGTGAGGCGCTTGTTGATCGAGTTGAGGTGAGAGACCTGGACCGTGGTTCTGTCGCAGCAGGACTGCGAAGCTGAGGGCAGTCTGTCCCGGGAGGTGCCGGGGTGGGCGGGAGCA
>Ga0209347_1004036_pt1 | contig 15964 bp, 19 predicted proteins | sample AutmiccommuBRH23_FD_187382 | JGI IMG/M metagenome (GOLD analysis project Ga0209347, IMG submission 187382) | Deep subsurface microbial communities from Mt. Terri, Switzerland - Autotrophic microbial communities BRH/23 (SPAdes) (version 2) | ecosystem: Environmental > Aquatic > Deep subsurface >...
GGACCCCCAATTATAGAAGTGGGGGTCTTGATAACAGATAAACTATTTTTTTGTGATCAATTGATTTAGCCGTTTGGTGGCCTGTTCCGAACGGTATTCGAGGTCCAGAAGATTATTGGGAATATTGACTATATAATTGTTGATGTTCACCTGGGTGTCCGGGTTTTTCGACTTGTAGTCAAGATCCCGGCGGATGTCATCAAGGTATTTAATGGCTAGCTTTTCCCTCTCTCGACCGAGATCGATGAAGTTTGATATTTCAGCCTTGAGTTTGGCATCGGTTACTGTCTCGTTAACCCCGGTCAGTTGTTCCAGTTTCTTCTTACTGTTTTCCACTTTTTTCAAATTGTCGGACACCTGGCCCAAAAGCAGGGCATTGTCCTGCAGATTTTTAATCTCAAAATAGGTTATCATAGTCTGCTGGAAGCCTTCCGCCAGTGTCTTTATGTTTTGTTCCACGGCCGAGGTTTTTTTGCCACAGCCCGTCAGAATTAGGGAGAAAGCAAAAATTAAAACTATTGCCATTAGTTTTTTCATATAAATAAAACCTCCGGGTCTTATTGGCTGAAATAATTTATATTGCTTGATACGGAGTTTGTTTTGCCCCATTTATTGAGAGCTGTAACAGTTATTGAATTGACACCCTCATTAAGTGTTATGGTACTGCTGAAAATTCCGTTTTGCTGATTTATGCTGCTTTTAACTTCGTTCACATAAAGCACCAGAATAGTGTTGGTGTCGGTGATACCGCTTATGGTAACCTGCTTGCTGGTGGACTCATCAGGAATAATAACCTCCAGCAGGGGTTTTGTGGGTGTGAAAGTTACCGTTTTTAAAATTTCTGCGGTACCTCCATCCCTGTTGGTGGAGGTTATTTTTATGGTATTGCCGCCTTCCTTCAGTTGCACCGTGGCCGTAAAATTTCCTTCCCTGTCGGTTTTGGACGGGTTGCTGCCGGTATAAACAACGCATCCTCTATCGGTCTGGCCGGTTATTATTATACTTTCACCGTCGGATTTTTCCGGGGCTATTACCGTAAGTCTGGGGGGCAGGGGACGCAGCTCGATGCTTATTGTGCTGCTTTCCAGTATTTTATCCTTGCCCAGTGTCACCACTTTGATTTGGTTTTTTCCCACTTTAAGGTTGTATGGGAAATTAAACTCCCCTCCGGCATTGATGGGAGCATCCATACCTTCGATGAATACCCTGTTGCCGGGGCGGGTTTTCCCTTTTATTTCTATGGTTTCAAAGGCTACCAGATCGGGCAGGGAAGAGAGAACGGTCACTGCCCGGGGACTCGGTGTCGTGGGGTTGTTGCTTGTTTCAGAGGGGGTTTTGGGCTGAGACTTGTCGGGCTTTTTGTCGTCCGGGTTGGAATAGTTTTCCTTTGGCGCATAATTATCAGCGGAGGCTACATTTTGGGAGTCGCCCTCCTGCTGGCCGCATCCCGCCATAGCCAGAACCGCTACGATAACCCAGATCATTATATAGTGTTTTATCATGGCACACCTGCCTGAATATTCATATACTACAAGATTTCGGCAGAATCCGGGAAAATCCTGCTACCGGCTTATAGCCCATAGCTTTTCTTGGGGATTTGCCATGGATAATGGGTAAAATGTATAATTGTAGAGTTCAGACAGAAAGGGTGGATAATATGGATTATTTGATAAAATCGATGGATCCGGGACAAAATTTTCGGATATTTGCTACAGTAACCACAGGTGTAACCGAGATTGCCCGAAAAAGGCATGATACCTGGCCCATAGCCACTGCCGCCCTGGGGAGGGTTATGACAGGGGCAGTCCTGCTGGGTGCAAATCTTAAGGGCAGGGATATGATCACCATCAGAGTTGCCGGAGACGGGCCTTTGGGGTCACTGGTGGTTTCCGCCAACGCCGGGGGTGAGGTGAGGGGCTATGTTCAGGAGCCCCATGTGGATCTTCCCAGGCAAATAGAGGGTAAGCTGCCGGTGGGAGCGGCTGTGGGCAGGGGTACCCTCAGTGTGACAAAGGATTTGGGGTTAAAGGAGCCCTTTACCGGAAGTGTTGAGATTATTTCCGGAGAAATTGCCGAGGATCTGACACACTACCTGATTACCTCTGAACAGATACCCTCGGCGATGTCACTGGGTGTTTTGGTGGACGGTGAGGGCAGTGTAAGGGCTTCCGGGGGGTTCTGGCTGGAAATGCTGCCCGGGGCCGGAGAGGAGATAGCCGGTATATTGGAGAAGCATCTGGCGGGACTTCCACCGGTTAGCACCATGGTCAATAATGGAGCATCCCCTGAAGATATTGCCAGGGAGGTGGCTGGTAAGTTCGAAATAAATATACTGGATAAAACACAGGTAAGTTTCAAATGCATGTGCGGGGTTAAAAAAGTGGAAAATCTGCTGGTAAGCCTGGGACGCCAGGAGATAAAGGATATGATTGAAGAAAGCGGCGGGGCCGAAGTACGATGCCATTTTTGTGGTGAAATCTATAATTTTTCAATGGAGGATATGGAACGGCTGTTAGAGGAACTGAAATGATATGAGTTGGTTAATGTTTTTAAGATTAATTTTGCGAGTTGTACTGGTAAATTATAATATTAGCACTCTCCTATCCTATCGGAAGGATATAGAAATAGTCCGGAGAATATAACCTCATTAATAACAATGCCTGTAAATAGGAGGTGCTGATATGTTTAAAGTTTTGCGTGTTAACATGACAACGAAGGAGATTAAGTCCGGAGATTTGCCGGAAAAGTACTCCCTTCTCGGTGGTAGAGCGCTTACTTCACAGATTGTGTCAGATGAGGTACCTGCAACCTGTGATGCCCTGGGGCCTTTTAATAAACTGGTTATCGCCCCGGGACTGCTTTCGGGTACCAGCGCCCCGTCTTCAGGAAGGCTTTCGGTGGGTGCCAAGAGCCCTCTTACCGGTGGAATAAAAGAATCCAACGCTGGCGGGATTACCTCTCAAAAATTAGCCAGCCTGGGCATTAAAGCCTTGATTTTAGAGGGCCAGCCCGATGGAAGCGAATGGTACGGAATTAGAATTACCCAGGACGGAGCTGAAGTGTTTAGCGCAGACGATCTTGCCGGAAAGGGCACCTATGAGGTGACCTCCCTCTGCAGGGAAAGGTATGGCGACAAGGTTGCGGTTATTACCATAGGGCCTGCCGGGGAAATGCGTCTTCCAGCGGCCGGGGTGGCGAATAATGACACCGAGGGCAACAGCAGCCGCTATGCCGGACGTGGAGGGCTGGGGGCGGTGATGGGGTCAAAGAAGGTGAAGGCTATAGTTGTGGACAGTCCGGGCACCTTTAACGCCCCGGTTAAGGACCCCGAGAAATTTAAGGAGGCAGCTAAGAAATTCGCTAAGATGCTTTTGGACCATCCGGTTACAGGGAAGGGTTTACCGGCATACGGCACCAACGTTTTGATGAATATTATTAATGAGGCAGGCACCCTGCCCACCCGAAACTTTCGGTATGGCAGATTCGACAGGGCTGCGGAGGTTTCCGGCGAAAAACTGGCCGAAGTAGCCAATGCCCGGGGAGGAAAGGCCACTCACGCCTGCCACCCTGGCTGCGTCATGCGCTGCTCAAACATTTACCCCATGCCAAACGGCAAGGTATGTGCCCCGGTTGAGTATGAAACAGCCTGGTGTTTCGGCCCCAATTTATTGATTGCCGATCTGGATCAGGTGGCTATGCTCAACTATATTTGTAACGATGTGGGCCTTGATACAATTGAGACTGGCTGCGCTATGGGAGTGCTGATGGAGGCTGGGGTCATTCCCTTTGGGGACGGCAAGGCTGCCATTGAGTTACTGGAGGAGGTAGGCAAGGGCACCGCCATAGGAAGGGTATTGGGCAGCGGTTCTGTGATAGCCGGTAAAATGTACGGTATTACAAGGGTTCCGGCAGTCAAGGGCCAGGGCATGCCAGCCTATGACCCCAGATCCTGTAAGGGTAACGGCGTCACTTACGCAACCTCACCCATGGGAGCCGATCACACTGCCGGTTATGCCGTTACAGCCAACATTCTAAGTGTGGGAGGCCATGTAAACCCGCTGCTTCCTGACGGCCAGGCCGATCTCTCCCGTAATTTACAGATAGCCACGGCCGCCATAGACTCCATCGGCCTGTGCCTCTTTGTAGCCTTTGCCGTGCTGGACAATCCCGGGGGGCTGCCCGCCATTGCGGATATGCTTAATGCCCAGTATGGACTTACACTGACGGTGGATGATGTGGTTAAGCTTGGGCGGCAGGTACTCCTGGTGGAGAGGAAGTTCAATAGTGAGGCTGGATTTACCAAGGCCGATGACCGGGTGCCGGAATTCTTCCTGACCGAGGAACTGCCGCCGCATAATACCAGATTTGACGTGTCTGACTCCGATTTGGACAGTGTATTTAATTTCTAAATCAAGTTCCCGGCGGGCGTCAATCTGCCCGCCGGGAAACGGTTAATTTCGGAGGTGTTTTGGTGATTCTCGAGGTAAGGGTCTTCAGTGGGCTGGAGAAACAAATTTCCGGGGCCAAATACGGGGAGCCGATGGAGGTGGATGCTCCCGAAGGGACTTCAATCTATGATCTTATGCGGATTCTTGATATTTCCGAAGAAATGGTTTTTGCCATACTGGTCAACGGTATTCACGCCAACAAGGGAGATATACTTAATTCAGGGGATCGGGTGGCTTTTTTCCCTCCGGTGGGAGGTGGTTGAAGATGGTTGGGGTTTCCGGATTCCAGCCGGGCTTCAAGGTTTGGCTTGAAAAGGGCGGGGCGGTGTTTGGTGAAGGGCTTTTTAACCTTCTGGTTGGCATAGAAAAAACTGGATCGATTTCCGGGGCCGCTTGTGAGATGGGTATGTCTTACAGGTCGGCCTGGGGAAAAATAAGGGTTTGCGAGAAAAAATGGGGTATTATGCTGGTAAGCGCCAGGGTGGGTGGGGATACGGGCGGAGGGTCCACACTTACCGGGGAGGCCAGGCAGTTGTTGGAAAAGTTTCAGGAACTAAGGGATTGTACCGAACAATTAGTTTGTAAATTTTATGAGAAATTGTAATACGGGCGATATTTTTTTACTACCGATATGTTAATATAAGCATATAGGCTTGGTTCGTGGAGGTTACGGTGGAATTAATCTGGCAGGGTATTGTCAAGGCATTTTTTCTACTGATTGAGGGCGACCCGGAGGTGTTTAGAATAACTGTCCTTACCCTGAAGGTATCGGGTATGGCCACCTTGATCAGCGTATTGATAGGAGTGCCTCTGGGTGTTTTTCTGGCAATTTCCTCCTTTCCCGGCCGGAATATTGCTGTCAGCATGGTTAATCTGGGCATGGGCCTTCCACCTGTGGTGGTGGGACTGTGGGTCAGCCTTTTTTTGTGGAGGTCGGGACCCCTCGGTTTTCTCCATTTGCAATATACTCCAACGGCCATAATTATAGCCCAGGCCATTATAGCCTCCCCCATAGTGACTGGGTTCACGGTTGCGGCAGTGGGGCAGCTTAACCCCAAAATCAGGCTGCAGATACTGGCCCTGGGCGCTTCCAGGCTTCAGCTGATCTGGCTTCTGGTAAGGGAAGCCAGGATTGGCCTTCTGGCCGCCGTAATGGCCGGCTTTGGCGGGGTTGTTTCGGAGGTGGGGGCATCAATGATGGTGGGGGGCAATATCTATGATTACACCAGGGTTCTGACCACGGCTACGGTAATGGAAGTTTCCAGGGGTAATTTTGATGTGGCTATTTCGTTAAGTGTTATACTGCTTATTCTCGCCTATGCTGTTACATTGATGCTAACTGTTCTTCAACAGAGGGACAGGGTATAATCCGGAAGGAGTTAATTCATTGAAAGATAACTATCTCAGGGAAATAAACTACTTAAGGGTATCAATAACAGATCGCTGCAACCTGAGATGCATTTATTGCATGCCGGCCGGGGGAGTTGAAAAACTATGGCCCCATGAGGATATTCTCAGAAATGAGGAATTGGTAAGTATCATCGCGGCAGCCGCCTCCCAGGCAGGCATCAGGAAGATAAGGTTGACAGGGGGGGAGCCCCTGATTCGCAGGGGTCTGGTGGATCTGGTGGCGGCCATCAGGGATATTCCCGGCATTGACGATATAGCTCTTACCACCAATGGAATATTATTGCCGAACATGGGCAAAGAATTAAAGGAAGCCGGACTGCAAAGGGTTAATATAAGTCTTGATACATTGGACCCGGCTCTTTTCAGGCACCTTACCAGGAATGGAGATCTGGAGCAGGTGTGGAGGGGAATTGAAAACGCCCTGGAGCAGGGATTTAGCCCGGTAAAGATAAACACTGTGGTTATGAAAGGGTATAATGATCATGAGATAGGTGAACTGGCCGCGCTGACGGTTAAATATCCACTGCATGTAAGATTCATAGAGCTGATGCCGGTAGGCGCTTCCAACAGCTGGGCCGGGGACAGGCATGTGCCCGTTTCACGGATTAAGGAAATAATTGAGGCCGGGCTGGGGAGTATGGAAAGCGCCTATCAGCCCACAGGTAACGGACCGGCCAGATATTACAGGCTTTCCGGAGCACCCGGAACAATCGGGTTTATCAGCCCGGTGAGCGACCATTTCTGTAAAACCTGCAACCGGCTAAGGCTTACCGCTGAAGGGATGATCCGTCCATGCCTGTACAGCGGATGGGAGATCGATATAAAGGGACTGCTTCGCAAGGGGGCCACCGACACTGAACTGGGCGAAGTCTTCAGGCAGGCCATCGGCAGAAAACCAGACAGGCACTGTATAAGTGCCGGCTGGCAGGATGATAAGAAGGTAATGTCTCAAATCGGAGGTTGATATTTATTGGCAGCGGGGGAATTAACTCATTTTGATCAAAAGGGTAAGGCCCGCATGGTGGATATAAGCGGAAAGGACATTACCCTGAGGGAAGCGGTGGCCAGGGCGGAAATTATTATGAAACCGGAAACCTACAGAATTATTGAAACCGGGGGCACCGCAAAGGGGGATGTGCTGGGGGTTGCCAGGGTGGCCGGCATAATGGCCGCCAAGGAGGCCGGGAGGCTTATTCCCATGGCGCACCCCATTAATCTCACAGGGGTCAGCGTGGATTTCCGGCTGCAGTCTCCGGATACGGTGCAAATAGAGGCCAGGATACGCACCACCGGCAAAACCGGAGCTGAAATGGAGGCCCTTACCGCCGCCGGGGTGGCTGCCCTGACCATCTATGACATGTGTAAAGCTGTGGACAGGGGTATGGTGATAAATGGTATCAGACTGGTGGAAAAATCCGGGGGTAAAAGCGGATCATACCGCAGGGAAGGAGAAGATCTGTGGGAAAGATAGTAGCCGTATGCACCAGCCCCAAGAAGGGGATGCGCAAAAAAAATGTCGGAGAAGGTGTTCTGATTGAGGAGCACGGGCTGGAGGGCGACGCTCATACCGGTTCCTGGCACCGCCAGGTGAGTCTTCTGGCCAATGAAAGTATTGGTAAAATGATAAATTTGGGTCTGGATGTGGGACCAGGTGACTTTGCGGAGAACATTACCACCGAGGGCTTAGACCTGGTGAGCCTGCCGGTAGGCACAAGGATCAGTATAGGACCTGACGCTTTGGTGGAAGTGACCCAAATTGGCAAGGAGTGTCATAATCGCTGCGCCATATATTACCAGGCGGGTGACTGCGTGATGCCCAAGGAAGGAATATTTGTCAGGGTGCTGAAGGGTGGACCGGTGAAGGTCGGGCAGGAGATAGAGGTGCAGTGGTAGTTGGTAATAGGTTATAGGTGATTGGTTATAGGTTATAGGTAGTTGGTAATAGGTAATAGTAATTGGTTTTGGACCTACAACCTACAACCTACTACGCGTACAACTTTAGGGGGCGGGATGTTATGCTGAGCAATGAACAGCGGGCGAGGTACAGCCGAAACATGCTGTTGGCCGGATTTGGAGAGGAAGGCCAGGAAAAGCTGCTGAACTCAGGTGTGCTGCTGGTTGGGGCAGGGGGCCTTGGGTCTCCGGCGGCATTTTATCTTGCCGCCGCGGGGGTGGGAAAGATAGGTATTTTAGATGGTGACAGGGTGGATTTATCCAACCTCCAGAGGCAGATACTGCACGGCACACCGGATCTGGGTAGTCCCAAGGTCCGGTCCGGCAGGGAAAAATTAATAAACCTGGACCCCAGCCTTAGAATTAAGGATCATCATTACCGTCTCACCGCTGAAAATGCAGATTCTCTGGTATCACAGTATGATCTGGTGCTGGACTGCACAGATAATTTTAGCGCCCGTTTTATACTGAACGACGCCTGCATCAGAATGGGAAAGCCCTTCATCTATGGCGGGGTGCTGGCCTATACCGGTCAGGCGATGTTTATAATTCCCGGAAAGGGACCATGCTTTCGCTGTCTTTATCGAAACGATCCCGGTCCGGGAGTTCCGGAATGTTCATCCCTGGGGATTCTGGGAACGGTTCCCGGGGTAATCGGAATACTTCAGGCCTGTGAGGCTGTGAAATATCTGGTGGGACTGGGAAATCTTCTGGTGGGCCGCCTCTTAGTCTACGACGCCCTGGAGGCCTCTTTCATTGAGGTAGGCCTGGAAAGGGACCCTTCTTGTCCTTCCTGCGGTTCAATAAAAGCTTATTGACTGGGGGTGTTGACATGGAACCCTCAAAAGAGGGTAGTGTTGAGGTCAGGGGTTTTTCTTTCATTAAGGAATTATTTGACCAAAGAGGCCTCCCATTTCCTTTGTCTGTTGATTTATCAGGGGAATGCACGGCGGAGGATCTGGCCCGGAGGCTGGAAATACCCCTGGATTTAGTGGAAGCCGTTTTCATAAATGGTATAGTGAGCAGTCTTGGCCACCGGATTAAACCCGGCGACCGGGTGGCCTTCATACCCCCCGGGACCCCTGGCCCTTACAGGGTTGTTCTGGGATTCTTTAAACATTCTGACCCAAAATAGCAGGTAAAGAGCGGGTCATGTTATAATGTTTGTTATAAAGGGTTAGATTTGTTATATCATTTATTATGAAGAACTGCTTCACGGAGGCTTGAAAAACAGATGCTAACAGTGCAAAGCCTGTCCCCGGGCAACACCTTCCTTCTGGGTGAGTTTTTAGGTAGATATGCCTCTCCGGGGGATATATATTGCCTGAGCGGTGATTTAGGCGCCGGGAAAACGGTTTTTGCCAGGGGGGTGGCCGCCGGGCTGGGTGTTTCAGGCAGGGTTGTCAGTCCCACTTTTACACTTATTAATGAGCACACAGGGAGATTTCCCTTTTATCATATGGATGTTTACAGGCTGGGCGGGCCGGATGAAATGGCAGACCTGGGCTATGAGGAGTATTTTTATGGACAGGGGGTAACCCTTCTGGAATGGGCCGGGGTTGTGGCCGAATTGCTGCCGGAGGACCGGCTGGAAATTACAATTATGCAGACAGCGGAAGACAGCAGGGAGATAACTTTTGTTCCCCGGGGGGAAAGATATGAACTGCTGGTTGAGGAGTTGAAGCGGCATGTACGTGCTGGGAGTTGAGTCAGCCACTCCAGTGGCCGGGGTGGCTGTGTTACATAGAGACAAAATACTTGCCGAGAGGTTGATCAACAACAGGAAGACCCATTCGGGCCACCTGCTGCCAATGATCAGGTCGGTTATAGAGGAGGCCGGCATTGGCCCGGCGGATATAAAAGGGATAGCTGTTTCCTCGGGCCCCGGGTCCTTCACCGGGCTGAGGATAGGCATGAGCACCGCAAAAACCCTGGCCCAGGTTTGGGGGGTGCCGGTGGTGGGGGTCAGTACCCTGGATGCATTGGCTTATCCCCTTGCTGGACTGGCCAATCTAGTCTGCCCGGTGCTTAACGCCAGAAAAAATGAGGTTTACACCTCGGTTTATGAGGGTTCCGGCGGAATTATAAACAATCTCACAGGCCCTTTGGCACTTAAGCCCGAGGACCTTGCAGCACTGCTTTCGCGCTGGGGTGACAGGACTGTTACCTTTCTTGGGGACGGGGTTTTTGAATACCGAGACAGGCTAACGGACTTATTGGGGGAAAGGGCTTCTTTTGCCCCCGGGATGATGTTTCTCCCCCGGGGGGCGGCAGTGGCAGGAATGGGTTGGATTAAGCTGGAAAGTGGGGAAGGGCTGGACCCGTTGTCCCTCCTTCCAGACTATGTTCGTCTGTCGGAGGCGGAAATAAAATGGCAGCAGAGGCAACAAACAATGAGCGGATGTCCGGGCTAAAGCCCACCTTCTCGGTAATGCTGCCGGAGCATCTTGATCAGGTATTGGGTATTGAAGCCAGGAGCTTTACGGTTCCGTGGTCCCGCAGGGCGTTTATGTTCGAGGTTACCGAAAACGAATTTGCCTTTTACATCGTGGCCATCAAGGATGAAAAGGTGGTTGGTTACGCCGGTTTGTGGATCGTGCTGGACGAGGCGCATATCACCAATGTTGCGGTTCACCCCGAATACAGGGGGGCAGGGTTCGGCCGTTTACTGATGATGGAGTTGATTAGCAGGGCCGCCATACTGGGGGCAACAAAGTTAAGCCTGGAGGTAAGGGTTTCCAACTCGGTGGCCAGGGATCTATATAAGTCACTGGGCTTTGTGGAAAAGGGTTTCCGGCGAAAATACTACTCCGATAACAATGAGGACGCTATAATAATGTGGCTGGATATCAGGAGGAAGGTTTATTAATATTTGAAAGGGTGGTAAGAATGATGCCAATGAATTTGGTTAGCTGGCAGTTAATTGAGTCGGTGGGGCTCGTAACCATTGACAATCACCCGGTTAATGCTCTGAGCGAAAAAGTGGTTTCTGATTTGATGCAGTGCTTCAGTGAGATGGAAAAGAGCGGCGAAGTCCGGGTGGTTGTGCTGACCGGGGCAGGAAAAAAGGCCTTTATGGCGGGGGCCGACATAAAAGAGTTTCCCGGGCTTATGCAGGGTAAGCCCGGAGTGGCCAGGGAATATGCGTTCAGAGTACACCAGGTGCTGAATTACATTGATAATTTCCCCAGGCCAACCATTGCAGCCATTAACGGGCTGGCCCTGGGGGGAGGGTGCGAGCTGGCGCTCTGCTGTGACCTCAGGGTGGCCGGTGAAAACGCGCTCCTGGGGCTTCCGGAGATAAAGCTGGGGATCTTCCCCGGGGGAGGGGGCACCCAGCGCCTTCCCAGGCTTGTTGGGGAGGCCAGGGCAAAGGAACTGATGTACCTTGGTGATTTTATATCGGCCCGGGAGGCACTAAGGATTGGACTGGTGAACTCAGTGGTTCCCCAGGACCAGGTTTTATCTTCAGCCATGGAGTTGGCCGAAAAAATATCACGTCGTGCCGGGGCTGCCCTCAGCTTTATCAAAGAGGCTGTAGACAGTGGCCTGCAGTCCACGTTGGAGGAAGGTCTGCTTTTGGAGCAGGAACTGTTTGACAGAGTTTTCCTCACCGAAGACTGCCGTGAGGGGGTCAGTGCATTCATCGAAAAAAGAGATCCCAAGTTTAATCACTGCTGATAAAAACTATTATATTCGGGAGGAAGCCCATTTTGAGTACAAATATGAAAAAAATGTTGAAGCTGGCCGGCCTTGGTCTTATAGTATTCGGCGTGGCCGCCAATCTCCCCACCGGGTGGGCTATACTGTCCGTCGGCGCCGGCATCGCCGGGCTCATCGTCAGCGGCGGTGGCGGAGGGTGAGCCTGAGTTTGTACGGGTTGGTGCAACCCGAAAGTCAAAAGATTAGGCCGCTATTTATAGCGGCTTAAATATTTCCCGGCGGGTATTTCGATCAACCATTAACTTTACACTTACAACCGACAACGGACTATTATTTTATTACCAGGCGGGAGGGGTATGCTGATCCACTACTCCAAAGGAGTAACCCTTTGATTTTAGATGGTCTATGATGGAGGGAAGTGCCGCCACAACTGCCTCCCTGTTCTGGATGTATACTGCCGAGGCTGATCCGGGCCTGACATCGGTGGTGCTCAACTGGGTGCCGTCGTGCATCAGCACTATTGGTGTTCGGTTCATTCTTTCAATTCTCTCCAGTCCACCGATAACATTATCATACAGCTGCTGCTGGGTGATACCATTGGGGTCGCTGTCGGCCGAGGTGACATTCCAGCCAACCGAGGTGTATCCTCCCTTTTTGAGCTTTTCCAATAGAGCCGGGCTTAGCTTCTGAGGGCCGCCGGGGGCTCTGAACACCATCACCGGCTTTCCGGTATAAGGCATCAGCACCTTGCTATTTTCCTCCAGTTCGGCAATAAAGGCCTCCGGTGAAGAGTAAATATTGGCGTAATCATGGCTGTAGCTGTGATTTGAAATACCGTGGCCCTCGGAAATAATTCGTTTGATCAATTCGGGATTCAAAACTACGTTTTTCCCCAGTACCATAAAGGTGGCCCTGGCATTTTTCTGGGCCAAAATTTCCAGAACCCTTCCTGTAAAATGTGAATTGGGGCCGTCATCAAAGGTAAGGTAGACGACCCTTTCTTTGATAGCTGTTTTATCTGGGTTTTTTGCTTCGGCTGCCGGTACGCCCAGTTCGGGCCTGGGCAACGGAAGGCTTTTTTCCGGCTGTGCTGCTTTAACTGGCTGGTTAACCGGTTCAGAATTGTTATTATACTGGGATGCCGCCTGACCATCTGCTTTAGGTTCGGTGGCTGTGAGCCCTCCGGCTGTGCATCCGGCCAGTACCAAAACTGTTAAAATCAAAATCATCCTGGCTGCGGCGGCTACTTTCCCGGAAATCTTCATTTTTCAGCCTTCCTTCTATAAATAATTGATTAACTATATCATACGCTTCCAAAAAATCGGCTGCAACGACAAATGTTATGTTTTTTTAAGTAGTTTAAACAGAAAAGGAAATAATCCGAATATTATAGGCCTCGGGACAAAAAATATATAAGGAGAATTCAATTTTCCGGGGGGTTAAAAATGTTTATTGAGGACAAAAGAAAAATTGCCATATTGGGAACCGGGTCGGTGGGATCGGCATCTGCTTACGCACTAATGATCAGCGGTCTGGTCAGTGAAATGGTGCTGGTGGATATTGATAAGAAGAAGGCCGAGGGTGAGGCCATGGACCTTGCCCACGGGGCTTCCTTTGTCAGTCCCATAAAAATATACGCCGGTGACTACGAGGACTGTCACAACGCCGATATCATTGTGTTTTCCGCCGGGGCCAACCAGAAGCCGGGCGAAACAAGGATGGACCTGATACAAAAGAATACCTCTGTGCTGAAGGAAGTCCTTCCAAAAATCATAAGCCCCCAGGGAAACTCAACGCTGCTTATGGTGTCTAATCCGGTGGATGTTCTGACTTACGCCGCGCTGAAAATAACGGGCCTGCCCCCCAACCGTGTTCTGGGGTCCGGAACGGTTCTGGACAGCTCCCGGTTTCGCTTTCTGATCAGCCAAAAATGCAGAGTGGAGGCCCGCAACATCCATGCTTATGTTGTGGGGGAACACGGAGACTCCGAGGTGGCTTTGTGGAGCCTGGCCAACATTGCCGGCATTGGTGTTGAGGATTTTTGCCACATGAATGCAATTCCCTGTCTGGATAAAAAGGAGATAGCCAGTCAGGTCAGGAGGGCAGGGTACGAAATAATAGAGCGCAAGGGCGCCACTTATTACGCCATAGGACTGGCAGTCAGAAGGATATGTGAATGTATAATAAGGGATGAAAATTCCATACTGACGGTTTCCGGGCTGCTGGATGGTGAATACGGTCTCAGTAACGTTTGTCTCAGTCTGCCTTCACTGGTAAACAGGTCCGGAAGGGCAAGGGCACTGGTGGTCCCCATTTCAGAGGACGAAAAATCCGACCTGCTGCATTCCGCCGGAGTAATCAGGGAGGCCGTCGAAGGGCTGAATGTGGAGAGATACCAAAACGCACCGGGGTATAAAGAAGTGTTGGGCAAAACGGCCACCGAAGGGCAGAACACAATTCTTCACTGACCCGTGGGTGGCCTTGAAGAAAATACTAGCGGTTTTAAAACTTTTATTTCTTGCATAAAGGAGGTGATTCAGATATAATATCTTTTGCAGCATTTAATAAGCGCCCGTAGCTCAGGGGATAGAGCGCCGGCCTCCGGAGCCGGAAGCGCAGGTTCGATTCCTGCCGGGCGCACCACACCGTTATTTACAAGAATTTTCGGGGTGCTGATATGGTCATGGAGTGCCGGACTGGTATACAAACCCTTCTTTGCTACTTGTCAAACAAGAGTTAAGGAGGGTTTTCTTATGTTTGATAACACTGCACAAGCGGAAGGAGATGCACAGCTATAGCAGTCGATCTTTTCCGGCGTGATGCAAAATATCGTTGGCTTGGCCAAATACGTTTTCCCCAGTAAATTCAATGTTTTTATCACGGCTGGCTTCACTCCACAGAAGATGAACAAAAATGTAGTGTATGAAGAAATTGTTTTATATCAGTGAATTGAAGGAAATCTGATTTTTTTGAAGAAAATACACCAATAGTTGACAATACCACTGTAATTTTAACAAAAAGAATGAAAGTATTGCCCAGAAGAGAATAAATGCTTGACTGGGCAAAGCTATTTTTATGCTTAATAACTAATATTAACAAAATTACAACAAATTACCAATAATCGTTAATTTGGAGGAGCAAAATGACAGCTAAAGATAGGTCAAAAGAGCAACATATATCGGAATTATTAGAATTAGGAGAACAGACGACTGAATTGAAAGCATCAGAGATCCGGAGTAAAAGTGCGGGGAAATTTTTCAGTATCTTATTCAACAGTTCACCAATTGGCATCTACATAGTGCAAGATGGAAAGTTTCAATTCGTTAACCCTCAATTTCAGAAACTTACGGGTTATAGCAAAGATGAATTGTTAGGGAGCATGCATCCTTTAAAAATTGTCTTTTCAAAGGACAGAAGTATGGTCAGAGAAAACGCTGTAAAAATGTTGAAAGGAGAGCTTTCCTCCCCGTACGAATATAGGTTTGTTAGAAAAGATGGGGAGATCAGGTGGGCTATGGAGACGGTTACATCCATCCAGAACGATAGAAGACGAATAACCTTGGGATATTTTATGGATGTTACCGAACACAAGCAGGCAGAAAAAGAATTGCGGGAGAGCGAGGAGCGCTTGCGCCGAATCACCGACAACATGCTGGATGTGATCAGAGTGACCAATGCGGAAGGAATTATCCAGTATGTTAGCCCATCGCACAAAAATGTTGTGGGTTATGAGCCTGAAGAAATTTTAGGGATGTCTACTTTTGAATTTGTGCACCCGCATGATAAAGATAGAGTGATGATCGCTTTTCAGACGGCGATGGATACTTCTTCGCCGGGAAAAATAGAGTACCGTTATCGACATGCTAATGGCCAATATTTATGGGTGGAAACTACCGGAAATCTCCTCTTTGACGACGGTGGCCCAATTACCGGGGCTGTCTTTTGTACCCGCGATATTACCGAGCGCAAACGAGCAGAAGAAACGCTTCGTTTGTCAGAGATAAGATTTTCCAAAGCCTTTAATGCCAGTCCTAACATTATGGCCATCCTTACTGTTACAGACATGTATACAGATGGGTGCTTTGTTAACGTGAATGAAAGTTTTACAAGTATTACCGGTTATTGCCGTGAAGAAATCATAGGTCGTACAACATCGGAGCTAAATATTTGGGCAGATCCGGGTGATTTAGTCAAGATAAGAGAGATGATTTTAAAACAAGAGGAAATTCGTAACCTGGAAATAAACTTCCGTACCAGGTCTGGTGAAGTGCGAGTGGGATTAATATCAGCGGAAAAAATTTATTTTAGCGATGAGCCATGTATACTCGTTAATGTGAATGACATTACCCAACACAAGCATTTCGAAAAGGAGATGGCTCGTTTAGATCAATTAAACCTGGTTGGGCAAATGGCCGCCGGTATTGGCCACGAGATAAGAAACCCCATGACTGCTATTCGTGGTTTTCTGCAAATGCTAAGGGTTAAAAAAG
>Ga0209347_1004037_pt1 | contig 15961 bp, 15 predicted proteins | sample AutmiccommuBRH23_FD_187382 | JGI IMG/M metagenome (GOLD analysis project Ga0209347, IMG submission 187382) | Deep subsurface microbial communities from Mt. Terri, Switzerland - Autotrophic microbial communities BRH/23 (SPAdes) (version 2) | ecosystem: Environmental > Aquatic > Deep subsurface >...
TCGATCCTGACCGAAACGTTCGAAGAGCAGGTCGTTGCGGTCAGGATCGACCGAGGTGACACCGAGAACGAAGCAGACGGCGGAATTGGCTGCCGAGCCCCTGCCCTGACAGAGAATGCCTTTCGAGCGGGCAAAGCGCACGATAGCGTTCACGGTCAGGAAGTAGGGGGCATAGTCCAGCTTCTCGATCAAGCGCAGCTCATGATGGAGATTGCCCCTTACCTTGTCGGGCAGACCTTCGGGATAGCGATCGGCCGCCCCCTCCCAGGTGAGCTTTTCGAGGGCCTGTTGTGGCGTCAGGTCCGGGAAGAGTTTCTCTTCGGGATATTGATAGGCAAGCTCGTCGAGCGAAAACCGGCATCGATCCATGATCTCGACAGTGCGGACAAGAGCATCCGGATAGCGGGCGAACAGCCGGTGCATCTCCTCGGGCGCCTTCAGATAACGGTCGGCGAAACGTTCGCGGCGATGGCCCAGTTCATCGATGGTGACGTTGTGGCGAATGGCGGTCACCACATCCTGCATAACCTGCCGACCGGGCTCATGGAACAGCACGTCATTGGTAACCGCGGTCGGCACCCCCGCTGCCACTGCCAGGTTGGACAGCTCCCAAAGGCGAAGCTGGTCATTGGGCCGGCGGCGCAGGGTGAGCGCCATATAGGCGCGGCCGCCGAAGGCATCCCGCAGGCGCCGCAGATACAGCGCGCAGGTCTCGTCGGCCACATCGGGCACGAGAATGGCAATCAACCCCTCACCATAGGCGACAAGATCCGGCCATTCGAGATGGCATTTTCCTTTGCCGGCGCGCTTCTTGCCAAGTGACAGCAATCGGCAAAGCCGGGCATAAGCCGGTCGGTCAGTGGGATAGACCAGCACCGACATGCCGTCAGCAAGATCGAGGCGACAGCCGACGACGAGGCGAACTCCGGAGGTCCGCGCCGCTTCATGGGCCCGCACGATGCCGGCTATCGAATTCCGATCGACAATTCCGAGCGCCGAAATGCCCATCGCAGCGGCCTGAGCGAATAATTCTTCGCAACTGCTCGCGCCGCGCAGGAACGAGAAATGCGAGGTGACCTGCAATTCGGCATAGGCCTGTGCGCTCATGCAAATGTCTCGCTCATCCGAAGATTCCGTGCAGGAACCATTTCTGGGAGCCACTATTCTCATGCTCGCCATCGCCGGAGCGAAACAGCCAGTAACGCTCGCCGGCTTCGTCCTCGACCCGGAAGTAGTCCCGGACGGCGGTCATCTCGGTGTCGCGCTTCCACCACTCGCCGCGGATGCGCTCCGGCCCGTCGGCACGCCGGATACGCCGGCGAATGCCGCGCCAGGTGAACCACACAGGCGGATGATCCGGCAGTAGAGCCATGGTCTCGACCGGCTCGGGCTGGGGAAGCAGACGCGGCGGGCGCGGCCAGTCGCCTTCCCATGTTGCCCCGGTCTCCGGTGCCAAGGCCGGCACGCGTGCCACCGAGCGCTCCGGCACGTCGCTTTGAACCGACGTAAAGCGGTAGAGTCGGTTGTTGCCGATCCGATTGGCCAGGACGTCGATCAGGTCGGACACATCCGGTTCGGGTGGCTCAATGAGCGAGGAGACAGCCTGCCTGTCCCGAAGCTGCTCGGTCTCAATCGCCACCAGGACCATGATCTCGACACCAAACCCTGGATCGATGCTTTCGATCTTGTCATGCAACAGGCGCGTCAGGCGTTTCGGATCGCGCACCGGCTGCGCCATGCCAACGCGAATGAACTGCATGGTGTTGTCGACCCGATGAAACAACAGGTCGAGCCGGCGCGCGCCAAGGCCGCGCTTTTCCAGCTCAAGGCAAAGCGTATCGACCAGCTGGCCGGTATAGCGCGCAATGGTCTCGGCGGCGCCGATCGGTTCGCCGAAGACGCGACGCACCTCCACCAGTTCGGACGAGCGAACGGGATCGACCGGCTCACCCAAAATCCCAAGCGCCTGGTCGAGCCGCCTGCCGATCTCGGGACCGAAGCGCAGTGTGAGTGGCGCACGCGGCTGACCCATCAATTCGCCGATGGTCTCGAAGCCAAGCGTGCGCAGTCCGGTTACGATCTCTCCATTGAGCCTCAGCGCGGCCGGCGGCAGCGGCCGCAGCATCGTTTCGCTCTCACCCTGTGGGATCACGACGACCTGCCGGCGCATGAAGCGCGCCGCGGCATGGGCAGTTCCCCATGTATCGGCGATTGCGGCCCGCGCCTCAACGCCGGACGCTGCAAACCGCTGTAAGATCGCGTTCAGCATGGCCGCCTCGCCGCCGTGCAAATGATCGGCGCCTGTCGTGTCGATCACCAGCCCGTCCGGCGGATCGGGCGCGACGATCGGCGAGATGCGCTGCAAAGCCCAAAGCGCCAACTTGTCTAGCCCTTCCCGGTCGCCGACAGGATCGGCATCAAGGATGACCAGTCCGGGAACGAGAGCCTGCGCCTTGGCAACAGTCATGCCGATCCCGACGCCCAGACCTTGCGCATTGACATCGAGGGCAGTGATTGTTCTGCGCCGACCGGTGCGGCCAACAAGAACGAGCGGCGCCTCAGGCGGAGGCGATGCGTCGCCAGACTTCCTTCTGAGGCGGTCTGTCGGCCACCTTGGAAGGAAAAGCGATACGACCCTGTGCATCGCAGGCCTCCACTTCAAAATCAGCACTTTCGCCGGCCCTGCAGCGGATCAGTTCAACCAACCAGCGAGCGCGGCCGAGGCCGGGTACGGGCAAGGCGGCGGAAGGCAGGACTGAAACACGCCAGCGGGTGACGCTTGCCGTGGGCTGGCCAAAATCCCCGGCCTCCGTCTGGCGTCGCCAGCGGCGCACCGCCAGCCCGATCGTGTCGGACCCTTCCGCCGCAAGCTGCAATCGCCGGGATGCTGTCATGGAAAGATGGGCGGTCTCGGCCACGACAGCACCAAGCCTGCCATGGCGCAGGCCTTCCTCGAAACAGGCAAGCAGCGCCTTTTCATCGCCGGCCTCGACATGGATCACGCGGTCGGGCGCCAGACCCGCCTGGGCGATCGCTGGCGCGAAAAGGTCGGAGCGGGTGACAATCCAGAGCACCTTACCTCTGGTTCGGGCCGCAATTCCTGCCGCAAACAGGGCCGCCGCCGCGCCATCCACGGCGCCATTGCCGCCGCCGGCAACCTCATGCAGGCAACCGAGCCCCAGTCCGCCCCCTGGGAGCCGTCGGTCGATCTCGGCCAGACCGAAGGGCAGGATTTTCCGCGCACGCGCAGCACCGCCTTCCAGATGCGCAATGCGCGCCTGAAGCTGGACGATGACAGGGTTTGCCGCGCGATCAGGCATGGTGAATTGGGTTCTCCTGAGGGCTTTGCAACGCCCCGAGGCGCTGTTATGTTCCTTATTTGTTCTGTTCCCGACAATGAGTCAATTGGACTCTGCAAAGAGTCTCTCGCAGGCGGGTGGGGACGGTGCGACGAGCAACGGCGCGGTATTGGCCGATTGTCGTTGAGTCTGAGGGCGATAGGAGCGGGGCGGCATGCAGGCGGCGCATCTGGAAAAATTAAACGAGGGTCAACGCGCCGCAGTCGTCCATGGCATCGGCTTGCCAGATGGCCGAACTGCAGGACCCCTGCTGATCATTGCCGGTGCCGGATCGGGCAAGACCAATACGCTGGCACACCGGGTGGCGCAGCTTATTATTTCCGGGGCCGATCCACGCCGCATCCTGCTCATGACCTTTTCCCGGCGGGCGGCTTCCGAGATGGGCAAACGCGTCGAGCGCATCTGTTTCAGGGCGCTGGGCGACAAGGCTGGTATCCTCACCGATGCGCTTGCTTGGTCAGGGACCTTTCACGGCATCGGGGCAAGAATTCTGCGCGAATATGCGTTCGAACTCGGCCTCGATCCGCAATTCACCATCCATGACCGAGAGGATTCAGCCGACCTGATGAATCTCGTTCGCCATGATCTCGGTTTCTCCAAGACGGAAAGCCGTTTTCCGGCCAAGGGTACGTGCCTGTCGATCTATTCGCGTACCGTCAATGCCGAGACCCCGCTCGACGAAATCCTGGGTTCAAATTATCCCTGGTGTGCCGGCTGTGTCAACGGCGGAGCAAAATCAGGCCATTGGGCGGCGCAAAAGTAGGCCACTTGGCGCCGCAAGGGGGGAACGTCGGGAGGGCGTAGCCCGACCAGAGTTTCCCGCTTGCGGCGTCGACGATTTTTGTAAGGGTTTTAGCCAGCCTTTCGGGCGCGGCTTTGGGCGAGACGGTAGCTGTCGCCGTTCATCTCGAGGATGTTGACGTGGTGGGTGACGCGGTCGAGCAGCGCGCCCGTCAGGCGTTCCGATCCCAGCGTCTCCGTCCACTCATCAAAGGGCAGATTGCTGGTGATCAGGGTGGCGCCGCGTTCGTAGCGTTGCGAGATGAGCTCGAACAGCAATTCCGCGCCGGTCTTGGAGAGCGGCACGAATCCCAGCTCGTCGATGATTAGAAGCTGGTAGGCCGCCATCTGCTTCTGGAATCGTAGCAGACGTCGCTCGTCGCGCGCCTCCATCATCTCGCTGACCAGCGCGGCGGCGGTTGTGAAGCCGACGGATATCCCCTTCTGGCACGCAGCCAGACCGAGCCCGAGAGCCACATGGGTCTTTCCCGTGCCGCTGGGGCCAAGTGCGATGACATTCTCGCGCCGCTCGATCCATTCGCAGCGCGCCAGTTCCAGCACCTGCATCTTGTTCAGCTTCGGGATGGCGGCGAAGTCGAAGCTGTCGAGGCTTTTGACGGCCGGGAACTTCGCCGCCTTGATGCGGCGTTCGACCTTGCGGCGATCCCGTTCGATCATCTCCCTCTCGGCGAGCCGGGTGAGATATCCGACATGATCGACGCCTTCGGTGGCGCATAGCCGGGCCAGCTTCTGATATTCGCGCTGGAAGGTCGGCAGCTTCAAGGTTTTGAGATAGTGGGAGAGCAGGATCTCGGGCACTTCAGTGCTCATGCCGCTTCCTCCCCTTCAATGCTGCCGAGCAGGCGCATGTAGGCCTTGACCGAGGTCTTCTCGACATTCGCCCTCGGCAGGTAGGGATAGATGGACAGATCCAGTCGCGGCGGCCGTCGCTCCACCCGGCACAGGATCAGATGCTTGACCGCGTCGAAGCCGACCGCACCGAGTTGCAGGGCCTGCTTCACCGCCGCATGCAGGTCGGCCAGTTCGAAGCTTTCCAGCAGCCGCAACACCTGCACATACTCGCGCCGGCCATGCTTGTTCATTCTCGCCTCCATCAGGCGGCGCAGCGTGGCGAACTCCCCGGGCAGGTTCCAGCCCTGCAAGGGGGCGGCCTGATCCAGCGCATTGATCTTCTGCTCAATCAGCGGCAGGTAATGGAGTGGGTCAAAGACGACGTCTTCCCGTTCCCAGCACCGGGGATGACGGGCGATGATCTCGCCGCGGCAGCCGATGGCTACCTCGTCGACATAGCCCCGGACCCAGACATCTTGATGGCCATAGGCGACCGGAACGGAATAGTCGTTGGTCTTGTAGCGCACGAGCGACTGAGCCGTCACCTTGGCACTGGCCTGATCACACGCATCGAAAGGCGAGGCTGGCAACGCGCGCATGGCGGACAGATCGCGCTGCAGCCGTTCCCCAATCGTCTCGCTCTCGCCCCGCAGCCTGTCGCGCTGGCGCTTGCGGCATTGTTCTTCCAACCAGGCGTTGAACGCATCCCACGTCGCGAACTGCGGGATCGGCACCATGAAGTTGCGACGGGCATAGCCGACGAGGCCCTCGACGCTTCCCTTGTCATTGCCCTTGCCGGGGCGGCCATAGCGGTCCCGGATCAGATAATGGGACAGGAAGCCTGAGAACAGCGCCGCCCGCTTGCGCGTGCCATCGGGCAGGATCTTCGCCACCAGGCAGCGGTCGTTGTCGTAGACGATTGATTGCGGCACGGCCCCGAAGAAGGAGAACGCATGGATGTGCCCATCGACCCATGCCTCCGACACCGCCGCCGGATAGGCACGAACATAGCAGCCGTCACTATGCGGCAGATCCAGCACGAAGAAGTGCGCCTTGCGCTCCACGCCACCGATTACCACTATCGCCTCGCCGAAATCAGCCTGCGCGTGTCCTGGCGGATGCGCCAGCGGCACGAACACTTCCTGGCGACGCTGATCGCGCTCGCGCATGTAATCCTTGATGATCGTATAGCCGCCGGTGAACCCGCGCTCGTCCCGGAGCCGGTCAAACACCCGCTTGGCCGTATGCCGCTGCTTGCGCGGCACCTTCAGGTCTTCCTCCAGCCAATGCTCGATGATTGAAACGAACGCATCCAGCTTGGGCCGCCGGATCGGGGACTGCCGCCGATAGCCGGGCGGCACAGAATACGACAGCATCTTGGCCACGCTGTCGCGCGATATGTTGAAATGCTTTGCAGCCTGGCGTCGGCTCATCCCTTCCGAGCAAGCCAGACGGACCTTCAGATAAAGTTCCACGGTGTAGATCCCCTAACCCTCCTGCGCTCTTTACAGAAGGAAAATAGGTGGCCGACTTTTATGCCGCCCGCTGCGGGACTATCCCGCCGCTACCGTGGTAGGTTTTTGCACCGCCGCTCTCAGTCGTCCTCGAAAGGCAAAGACCGAGCCTCCTGTCGGCTTCTGACGCAGCACGTCCTGCGTCAGTGCAGCCAAACCCTCGATCCCTTTGCGCATATCCGTGATCCCACAGGCAAGGTAGACCCGAACGCCAGTTCCCGGTCCGATCATGCCGTCTCAACCGCACGGATAAGCCGCGTCAGAATGGCGGTATCGATGTTTCTGCCAAAGCGAAGGCTGCGCCCACAGCACAGTTGCAATTCGACCTTGGCTGACAAACCGTCGGCATCTTTGTGCACGCCGGATGGGCTTCGAGCGACAGGAATGTCCACGGGAAGGAAGACAGGACTCGCCGGCGGCAACAGGAGACTCTTCCTTCTCAACTCGCTGCGCCAAGTGTAAATCTGCTGCCGCGTCACATCGTGTCGCCGTGCAACCTCGGTCACCGTCGCCCCATTGACCCCGACCGACATGACAATGTCGAGCTTCTTCTCATCACCCCAGCGACGCCGCCGTTCCTCTCCAAGAATCTCGACACGCATCGTAAACCTCGCCCAAGACACGTCGCAAACGACGTCGTTAAACACGTGTCATAGGCCATCACGACCATATTCGGCAGGCGGTAACAATCGGGCGGTTACCCTCGAAACGTCGAGGCTGCCGCTCCGGGTTAAGCGTAAGGTCAAGTCCAGACACAAGCCGATCTCCGATCCCAATGCAGAACCGGCAACCTCACAGATCGCGACCAAGCCCGAAAGGTGGTCCAGAAACACCGCTTACGATCAACCCAATCGCATCGCTTGAACCCGCGACGAAATCCGCGCCCCGCGGTGCTCACCGGATGCATACTGCCGAGCAGGTGGTGAAGGACATTCGCCGGGCGACCCGGCGGCACTTTTCAACCGAAGACAAGATCCGGATCGTGCTGGACGGTTTACGCGGTGAAGACGGCATCGCCGAGTTATGCCGGAAGGAAGGTATCGCGCAGAGCCTGCATTACATCTGGTCCAAGGAGTTCATAGAAGCCGGCAACCATTGGCAGGATTTCCGATAGAACCGCCTATCGAACGCTTGAGAACGCAGTCGGCTCCAGAATAGTGCTGCTAATGTTAGCGATGATCGGTCCATCTTTTTCGCTGTCGTTACGTGCGGCGATCCACTCTGGATCGACAATGAATGCGCCCCAAGACTTCTCCCGCTCAGCGAGGGATCCCCACACGAGCATATAGGTCAGATCGTTGTTGGATTCGCCGATAACAGTCGTCCAGAAACCAGCTTGTCGAATTCCGTGCTTGTCCCAGATTCGAAGCGTCGCAGTTTCGAAGCGTCTGAGCAGCGCAGGCATGCGACCGGGCAGACTCTGATAGATACGCAATTCGTGGATCATTGAGTATCTCCTCCAATTTTATCACCGCACAAAACGTCAGGCTTCTAGGCTAATTAAACGTTATATTACAACCTAAACCTGCTTTAAAACAAACTGCAAGCACATCAGAAAACTGACCATCCTGACGGCTCCTCTGATGGTTTCCATGATCTTACCGACCGCTTATTGCCCCAATCGAGGGTGAAGCCGTTGGTCAGGCTACCCCGCCTTCTCCAGGCATGTGCAAACCAGACGAGCCTTCGTCGTGAATGATGTGATCGGCAATCTTCTCTGCCATCGCCATAATGGGCAGATTGGTATTACCGCTTATGAGTGTGGGCATCACAGAGCCGTCGACGACTCTCAAGCCGTCGATGCCACGTAGCTTCATATTGGGATCGACGACAGCATCATCGTCAGAGCCCATACGACAGGTTCCAACCGGATGGTAGACCGTCTCGGCGCGCGCGCGCAGCCATGCTTCGAGTGAGGCACGGCCAGCAAAAGCCTCGGCGTCGATTGGGCGTTTTATATGATGTGCGAAAGGCGGGCGCATGACGATGTCACACATCTCGGCAACGCCATCGCGAAGGCTGACAAAATCCGTAATCTCGGATGCAAAGCGGGGGTCGATAGCGGGAGGATCGGTGGGATCTGCGCTGCGCAACCTAACTGTACCGCGACTCTTGGGTCTGAGTTGACAGACGCGAGCCGCAAAACCGTGAGCAATGCGCTCGTTGGCCGGAGGATTACGCAATGCGAGGATGAAGTGCGCCTGCCAATCAGGTAATGGCGAGGTCCGGTCCTGCCCCCAAAACACTCCGGCCTCTATGCCTTGAGATGCCGCGGGGCCATCGCCACGTAACAGATACTGTGCACCGGCTATTCCACCCTTCAAGAGGCCAAGATAAGGCGTCAGTGTTGTCGGCTGCGCCGCCTCGAAGCGAATGGTACAGTCCAGATGGTCCTGCAGATTCTCACCAACACCCGGCAGATCGAGGACCGGTCTAATACCGAAGGGCTTCAGATGATCCGCAGGTCCAATCCCTGACAGCATGAGAAGCTGCGGCGACCCAATCGCGCCGGCCGTGAGCAGTATCTCGCGGTCGGACGAGAGCGTCCTCTCACGCCCCTTGTTCACGATCACGACACCGCAGGCGCGCGATCCTTCGACCAAAATGCGTCGCACTAGGCAGTTGGCGATGATCGTGAGATTGCTGCGCCCCTTGGCCATCTCGAGATACTTGAAGGCGCCGGACCGCTTGCCATCGGCAATCGTAAGCTCATAGAAACCCGCACCAACCTGAGAACCACCGTTGAAGCCCTTATTCTCCGGCAAGCCGGCTGCCACAGCACTCTCGATGAGGGCTTTGGCAGTCGGGCGCTCCGGACCGTACGAGAGGCGGATCGGGCCGGAATACCCACGCCCGGGATCGTCGCTGACCTCGACCAGGGTAGCGTCCTCAATCTTGCGGAAATAGGGGAGCATCGAATCGAAACTCCAATTAGGCATTCCGCGCGCTGCCCACGAATCGTAGTCCCAAGCATTACCTCGAACCGCGATCATAGAATTTATGGACGACGACCCGCCTATGACACGGCCGCGCGGAATGTATATGCGACGGTTGTCGAGGTGAGCCTGAGGCTCGGTCCAGAACCGCCAATTGTATTTCGAGCTATTGTAGAGGAAGCGGATGCCGGCCGGCATATGCACGAAAGTCGACGTAGGCGCGCCAGCTTCAAGCAGCAGGACGTTCACATTCGGGTCTTCGCTCAACCGGGAGGCCAATACGCATCCGGCGGACCCAGCACCTATGATGATGTAATCATATCTAGACAATTCTATACCCACCCTCGGAGTGCCGTCGATCCAATGCATGAAGCAGGATCGCGCAAGCTTCTGTGTACAGTTCTCTCGCTCAGCCTTTCAGCGCCCCCGCTGACAAGCCGGCCACAAAATATCGGTAACAGAAGATGAAGATGACGAATAACGGCAATGCGATGAGCGAGGCACCCGCGAGAACTTCACCCCACTGCAGATCCTGTGCGCCCAGCATGGACGCCAGAGCGACGGGAAGGGTCTTGTTTTGGTCGCTCATGATGAAAATGAGTGCGAATACATAGTCGGCCCAAGAAAGAAGGAAGGAGAATATGCCCACCGTAATGAGCCCTGGCACCGACAACGGCAGCACCACCTTGATGAAAGCTCCAAATTGCGAACAGCCGTCGACCATCGCTGCTTCCTCCAGCTCGAACGGCATGGATTTAAAGAAACCCCACAGCAGCCAGACGCCGAGCGGCAGAGAGATAGCAAGATGCGCAATCAGCAGTCCCCACAGGCTGTCGGAGAGCCCAATCATGCGAAATGCCACCGCCATCGGAATGGCCAGCATCAGGGGCGGAAACATATAGGCGAACAGCAGAGAAGCCACGAGGATTGTTTTGCCGCGGAAACGTAGCCGCGTCGCGCCATACGCAACGAACGACGAAAGTACCATCGCAATGATAATTGTCGCTACAGCCATCAAGGTGCTGTTGAAAAAATTGGCTACATAGTTCGTAAGTTGCAGCAGTGAAACATAAGAGCTCAAATCGGGCGGCCAGAATACAAGTGAAGTATCAAGAAACAGCCGCTCTGGCGGGCGAAGGCTGGAAATGATCATCCAGTAAATCGGGAAGAACGAGTAGATGCAGATTATGATGACAGCAACATAGAGCCCGATACGTCCAAGAACCCTCTCGATCGATTTCCTGTCCCGACGCGCAACTTGACCGCCGTTCCTGTATTCCGGCACAGGTTCGGACGGTGCCGTCCCGCGGCTCAATATCTCCATGCCTGGCGTCCCCCCCGCGGTAGACAATCGCGCTTTTTGCTGTGCCATGGCTATCGTCCCTGATTTGTATCGTCGATTGGAAACAGACGCAGATAGATGAGGATGACGCCCGCAAGAAGAAGGAACGAGATGGTCGCGATAGCGGCGCCGCTTCCCAAGTCGAACTCCAAGAAGGCTTTTCGGTAAGCCAGCGTCGGCAGTGTTTCTGTTTGGTTCAACGGCCCGCCCTTGGTCAGCAGCCAGATAACGTCGAACTTGTTGAACATCCAGATGCCCCGCAGAAGAATAACCACGATCAGAACCGAACGCAGACCCGGCATCGTAATGTGCCAGAACTGTATCCAAGAGTTTGCACCATCGACGCGTGCTGCTTCATAAAGCTGTGTTGGAATAGTTTGCAGGCCAGCGAGGACGCAAGTGACGACGAACGGTGTCCACAGCCAGACGCTTACGAGAACGACCATCCCCTTCGCAGTATAGGACTCCGCCCCCCAATCGAACATGCTTACCCCGATGGAGGCCAACATACTCTTTATAAAGCCAAAATTTGGGTCGAAAATCCATTGTGCGACGAGGCAGGCAACTACCGTCGGCAGAAAATAAGGCAGGATCGCAAAGGCCCGAGCAACAGCTTGGCCGACAAACTGCTGATTGAGCACCAAGGCGATCGTTATGCCCAGTACAACCTGCAGGGAGATCGCTGCGGCCGCGATGATCAGTCCGTTGAGAAGCGCGCTCCAGAAGAGCGGATTTTGCAACGCGTTCGTATAGTTGTCGAGACCGACCCAATACGGCTTCGAGATGAATGAATTCGCCGTGTAGAACGACAGTTTGATTGAATAGATCAGAGGCCCCCCGACGATAACGCCGAGTACCAATACGCTGCAGACGAACAGCCCGACGATACGCCAGTCCTGCCTCATGAAACATGTCCTTTGCTCGGGAGGGTCGGGGCAGCGACGCCGCCCCGACCGGCGCTTAAGAGAGTGCCCGGATTCGTTCCGCCGCGAGTGACACGCATTCAGCTGACGACATGTTGTTCAGAACCTTGTTCTGAAGCATCTCAGGCATGACGTTCGCATTGAATACTTTGCAAGGAAGTATGTCGATAGACGGACCTATCGTGTCGATGGACATAATCTTAACCTTATCGCCCTCGACGTAAGATTTCATCTGCATCATGGTTTCCCAATGCTTTTGAATCATGGGGTGGCTCTTCCAGCGTTTATCTTCATAGACATCCATCCGCGCTGGCTGACAATTCATCCAAGCCGAATGCAGCCAATCGATATAGTGTTCGTCGACAAACCATTGGAGGAACTTTACTGCCTCCTCGCTTTGCTTCGACTTGAAGACAACGAACCCATCAAAAGCGAAAGGCAGCGCCTTTGTTCCAGAACTACCTGGCGAGGGGAATATACCGTATTTATCCGCGAGTTCCGGATTGGTAGATTCGAGTGCCTCGACCAATCGCCCCGAATAGAGGCTATGCGCAACCTTTCCTGTCGCAAACAGACTCATTAGCTGAGCATAACTCACTGTGTTCATGCCGGGTGGCATCGTTTTATACAACTCGGCATAGAGATCGAGGAAGCGTGCGGTACGATCCGCATTTTCCCCTTGATCCAATACCACGTTCCACTCGCTGTCGATGAATTGCGGCCCTTCCGCAAACAAGTTGCCGAAGCTTGCCCAGTTGGTCGCACTGTCACTTGCGAGAGGGATGACGCAGCCGCCGACGTCGATATTTCCGCCCTTCGACACTGTGAGCGCACGGCAATTCTCCAGGAACTGATCCCACGTTTCGGGAATTTTTAATCCTTTTTCGGCGTAAAGGTCCTTGCGGTAGTAATTCATCACGAGGTTGTAGTCGAAAGGATAGTACCAGTTCTCCCCCTTATATTGCCAAGCAACATTATTCCCCCATTCGTATTTTTTGACCATATCAGTAAGAGGGATAATGGCATCTGCTTGTATATATTCAAGTATAGTTGCAATATAACCCTGCACCGATATGTCGTATGGATTCCCAGAGTTGATTGCCGCCATCCCTTTTTGCATGGCATCGCTGATGGGCGCCGAATCGACGACTACCTTAATTCCAAACTTGCTCTCATATTCGGCGCAGGCCTTCGCTAACGCAGCCTGACTGGCCGCCGATGTCTCAGTATTCAGTATACGAAGGGTTACACCAGATTGGGCATGCACTGCAGGTGCTGCCACTGTCGCGCCCATGACCGCAGCAGAGGCCTTGAGAAAATCCCGCCGGCTGAAGCCGATGAGACTAGGTTTGAACTTCCGCCGGATTGGCTTGTCCATGCTCATGAGTACTCCTCCCTTGTTGATAATCGCTAGAATTGGATATTCGTAATGTTCGCCCGCTCTCACGGCCGAACAGATGCAATCGTCTTTTTGGGAGCGCGACCGGGATCTTGTCGCCGGGTTCCACATCGTCTTTGCGTCCGAACACGGCACGCATCCTGTGCCCCCCTATCGTGCCCAGAACGTAGGTCTGTGCGCCGATTTGCTCAACGAGACTGACAGTCATCTCGAACGGTGAGCCTTCGGAAATTGTGATGTGCTCAGGCCTAATCCCCAACGTCACGCCTTTTTCCTCCTCCGAGAAGACGCCTTCCGGCATGCTGACCGGCAGATCACTGGCGCGCACCTTCAACTCGCCAGCCTCGCGCACCATCGTCCCTTCAAGCAAATTCATCTCGGGCGAGCCGATGAAGGCAGCCACGAATGTGTTCTCCGGCCGGTCATAGAGATCGAGAGGCTTGCCTACTTGCTGGATCCAGCCGTCACGCATGATGACGATGCGGTCACCGAGCGTCATTGCCTCGACCTGATCATGGGTAACAAATATCATCGTAGCGCCAAGCCGCGCATGGAGCGTCGCAATCTCCTCACGCATCTTCACGCGCAGCTTTGCGTCCAGATTGGACAGGGGCTCATCGAGGAGGAATACATCCGGATCGCGGACGAGAGCACGCCCAAGCGCGACGCGCTGCATCTGACCACCCGAAAGCTGGCGCGGCTTCCTATCGAGCAAGGGCTCAAGATCAAGACGGGCTGCAGCGGCGCGCACGCGGCGATCGATCTCATCTTTCGCCTCACCGCGCACGCGCAAACCAAACGACATATTATCATAGACCGTTTTCTGCGGATAGAGCGCGTAATTCTGGAACACCATCGCGATATTGCGATCCTTAGGCGGCAATGTGGTGACATCCCTGCCCCCGATCATAATCCGCCCTGAGGTGACCTCATCCAGCCCCGCTAGCATGCGCAATGTGGTTGATTTCCCACAGCCTGACGGACCAACAAATACAATCAACTCCCCGTCTTCGACATCCAACGAAAAATCCTGAACCGCCCAAGGACCGCGGCTCCCTCCAAAGGATTTCGAGACGTTTTGGAGCGTTATTCGCGCCATGCAGTATGACCTCCCTAGGGTTCAATTTTGGCTTAAGCCACTGCAAGCTACCCCCTCAGGCAGCCCTGTTGTTGACCAGATTGGATAGACCACTTTGGACGACAGGTCAACTCCGAAATGGCTAGGCCATGTTTATTCAATCCGATTTCTGGCTTGACCACTTTGGTACATCCAATTATCGTCAGGTACTTCTTTGCGATCTGCGTAAAGACAATTGCACTCTGAATTTTGCGGGTGAACGATTATGGCTGGGCCTTTAACTGGTTATCGGATTCTTGATCTTTCGCGCATCCTTGCGGGGCCGTGGCTAGGTCAGCTTCTTTCAGATCTTGGCGCCGATGTCTGGAAGATCGAGCGGCCGTTCACCGGCGACGATACTCGCCATTGGGGACCACCATATCTGAAGGAAACGACTGAGAGCGCCTATTTTCTCAGCGCCAACCGCGGCAAGCGTTCGATTTGCGTGGATATCGCCACCGAAGCAGGGGCCGATGTTGTACGTGGCCTTGCACAGCAGGCCGATATTGTCATCGAGAACTACAAAGTCGGCGACATGAAACGATATGGCCTAGACTACGAATCACTTCGGCGCCTGAAGTCGAATATCATCTACTGCTCAATCACGGGTTATGGACAGTCCGGCCCTATGAAGAATGTCGCCGGCTACGACATGGCCATTCAGGCGATCTCCGGCTTGATGAGCATTACTGGCGAGAGCGACGACAAACCGGGCGGCGGTCCGCAAAAAGTCGGCATCCCAATCGCTGACATACTCACCGGGATGTACAGCGCGACCGGCGTGATCTCAGCCTTGTTGCATCGTGAGCGCACGGGCGAGGGGCAGTATATCGACATGGCATTGCTCGACGTTCAGGTCGCCGTTCTAGCCAATCAGAACTTGAACTTCCTGACCACAGGCGCGCCACCTAAGCGTTATGGCAACGCACATCCAAATATTGTTCCCTACCAGGTCTTCAAGTCCAAAGACGGTTCTTTCGTTCTCGCGGTCGGAAATGACCGGCAGTTCGAGAAGTTCTGCATGGCGGCCGGACTGACGGACCTCGCTACCGACCCTCGCTTCATCACCAACACAGATCGATTGCGCCATCGCGACGAACTCGTACCGCTCGTGGCTGAACACCTTGAGAGAGAGACGACGCAACATTGGATCTCACTGCTCGAGCCGATTGGCGTGCCATGTGCCCCAATCAATCGACTAGACCAAGTATTTGCACATCCTCAGGTTATCCATCGCGAACTGCAGGTCAACCTTCCGCACACGACCGGCAAGACGACGCCGCTCGTCGCCAATCCGATCAAATTCTCGCGAACAGAAATCGAATATGAGATGGGCCCACCAATGCTTGGCGAGCACACAACGGAGGTCCTGACGACCGTGCTAAATCTCGACGAGGAAACCATTCGAAGCCTTATCGAACGCCGTATCATCTATTGCGGCGATTTTGCGGATAGCAATGTCGATCGGCACGAAGAGGAACCAGCACGTCTATCTATCGAAAGCTGACTGCTTCGTTGGAAGATTGAGGACGGCCATTTGCAATATTGGGCAGCATCCTCGTCCGCGGCGTAATTTTTTGCGACTCTTGGCCAAAATGGCCGTCGCTGCACCGGTGTTCTTCCCATGGTAGGGTCGTTTTCACAACCAGACTGGCCTCGTAAGACTGCTAGAAACCTGCCCAGCCTACGCCGATCACTCCACGGCCGCAAACTGCTTGAATAGGCCGTCAACCTGGGGG
>Ga0209347_1004039_pt1 | contig 15952 bp, 9 predicted proteins | sample AutmiccommuBRH23_FD_187382 | JGI IMG/M metagenome (GOLD analysis project Ga0209347, IMG submission 187382) | Deep subsurface microbial communities from Mt. Terri, Switzerland - Autotrophic microbial communities BRH/23 (SPAdes) (version 2) | ecosystem: Environmental > Aquatic > Deep subsurface >...
CCGTCCGGGCGCTGCAACTCCAGGTTCTCCGCCAGGCGAGGCTCACCCGTGCTCGCCGCCTCGCCGAGCACGCGGTCGAACGCCGCCCGGGAATCGCCGGAGAACAGCGCCGGCAGCTCGGCATTGTGCAGCGCGTCGGGGGACCGCCCGGCGAGTCCCGCCATCGCCGGGTTGGCGCGCTCCAGGCGCCCTTTCGCAGACAGCACCACGATGGCGTCGTTGGCACTGTCCATGATCCGCTGTAGAAAATAGTAGCTCTCCTCCAGATTGTCCTGGATTCGGCGCCGCTGCTCGGCTTCCTCCGAGAGCTGGGCATTAGCCTCGGCCAGCTGATCGGCCAGCGCGGCGCGCTCGAAGCGCAGGTCCGTGGCCTCGGCGAAATACGTCGCGATGCTGCGCGCGCTGGTCAGCAACATCAGCAGATAGATCAGTGTCATGGCGCTGATGTATCCGTAGACGACGTCCGGCTGCAGCCACAGAGTCGCCGCCAGCGGCACCAGCATCGGCAGCGCATAGCCGACATACACCGCGAACACAGAGGACAGGAACGGCACCGCCGCCGCGGACATGCCGGCCAGAACCAACAGCAGGAATACCTGGTGGAGCATGCTGTCGTCGGGGAACAGTACGACGCCCGCGACGCCCCATAGCGCCCCGGTGACCACCGCACCGGCGGCGAAGCGACGCAGCCAGCGTTCGGCTCTATCCACGCGATCGGTGGCCGAGCGATAAGCCAGCACGAGGGCCAGGCGCACCACGGTGGCGCTCAGCATCGCCAAGAACCAGGCGATCAGGAAGTGATGGTCGACCTCGGTCCAGAGCGCGGCGACCAACAGCGTTGCGGTGAGCACCGTGGCGATCAGTCCGGGGATGGACTGGGCGTAAAGCAGCCGCACCCGCTCCGACAGCACCTTGCGTTCGTAGCGGATGGGCAGCCTGGCGGCGCGCACGATGATTCGGCTCAGCAAGTCAGGCGTCGATAAATGTCCGACACCCGATAGGGCAGGCGGCGCACGTCATCGATTCGGGTGGAATTGGCGAAACCGTACATATGGGGCAGATAGTCCAGGGCTTCGTCGTCGATGGTGATGCAGTACGGGTGGATCCCCTGATTGCGCGCCTCGAGCAACGCACGCCGGGTGTCCTCGATTCCGTACTCACCCCGGTAGCCGTCCTGATCGTCGGGCCGGCCGTCGGAGAGCGTGATCAGCAGCCGGGTGCGCGCCTCCACGCGGGCCAGCTCGCCGCTCAGATGGCGGATGAACACGCCGAGACGGGTGTAATCACGGGGGCGGATGCCGCTGATGCGCGCGCGCACCTCGGCGCCGTAGCGTTCATCGAACTCCTTGATGCGCAGCAGCTCGCAGCGCCTGTGCGTGAAGCCCGAGAATCCGTAAACCGCATAGCGATCCCCGAGGATCTCCAGCGCCTCGCACAGCAGTACCAGCGCCTCACGTTCGATGTCGTTGATCCAGCCTTTGGTCGAGCCGCTCATGTCGACCAGGAACATGGCGGCCACATCCCGGTCCACTCGGCGCCGCTCGGTGAACCAGCGATCGTACGGCTCGATGCCTGCCGAGGCGTCGGCGAACGCCGCCACGAGTGCTTCGAGATCCAGGCCGTCGCCCTGGGGCCGGCGCTTGAGGCGGCGGTCTTCTCCACGCAGGGCCTCGAAGGTGCGATACAGATGCTTCAGCAGGCCCCGGTGCTTGTGCAGGGTAATGGCGACGAAATCGTCCTCGCCGGGATGCACGTCCCGCACCCGCAGCTGACACCAGTTGCGGCGATAATGACCGCGCACGTGGTCCCACTCGTCGTACAGCAACGTACCGCGGTCCGAAGCGGGGGTCTCGTCCCGGGCATCCGCGGCGCTCTGGGCTCGATAGCCACCGGGACCGGCCGGCAGCAGCCAGTCCGCAGGCACGTGGCCGAAGTCCTGCTGGATGGAGGCGAGCGTGCGTTGCACCTCCTGCGGCGGCGTCACCGCCTCCCCGTGCACCCGCAGCGAAAAGCGCGGTCCACCCGGGTCGGGACCGGGTTCCTGCTGTAACTCCACGTCGGCGCCGGAGTGTGCCGGCGGCGCCCCGCAGCGCTCCCGGGTGTCCACCAGGTCGGCCAGCATGGTCTGCAGGGCATCGCGTTCCTGGCGCTGGCGGCGCTGCTGCGCCGCTTCGGTACGCTCGGGAAACAGACCGCCCTGGTAGCACACCGGGGCCGGGGCGGACCCCTGCGCCGCCAGCTCCGGCAGCAGCCGCCAAGTAGTGTCCACCGCGGCGCAGCCCTCCTGCAGCGCCTGGCGCACCGCCTCGGGCAACTGCGCGTCGGGAGCGGCCTCGCCGCACAGCGCCAGCAGCGCCGCCATGTCGCGCCACAGCCCCGGCAGCTCGCGGCGAAGACAGGCATCCAGGCGCGCGGTCTCCAGGGCATGGAACCACTCCAGAGCAGCTCCCGGAGCGGAGAAACGGGCGATGCGTTCGGCCACCGGCGAGCGCCAGGTGCCGAACCAGGTCTGGGCCCACAGATGGGCCGCGGTGGCCTTGTACAGGCGATAGTTGTCTTCCCGCCGCTGGAAGCGGCGGGCGCTTTCGGGCAGATACAGCAGCTCGGTGTCGGTGTAGACATCGGAACCCGCGCTGAGCTTCAGGTCCCGCCCGCTGAGGCCGGTGACGAACCGCCCCAGCACGCCGGCGGCATCCTCCAGTCGCAGGGCCCCGCCATGGCGACGGTGGTGCTCATCGACGAAGGCCTCGACCCGGCCCATGGCGGTAATCGCCTTGAGCACGCCGCCCTCGTCGTATACGTCCAGCAGGTGGTCCACCCAGGTGCGCCACAGCTCCTCCTCCATGGGCTCCAGGCCGTCCAGCCCGAACATGCAGAAGTTGAACGCCAACTCGTTGGTCTGGCGGCTGATATATTCCACCGCCTGGAGAAAACGCTCCTGACGCGCCCGGGACATGGCGGCCAGCTGACGGGCCGGCTCCTCGACGCTGCGGCGCACCGACAGCACCATGAACACCTGCGCCTCCAGGCGCCGGTGCAGGGTTTCGAAATCCAGCGGAGCGTCAACCGTGGTCTTCAGTTTCGCACCTATGTCCCTGCGAGGCAGCGGCGTTCCCGTGCCGGGCCTCCTGGAGCTGCGGTCCCGCGTGCGGTTCCAGGTGCCTGCGCAGGGACTCGAAGTACGCCCCCTCCAGGCGCAGGTCGCGGCCGCGGGCCTGCAGCGCCGCCCGCAGGGCGTTCAGGCGGCGCCCGATGCACTCCCGCTCGGATCCGTCCCGGGTCTGCGCCAACAACGCCTCGGCCGTGGCAATCTCCCGGCGAAGACTCAGCTCCGGAGGCAGGAAGCCCGCATTTCGCAGCAGACGGTAGCCGGCGCGCAGCGCCTCGGGGACAAAACGGTCGTCGTCGAACACCAGGCGCTGGCCTGCCCCGCGCAGACGGTCGAACTCACCGGCCCGTTGCGCGTCCCGGATCCGGCGTTCTGCGAGGGCATCGATCAGCCACATGGGCGCTCCACGGAGCAACGCTAATTCTGCGGGCAAGTCTGCGTCAGCGAGCCGCGCACCGCAACCGCCGGCGGTTGACACGGCGCGCCCTTCTGCAATGCTGGGGCCATCGGCACAGGGCTGCGGCCCACGGGAGGCGCCCATGGCACTCGAGATCATCTCCCCCGCCTTCGAGCACCAGGGAACCATCGATGTTGTCTATACCTGCGATGGAGAGGACCGATCGCCGCCGCTGGCATGGCGCGGCGTGCCGGAAGGTACCCGCAGTCTGGTGCTGATCGTCGACGACCCAGACGCACCGGACCCAGCCGCGCCGAAGATGACCTATGTCCATTGGGTGCTGTACAACCTGCCGCCGCATTGCACGGGACTGCCGGAGGACGTCGCACCCGACGCCTTGCCGCCAGGCACCCGCGAGGGCGTCAATGACTGGAATCGAACCGGTTACGGCGGCCCCTGCCCGCCGGTGGGACGGCATCGCTACTTCCACAAACTCTACGCCTTGGACGCGGAGCTCCCCGACCTGGGCAGGGCGACCAAGGCGGCTCTGGAGGCGGCCATGGGCGGTCACGTGCTGGAACAGGCGGAACTGATCGGCAACTACCAGCGGCCGTGATCCGCCGGCCCGTCGCGTCTCACGGCCGGCAGCCCAAGCCGGCGCTGCCCACGGCCACCGGCAACAGCGCGTGCAGACAGCGCCAGAGCGATTCGCGCTCGTCCTCGCGCAGGTCTCGCGCGAGCTGAACCCGACGCCCGCCGCAACACAGGTAGAGCTCCCGGGGATGGCCCGCGGCCACACCCGGGCGCAGCACCACCCGGGTCCACGCCCGTGGAAAGCGCACTTCCTGCTCGGGGCGATAGCGGCCGATGCGCACCACCACCTCCGAGGAGGTGAGCGAGATCCATTCACGCCGCTGCTGGCGCAACAGAACGCCGTATACCAGTCCCCAGAGAGCCAGCACCTGGAGGCAGGCCACGGCCAGGATGGGCCACAGGCCGCGCCACGCGAAGGCCGCGCCCAGCACCAAGGTAAACGCCGACAACGCCGTCAGCCAGCGCCGGGTGGCCGGCCAGGACAGCGAGCGATTGGGACGAATCAGCAGGTTTCCGGATGCGGTAACCGGGTCGATCCACTGGTTGACCATAAGCGCACCTCCCACAATCCGGCCCCCTGAGGCAAGTTTAGCCAAACAGAACCGCCCGGCAGCCAGCATCCGCTCCGCCCGGACGGCCTGCGCCTCGCGGTGCAGTGGCTACACTCAGGAGAACGCCGCCGCGCTGCGGCGAAGGAGACTAATGGCCCGAACGCCGCAATCGACGACCTCCGAACGCCAGCCATTCCTGGTGCGGGACTGTGCCCTGGTGGCGATCGCCACCGGGCTCAAGGCAAGCAGTGCGCGGGAGTTCCGCGACCGGCTGCAAGCCGTCGACAGTGCCAGCATTTATTACCACTTCTGGGGCAACCTGCTGGAACCGCGCTTCGATGAGCGGGTGTACAACAACGACTTCGCCGCGTGGATGCGCCATCGGATGCACAACCCGGTCCTGGCTGAACGACTGGCAGTGCTCGACCCGACGGATTTCGCCGACCTGGACCTGCTGCGCCATGCCGTAATCGAGCGCATCGAGGAGCGCCTGGACGAGGACCCGCACCTGGCGTGGACGCGCTCCCCGGAGCCGTTCGAGTTCATCCGCTCCAAGATCGTCGTGTTCGATAGCCGCAAGCGCATCCGCGAGCCCGCCGCCCTTGTCGAGCTGATTCCCCAGCTCTCGCCCAGCAGCATTTTCTATCACTTCATCGACGCCCGGCGGCGCGAACCGATCGGCTACGACGACTTCAGTCTGTGGCTGGAGGGCTTGGATGAGGATCACCGGGAGCTGTGCCGCTGCATCGCCGACATCGATCCTTATTTCGGCAGCCTCACGGAGCTGCGCACCGAGCTCGCTTCCGTGGTCACGCAGCAGTTCGGGTGAACCGGTGAGCATGCTCGACGACTATGCGCGCGTGGCGGGCGAGGATGCCATCGAACATCTGCGCCAACTCGCCAAGCCCCTCGACGGGATGTCGGTGATCCACGTCAATTCCACCCGCGTCGGCGGCGGCGTAGCGGAGATCCTTACCAAGCTGGTTCCCCTCTCACGGGAGCTCGGCATCGACGCCCATTGGGAAGTGATCACCGGCGATGCCGATTTCTTCGAGTGCACCAAAGGGATGCACAACGCCCTGCAGGGCAACCGCGTGACCCTGGGCGAGCGCCTGCTGCGTGCCTACGAGGATACCAACGAGCGCAATGCCGGGCAGCTTCGCGACCAGCTGGAAGCCGCGGATTTCGTCTTCATCCACGACCCGCAGCCCGCCGGACTGTTGCGGCACTGCCCGGATCGGCGCGGCAAGTGGGTGTGGCGCTGCCATATCGATGCCAGCCGCCCCCACCGTCCGGTGTGGCGGTACCTGCGGGACCTGGTGGGCCCCTATGACGCGAGCGTGTTTTCGCTGGCCGCCTTCGCCCACGCCCTGCCGCATACCGAGTACATCGTCCCACCCAGCATCGATCCGCTCGCCGACAAGAACGTCGACCTGCCGCGGGAGGAGACCGAAGCGGTCTACGAGAGCTTCGGCCTGGATGAGCGCCGGCCCCTGATCACGCAGATCTCCCGCTTCGACCGGTTCAAAGATCCCCTGGGCGTGATCCACGCTTATCGCCAGGCCAAGAAGTTCGTCCCGAGCCTGCAGTTGGTGCTGGCGGGCGGCGGCGCCAGCGACGATCCCGAGGGCGAGTTGGTCCTCGGCGAGGTGCGGGAAGCGGCGCTCAACGATCCCGACGTGCACGTGCTCCTGCTGCCGCCGGATGCGCACCGCGTCATCAACGCGCTGCAACGGGTGTCGGACATCGTGCTTCAGAAATCGCTGCGGGAGGGATTCGGGCTCACGGTCACCGAGGCGTTGTGGAAGGCCAGGCCGGTGATCGGCGGCAACGTCGGCGGCATCCGCCTGCAGGTCATCAACTATCATACTGGCTTTCTGGTGGACACCCCGGAGGGTGCCGCTCTGCGCATCCGCTACCTGTTGCACAACCGGGCCAGCATGGAGGAAATGGGCGCCAAGGCGCGGGAGTTCGTGCGTGAGAACTTTCTCCTCACCCGACAGCTGCGCGAATACCTGACCCTCATGGTGGCGCTGCTGCACGGGGCGGAGGAGCGCATCGAGTTGAGCTGAATGGCGGCCGATAGGCCAAGGAGCGTCCATGAAGGAAAGCGTCCGACGTGACGTCAGTCTGCTGACGGATCATGACATCTATCTGTTCAAGCAGGGCACGCACTACCGGCTGTACGAGAAACTCGGCTCCCATCCGCTGCGCGTCCAGGGTCAAGACGGGGTGCTGTTCGCCGTCTGGGCGCCGAATGCGGCGCGCGTCTCGCTGATCGGTGCGTTCAACGACTGGACGCCCGGCCGTCATCCACTGCACGCGCGGCCCGACGGCTCCGGAATCTGGGAGGGATTCGTCGCCGGCCTGCGGCCGGATACCGTATACAAATACCGGATCGAGTCCCGCTACGGCGACTACAGCGCCGACAAAGGCGACCCCTTCGCCCGGCGCTGGGAGACGCCACCGGCGACTGCCTCGGTCGTCTGCGATCCGAAGCACGCCTGGGAAGACGGCACATGGATGTCCGAACGGCGCGGCGCCAATGCCCTGGATGCGCCCTGGACCATCTACGAGCTGCACCTGGGGTCCTGGCGTCGTGGCGAAGACAACCGGCTGCTCAGCTACCGGGAACTGGCCGACCCACTGATCGAGTACCTGGTGCACATGGGCTACACCCATGTCGAGCTGATGCCGCTCGCGGAACATCCGTTCTACGGCTCCTGGGGCTATCAGGTGATCGGCTTTTTCGCACCGACCGCCCGCTACGGTCCGCCGGAAGACCTGATGTACTTGATCGACCGCCTGCACCAGAACGGTATCGGTGTGCTGCTCGACTGGGTGCCGTCCCATTTCCCCAACGATGAGCATGGACTCGTCTATTTCGACGGCACCTATCTGTTCGAGCACGCCGACCCGAAGCGGGGTTTCCATCCCGAGTGGAACAGCTACATTTTCAATTATGGGCGTAACGAGGTGCGCGCCTTTCTGATCAGCAGCGCCGGCTACTGGCTCGATCGATTTCATCTCGACGGCCTGCGGGTCGACGCCGTGGCCTCCATGCTGTATCTCGATTATGGCCGCAAGGCCGGGGAATGGATTCCCAATCCCCACGGCGGCAACGAGGACCTGGAAGCCATCGCTTTCCTGCGCGACCTCAACCAGTGGGTCTACAAGGAGCACCCGGACGTGCAGATGATCGCCGAGGAATCCACCGCATGGCCCATGGTGTCCCGTCCGGTGTATGTCGGCGGTCTCGGCTTCGGCATGAAATGGAACATGGGCTGGATGCACGACACCCTCGAGTACTTCAGCAAAGATCCGGTCCACCGCCCCTACCACCAGGGCCAGCTCACGTTCAGTATCTGGTACGCCTTCACCGAGAATTTCGTCCTCGGTCTGTCTCACGACGAAGTGGTTTACGGTAAGGGCTCCCTGCTCGGCCGAATGCCCGGCGACGACTGGCAGAAGCGTGCCAATCTGCGCACCCTGTACGGCTACATGTACGGACATCCGGGCAAGAAGCTGCTGTTCATGGGCGGCGAGTTCGGACAGCGCAACGAGTGGTATCACGAAGCCAGCCTGGATTGGCACCTGCTGGAGCGGCCGGAGCACCAGGGTCTGCAGCGTTGGGTGCGGGATCTGAACACCTTCTACCGCGCCCAACCGGCACTGCACACCGGCGACTTCCACGCCGAGGGGTTCCAATGGGTGGACTTCCATGATGCCGAACGCAGCGTGCTGAGCTTCCTGCGCCGCACGCCCGGGTCCGACGATTGGATTCTGGTCGCCGGCAACTTCACCCCCCTTCCCCGCGAGAACTACATCATCGGCGTGCCGTGCGCCGGCTGGTGGGAAGAGAGCCTCAACAGCGACGCGCCGCTCTACGGCGGCAGCGGTATCGGCAACTTCGGCGGCCTGGAAACGGCGCCGGTGGCCGCCCACGGCCACTATCACTCCATCAGTCCGACGCTGCCGCCCCTATCGGTGGTGTTCTTCCGCTATCGCAAACCGGCCTGATTCGGTGGGGAGTGCAGTCATGCAGCGAGATGGGCGCACGCGGGCGGTGATCGAGGGCCTGACCCCCCAAGTGGATGGTGGCCGCTTCCCGGTGAAGCGGGTGGTCAACGAGGCGGTGCAGGTGGAAGCGGACGTGTTCACCGACGGGCACGACGCGCTTGCCTGCCGCCTGCGCTACCGCCACGAGGACGAATCCCAATGGCACGAAGTGGCCATGTCCCCCCTCGTGAACGACCGCTGGCGCGCAAGCTTCACCGTCGATCGTCTCGGACGCTGGTTCTACGCGGTGGGCGCCTGGGTGGACCACTTCCTGTCCTGGCATCACGACCTCTCGCGGCGAGTGGACGCCGCCGACATCGAAATCGCCCTGCAGGTCGGCGAGGAGTTGATCGATGCCGCCATCGCCCGGGCGGCGGGCGGCGACGCCGACGCGCTGCTCGAGTTCCGCACCCGCATCGCGGGCGAGGCGCCCCTGGAGGAGCGCCGCCGGTGGGCCCTCGACCCGGAGCTCGAACGGCTGATGATGCGCTATCCCGACCGCACCATGGAATGTCATCACGAGCCATTGTGCGTCATCGTGGACCGGGAACGGGCGCGCTACAGCACGTGGTACGAACTGTTTCCCCGCTCCTGCACCGACACCGAGAACGCCCACGGCAGTTTCAAACAGTGTCAGGCGCGCCTGGGCGACATCGCCGCCATGGGCTTCGACATCCTCTACCTGCCACCCATTCATCCCATCGGCCGAGTCAAGCGCAAGGGCCCGAACAACACGCTGCAGGCCACCGCCGACGACCCCGGCAGCCCTTGGGCGATTGGCGCCAGGGAGGGCGGCCACAAGTCCGTGCACCCCGACCTCGGCAGCTTGGACGAGTTTCGCGACTTCGTCGCCGCCGCCAATGCTGCCGGTCTGGAGCTCGCCCTGGACATCGCCTTCCAGTGCGCCCCCGACCACCCCTACGTGGAACAGCACCCCACCTGGTTCCGTTGGCGTCCGGACGGCACCGTGCAGTACGCGGAGAACCCGCCCAAGAAGTACCAGGACATCTACCCCTTCAATTTCGAGTCCGAGGATTGGCAGGCGCTGTGGCAGGAGCTCGAGAGCGTATTCCAGTTCTGGATCGACCAGGGGGTGCGTGTCTTTCGCGTGGACAATCCCCACACCAAGCCGTTTCCGTTCTGGGAGTGGTGCATCGGCGAGCTCAAGCGCAAGCACCCCGATCTGATCTTCCTGTCCGAGGCCTTCGCCCGCCCGAAGATCATGAACCGCCTGGCCAAGGTCGGCTTCACCCAGTCCTACACCTACTTCACCTGGCGCAACACCAAGCAGGAGCTGACCGCCTACATGCAGCAGCTCAACCAGCCGCCGGTGCGGGACTTCTTCCGACCCAATTTCTGGCCGAACACACCGGACATACTGCCCGAGTACCTGCAGTTCGGCGGCCGCCCCGCGTTCATGATTCGCGTGGTGCTGGCAGCGACCTTGTCGGCCAGCTACGGCATCTACGGACCCGCCTACGAGCTGCTGGAGCGCGAACCGCGCGAACCCGGCTCCGAGGAGTACCTGAACTCGGAGAAGTATCAGGTGCGCGCCTGGGACCTGGAGCGGCCCGAGAGCCTGCACGACTTTCTCACCCGCATCAACCGCATCCGCCGTGAGAATCCGGCCTTGCAGCAGAACTGGTCGCTCGATTTTCACACCGTGGATAACGACGAGCTGCTCTGCTACAGCAAGCACAGCGAGGCCGACGGCAACACGGTCGTCGTTGTGGTCAATCTCGATGCCTACCACCGCCAGTCCGGCTGGGTGGAACTGCCCCTCGAGGCCTTGGGACTCGATGCCAACCACCCCTACCAGATGCACGATCTGATCACGGGCGCCCGCTTCCTGTGGCACGGCGCGCGCAACTACGTGGAACTGGATCCCCATCGAGTCCCCGCTCACATCTTCCGCCTGCTCCGGCACGTGCGCACCGAGCGGGATTTCGAATACTTCTTTTGAAGCGCCCACCGCGCGCCCCCTACCGACGACGAAGGGTCCGATGTGATCGACGAACGCAAGACCAAGCCACGCCTGGAACCCGATCCGCTCTGGTACAAGGACGCGATCGTCTATCAGCTGCACGTCAAAGCCTTCTTCGACAGCGATGACGACGGCATAGGCGACTTTCGCGGTCTGACCGAGAAGCTGGACTACCTGCAGGACCTCGGCGTGAACACCCTGTGGCTGCTGCCATTCTACCCATCGCCGATGCGCGACGACGGCTACGACATCGCCGACTACCGAAACATCTATCCGGATTACGGCACCCGCAAGGACTTCCGCCACTTCGTGCGCGAAGCGCACCACCGCGGCCTGCGCATCATCACCGAGCTGGTGATCAACCACACCTCGGATCAGCACCCGTGGTTCCAGGCCGCACGGCGCGCGCCGCCGGACTCGGCCAAACGCGCCTTTTACGTCTGGAGCGACAGCGACCAGAAATTCCCCGAGACTCGGGTGATCTTCACCGACACCGAACCCTCCAACTGGGCCTGGGATCCGGTCGCAAAGGCCTACTACTGGCACCGCTTCTTCTCCCACCAGCCGGACCTGAACCACAACAATCCGCAGGTGGTGAAGGCCATGATCCGCACCATGCGCTTCTGGCTCGATTACGGCGTCGACGGCCTGCGCCTGGACGCCATTCCGTACCTCTGCGTGCGCGAGGGCACCAACAATGAAAACCTCCACGAAACACATCAGGTAATCAAGGAAATGCGCGCGGTCGTGGACGCCCACTACGAGCAACGCGTGTTCCTCGCCGAAGCCAACCAGTGGCCCGAGGACGTACGCGAATACTTCGGCCGTGGCGACGAATGCCACATGGCCTATCATTTCCCCCTGATGCCGCGCATGTACATGGCGGTCGCCCAGGAGGATCGTCACCCGATCGTCGAGATCATGGAGCAGACCCCGGAGATTCCGGAGACCTGCCAGTGGGCGATCTTCCTGCGCAATCACGATGAGCTCACCCTCGAGATGGTGACCGATCGGGAGCGCGACTACATGTACGAGCGCTACGCCACGGACCGGCGCATGCGACTGAACGTCGGCATCCGGCGGCGGCTCGCACCTCTGATGGACAACGATCCGGATCGCATCAAGCTGATGAACAGTCTGCTCATGTCCATGCCGGGCTCGCCGATCGTCTATTACGGCGACGAAATCGGGATGGGCGACAACTTCTTTCTCGGTGATCGCAACGGCGTGCGCACCCCCATGCAGTGGAGCCCGGATCGCAACGCGGGCTTCTCCAAGGCCGATCCCCAGCGCCTGTACTTGCCGCCGATCATGGACCCGATCTACGGCTACCAGGCGGTCAACGTGGAAGCCCAGAGCCGCGATCCCTCGTCGCTGCTCAACTGGATGAAGCGCCTGATCGCGGTGCGCAAGACATACCGGGCCTTCGGCCGCGGCCAACTCACGTTTCTGCGCCCGGGCAACCGCAAGATCCTGGCTTACATCCGCAGCTACGAGGACGAGATCATCCTGTGCGTGGCCAATCTGTCGCGCTCGGCCCAGCCGGTGGAGCTGGACCTGTCCGAGTACCGCACCCGGGTGCCCGTGGAGATGATGGGCCACACCACGTTCCCGCCCATCGGCGAGCTGCCCTATCTGCTCACGCTGCCGGGCTACGGCGTCTACTGGTTCCGGTTGGCCGAAGAGGCCGACGTGCCGTCCTGGCACGAGGAGCTGCTGCCGCCTGCCGAGCTTCCGGTGTTGGTACTGCCCTACGGCTGGGACAGCATTTTTCCCGCCACCGACGCCGCCGCCCAGCAACAGGCCGCGGAGGAAGTGCGCGCGGCGCTGACGCGCAAGATTCTCCCGGATTTCCTTCCCAGCCAGCGCTGGTTCGCCGCCAAGGGCGAGCGGCTGGAGCGGGTCGCCATCGATCGTGCCTTCCTGTGGCGCCAGGATGCCGGGGAATGGCTGCTCGCCTCCCTCGAAACCCGTAGCGCAGGCCGCGCTGCGGAGATCTATTTCCTGCCCCTGACCCTGGTCTGGAGTGAGGACGAGGAGGTCATCCGCCCGTTGCTGCCGTTTACCGCCGCCAAGGCCCGCCGCCGCGCCCAGCTGGGCGTGCTGTGCGACGCGTTCGCCGACGAGCGATTCTGCCGCACCGTGGTGGAGACCATCGGGCGCGGCGAACAGGTGGACACCGGGGACGGTGAGCTGCGCTTCACACCCACCGCCGCCTACCGGGAGCTGGCCGGGGAGGATATCGCCTCCATCGCCGTACGCCGCCCCGGCGCCGAGGGCAGCAACACCGCCGTGATTCTGGGAGACCGGCTGTTCCTGAAGGGGTATCGGCGCATGCGCCCCGGACACAATCCGGAGCTGGAGGTCGGTCGCTACCTCACCGAGGACGCGCGCTTCGCCAACATCATCCCGGTGGCCGGTTCCCTCGAGTACCGCCGCGGCGACGGCGTGCTCTTCACCCTCGCCATCCTGCAGGGCTACGTCCCCAACCAGGGCGACGCCTGGAGCTACACGCGCACCTACCTGCAGCGCTTCTTCGAGGATTGCCTGGCCGAGCATCCCGATCTGGAACAGGAAGGCGAAGCCATCCATTACGACTACATGCGCCTGATCCACACCCTCGGACAACGTACCGGCGAGCTGCACCGGGCGCTCGCCCGGCCCACCGCCAATCCGGCGTTCGCGCCCGAACCGATCCAGCGGGCCGATGTTGCGGCCTGGGCCGAGCGCATCGCCCGCGAGCTGGACGCCGCCCTGGACCATCTCGAACGGGCGCAGGATATCCCCGAGGACCTGAGCGAGCAGATCCAGGAGTTGCGCGCCCGCGGCCCGAGCCTCCGGGACCGCCTGCAGGAACTGGCCCGCCAACCGGTGTGGGCGCTCAAGACCCGCCACCACGGCGACTACCATCTCGGCCAGGTGTTGGTGACGGAGAACGATTTCGTGCTCATCGATTTCGAAGGCGAGCCGGCCCGCTCCCTGGAGGAGCGCCGGGCGAAGCACTCGCCGCTGCGGGATGTGGCCGGCATGCTGCGCTCCTTCGAGTATGCCGCCTATGCCGCGCTGCTTGAAGTGACCGAGGAGCGGCCCGACGATCTGCCGACGCTGGAGCCCTATGCCCTGGACTGGGAGACGCGGGCGCAGGCCGCGTTCACCGAAGGCTACCGCGACAGCGTGGCCGGCACCGAGGCCGCGCCGGCGGACGCGGCCGATCACGCGCGCCTGCTGGAGTTGTTCACGCTCGAGAAGGTCATTTACGAGCTGCAGTATGAGCTCGACAACCGCCCGCGTTGGCTTGGCATCCCACTGCGGGGTTTGGCGCGGCTGCTCGCGGCCGACGCCGATCGCGAGCCCGCCCCCCGATGAACCCCAGTCACGCGATCTGGCGCGGCTCCCCCTATCCCCTGGGTGCCACCTGGGACGGCGAGGGGGTGAACTTCGCGCTGTTTTCCGAAAACGCCGACAAAGTGGAGCTGTGTCTGTTCGACGCCAAGAACCGCCGCGAGATCCAGCGCATCGTCATGCCGGAGCAGACCGACCAGGTCTGGCACTGCTACCTGCCCGAGGCCCGTCCGGGACAACTGTACGGCTATCGAGTCTACGGACCTTACAAGCCGGAGGCGGGGCATCGTTTCAACCCCAACAAGCTGCTGCTCGACCCCTATGCCAAGGCGCTGAGCGGGCCGCTGCGCTGGAGCGATGCCCACTTCGGCTATCGGGTCGGCCACAAAAGCGCGGATTTGTCCTTCGACCGGCGCAACAGCGCCCCGGGCGTTCCCAAGTGCAAGGTCGTGGACGCCGCGTTCACCTGGGGAGACGATCGCCGCCCGCGGATCCCGTTCCACGACATGGTCATCTACGAGCTGCACGTGAAGGGCTTCACCCAGCTTAACCCCAAGGTGCCCCCGGCCATTCGCGGCAGCTACGCGGGACTGGCCAGCGCGCCGGTGATCGATCACCTGCGCCGCCTGGGTGTCAACGCGGTCGAGCTGATGCCGATCCATGCCTTCATCGACGACCGCCACTTGCTCGAGAAGGGGCTGCACAACTATTGGGGCTACAACTCGCTCGGCTTCCTCGCTCCCGACACCCGCTATCTCTCCACCGGCACCATCAAGGAGTTCAAGGTGATGGTGAAGACACTGCATAGCGCCGGCATCGAGGTAATTCTCGACGTGGTCTACAACCACACCGCCGAAGGCAACGAAATGGGGCCCACGCTGTGCTTTCGGGGCATCGACAACGCCGCCTACTATCGGCTGGTGCCCGAGCAGCCGCGGTATTACAAGGACTACACCGGCTGCGGCAACACCCTGAACATGATGCACCCCCGGGTGCTGCAGCTGATCATGGATTCCCTGCGCTACTGGGTCACGGAAATGCACGTGGATGGGTTCCGCTTCGATCTCGCCGCGGCGCTCGCCCGGGAGCTGCACGAGGTGGACCGCCTGGGTGCGTTCTTCGACATCATCCACCAGGACCCGGTGCTGTCCCAGGTCAAGCTCATCGCCGAGCCCTGGGACCTCGGAGAAGGCGGCTATCAGGTCGGCAATTTCCCGGTCGGCTGGATGGAGTGGAACGGCAAGTACCGCGACAGCGTACGCGCGTACTGGAAAGGTGACGGTGGTCAGATCGGCGAGCTCGCCTATCGGCTCACCGGCTCCTCGGACCTCTACGAGCACGGCGGGCGCAGACCGTTCGCGAGCGTGAACTTCGTCACCGCCCACGACGGCTTCACCCTGCGCGACCTGGTCAGCTACAACGAAAAGCACAACGAAGCCAATCGGGAGGGAAATCGGGATGGCGAGAGCCACAATCGCAGCTGGAACTGCGGTGAAGAAGGGCCGACGGACGATCCCGAGATCAACGCCTTGCGCCTGCAGCAGCAGCGCAATTTCCTCGCCACCCTGCTGCTCTCCCAGGGAGTGCCCATGATACTCGCCGGCGACGAGATGGGCCGCACCCAGAACGGCAACAACAACGGCTACTGTCAGGACAACGAGCTGTCCTGGGTGCACTGGGACCTGAACGAGGAGCAGCGTGGCCTGATGGAGTACGCGCGCAGCCTGGTGCGGCTGCGGCGGCTGCACCCGGTGTTCAAGCGCCGCAATTTCTTCCAGGGCCGGCCCATCCACGGCGAGGGCGTCAAGGACATCACATGGCTGCACCCCGACGGCGGCGAGATGACCGATGAACAATGGCATGAAGATCATGCGCGCTCCCTGGGGATGCTGCTCTATGGGGAAGGTCTCCCGGAG
>Ga0209347_1004040_pt1 | contig 15951 bp, 14 predicted proteins | sample AutmiccommuBRH23_FD_187382 | JGI IMG/M metagenome (GOLD analysis project Ga0209347, IMG submission 187382) | Deep subsurface microbial communities from Mt. Terri, Switzerland - Autotrophic microbial communities BRH/23 (SPAdes) (version 2) | ecosystem: Environmental > Aquatic > Deep subsurface >...
CCCAGGGGGCGGCCCACCGCCTCCACCTCGCTCCATCCGGTAAGGGACTGGGCCACAGGATTAATAATGGTTACTTTTCCGGACCTGTCCACGGCAATAACCGCATCACCGATGCAGGAAAGGGTTACAGCCAGCCTTTCCTTTTCTTTGAAAATCTTCTCTTCGGCCCTTTTTCTTTCGGTAATATCCTCATATATGGCATACATCCCGATATGCCGGTTATCCAGTACCACCGGGTAGCCCACCAATGCAACATTGACAAGGCTTCCGTCTTTACGCTTCCTGACCGACTCGCACTGTATTACTCCACCGCCAAAAACCGTGTCTGAATTATAGCCGGCATTTTCCTCGAACCCTTTAGGCACAACCACGTCATTTATCCTAAATCCTCTTATCTCATCAATAGTGTATTGAAAAAGCCTCTCGAATCCCCCGTTTATGCCGACAAACCTGTCCTGGGCGTCCAGCATGGCAATTGCGTGAGGTGAATTATCGAAAAGCTGCTGAAAATGTATCTTTTGTATATCCAGCTCTTCCCTGATTTTAGTAGACCTGGTGACATCAATAAACTGCCCCAGGGAGGCTGGCCTCCCGTCGTATTCAATTTTTGAAAAGTACCCGTTTAAATAGCAGACCTCACCCTGGGGATCAAATACACGGAATAAATACATCTCCGGAACCTCTGCTCCGCTTATCCTCAGGGAGGCATAATCTTCCATCATTTCCCTGTCAACGGTATACAATAACTCCATGCACGGCCTTGTCAGCAGTTCCTCCCTGCTGTACCCACTGATTTGAACCATTTTAGGATTTACATAGCGAAAAAATCCGTCCTGCACAATAAATACCGGTAGGGGCAAATAATGAAAAGCCTTTTCACAAACATCCGGTGACATGTAAACATCCTTTCGGGAACTTTTCCCTGATCCCTCAGGTGGCATATATAACCATTTATAAAATACGACATGTTTTTCATATTTCCCTTTTGAATTTGTCAAAGGCTACAAATATATCGAAGCCTGGATGTATTCCCGGCTGGTCGGAGGAGCCGGAGATGTATTCCCGGCTGGTCGGAGGAGCCGAAGATGCATTCCCGGATGGTCGGAGGGGCCGAGATGTATTTCCGACTGGTCGGAAGAGCCGAAGATGTATTTCCGACTGGTCGGAGGAGCCGGAGATGTATTTCCTGTTGGCCGAAGAGACGGAGATGTATTACCTGAGGGTCTCCGACCAATCGGGAATACCCCTTAGCTTCTCGGACCAATCGGCAATGCCCCTTAGCACCTCCGACCAACCGGCAATGCCCCACAGCACCTCCGACCATTCGGCAATGCCCCACAGCACCTCCGACCAATCGGGAATACCCCTTAGCACCTCCGACCAATCGGCAATGCCCCACAGCACCTCCGACCAATCGGGAATACCCCTTAGCCCCTCCGACCAACCGGGAATACCCCTTAGCCCCTCCGACCAACCGGGAATACCCCTTAGCCCCTCCGACCAACCGGCAATACCCCTTAGCCCCTCCGACCAATCGGGAATACCCCTTAGCACCTCCGACCATTTGGAAATGCCCCTGAGCTTCTCCGCCCATTCGGCAATGCCCCACAGCCCCTCCGACCAATAAGAAATACCCCTGAGCCGTCTCCGACCAGAGGTATTACCCTTAAGCGTCAGGCGCTCCCCCTGCTGAAACATATGACCGGGTCATAGGGGAGGCCGTTTATCAACACTTCCATGTGCAGGTGAGGACCCCTGGATTTGCCGGTATTACCTACCAGGGCTATTATCTGACCCTTGTTTACCCATTCACCCTCGGACACAAGAATATTTGAGGAGTGGGCATAGAGGGTTCTCAATCCGTCACCGTGATCCAGTATCACCGCCAGGCCGTATGTTCCCCTGGGGCCGGCAAACACCACCCGCCCGGGCATCGAAGCCCTGATGGATGTTCCGTAGTCAGCGGCGATATCCACGCCCTCGTGGGGCTTACCGTCACGAAAGCCGAAGGGAGAACTAATCCAGCCCACAACAGGCCATTCCATCTCCCCAATGGGAAGGCCCCGGGCATCCGGTCCGGCAGATAATCCTCCTCTGGATATCTGCGTTCCCGGAATTGCCAGCCTCTGGCCAACCATTAACAGGTCTTCATCCTTGAGGCCGTTGGCCCCGGAAATATCCTTTGCGGGTACGCCTGTTTTCAGGGCAATACAGTACAGGGTATCCCCGGGGACTACCGAATAAACACTGCTTATACCGGGAACAACCATAACCTGACCCTCCCTGATAAAGTCAAGGTCGCCAAGGTTATTCAGAGAAGCCAGCTCAGACACCGGAATCCCGAACCTCTTTGAAATGACCTGCAGGGTATCTCCCTTCTGCACCGTATAACTGCCTGAAGCCTCCCCGCCTTCCCTTACACATTTTTGATCTTCAGCAACCTTGAAGTCATTGTCAAGGTATAAACCTTTTTCCGAAATCCACTCATCCGGTGTGGCTGCCGCATTTACCGTAATTACTCCGCTTAATAACACCACTGTCAGCAATACTGCCGTAATTTTTTTAACTGTCATTTTGTATTCCTTCGAAATACACCTCTATTCTTGTTTTATAAGGCAGTCCGCTTACTATTATTGCCATTTTAATATAATCTTATACTGAAAGACTTATTCTCTAGCTATCAAAATGATATTTAAAAAACAAAAAAACAGCCCTTTAAAGAGCTGTATCACTTTTACTCTTACTAAATCAACTATCCCATAAAGAAAGTAAGAAATGCTTGCTCATTCTACCCTGAAAGTGATGAATGTCTTTTTTTATGAACCACGCAAGGACACAGAGATCACATAGAGTTTGCTCTCAGGCATTACTCTCAGGTCTGAAACCCATGTAGATAATTAGAGAAGTTCTTAAATCATTCAAGCAGGGCTTAAAAACCTCTGTGTACTCTGTGGTTTAAAAAGGACCCAATTTCATCTTCTTTAGTGGCCGTTTTAGGCGGCAGCCCGGGGATCTGGTTTCTGACTCCTGCATTCTGACCCCAAATCCTAACTTATGAGCCAATCACGCATTTCGGCGTAATTCCTTAAAGGACTGCATCAGATCCACATTGTCTTTGGTCCTTTTTATCCTGTCCAGCATCAGCTCCATGGCTTCTACCGGGGACATCCCGGCAACAGCCTTACGGAAATGCCACATCCAGTCCAGCTCAAAATTGCTTAGCAGCAGCTCTTCCTTGCGGGTCCCGGACCTGAGCACGTCTATGGCCGGGAAAACCCTGCGGTCGGCCAGGCGCCGGTCCAGTATCAGCTCCATATTGCCTGTCCCCTTAAACTCTTCAAAAATAACGTCATCCATACGGCTGCCGGTTTCCACCAGGGCTGTAGCCAGAATAGTAAGGCTTCCGCCCTCCTCAAGATTCCGGGCAGCCCCGAAAAATCTCTTCGGGCGGTGAAGGGACGCCGGGTCCACGCCTCCGCTCAATGTCCGGCCGCTGGGCGACACCACCAGGTTGTGAGCCCTGGCCAGACGGGTAATGCTATCCAGCAGAATGACCACATGAAAGCGGTGCTCCACCAGGCGCTTGGCTCTTTCCAGAACCATATCGGCCACCTTTACGTGGTTTTCGGCCGGCTCATCAAAGGTGGAGCTCACCACCTCGCCTTCCACTGACCGCTCAATATCGGTTACTTCCTCGGGACGCTCATCTATGAGAAGTACAATGAGGTAAATTTCCGGGTGATTTCTGGTTATACTGTGGGCAATATTTTTGAGAAGTGTAGTTTTTCCCGCTTTGGGCGGGGCCACTATAAGTCCCCTCTGCCCCTTTCCTATAGGAGCAATGAGGTCTATCAGCCGGGGAGAAAACCTGTCGGGGTCTGTTTCCAACTTTATTCTCTCATTAGGATACAGCGGGGTGAAGGCGTCAAAGTGGAGTCTTTCAATGGACTGTTCGGGGCTTAGGCTGTTCACCCTCTCCACTCTCAGTAGGGCGTAATACCTCTCGTTATCCTTTGGCCCCCTGACCTGGCCTTCAACGTAATCCCCTGTGCGGAGGTCAAACCTCCTTATCTGGGAGGCCGAGACATAAATGTCATCATAACTGGGCAGATACTGAAAGGGCCTTAAAAATCCGTAGCCCTCGTGAATGATATCCAGCACCCCGCTGGCCATCATCAGCCCTGTTTTTTCGGTCTGCTTTTTTGTTATTTCAAAAATTAGTTCATTTTTGTGGAGCTTGGAATAACCCGTCAGCTCCAGCTCCCTGGCAATCTTATAGAGCTCCTGCATGGTCTTGCTTTCAAGATCAGTGTATGTCAATTAGGCAACCTCGCTTTATTCCGGCCTTTGTCAGGCGGACCGGAAAAATTTGTTTTTAATTTAAAAAAGGGATTAACGGGCTTTTTCAGGTTGGGAAAGTTTAACGAAGTGGGAAATTTTTTTTTTGCGGTAGTAGTCCAGCAGAGACTTTACTATAAAATAAGAACTGACGCCAAAAATTATGGAGTTTACCACAGACCCTATTAAAAAGGGGTAGCTGAGACTTTTAAGCCAGGCAATCCAGGCCCCGGGCCCGGTAAAACTGATCCCTTCCATGACATCTTTAACCGGGGAACCTTCACCGATGAGCATTTTCCCCACTAAAAAGTCAAAATAAAAAAAGAGAGGCACTGCCCATTTGAAAAAAATAACCGCCAGTACCGCAGAAACAGCGTTTATCCTTAACAATTTGGCCAGTATGAAAGATATGGGGATACTGATAAACGGCAGGGGAAGAAAATCGAGAGCGATACCCAGAGCAACGCCCTGGGCAATTTTCCTGGGGGAGTCCGGAAGGTCCATAACCTTGCTGCAGGTATCCTTTAACTTCCGGATATACTTGGCTATAAACCTGTACAACACAAGTGGAATCCTTTCTTTAAACACATAAATACGCAAGCTTTCGGATGTCCGATTATAAAAATAGTATATCCCGCACCAATACGGCAGTCAAGAGCCGCCCCTGCGGCTTTATCAGTGCAGCCCTATTTATTAAATAATTACCCTGATACAGGTGCTTTTAAACTATTATTTTGGCACTTTTTCCCAGTCTGACAGAAATTTTTTAATGCCCATCCCTGTAAGGGGGTGATCCAGCATCTGCATAATAACCTTGTATGGAACCGTGGCAATGTCCGACCCGGCAAGGGCGGCCTGGGTCACGTGCAAAGGGTGCCGGATGCTGGCGGCAATAACCTCTGTGTCAATATCATAATTGGAGTATATCTCCATTATCTCTCTGATCAGGTCCATGCCGTCATAGCCGACATCATCCAGCCTGCCCACAAAGGGGCTTACATAGGTGGCCCCCGCCAGAGCGGCCAGCAGAGCCTGGTTGGATGAAAAAACAAGGGTTACATTGGTCTTTATCCCCCTGCCGGACAGCGACTTTACGGCCTTTAGTCCCTCGGCATTCATCGGCACCTTCACCACTATGTTGGGGTGTATGGCCGCCAGTTCCCCGGCCTCGGCTATTATCCCGGAAGCCTCGGTGCTCACGGCCTCAGCGCTTATGGGACCATCTACAATGGCGGTAATTTCCCTGACCACCTGGACAAAGTCCCTTCCTTCCCTGGCTATAAGGGAGGGATTGGTGGTTACCCCGCTGATCACTCCCAGCTCACTGGCGGCTCTTATTTCATCTATGTTGGCGGTATCGATAAATAGCTTAATGGTAATCCCCTCCGGTCGGAATAAACTTATATGAATAGCCTCAGAGTCAGGAGACTGCTAACAGGAATGGTCTTAGGGTCGGGAGACAGGAGTTTTGCATGCCAGGGCATATAAGGAATGCCTGTACATTCTGTCTCCAGACCGGGAGAAATACCTATAAGACGTCTCCTGTCTCCTGACAGGAGAGTAATGCCTGTGAGCCGTCTCCTGACCTGTAAAACATTCAGAATTAGCTAGTCACGCTTTTCCCGAGCTTCCAAAGATCCTAATTTTTTCGCGGATAATTTCAGTAGCTGCTTCCCTGGCGGGGCCAAGCAGCTTTCTGGGATCAATCTCATCCGGATGGTCCCCGGCCACCTTCCTTACAGCATCAACGAAAGCTTCCCTAATATTGGTGTCAATATTTACCTTACGCACGCCAAGCTTGACGGCTTCAATAATCTGATCTTCCGGAACACCGGAGGAGCCGTGCAGCACAATGGGCATATTTACCAGAGAGCGGATCTTTTTCAGCCTGTCGAAATCAAGTTTGGGCTCTCCCTTATACCTTCCGTGGGCTGTCCCTATAGCCACAGCCAGAGATCCGACGCCGGTCTTTTCAACAAAATACCTGGCTTCCTCGGGATCGGTCATCATGGCCTCCCGGTCGGACACTGAAATATCGTCCTCGGTGCCGCCTATTTTACCCAGCTCGGCTTCCACCGACAGGCCAAGGGGATAGGCACAATCTATAACCTTCCGGGTGATGGCGATGTTTTCTTCCAGGGGCTTTTTGGAACCATCTATCATCACCGAACTAAACCCGGACCTTATACACCACATTATCTGGTCGAATCCGGTTCCGTGGTCCAGATGCAGAGCAACCGGAACCTTAACCGACAAGGCTGCCTCCCGGGCCATGGCCACAATAAATTCAATACCCGCATACTTTATGGCTCCCTGGCTGGCCTGCATAATTACCGGAGCTTTTTCAATCTCAGCCGCCTTTACTATGGCCTGAACTATTTCCATGTTGTTGCAGTTAAAGGCGCCAACAGCGTACCCGCCTGCATCAGCGGCCTTAAGAAGATCATCCACCGGAACAAAAGACATATTCTCCCCCGGCCCTACCCGGATCACCTGCCGGAATCCGGACCACCGGGTCAACCCCCCTCCGAATGCTATTGATTTTTCCAGCTCTTTAGACGTCGCTTTAAGTTAGAGTATATCTCCCGGCCTGCAGTATTATGTTTGGTTATTGTGCCCGCCACCTGACTTTTTGATTTTCCCCGATCTTACAAGGCTGTCCAGGTATTGAAAACCGTTTTTAACCAGTTCAATTTCCTCAACCTGCCTGATTACCTGCAGGTCTTCCTCGGTCTCAGCATAAATTATATTTACGCTGCCGCAGTTTCCGCACTGAAGCTCCAGGCGGTCAGAAAATATTTTAACCTCGATCTGCCTGTTACCGCACTGGCAGTACAGTGTACCCTTTTCAGCCATCTGGTGAAGGCATTGAAGAACCTCGTACATTATCTTACTGCTGCTGAAAAATTCATCCCTGCCAAACTCATTTATAAGTATCTCAAGTTCCCGGTCCCGCCCTGACTCTATTTCTCTAACTTTGTCTTCCTCGCCTATATGCCCCAGTTCCAGGCCGGTATCATTGCAGCACAGATCCATCACCCCTCCGGTGGACCATATTCGCCTTCCGGGCAGGGTATGGAAGTGGTAGCCCTCACAAAATATACAGGCTACCTTTAAATGATAGTCCGACCGGTTTTTTGTACCAATCACGAGCTTGATCGCACCGCACGTGCACTTGATGGTCAGGCTTCTGCCCGGTCCGGCGGAAAACCGCTGCAGATGGTGAAATTCCAGCCTGCCGCACTGTGGACAGCGCATTGCCAACACCTTTTCCGTTTCCACGGGCACCGGTGTTACCTCCCTCCGTGATTATTAAAACCGGGGTTGCTTAAACAAGTTATTTCTATATCAGATCAGTTCGCCGCAGGCAGTAAAAATCCTCTGCGGCTTTAACCAATTTCCATCAGCCCGCTCTCCCTGTCCTTAAATTCCACCAGCAGCCCCTTGACCATGATCTTCACCTCATTTAGGTCAAAGGGTTTTATTATGTAATGTTTGACACCCAGTTTTTTAGCCTGCTCAACCACTTCCAGGTCACCATATGCCGTCATCATCAAGACAGGCAGATCTTTACTTGCTTTCCTGATCTCCGCCAGAGTCTCGATCCCGCTCATCACCGGCATTTTTATATCCAGAAGAACTAAGTCAGGCATTTCCTGGGACACCATTTTGAGGGCTTCCATTCCGCTTCCGGCTATCCTCACCCGATATCCCTCATCGTTAAAGGCTTCAAAAAGAAGCCTGCGCACACCGTTCTGGTCATCCACAATAAGCAGCCCGTATTTTTTTTCTTTCATCACAACACCCCCCCGCTCCTACATTAAGATTCGCCGACTGGATAAATATCCCTTTAAATACAAATCAGTTTGATATTTTTAATCCGTCTTTTTTCCTGATTAGTCCATCATATTAGCCAGGGGATAAACCATAGCTACCACCATCACTGCAAAAAATACTATGGCCAGCACAATGACGATGGCCGGTATCAGGGACACCAGGACTGCCAATCCGGTACTCAGCCGCTGGGTCTCCCTCATCCCTATAATCACCAGTATAAGTCCCCATATCAGCACAGCCAGTACAATCAAGAAATTAATCAGGCCGGCTAACCAGTTTCCATCCAAAAAGGTGATCAGTATCTGTACCGGAAGGAAAAGAAGGGATGGCAGTGCAGCAAGCCCGGTGACCACCAGCACTCCGGCCGCCCTTCCTGACCCACCGGCCAGGTCAGCCAGAAGATGCAGGGTGCCGCTGTACACAAACCACTTAACGTATTCATACACCAGAGCCCCGGCAATGATCACCGGAACCATCACCCTGAATACCTCCGCCATGCCATAGTTGTATACACCCGCTATGTCCCCGGACATTAATTCAGAGGGCAGAGTATACCACAATACCGTTACTGAAAGCACTTTCACCAGTGAAAAAATAAGCACTGTCCAGCCGAGGGGCGGATTACCTGAAATTCTTTTAAAAGTATGCACCGGGTCAAACAGTGTTCCGTATACAAGCTCAAGAAGCCCCAGTTTTTCTCTGTCCGCATTTTCAGGAAACTGCTGGCCCTCAGACTGCCTTCCTTCCCCGTCGTCCCGGGGAGCCCCGCTTTCTTTATCACCGCTGTTTATATTTAAAATGCTTTCACCTTCATTTTCATTGCTTTCCACCGCCACTGCCCCCTTTTATCTATTTAATTACCCACCGGAGGGCACAACAGGAGAAGCCCGTAGTTACTTTCCAGGGTGTTCAGCTTAATATCCTTTGTGCCGGCGGACCCGCCGCCCATACTGTCAAAAAGATTCCACCATTGTTTTCTGGGTTCCATATTGAAGGTTCTGGGGTTTTTACCCAGCCCGGACATCTCCCCGGCCAGGCTGACGGCATCGTAGAGGTTTCCTGTTTTATCCACCAGGCCGGCCTCCAGGGCCTGCCGCCCGGTAAGCACTCTCCCGTTGAGCCCGTTAATCTTCTCGGGGCTTATTTTTCGGCCCTTGGCCACCGTCTCCACAAACTGGCTGTATGTATCATCTACCATAGCCTGAAATATTTCTTTTTCCTCCCCGGACATAGGACGCTCGGGAGAGCCCATATCCTTGTATGTACCACTTTTTATGGTATTGGAGTATACCCCCAGCTTATCCATAAGTCCCTGGTAATTCTGGGCCTGCATAATTACCCCGATACTCCCGGTGATAGTTCCAGGATTGGCCACTATCTGGTCTGAGGCCGAGGCTATCCAATACGCCCCCGAAGCAGCCGTATCTCCCATGGAGGTAATCACTTTTACCCCGGATTCTTTTAATCTCAAAATCTCATCAGTTATTTCCTGTGCAGCGGCCGCAGTCCCCCCGGGACTGTTTATCCTCAAGACCACCGCCTTTATGCCCGGGTCCCCGGATACCTCCCTGAGCTGCTGCATTACTGTCCGGGAACCGGCTATACCGCCGCTGAAAAGGCCGGTGGAGGAGTAGTCCCCTACAATCATCCCATTTATTTCTATTATTCCCACCATTCCCCCGTCCCCGGAAGACGGTCCACCGGATCCGCCTCCGCCTCCCACGCCACCGGATCCCTTGACCAGCAAAATGACCACCAGGGACAGCACCGCAAGGCCAACCACAATTCCACCTATTATCTTCTTCAGGACCAAATCTTTAAACCTCCCAATACTTTTGCCATAAAAGTCTATTCTTTCCACTTTTCTTAAATATGAGAATTATTCTATCAATATTCCTGTTTTGGGCCTAATCAGGGCATTGATGATTATAATATCGGCATATTTATAATATTCTTCTCCCATTTACCCTATATATGAAAAAAAAACCTAACGCTTCCGCTGTCAGGTTAATATTCAGCCGTTAATCATTATTTTTCCCTGTTTCCCCTGAATTTTATGGCTGCGCCTATAAAATCCCTGAAAAGTGGGTGTGGGCGGTTAGGTCTGGACTTGAATTCAGGGTGAAACTGGGTGGCCACATACCAGGGGTGGCCGGGCAGTTCCACTATTTCCACCAGGTAACCGTCGGGCAGCGTTCCGCTTATGGTGAGACCACTCTCCGACAGCTCCTTTCTGTATTGATTGTTTAATTCATAACGGTGTCTGTGCCTTTCATTAATCTCATCCTGGCCGTACGCACTGTGAGCCAGGGTACCCGGCAATATTTTGCAGGGATACTGCCCCAGCCTCATGGTCCCTCCCATTTTATCAAGTTTTTTCTGCTCGGGAAGGAGGTCTATAACAGGGTATTCAGTGGCGCCGTTAAATTCAGAGCTGTTGGCCTCTTTCCAGCCCAGCACGTTGCGGGAATACTCAACAACGGCCAGCTGCATTCCCAGGCATATCCCCAGGTAGGGCACATTTTGCTCCCTGGCGTACCGTATGGAATTTATCTTTCCCTCAATGCCCCTGTCCCCAAAACCGCCGGGGACCAGTATTCCGTCAACATCATGAAGATACGGCTCCACCGGGTTTGGCTCCAGTTCCTCGGAGTTTATCCAGCGTATTTCCACTGTGGTCCCATGATGCAGCCCGGCGTGCCGCAGGGCTTCAGCCACGCTGAAATAGGCGTCCGGCAGTGACACATATTTGCCTACCAGGCCAATGGTCACTGACCCTGTAAGATTTTTCATGCGGCGGACCATGTCTTTCCACTCTGAGAGGTCCGGGGAGTCGCATTGCAGTCCCAGGCGCTGAACAGCTATTTCGGCCAGACCCTCCTCTTCCAGCATCAGGGGCACTTCATATATAGATGAGGCATCTACTGCCTGAATCACGGCATCCTTGTCTATATCACAGAAAAGGGCCAGCTTTTCCTCAAGCTCCCTGGAGATACGCTTTTCTGTCCGGCACACAATTACATCCGGCTGGATGCCTATGCTTCTCAGTTCCTTGACGCTGTGCTGGGTAGGCTTGGTCTTGAGTTCGTTAGCCACCTTAAGGTAGGGAACCAGGGTAACATGAATGTACATTACATTATCCCTGCCCAGATCAGCTCTCAGCTGTCTTATGGCCTCCAGGAACGGCAGAGACTCAATATCGCCAACGGTGCCGCCTATCTCAGATATAACCACCTGGGCCTCGGACTCCTTGGCCATGCGAAGGACCCGCTCTTTTATCTCATTGGTGATATGGGGAATTACCTGTACTGTGGCGCCGAGATAATCTCCCTTGCGCTCCTTGCTGATTACCGACCAGTATATTCCCCCGGTGGTAACGTTGCTGCTGCGTCTTAAATTTACATCGGTAAATCTCTCGTAATGCCCCAGGTCAAGGTCTGTTTCGGCCCCGTCATCGGTCACGAACACCTCTCCATGCTGGTAAGGGCTCATTGTGCCGGGGTCTATGTTGATGTACGGGTCCAGCTTTTGTATGGCAACCTTGACGCCGCGGCTTTTGAGAAGGCGTCCAAGAGAAGCTGCTGTTATGCCTTTACCCAGAGATGATACTACTCCGCCGGTGACAAAAACAAATTTTGCCATGAATGCCTCCTATATCTGGTAAATCTTTTTCGTTACTACCTCTCATATTCTATCTGTGGAGAAAGGGGCATGTCAACATGGAACGACAATTTAAAACAACTTCATCTAATACTCCAGCCCATTTTTAAGGCCACCACATAGCCCAGAAAGATTCCCACTATCCCCGCCACCCCGGCAAGGGTGGGCGGAGCCGGAGCCGGCAGCTTTAACAGCGCGAACAATATACCCACCACCGACCCTGTCCCCAGGGAAATCAACACCTCTTTCATTGATACACCCCCTGCTATACCTACATTTTTTCGGGAGCGGACAGCCCCAGGAGCTTCAGCCCGTTTCTAATAACTGTCCGGGTGGCTAAGGCCAGCACGGTCCTGGCACCGGTCAGTTCCTCCTGGTCGGAGATAACCCTGTGGGCATTGTAATAGCTGTGAAAAAGCCCGGCCACCTCGTGCAGGTAGCGGGACATCCGGTGAGGGGCCATGTCCCTGGCCGAGGCCGCCACCTCCTCCGGAAAGTCTACCAGCTTGCGAATAAGCATCAATTCCGTCTCCTCATTGAGTAAAGACAGATCTGCCCGTGCGGGGTCCGGCAGTTCCCGGACCAGCTCTCCCAGCTGCCTTAATATGCTGCATATGCGGGCGTGGGCATACTGGATATAAAAAACCGGGTTCTCATTAGTACTGGATTTGGCCAGGTCCATGTCAAATTCCAGGTGGCTGTCGGGGCTGCGCATCACAAAAAAGTACCTGGCGGCGTCCCGGCCTACCTCTTCCATCAGCTCTTCCAGGGTGACGAACTGGCCGGTGCGCTTGCTCATACGTACAATAACACCGTTTTTATACAGCCTTACCAGCTGCATAAGTATTATCTGCAGGGCCTCAGGGTCATACCCCAGGGCCTCCACCACACCCTTCATCCTGGGCACGTGGCCGTGGTGGTCAGCCCCCCATATATTTATCACCTTATGGAAGCCCCGTTCAAATTTGTTCATATGATAGGCAATGTCGGCCGCGAAGTAGGTGGGCACCCCGTTGCTGCGGACCAGCACCTCGTCCTTCTCCACCCCAAAGTCGGTGGCCTTAAACCATATGGCGTCCTCCTGCTCGTAGAGGTAGCCCCTTTCGCCCAGGCGCTTTATGGCGTCCCGGACCTGGCCGGACTCGTGTAAGGCCTTCTCGGAAAACCAGACATCGTATACCACCCCGAAATCCTCCAGGGTGTTTTTTATATCCGATATTTTTTCCTCCAGGGCGTACCTGACCAGAACATCGCGCCGCTCGCCCTCCGGGGTCTCCAGGTAAGTATCTCCGAAACTTTCTATAAAACCCCGCATGGTACCAATGATGTCCTCTCCGTGATAGCCCTCCTCGGGAACCTCGGCTTTCCTGCCCAGCAGTTGCAGGTAGCGGGCCTCCAGAGACCGCCCAAAGTGCTCGATCTGGTTTCCGGCATCATTTATATAGAACTCTCTGGTCACCTCATATCCGGCAAAATCCAGTATTGAGGCCAGACTGTCCCCCAGCGCCGCGCCCCTGGCGTTGCCCATATGCAAAAGCCCGGTGGGGTTGGCGCTTACAAACTCTACCTGTATTTTCCTGCCTTCCCCTATATTCACCCGGCCGTATTTTTCATTCAGGGAAAGGATTTGCGGCAGCTCGGCAAAGGCCCAGTCACTTTTCAGATAGAAATTGATAAACCCGGGTCCGGCCACCTCCACCTTCTCCACCGGGGAATTTTTAAGGTCCATCTCCCCGGCCAGAGCCTCGGCGATTTTTCTGGGGGCTGTCCGGGCAGGCTTGGCCAGGAGCATGGCCATATTGGTGGCGAAATCCCCGTGATCCTTTTCCCTGGGGACCTCCACCACGAAATCCGGCGCCTCCACAACCGGCAGCAGGCCCTTTTTACCGGCTGAAAAAAGAGCTTCTTTCATCAGCCCGGCAATCAGTCCACGAGTTTTTTCAACTATTCCGCTCATTGCCTCAATACTTCCTCCTTAAACCTCCACAATAGAAAATGCTTATACTGTAAGTCTTTTCAGGGTAGACATGCATGCCTTAAAAAAGACACCAAAGAGGTATGAAAATAACCTTTTGCATGTCATCCTTACAAGTCATATTTAAACCACAGAGCACACAGAGGTTTTTAAGCCCTGCCCGAATGCTTTTAAAAAATTTTTAAAAAATTAAAAAGGCAAACTTCTCTAATTCTCTATATAGGCCTCAGCCCTGAGAGTAATGACTGAGAGCGAATTCTCTGTGATCTCTGTGTCCTTGCGTGGTTCATAAAAAAGACATTCATTACTTTCAGGTAAGACTGTCTGCTGATTTGGTCTATTATACTCTTTTTTATTGATAACCAAAAGGACTGAAAAGCAAAAGAGGCCCGGCATACAAACTGCGGGCCCCGTAAAACTGTTCAGATTCCATACCCGGCAGCGAAGGCCTTCCTGTTTACCTCCAGGAACCTGGCAGGCACTCTGGCGGCCAGCGCATCCTGCCAATTATCCTCTGCAAAGGGCAGCCTCCTGGCCAGCAGCCCCACCAGAACCACGTTGGCAGCCCTGGCATTTCCGCATTCCCTGGCTTTGCCCAGGGCATCCAGCACCACTGTGTCCTTTACTTTTGCTTTAAGATAGCCGGTTATATCCTGCGGGTATTCGGCAAGGCCTGCCAGAACCGGCACCGGGTAGATGGCCTGGTCGTTTACCAGAAGGCTTCCCCCGGGCTTCAGGTAACTCACCCAGCGCAGGGCTTCCAGCTTTTCAAAAGCCAGTATTACATCGGCCCTGCCCTCCTCTATAAGGGGTGAACAAACCTTTTCTCCCATGCGCACCTGGGTGACCACACTGCCGCCCCTCTGGGCCATACCGTGAATTTCAGATACTTTTATGTCATATCCGGCAGCCTGGCCCACATGGGCCAGTATCCTGCTGGCCAGTATGGTTCCCTGACCTCCTACGCCAACCAGAAGAATATCTATTTCACTCACCGGCCTCGCCCCCTTCCGCCACCAGGGCGCCGAATTTACACACCTGTGGGCACAGCCCGCACCCTATGCAGGATACGGGGTCCACCGAGCATAGTTTTTCATTTACCGATATGGCGGGACAGCTCAGCTTAAGGCAGGTTTTGCAGCCTGTACACGCTTCCTTATCCACCGTTACCGGGGGCAGGGCCTCTCTTTTAAGTAAAGCGCAGGGCCTCCGGGCTATTATAACCGACGGCCCGGGGGCGGCCACCTCAGCCTGGATAGCTTCGGTAAGCTGGGACAGGTTCAGCGGGTCCACCACTCTCGCCCGGGTCACTCCCAGGGCCTTGACCAGCCCTTCCAGGTCAACCCTGGGAGCAGACCCTCCCATGAGGGTTTTACCGGTGGACGGGTGTTCCTGGTGTCCCGTCATGGCGGTGGTGCTGTTGTCCAGAATCATTACAGTGGTATTGCCGTTATTGTATATAACATCAATGAGCCCGGTTATGCCGGAGTGCAAAAAAGTGGAGTCCCCTATAACGGCCACTGTTCGCCCCCTCAGTTCCGGGGCGGCCTTGTCGATACCGTGGGACATCCCTATGCTGGCCCCCATGCATACGCAGCTGTCCATCCCCTCCAGGGGAGCCAGTCCCCCCAGGGTGTAGCAGCCTATATCTCCTGTAACTACCAGTTTTAGCTTATGCAGGGTGTAAAACACACCCCGGTGAGGGCAGCCGGCACAGAGTACCGGAGGTCTCACCGGCACTGGTGGCATGTCCTCAAACCTCTCTATGGGAACATTCTTTTCCTCTGGAATAATCCCGGCGGCGATAAACCCTCTTTTTAATACCGCCACACTCAGCTCACCGGTTTCCGGAAAAAACTCGCTGCCAGACACGGGCAGGCCCAAAAGCCTTACAAATTCCTCAATGTAGGGCTCCAGTTCCTCCACCACAAAGAGCCTTTTCACCCCGGCGGCAAATTTTTTTATCAGATCGGCCGGCAGGGGGTAGGTCATCCCCAGTTTGAGGACCGACGCCGCGGGAAGTGTTTCCCGGACATACTGAAAGCTTATGCCGCTGGTAATAACTCCTACCTCCGGGTTACCCTCCAGTATAAAGTTTACCGGGGTCTTTTCTGAGTAATCCCGCAGTCTGGTAAGCCTTT
>Ga0209347_1004042_pt1 | contig 15941 bp, 15 predicted proteins | sample AutmiccommuBRH23_FD_187382 | JGI IMG/M metagenome (GOLD analysis project Ga0209347, IMG submission 187382) | Deep subsurface microbial communities from Mt. Terri, Switzerland - Autotrophic microbial communities BRH/23 (SPAdes) (version 2) | ecosystem: Environmental > Aquatic > Deep subsurface >...
CCACCGTAGCCGTCTACTAATTGTTGAAACCACTCTTCTCCCTGGGAAAAGTTTGCCTCAAATGTTTCGTCCATTATTTCCAATCTCATTAGAACAATTTCATTTGTATCCGCCACTTTAAACCCCGGTTCTAAGCCTAATTCGTAAAAGTATTTGCGAATTAGTTTGAGACAGAATGAATGGATGGTAGAAATGGACGCTTTATTTAACAATGCCAGCTGCTGCCGTAAGAACTGACTTTCCCTATTTTCACTCAGTTCTTTTTGCAGCGCTTTTCCAATGCGCTGTCGCATTTCCCCCGCCGCTGCTTCGGTATAAGTAACCATCAAAACCTTTTCCAAATCCAGCGGGTCGTGAGGATCCAAGATTCTTTTAATAATCCTTTCCACCAATACCGCCGTTTTACCTGATCCGGCCGCCGCTGAAACTAAAATGTTATTGTTTCTAATTTCTATGGCCTGACGCTGGCTGCTGTTCCATTTCATTACAACTTCTCTCCTCTCAGCGACTGCTTCATCCTATCCCATAAATGAAAATTGCTTACCTCTTCTAAAAACTTGTATTTGCTGCCGTCCAAAGTAACGTCAAATTGACAAACAGGTTTGTATTCGCAGTAGCCGCAAGGTGACTGTTTCTGGAAACGATATGGTGATACGTCAATATTCCCGGAAATAATTTCCTCACCAATTTGTTTTATCTTTTCTTTAGTGAATTGCAGAGCTAAGTCCATCTGTTCCTTAGTAAGCAGTCTATTCTGGGAATCCTTACCTAAAGTACCATCCTTCTTAACATAAACCGGCAGCAAATCGGAATAACCGGACTTAGGGGCGCCCATTAATTCAACTACAGGGCCCTCTCCGAGCAAAATACCCTGCATTTTGCTTTCCTTCCGCAGTGCATTGTTTATCTGCTCAAAGTTAATTGGTCCGTTACTTTCAACTAGGGGGCGAATAACTGGAAAATAGAAAGCCCCAGCCGCATTTATTTCTGTCCCCAAAAGTTTAGGGGCGGAATTAACACCGGCCCACAGGTAGGTTAGCAATTGAAGCTGCAACCCATGATATACCTGCCACCAATTTAATCCCATACGGCTGCTCTTATAATCAATAACTCTCAAATAAGTCTTATCTCCATCTGACGCGGTGTCTACTCGGTCAATTCTGCCACGAATTAGCAACTGCCAGTCCCGGGAAAGAGATATTTCGAGCGGAGCCAACTGGCTTCCTTCGTCAAAAGGTATTTCTACCCAAAGCGGTGAAAAACTGCCCCGTTTAGCGTGTTCAGTGAGGATATCCAATGCGTGAGACAAGGTCTCTTTCACCTGCTTCAATTGAAACTGCACCTGGGCCGATTGGGCTAAACTGCTGGTACTTAATAATTCTTCAACTTCGACCATAACTTCTTCCATTATTTGCACTTTTAAAGGTTCATCCAGTTCTCCCCAGTCTAATCCTTTTTTGTTTAACAAAGAGACAAACTCTGACAGGACCTGATGATAAACCTTCCCCAGATTTAGAACATCCAACGTAAATTCCCGACGCTCTTTCAGTTTTAATACATAGCGGGAAAAGTGGCTAAAGGGACATCGTGAAAATTGCTCCATTTGCGAAACACTTGTTCTTATGGGGTTGGAATATATTTGGTTTATTATTTGCTCAGACAACTTCTGCTCAGAAATTGTAAAATCAAAAGCCTTTAATAAGTAATGCAGTTTTTCTTGATAATTGTCCGCTCCTTTGAAATATTTATGAACTGAACTCCAAATAGAACCTATTGAATCACCATCTTTTGCTTTACGCAGTTTAGCAATTAATAAGCCCAACAGGTTATCACTATTTTCCAAGTAATCCCAAATTTCTTCGTCCCTTTCAGGATATTGGGCCAGATACTTAACATCCAAATCCGGAAGCAGCTCTTTTAGCCGCACTATTATACCTGAGGCCTTAAGTGCCCGACCCTCATCGTCGGCTGCCGGATAGCTTAACCACAAATATTCACTGGATCTGGTCAAGCTAATATATATAAGATACTGTTCCTGAAATAATTTTTGTTTACTGGTGGGAGCCATCTCCCAGCCTTTTTCCTGCAGGTAATCGCGTTCTTCGTCGGAGAACACCTGATTTTCTGCCTTGTACATAGGAAATATGCCCTCATTGAGGCCTAAAAAAAACAATGCTTTAATGTTGGGATTTCTTGAGCGTTCGATGTTACCAACAATTACTTGATCCAGACCAGGTGGTACCAGTCCCACTTTAAGTTCTTCCAGACCTGCTTCAAGTATTTTTATAAATTCCCTTAATGATACTTTTTCCTCACCTAACACTTCTACAATCTGATCCAGTAGTTCCACTACCTTATCCCACACCTGAGCATGTTCCTGCGCTTTAACTAATCTGCCTTGTTGTTCATCCTGCTCCTGCCATGATTTCAGCTGCTTATTTACTTCGAATTTAGTTAGTAACTGCCAAACAGCACGAGAAATTTCTATGGCTGAGCATTTTTCCATTTCTAATAAAGGCAGCAGCGGTTCCAACGTAGCTACCACCCGCCGCCTCAGTGCATCAGCTTTTGCCTGTCTTTGTTCAAAGTTGGCATGTTCCTTATTCTCAAAATCTATGTTGTCTATGAACCGCCAATCCCTTTCTGCGGTCCACGCATAACCTTTTATCCCATTAGCCAAGCAGTAATTTTCCAGCCAATCAACTTCCCCCCTGTTCACCGGCACCAAATCGGTTTTCAGGTATTGAAATACCGCATCATAACGGAAATGGGTAGAAATTATCTCTAGCCCTGAACGAATTAATTCTACAAGCGGGTGATGGGTTATTCCCTGTTTTTGGTCCATAAACACCGGTATTCCGTAGTCACTGAAAACAGTTTTCATTAGCTCAATGTAAGGATCTAATGAACGGCACATGACAGACATATCGCGCCATCGATAATCTTTCATTCTAGCCAAACTGACTAACTTACGGGCTACGGATTCCACTTCCGTTCTACGATTGGAGGCGCTTACTAAGGCTATAGATTCAGGCTTCCCTTTTTTCTGCTGTCCGGGCCAAGATGGATATTGATTCTCTATATGTCCCAGAAAGTCATCTTTAAAACGCGGCAGTTTGTCCTTATCCAACCTTATCAACCGATTAATCGGCCGTGCGACTTGGTCAGCCAGCTGTTTCATTTTTTGATAAGTCTCCCATACTGGATAAAAAACATCTATTTCAGACAGCTTATCTTCCGCGGCCTCCGAGGGCATACAGAGTGCGATATTGACTTCTTCCGCGGTCAGCATGATACTTTTCAGCACTTGATGCTCTTTCGGTGTAAAGCCTGAGAACCCATCTATCCAAACCCGTGCTCCTATCACAGCCTTAGATGTGGTAAGCTTTTCAGATAACAGACTTAAATAATCGTCCGGGTCGGTATAACGATCCTTTAGGAATTCCTCCAAATCTCCATATATCATGGATAAGTCATGTAGTTTATGGCCCAGCTGCCTTGTATCTTGATGCTCCTCAAATTCTTGAAAGCTTTCCTGCAAATCTTCAGGAGTTATGCTATAAAGCTTACACTCAGCTATACTCCTGGCTGCTTCATAATAAAAATTTATCTTATTTACCACTTTAGGAAATACCTTTAATTGGGCTTCCCGCTTTAGAACAATTTTCCTAATTAACATTTGTTTCCCCATATCGGAAATATGGGGTCTGACTATTCCTCCCGTTTCTTGAAACACATGCCAAGCCAAACGCCTAAAGCTTATTACCTGGGCTCGGGAAACGGCCTCAAAACCAAAATTATCAATTATTTCTTTTTCAAGTTGAAAAGTTGCCTGTTCAGGAACTAAAAAGATTAACGGCTTGCCAAACGGATCTTTTTTAAGTTCTGTTTTGATTTCGTCCAAGCAAAATTGCGTTTTGCCGGAACCGGCCCTACCTAGAATTAAATTTACCCCCACTAACAACCCGCTCCTTATTCAATCTATTATCTACTTTATTCTAGTAATCACCCCCGTTTCCTGCCGCCATTGAAACAGGCCGGCGAGAATCAGCTGCCGGCCTGTTAAAGGATATTAAGTTAGATAGCATCGCAGCTCACCTACGACTTATGGAACCACCTATTGATACTAACAATAATAGTCCGGGTGTCGGTCTTTAAATACGGGAATAATGTCTCTTACTTCTGCAACCTTTTCAATGTCTATATCCATTAATATTATTTCTTCATCTTCGCCCGCCTCATAAAGTATATGCCCCAAGGGGTCAATTACCATTGAATGTCCGCCAAAAATATTTTGATCATCCTTGCCAACGCTATTAACAGCAATCACATACTGTTGGTTCTCAATGGCTCTAGCAATTAACAAACTACGCCAATGGTGCAGCCTGACCTTCGGCCATTCTGCAGGCACAACTAAAATTTCCGCACCCTTTAATGCTAATTTTCTTGCTAATTCAGGAAATCGCAAATCATAGCATATGATTAACCCCCAAGTAGCGTCTCTAAGGGAAAAAACGTCAGCCCTGCTGCCCCCGGTAATATATCTATGTTCATCCATCAACCTGATCAAATGAATTTTGTCGTATGTATAGATTAAATTCCCATGGTTATTAATAACCATGGCATGATTAAAGAAACGGCCGCCAACTTTATTGCTTATTGATCCGCCAATTATATCTACATTCAACCTTCCAGCTAAATCGCTAAGAAAACCCGTGGTTGGTTGGGCATCGATGTCAGAAACATTCTCAAGTTCGGTAAGAGCATAACCGGTATTCCACATTTCCGGTAGTATTATTACCTCCGCTCCCTTTTTAGCGGCCTCCGTCACCTTTACTTCCACTAGCTGCCTATTTTCCTCCGGTTTCCCCAGGGCGATATCTATCTGGATGGCTCCAATTTTCACAAAAACACACTCCTCGTTATAGCGAATACTACTTAAGTTAAAACACCCAAATAAGGGTGCTTTCTCACTTCAGCCTATTTATCAAATCAACCATATTGCGGCCTATTTGTTTGCACGCCTCTATGGCAAGTTGATCTTCCTCAACGCTTTTCCGAAAACTTACTTGCTTATCCTGATAATCTGCCAGCAATGTTCCGGCAGCGCCTGCTGTTAAGATACCAGCATCTTGTTTACGATCGTCTACTACAATTAGGCCTTGGGACTTTAGGTATCTTTCCATAATACTAAGACATATTTCTTGCCCTCCGTTACGGAGTCCTGCAAGGGTAACAGCAGCGCCCACCTTTCCGGCCAACATATTTTCCGTCATATGCATCCAGCGCAGACGATCCATTAAGTTTTTCATTAATGCAGTAACATTATGCCAATAAACAGGGGACCCTAATACTATTCCATCTGCATCCAGCAATTTTTCGGCAACAACACTGGTATCATCCTGAATTGAACACTTTGGGGCTCGCAAGCATTTATTACATGAAGTACAATACTTAATCTCATAATCCCTTAACTCTAATAATTCTGTTGTTCCTCCTTTGGCCTCTACTTCCGCCAAAACTGCCCTGAGCATCTTACTAGTATTTTTACCTCGTCGGTGACTTCCATTAATAGCAACAACCTTCATATTCTTCTCCCTTCCAGCTAAAAGACTTATTTTATCTATTCGACAAGCCAATTGTTAATTCCTAGGTTTTTCGCTTTTTTACCTTAATTATTGTATAGACCTTTAGGTTCATTAACAACATCTTCAGGCAGATTAGGTTCTTTTAAAGCCTCCGTAGCAAGAAAATCACATCGTTCGTTTTCTTCAATATCCGCATGTCCCTTAACCCAATTAAAATTAATATCATGTTGTTGGGAAAGGTTCAGTAATCTTTCCCATAAATCGGGATTAAGAGCACGTTCTTTTTTGTTACGCATCCAGCCGTTTGCACGCCATCTTTTTGCCCAGCCTTTGTTAATACTATCTACAATATATTTTGAATCGCTGTAAATAGAAACATGGCATGTCTCCTTAAGTGATTCCAAACCTTTAATCACAGCTGTCATTTCCATGCGATTGTTAGTCGTATTATTAAACCCTCCGGACAGTTCCTTTCTGTTGCCGTTATAAAGCAAAACCACTCCATATCCTCCAGGTCCTGGATTGCCCGAACAGGCTCCGTCAGTATACATAATCACTCGTTTCATTCTTTTCCTCCTCTCCTATCAGGCTCTATAGATAGTTATTTCCCGTTCTCAGATTGAATTCCTCCTGCATTCTCCCTTTTGTAGAAATAACGCTCCAACCACTTAGGAACACATTTATCTGCAGCTTCGTTAATGATCGAAATCTGTGTGCCGTTTTCCTTGGCTAACCAAGGTAACCTGCCAGCCGGTTTCATGTCCAGACTGCATCCTACTACTAGCAGATGGCCTGCCGCTTGCACCAGGCTTCTGGCTTTATCCCAATTTCTTATTTTATCGCCCCTCAGCACTATTCCCTCTTTTAAATTACCGTGCAGTTCAATTACTCTCGTTGAACCGGCTTTTTGATGCAGCATGTCTATATTTTCTGTAATCACGGGAATATTTGCTTCAGCCAGTGCATAGTGAGCCCGGCTTGGTTTCCTATCCATCCAAGACATTATTTCCTGGTAAAATTCTTGGAAGAGCTCTTGATGTTCCAACGCATATTCTCTAGTCATAATCTCTGTTAATGGCACACCGTGCCAAGCAGCATCATACCCGGGTATCCCCACACTTAAAGAAATTCCTGCCCCGGTAAAAGCAACAAATTCTTCCTCCCTCTTAATTTTAAATCACTCCCTAACTCCTTGTTAAGAATAGTATTATCATCAGCGAACCATTTAAAATTCATTTTTGCAGGAATTAGGGTTGAAAAAATAGTAGTAGTCAGATAATAAACCAAAGAAAACTAGCTAACACCTAAAGAAATTGCTTTGTGCGGTGTATTATTGACACGAAAGGAGCTTACTTTTGTCAAATACCTTTATAATAGTCACTAACGGTGTGCTGGAAAACGCGGATAAACTACGACAGTTGATAAGAGAGGGATATCCCCTTGTTTGTGCGGATGGAGCAGCTGATAGTTTGAAAGCATTTAACATACTGCCTGATGTGCTGATTGGGGATTTAGACTCTATCGCCCCTGCTACGCTAAAAGACATGGAACAAAAGGGCGTCCAAGTGGAAAAATGGCCACCGGAAAAAGATTATACAGATACGGAATTGGCACTATTATACTGCAGCCAACGCAAAGCCAAACAGGTTTTTCTCTTTGGCAGTGTTGGCAGTAGATTAGACCATTCACTAGCCAATGTATTTTTAACCGTCCGCGCACAAAAACTGGGCATTAGGTTGTATCTAGTCACAAATACAAGCATTATCACAATGGTGGAAAAAGAATTGTTTTTAGAAGGTAAGCCGGGTGACTTATTATCTTTATTGCCTATTACTAACCAAGTGACCGGAGCAACGCTCAAAGGTTTTAAATATCCTTTAGAAAACGCTACCATAGAACTAGGTTCCACTTTGGGTATAAGTAATGAATTTCAAACTACTGAAACAAGTATCACTGTTAAAAGCGGCTATCTTTTAGCAATTCATACTAGCTGCTAGGAAAAATAGAATACATAGGTAAATATTGCCGCTGGTAAAAAAATTTGAAGGGTAACTAAGGTTGCCTTTCAAAGAGATTCTATCCTCTCCAAAGTTTTACTGCCACTATTACAATCAAAATCGCAAATACTTTTTTCAAAATATCCACTGGAATAAATCTGCCAAGCAGCGCACCAATGTACGCTCCACTAATGGATCCTATGGTAATTAAGAACACCCATCGCCAATTAACATTGCCATAAGTTGTATGTTGGTATACTCCCATAAAAGCAGTTGGAATTATTATGGCAAGAGAAGTTCCAATTGCCTTCTTTATTGGGAGATCCAACAAAAAAACCATTCCTGGCACCAAAACAATGCCACCGCCAATGCCCAGTAGAGAACTTAAAGTCCCAGCTATAAATCCCAAAAAGATTACTAAAAATAATTGCACATCATTACCCCCATTTCCCCCCCATTGATTAGTAAATCATTTCGCCATTTATAAAAGCACCGGTACGGTCATCCTGAGGATTATTGAAAATTTTATCCGTCGAACCCTGCTCAATAAGTTTTCCTTTGAAAAAGAATAATATTTCATCTGCCATACGTTGGGCTTGGAAAATATTATGAGTTACCATAATTACTGTAGTTCCCTGCTTTTCATGTAATCTTTTAGTGATTTTCTCCACTATGGCTACATTAGCCGGGTCAAGGTTAGACGTAGGTTCATCTAATAGAATTACTTCCGGTTCCAAGACCATTGCCCTTGCTAAAGCAATTCTCTGCGCCTCACCGCCCGACAAAGATCTAGCATTTCTATTGGTAAATTCCGTCAGACCTACTTCATCTAATGCAATATTAGTAAGTCTTGTGATATCTTTCTTGGCATAACCACGGGCTCTCAACCCGTATTTGACATTGTTGTAGACAGAAGTGTCAAAAAGAATCGGCCTTTGAAACACCATGGTCATTTTTCTACGCATATCTAAGACCTGTTTTCCCGCCTTTGTTACCGGCATTCCGTTAAAAAACAGACTACCATGGCTGGGCGGCTCTAAGAGATTAAGTATCCTTAACAAAGTACTTTTCCCAGCGCCGCTTGGTCCAATTATGCCGTAAATTTTGCCTTTTTCAATAACCAATTTATCCACACTTAGCACTTTTTTACCTTCGTATGATTTACCTATATCCTCAAGCTGATAAACAAAGGGATTAATGATTACGCACCTCCCCTTGAATTTTGTACAATAAAGAGTTAATTATAAAGGCAATAATAAGTAAAATTATACCGAGGCCCAAGGCAAACTCAAAGTTTCCCTTTCTCGTCTCCAAAACTATGGCGGTGGTCATGACGCGAGTATTGCCCTGAATATTGCCACCTACCATCATGACAGCCCCCACTTCGGCAACTACCCTGCCAAAACCAGCCACTACGGCAGCCATAATGGCTCTTTTAGCCTCCCTAATAATAGTCCATATAACCATCTGCTGACTAGCGCCTAAAGTAACGGCCGTATCCCTGATTTCCTTGTGCTTGTCCCGTACGGCAACCAAAGTTAAGCCAGTGATTATCGGTATAGCCAGCACCGTTTGGGCAGTAATCATTGCCATGGGAGTAAATAATAACTCCATGGGACCAAGGGGCCCTTTATTAGATAATAATAGGTAAATAACAAGGCCTGCTACCACCGGCGGAAGCCCCATCAAAGTATTAATTAGCTTTTCCAACCAACGCACCGAAACAGACGGCCTCATTCCTAAGAAAGCTCCTAATGGAATACCAATTAAAGCCGCAGTCGTAACCGCTGCAGTGGAAACCTTAAGGGAAAGAAAAACTATGGCCAGCAACTCTCTGTCCAAACCAACAATTAACTTTGCCGCCTGCAATAATCCCGCCCAAATTTCAGTCAAAATTTAACACTCCCTAGTAGACTTATGCTTTAAGCATACAACTATTATTATAATTGATACAATTCCAGTTAACCACTTCTAAAATACAAAAATCTCCAAAATGCGCTTTTTTCTACTTGACGCTTAAAAAAACCGCCCATTTATTAAACGGACGGCTTTCGTATATCATTTATTCTGCGTTAGGAACAAATAACTGTTCGCCATATTTTTTGAATTGGCTGATTGCTTCTTGTGCATCTGCATTGATCATATAATTATTAAACGCCTCTGCCCCTTCAAAGTTTACATTATCATGCTTTTCCGGGTTAACTGACATAACACCATATTGATTAAATTGAATTGGGTCTCCTTCTACTAATACCACCAAATCAATTTTATCTTTCATTGACAAGAATGTTCCCCGGTCAGCTAAGGTGTAGGCACCCTTTTCATTAGCAACCCGCAAAGTATCTCCCATACCTTGCCCTAATGACAAATACCAGTCACCTTCCGGCTTAACAGAAGCCTTTTCCCAGATGGAAATCTCCTTCATATTAGTTCCGGAATTGTCCCCTCTGGATGCAAATTCAGATTTGGCGTCGGCGATTTTCTTTAGGGCCCCGGCTGCATCTTTCATTCCTTTAACTCCAGCCGGGTCATCTTCCGGCCCAAGAATAACAAAGTCGTTATACATTACATCATGACGATTTACAAAATAGCCTTCTTCCACCATTTGTAATTCCCGATCTTTGGCATGAACCAGCAGGACGTCCACGTCTCCGTTTTGCCCTAATGCGAGAGAAGCACCCGTACCTTTAGAAAGTATCTGTAAATCATAACCGGTTTTTTCCTCAAAATCAGGTTCCAAAACATCTAATAGTCCGGTATCATAAGTACTGGTTGTGGTCGCAAGCATCACTACTGAATCTTCTTTAGCTGCTGCATTATTGTTGTTAGCACTGTTATCACCGCTGCTGGTATCCTGTCCAGTCGAACTACAACCAACTACGGCGAAGGCTATTACTAATATGATTAATAATATAAAGATTCTTTTAAGCAAACTATTCATTTACCTCTCCCCTTGCATATGTTTTTGGCCACATTAATACACATAAAAAAGCTGAGTTCGGACACTGAACCCAGGTTTAAACCATTAACCCTTATTCAAGCCCCCTTTCCACTAACGGGTGGCAGAACCGTTTCCAGCCCTACCATTAGCTAAAGCAAAGGCCGCTGCCCCATAGCGTATACCTTAGGTGCAACGACTCGGAGAATCGTTATGTTTTGTTGTGCATAACGATAAAACTATTATACTTTACCAGGACAAGTTTTTCAAGAGTGATATTTTGTATAGTGTGTTATTTTGGATAAAATAAAACTTGTCCGTAAGTACCTTTACCAAAATCAGCAATTATTTTTTGGGCACTTTCTCCAACCATCCAAGATATAAATTTTTTTGCACCTGCGTGGTTTAGATGTTCTAAAAAATCAGGGTTTATGGTTACTAAAGAAAATGGATTACTAAAATGCTCAGAACCGACAACCAATATTTGCAATTCACTATTATACTGGGATATTATGAATGTGGCCCTATCCACCAATGCATATGCTTTATGCATTGCAGCTTCCTTAATAACCCCCATGTTCCCCATTAATCCCAGGCTGCTTTTTTTATACCAGTTCCCCTTAGGATCAACCCCTACTTGTTTCCAACAGTGCTGTTCCATTAAAGAAGTACCTGATAAATCTCCCCGGGTGATGAACATGGCCTGTTCTTTGGCTATGGCTGACATTGCCGTTAAAATGTCTCCACTTGCCTTCACACTAATTAAATCTTCATTAGGTCCAATCAATACAAATGGGTTATGCATAACCTCATAGCGACCGGCACCCCTGCCGGATTGAATAAACTGTTGCTCCAACTCTGGCGCATGGGAAAAAACTATATCCACTCTACCCTGTTGGGCCATTCTTAGTGCCTGGCCGCTGCCTATCGGAATATGACGGATGATAATACCTGTCTCTCGATGAAAAGCTTCTTCCAAAACACTTAATAATCCAGTTTCAACTGGCTCCAGTGTAGTCGCCATTACCAAATAGTTCAAATCATCCCTCTCTCTGCTGTCAATGCTTCTGGTGTCAGCCCGGTGAATCTTTATCTCTTGATACAAACGCTGGTAATCGCTTAAGAGCCGGACAGCCTCTTCGGTTAGCTCGGCCCCTCCGCCGGAACTACCACCTGCCTGTCTGATTAATAACCTGACATCTAGACTGCTTTCCGCCTTCTTAATTAACCCCCAGGCATAACGATAGGAAAGACCCATTTTTTCTGCACCCCGGCTTATGGAACCGCATTGACTTATTTCAGCCAATAAGCCAATTAGAACATCCCCCGGAATCCCTTCTTCAATATTTATTGCAACTTGAAAGTGCGAATTTCGTTTATCCATAATTCCCCACCGTTTTTAAGCCTATTTTACACTAACTATATAATAATTAAAACATGTGTGCAAAAAAAAAGGTACTGTGAAAACAGTACCAAGGAAATTAGCCTTAAGTTGTGACCTCCTAATTAAATACCCCTAAGAAGCCCATTCCGATTAATACTACTACACCGATTCCTGCAAGTGCTTGCAAAAACAAGACCGTAAAGAAAACTCCGGTAAAAACTTGACTAAACCCTTCCCCCAACTTCTTCAAACCAGATAGTACCTGAACTTCTTCTTGCTGCCTGCATACACCGGCAGTACTTTTTAAAGCATCCATAAAATTTTACCCCCTTAAGATTTTATTAATACACCCGCAGCATGGACGTCAAGTTGAAAAAATAAATAGCAGTGGCCTGTAATACAGGCCTCTAGGGCTCAACTCCAACGGAGTGTATTAAAAACCACTGCTTATGGTTTGGCAAGAATGCTGTCTCCTGGCTCCGGCCTCTTGGACTCCGGCCTCCGGACTTTCACTCTTGCACAAAATTAAAAATTGTAATATTGTCATAGTATACTGTTACATTTATTATACAGTAGTGTATTTTGTCTTGTCAATACTTTTTATAATATTCTGACAAATATTAGGTACTTTTTCTTTCGACCTTAAATTCATGACATTGTTGGCAATTGCCTGCTTCTACATGCTCCACATCGACATGACAACTGACACATCTACCTGTATTTACTTCCCACGTCACCTCTTGGTGACAGCTAATACATTCCATTTTATGACCTGGCAAGGCATGGGAAGCTGCGTTAGTCATATCATGGCATTCCTGACAATAGAGACCTTGGCCGGCATAAAACCTTTCAACTTCCGGAATCTCCCATTGATTGCCATGGCAGCTGGTATTTTTACAAAAATTCTTTGAATCACCCTCTGTCTTTTCATCAGCATGACAGATTAAACAGTCAGGACCTGAATTACCGCCATGCTTTGTCACCCAATTTAAAGCCAAGTGATTAGGTGGTTCAACTGGGTTGCTGGCCTGCTTAGCTACGATTTTCTGTACATCAGTCTCGTAGTCACTTACTTGCGTCGGGATGGAATGACAAAGATTGCAGTCCTGTCGAATTACTTTACGTTCAGGTTTCACACTTTCTTCTTGAGCCACATGTTTTCCATCATGACAACGGAAACAGCCAGGGAATTCCTTATGCCCAATATTATTGGGATAGGTGCGCCAGTCAATGTCGGCATCCGGGTAAACCGTTTCATTATAAATACGCTTTAAGGTCGCTAATGCCTGATCTAATTCTTCACCCTCTACCTCCGGGAATTCTTTTAGGTAGTATCCCTTTAATTCCTTAGCTCCCTGTTGAAATTGTACTTCATCTAGTTCTTTTTGACGCAGCAGTGACAGAAACCTCTTTTTAACCCATGGTATATTTTGGTTAATCGCACCGCTTTCCAGCGCTTCATCCAATGCCTGATTTGAATCTGGAAAATAGTGAGAAGAACGATTATGGCAGTCTATGCAATCCATAGTCCTTTTCTCAGCCTTTTCTATATCGCCCTTAGTCAAATCACTTTCCTCGCTAATATAAGTAATTGTCTCACCATCTAGGTTAGTTGCCTTAATCCACGGAATATCTTGTTTAAGATCATCGGCCGTGATATACTCAATCTTATTTTCAACATGCCAATGTATGCCATATCCCTTACCTTCCCGGGAAGTTCCGCCTCCTATTTTAAGAATTAAAGCAGTCTTACTAAGGGAATTATTTTGATCAGTATCGTAATGGTATTTAACCCGTACTTTATCATCGTAAAAAGCTTTGGTCCAATGGCATTTTTCACATGTTTCCCGAGCAGGTCGCAAATGCTTAATTCTCAACGGAAGCTCATAAGTTTTGGCAAGGTTTTTATAGACTTGCGTTAGCTCAGTCGCTTTTCTGGCTACCATATCCGGCGCTAAACCCACACCTAAATGACAGTTAGTGCAATCTACCTCAGCATGGGATGAGTCACGAAATGAGACAGCTTGAGGTTCCATCAAATGGCATGTGTTGCCGCAGAAATCGGAACTATTGGTGACTTCCCAAGTTATTGCTGCGGTTGCAGAAAAACCCAACCCTATCAGCAGCATAATTAGAATAAATAAATGCTTCGGTAATATCACATGTTCCTTTTCTTTGATAAACTCAGTAAATTTCTTAAAGGGTGCCAATTCATCACTCCCCTTCTTCACTATTGTTTTTCATTTCCGACGCTCTAGACATATTTGTTTTAGACATGGCAGCCAAACCGGTAATTGTGCCCATACCCATTGTTTCCACAGCACTATTGGGCACTACTACCATGGCACCTCTTTCTTTCATGCCTTCATATAGAATATTCATAGCTCTTAGCTGCAAAGCTGTTTGGTTATCGTCGTAATATTTGGAAGCTTCTGCGAACTCTTTGGCGACTTCCTTTTCTGCCTGACCCAGAATTATCCTTGCCCGTCTTTCTCTTTCAGCTTGGGCCTCCTTGGACATTGCTTTTTGCAAATTAGTAGGGATGACCACATCCCTAATTTCTACAGCTTGAACAGCTATACCCCAAGGTTCCGTGCGTTTGTCAATTATTTTCACCAGTTCTTCGTCAACATGTTCTCTCGCGGCTAACATTTCCGCTAACAATGTACGGCCTATAACCTCTCTTAAAGCTGTTTGTGCAGCCCAGGAAACCGCGGATTTGTAGTCTGCTACCTCAAGTGCTGCTTTTTCCGGGTCCCAGACTACCCAAAACATTACGGCATCTACATCCACCGGAACAGTATCTTTTGTTAGTGTTTGTTCTGCGACAAATGAAGAAATCATGACTCTTTGGTCTATCCAAGCAGCTATTGAATCTACAAATGGCATTAAGAAAAACAGCCCTGGTCCCGTAGTTCGATAGTAGCGTCCTAACCGCAGTATAATTGCTTTCTGCCACTGGGCAGCAATCCTCACGGTAGCTAACGCAAGACCCGCTGCAAAAATTGTAGCGGTAATTAAGATAAAGTTTGCGGTATATAGACCAAATAATAATGCCGCGGCACTAATAAACATTACCACCATCACTACCGCCGCTTTCAGAGTACTATCCGGCTTTTCACCGGGTATCTCCGGAGGTTCCGGCCTTGGTGTTGTTGGGCTCAAACCTTTTTCCCCCTCTCACATATTTTTAAGTTTGTAATTTAAAGCGTCTATTAATTCTTCCGGTTTTATGTTTAATTCGTAAGCTTCGATCAGAATATTACGAGCCAACTGCTCTATGCGTCGCTCGCGAATGCTTTCTTCCGACTCATGCATTTTTTTTACAAAGGTACCTTTACCTTGCTTAGTTATCAACACGCCTTCCTGCTCCAACTCTGAATATACCTTACTGACAGTATTAACATTAATCTTCAGCATGACAGCAAGTTTACGTACTGTTGGAAGCTTGGTTTTAGGCGGATAAATATCTGCGGCAATGGCGTATTTAATTTTTTCTTTCAATTGAACATATATTGGAACACCACTTTTATTGTCAATGGTTAGATACTCCATGACTATTCCCTCTTTCTTACCATTTGTGTCCACCCTTTGTAATATTGTCATAGTTGTCTATTACAATTATACAAAAATATTCTAGATAGGTCAATCATAATTCAGAATATTTTTACCTTTCATAAATAAAAAACAACAAGAGGTTACCCTCCTGTTGTTCCTTACACGAACTTATTTACATCTTTTTGATTTTATGCCTACTAATCATTAAATAACTAAAAAGTAACATTATGAGTACAGTAAAATAAGGATATACATTATATTGGAACTGAAAAATCACGCTTATAGCTAACAAACTGCCGGCAATGGTTATTGGTAACCCAGTGAACACATTGTCAAAGTCCGAAGCGTTAAAACGGGATAACCTATACCAGCCACAAGTGATAAAAATTATAGCTATGATGTAACCTACGTATTTAAATGCGGAAAGAGGAAATAATAGAGCTACTATAGACGGAGCTAAACCGAAGGTAATAATG
>Ga0209347_1004043_pt1 | contig 15932 bp, 15 predicted proteins | sample AutmiccommuBRH23_FD_187382 | JGI IMG/M metagenome (GOLD analysis project Ga0209347, IMG submission 187382) | Deep subsurface microbial communities from Mt. Terri, Switzerland - Autotrophic microbial communities BRH/23 (SPAdes) (version 2) | ecosystem: Environmental > Aquatic > Deep subsurface >...
ATCAATGCAAGATCAGAGGGCCGCAGACTGTCTTGTCCGCGTTGCAGCCAGTCCAGCGCTTCAGCGCGCTGACCCTGATCCGCAAGCAGCCGCCCCGTTGCGATGGCCATCGCGCCATCCGGCTGATAGGCGTAGCCCGCTTTCAGCAACGCAAGTGCGGCATCGCCCTGTCCGGTTTCCTGCATCAGCGAAGCCAATTGAATCCGGGCATTCCTCAACCCGGGGTGACGGTCCAGGGCGAGACGATATTTCCCCGCCGCAGCGTCGACCCGCCCCAGCCGGCGCAGGGCCTGCGCCTCGTCATAGAATTGCTGGGCTTCGGTTTCGGGCGGTATTTCCGCCATTTTCTTGACCACTGCGGGCTGCGACTCCATGCCAACCGGCGCGGCAGCCTGGGGACGGGTCGCCGGGTCCGGGGTCGAGAGTGACCGTGTCAGTTTGAATCCGGCAAGCGGCATCATCGTCCCCGCCTCCACTGCGGGTGCGGGTGCGGGTGCGGGTAGCGCAGCTGGCATCGCCGGGGGTGGCAATCGCTGAACGCCCGGGCCGGCCGCAGCGAGAGGCGGGGGCACAGCCTCACCGTCTGTCCCAGACGCACGCTGCGCCCCCGCGATGTCTACTGGCAACGCGGCAGACGGGCGCGTTGGCGTCGACAGGGCACCATACCCGGCGATTCCGCCCACCGAGAGCACGCCCAGCAAGGCAACGGCTTTACCCCACGCCGGGCGCCCGGCTGCGCGCGGCGCAGGGATCGGGGTTTGCGGGGAATCATTCGAAGCCCTACCGCGTGCATCAAGGTCACGCAGCATTTGATTAATGATGCTCATCCCTGTCCTTCCGGGGTTATCCCAACAAACGCATGCTGGCTACAGCCGCAGCGGCCAGTCCCAGCCCAGCCAGGCCCCATGCCCAAATACCCCAGGCGAAGCCGGGTCGCACGGCCAGGGTGTCGCGTGCCGCTGCGCTCACATGCCGGCGGGTAACGCGTCGCGCGCCGCGTCCGTATGCCGCCATCAGCGCTTTGGCTGCGATCACGTTGACCAGCCGCGGCAAGCCGCGTGAAACACGCCACAGCGTGGACGCTGCCCCCTGCGTAAAAAGCGCCCCCTCACTGCCCGCTGCCTTCAGGCGATGATCGACATACGCCGCAACCTCCTGACGCGTGAGCGGACGTAGAACAGCATGGAAGCTGATGCGCGTCAGAATTTGTCGGCTCGCTTTTTGACGCAGCCGTTCCATCAATTCAGGCTGCCCAAACAATACAACCTGCAGCAGCTTGCGCTTTTCGGTTTCGAGGTTGGTCAGCAGACGGACCGCCTCCAGGGTATCGGCAGGCAGGGCCTGCGCCTCGTCGATCAAGACGATGGGATGCCGCTCCGCCTGGGCCTGCGCAATGAAATACCGCTCCAGCCGATGCAGCACGTCTTCGCGGGTGCCGTCAGCGGGAAGCCCGAATTCGATCGCGATTGCCGCATACAGTCCGCGCGGATCGAGTCCCGGGTTGGGCACAAATGCCGCCTGGCAGTGCCCGGGCAGCGTATTCAGCAAGCGCCGCAACAGCAGGGTTTTTCCGGTCCCCACCTCGCCTTCGACCAGCAGAAAGCCTTCGCCCGCACGCAGCGCATACAGCAGCGTTTCATGTGCTTCCTGGTGCGGCTGCGCGGGGAAGAAAAAACGGGTGTCGGGGGTAAGCCCGAATGGCGGCTCGCGCAACCCGAAATGCCCCCACCATGCAGTCATGGCCGGGTATCAGGCCGATCGTAAGTCCGAAAACGCCGCTGGGTCGCTTCCATATCCCGATTCCAGTCCTGGGTGTCGCGGATCAACGTCGTCTTGATCAGCACCACCAGTTCACGCTTCTGGCTCGTTTTGCTGGTATTGCCGAACAACTGGCCAAGCACCGGAATGTCGCCCAGCACCGGGACCCGGGATTTATTGTCGTCGAATGACTGGCTCATCAGCCCGCCAATGGCCACGATTTGCCCGTCTTTCAGGCGGACCACGCTATCGGTTTCCGAAATACTGCTCGAGGCCAGCGGCAGCTTGAACACCCCAAGGAATTCCCCGAGGTCGATTTCCTTCTTGCTTTCGGTGACGCTGCTGACCGAGGGGCGGACATGCAGCGTGATGTTGTCTTTCTCATCGATTTGCGGCGTGACATCGAGTGCAATGCCGGAAAAGAAAGGCTGCACAATCACTTCGGTTGGGGTACCGGGCGTCGTGGAGGTGGACGGGGTTCCCGCCTTGATTTGGGTAACGAAAAAATCGTCGGTCCCCACTTTGAGCAGGGCTTTCTGATTGTTGATGGTGGCGATGCGCGGACTGGACAGCACATGCACCGTCCCCTGGCTTTTCATCAGGTTGATGACCGCACCAAAATCTCCATCGTTAAAGGCGATGCCGAACACATTGCCCGCAGTCCCCGGGATGGCACCGCCCAGCAATTGGGCCACCGAGCCCAGCAGGTTGACCTGGCTCGGCACACCAGGGCCAATGCTCGGGCTTACGCCGCTCACCCCGATGGCGGTCTTGCCGCCGTGCTGCAGCGTGGCCCAGTTGATTCCCGCCTGATAGCCATCATTGAGCTGCACTTCCAGAATCTTGGCTTCCAGCATCACCTGCCGGGCATTCACCAGCTCGGATGCCCGCAGATATTGTTCCACCATATACAGGCTGGCGGGCGCCGCTTTCACGATAATGATGCCGGACTGCGGACTGACGACCACGCTGCCGCCCTCTCCGACCAGGGTGTTAAGGGCTGCGCCCACTTCTTCCCAGTATTTCGATTCGGTCGACGTTTGCACGCTGCTGGTTTCCAGCGATTTTGATGCGCTGGCAGGCGCAGAACCGCCTCCGCTACTGCTGCCGCCGCCATTGCTCAGGCTGACCGAACCCGACACCACACGCATGTCCGACATGCCCTTGCGCTGCATGGCCAGCGCATTCATGTGATAAATCCGGGTTTGCATGGCCGGGGACGGCACGATGATGCGTTTGTCCTGAACCTCGTATTCGTACCCATAGAGCGCGCGCACCGCTTCCATCGCTTCGGGCACCGTCACGTTTTTCAGATTCAGGGTCAAGGTGCCCGTCACATCCGGATGCACCAGCATGCTGTAGGGCGTACCGGTCACCATGCCCATGAACACCTCAGACGCCTTGGCATTATTCACGGCGAGATTAAACCGGGGTTCGACTATGCGGGGACGCGCCATCACCGGTTGCGCTTCCCGAACCGCGTCCATCACCGCCTGTTGCACGGCCGGCGGCGGCGGGACGACCGCTGCCGGCTGCATGGCCGCCGGCGGTTCCAGCACCGCGTTGATGGCATCTTTGCCTTCCTTGCCCAGCGGCGTGGCACAGCCGGACACGACCCATACCGCCAATAAAATATATTTTTTCATGTTCAACCCTGGTTTTACCGAGCCGTAGCAGGCCGTCGCGGCGACTGCGTACGATTCGAACGATCGAGCAGATAGACGGATCGGCGCCCGTTCTTGCCGGAAATGACAATATGATCTTCAAGGATAGCGTACACCTGCCCCCCTTCTGTAGCGTCGCCTATCTGGACCGTTCGGCCGCCATACCACGCAATGGACTCGCGCCCATTGACCCGGACCCATTCCAGGACGGATTCCGGGGCGACGGTTTCAGCACCGGCGCGGTTCAGGGAGCGGGGTAGCGCGGTCGGGTCGGGCAAAGACGCCGCGTTCACGGCACCGGCCAGCAACATGGCCACGATCCCGCTGATCAGACGCGCAGCCATGCTTCCTCCAGGCTCAGGGTATGCACGGTCAGTGTAAGCGTGAGAAGCGGCCGCCCGCTAGCATCCAGCGCCGCCTCGCTCCAGTTCAGCCGCCACGGCAACGCTTCCAGACGCGCAAGATACGCGACCAGTTCGCTGTAGTGCCCACTCACCGCGACTTCAAAACCGTGCCGGTAAAATCCGGGGCGAACTTCCTCGCCCGCATCCGGCAAGACGACCGGCTGCGGGCGCAAGGTCCTGAAGCCCACGATCTGGATGCCCGGCTGGCGCTGCATGACATCTTTCAACACCTGCTGCATGCGCGAAGGCGGAATCAGCGCGCGCTCACGTAATTCCAGGTCCTGGTTCAGCTTGGCCAGCCTTGCCTGCTGCGTGGCAAGCATGACCCGCGCGGCCTGATCCGGATCGTGCCCATTGTCGCCTCCCAGCGCCAGCCGCTGGGCCTCGATCTGCTCGAGGGCGGCAGTGGCCGCCTCTACCCGCGCCCCGGCCGCCTGCTTGCGCAGATGCCCGCCATCGATGTAGACAAGTTGGACCAGGGCAAAAACAAGCATCACGGCCGCGGCAAAAACAAACGCGCGCTCACGCAGGCTCATCGCGCTGATCCGTGTGTTCAGTGTCTCGAATTTTTTATTGAGCGCTTTCATGCGTCTGCCCCGGTAATGGCGTCTGGCTGCCTGCATACAAGGTAAAGTCGAGATACGGCGGCAATTCGACTGCTGACTTGCCACCGCCGGCCTGGCTGGCCGGCGCAGCTTGCATCCCGGAAAACTGCGTCCCCGAAAAGGGTGCCTGCCGACTCAGGCGATCAATATACTGTGTCAGCAAGGCGGCATCGAGGGTGGATCCCTTGAGTTCCAGGTACCCCGGCTTCAGCGTGAATGCGTTCAACCAGACGCCTTCCGAGTCGCTGAGGGCAAGCGCGCGCATGAGTTGGGCAAATCCGGTCGAGGTGCTTTCCATCATGCTGCTGACTGAGTTCAATAACGCTTCGCGCTGCGCGACATTGCGCTGCGTGGTCTGGATCTGCGCCGTCAGCTGCGGGTTCACGCCGCGTTGCGCCGCCGCTGCCAGGGCGTCGAGCGCGCGTTGTGCGTCCGTCTGCAGGGCTTCCTGCCGTATCGCCTCGTCTTCCAGCCCGCTTGCCTGGTAATGCAGAATCCCAGCCCAGGCCAGGGTGCCCGCGAGGACGCAGCCCACGCCTATCGCCATTTCGCGCAAACCGAATACGTAACGCCGTTTGAGTAGCAGCGGATTGGCAAGATTGATTTGCTGACTCATGGCCGGGTGTCTTCCATGCGCAAGGCAGCCCCAATTGCATGAAAACAGGCATGCGGCAGCAAATCCCAGCCGGGAAATGCCGACGTATCCAGCGCCGAGGTCAGGTCCAGCACCTCGACCGGCACCGCCAAGGTGGCCGCCAGACGCTCGCGCAAACGCTCGGCCTTGTCCATCGGAACCAGCACCAGCCGGTCAACCGGCACCCCACCGAACTGACGGTCGAAATGGTCGAGCGTGCGCTGGAACTCCAGCGTCAGGCGTTCAGTTGCCCCTGCTTCGCCGTCGCCTTCCATGTGTGCCTGGCTCACGCCCAGTGTGCGCACCATGCACAGTTCGCCATCCAGCGTCAGCGTCAGCATGCCGCCCGTTTCGGTAAAGGCGAACAGGGCCAGGGCCCGGCCGGGCTTTTCCAGTCGGGTTGCCAGATTGCGCTGGGCCGTTTCGAGGATATCAATAACAGCAAGATTAAGGCCTGCCGCCATGGCGATTGCGGTCTCTTGCGCAATCAGGCTGTTTTTGGCCGCCACTGCAAAAATCTGCCGGGCATGGTTCAGATGTTCGGGGTGCGGCACCTGCAATACATCCACGGTGCCATCGCTGGCGTGAAAATCGAGCATGTCCTGAATTTGCCAGCAGACCGCGGCCTTGAGTTCATCGGGTGGCACATTCGGCGCATCGAGCAGGCGCAGCTTGTAATCCTCCGGGCCCAACACCAGGCTGACCGGCCCTTTGCGCTGCAGGCCACCCAGCGCATCGCTCCAGTTTTCGCCCTTGACCGGCACCACACCGACCGCCAACAGCCTGGGCGTCGTCGCCCGGCGATCGACACGGGCATAGGCAATGCGACCGGGAAGGCGTAAATAGGCGGTGAGGCCCTGGTGGGTGGCGCGACGGAAAAACCGCATCTGTTAAACCTTAAAGTTTTCCTGAACGTAATTCATCAAGTCATGGTTGGCTGAAAATTTCAGTATATTTCTCGCATGTAAATCAACGCCTTGCTGCCGCGGAACCTCCCGAAGCTCGCCCGTGCAGCCGGGTTCTGGTCATACCCACCCGCTGCGCCCAGGCGTTGCAGCCAGGGCTGGCTGGCGCCGGCGGCCGAGCTGGCTATCCCGCCTACGCAGGTATCGCCGCCTGCCCCAGCCAGCTGCAATGTCAGGTCGACACTGCCCGTATTGCCCGTGCCGGGTGCGGAAAGCTTCAGATTGCCCTTGCCGGCATTGACCCGCCCGGACAGCGAAACCGAGGTCTCGCACGCATTGAGTTTGGACCGCCAGTTGGTGAGCGCTACCGTATTAGCGGCCAATTGAGTGCAAAAATCCACTGTATTGCGGGTAAAACCGGTGCCGGTCCAGAATTGGGTTTCGACCGGCACCGGCAATGCCAGCAGCTCCGAGCCGTGCGCGTTGGTCAACGCCAGTTGCCCAAAGCGGATCTCGTTGCCCGCATCGAACGCCATGCTGGGAAAGAGCGCTGGTGTCAGTGTATCGATCGTGCCATTTCCTGTGACGGCATTTTCTGTCGAATCGCCGATTTCGATCGACAGCGAAATATCCGCCGGGAACCTGACCACGGGCGCCGTGCGCTTGAAGAACACCCGTTCGGCCAGATCCATCACGATCGACCCGGTGCCGCTGCCCGTGCTGCTCACCGCAGGCAACACCGGGATGCCATCGAGGGTATGCGCAGGCGGGACAGAATAAGTCGGAATCACCCCCGGGGGCGCCAGCTTCCACAGCGGGCCCGCATAGTTGACGGTGACATTGCCTGCCGCATTTTTTGCGGCAATCGTGGCTTGCGGCACCGTGACATAGCCGAATGGCTGGCCCACATAGGTAAACGACCGAGTGCCGCATGCCGTGTCATTGAAGGTCTTGAATACCGGGAGGCTGGCAGGAGCCAGGTCGAAGTGGTCAGGCACGAAGCGGCCGACATTGACGGGGAGCGATTCGATAAACCGTTCCAGCGGCGTGGAGTCGGCCGCATCCACATCGCTGAAACTCGTATCCACCAGTTTCAGCGTGACCGCGCCCACCTCGGAATAGCGCACGCTGTCGTTGGAAATCACGCCCGAAGCTGCTACCCACCCGCCGGAAGTGACGGCGCCCAAGGTGCAGCCCGCACCGGGCAATACACAGGCAGTGAGGGTGACGCCGGGCGAGCCGGCATAATTGCCGGTCGTCGATCCGACCGCGTTCCGGGCCGTCGCGGCGAGGCTAAACGGTTGCCCAGCTTTGTGAACATTGCCCCCAGTCGCCCCGATGTTAGACAGCGGGCGAGCGGAGCCGGCGGTTTTGCTGGTGGCATCGCTGGCGGTCACGCTGGCCAGGCTTGCCGGCCGGATCGCAAAATTATCATTCGAACACGCAATGAGCGTCGGCGTCCCGGTTGCCGGGTATGTCATCCGTAGGCGGACATTCGGCCAGGCGTTGGCTTCGCTGATGGCGGGCCGTGTTTTGCGGCCCTGGTCGGCCGTAACAAACGTCATCACGCCCACCGTATTGATCAGGTTATAGGCGCTGCAACTCGCCCCGCTCGACGCATCGACCAGCTCTAGCTTGACATCGCCGGTGAAGGCCGTGTCCATGGCCGTGGCGCCCGGGTTGAGGGCGACCACATCGAGCCCGAATGCGCTTGCCGCCACCTTGGTCTTGATCACGCCCGCGACGCGGGCAGCGGGGGTGGAGGATTCAAAGGCATTGAGTCCGGTGGGGGCAACCGACACCGGCGCGCAGATACGCGAGGCGGTGTAATCGCGCAGGATCACCGCAGCGGTGACTTCGCTGTTGTAGATTCTGACTTCGTCTACCGTCCCGTCCGCCGAGTTGCCGGTACCCGGGTTGGCGACAAAGGCACTGCGGTTGTCGCCCACAAACAGGCTGCCGATGGCCGAAGCCAGCGGCTGGCTGGTCGGGATGGCGGCCGTGGCGGCCAGGGCGCCATTAAGAAAAACCTGCAGCCGGTTGCTGCCGGCAACGGGCGCCAGCTTCCAGGTGACGGCAACGTGGACCCAACTATTGGCGGCATACGACCGATTGCCCGTCGTCGCCCGATAGGTGGTGCCGGCTGCATCGGTCACATTGAAGCTGAGTCGTCCGTTGCCATTTTGACGCGTCAGATAAAACCAGGCGTTACCGGCCACCGTGGCATCGAGCAGTTGAGCGCCCTTGCTCCCGGCGCCGCTCCATGCCGTATTGCTCCTGTACCAGAAGGTCAGGGTGCCGCTGCTGCCGATCTGGCTATCGACATCGTAGCCGGTGTCGATCGCGTCTATGAGCGCGGCAGCGGTGTTGAGCGGGATCGCGCCGCCGCGGCACAGCTTGCCGCCGGCAAGGGTTTGCGCTGCCCCCACCGGGGAACCCGAAATGCCGCCCGACGTGCTGTTGATCACCGTACCCGCACCGCTCCAGATCGCCTCGTCCATGCGCAGCTCGGCCACCGGCGCAGGAATGAAAAAGCGCACCGCCGAACTGGGTGGCGGTACGACCGGGGTGGACCACACATCGTAGTCGGTGGTGTCGAGTTGCCAGCCGATCTGTGCGCTGCCGCCCGTGGGATGGTCGCTGGCGCCGAACTGATAGACAAATTCCTGGGTGGCTTCTTCTAGAATGATTTGCAGATTGAAGTAACCGGTACGCACCGTCCTCCCCCACTCCGGCACGTTGACCCAGGTCACGACAAAGCGGCGGTTGGGCGCGGTGCCTTCGGTCACGTAGCTCACATAACACGTCGCTGTGGGGCACACGCCGCCCGTGCCGCTCGGGGTCGGATCGAGGTCGGTGCCATACACCCGCAGGGTTCTGACCACGCTGGCATTGGGATACGGATACGGATAGGTCGGCGGGGGGCCGACCGTCTGGGTGCCATATCCGCAAAAACCGTTATTGAATTGCAGGCGGCCGTTGCTCATGATCTGCACCTGCGTGTAGTCCACTCCGCCATAGTTGAAGATGAAACCGAGCGGAAGCTGCGCGGTGATGTCATCGTCAATGGCCGCGCCCACATAGTTCGCGCTGCACGCTGCGCCGCGGCTCCATTCAGCGCGCGCGTGCGATGCCGGGTCGACCCAGCTGAATGGCGTCACCCGGTTGGCATAGGTCGCTGCCTGGACCGAGGTGGCAATCCCCATCCACCCCAGCGCGGCCGCGAGCACCAGCCAAGCCCGGCGCGCCGAACGCAGCGCGCCAAGCAGGGGATAAACGGCAGCACGGCTCATGGCCATCCCCTCATTTCCCAAAACTCGCCTGGATCCGGCGTTGAATAAAGTCCACTTCGCCCGGCGTTCCCGACGAGGCGGTCGAGGTGATCTGAAAAATCGTGACCGGATCGGCACCGTCGACATACGTGGTCTGGGTACACGTCACCTCCACCGTAAATGCCGCCAGCGCATCCTCCAGCACCACAGTGGCAGGAGATGCCGGGCAGGCCGGGACCGACTTCAGCTTCTGCGGATCGATGGTCTGCCAGGCAGCCCATTCAATCCCCGCGCGCGCCGCCTGATAGGCGCGCCCGCCCTGCAGGTCGAGCGCGCTGCTGAGGTGACTGGTACGCGAGAGCGACACCATGAAGACCGCCAGCGCCGCCAGAATGACCATCAGGAATATCGCGGTGGGCAACACAAACCCGGCTTCGCCAATTGGCCGCGCCACCGTGCCGTCAACCCTCACCGGACCCATGTATCCCGGACTCATGGCTGGTTGCTCACCTGGGTTGCGCTGTACAAACGCACGGTTTCGCCGTCCTGGCTCAGGTCCAGCGACAGGCTGACCAGGCCGCCGCGTTCGGTTGCGCCGGGCTCATAAATGAAGTTGCAGGCAGCGACCCCGGTGGCGATCAACGCGCTAGTCGCGGGTGCGGCCGGTGGCGTGGCCTGCGCCGCAGTCACGGGATATCCCCAATAGCGGGTCACGGTGCGCGCGGCAGGATTGCACGCGTAGGTCACCGGCCCCTCGACCACCTGAAACCGGTGTCCGGGCGACGCCACCGGAAACGGTGTGCTGGGCGTCAATGCAATCGTGGTCCGGAATCCCGGTGTGCCCGCATAGGGTCGCAGGGTATCGCCATTCCATGCATCGGCAGCTTCAATGCCGAGGTTGTACACCGCGATCAAGTCGCCCGCCCGCATGTCGATCGCCGGTCCCAGCACCTCGAAACTGGCGTCGGCAATCGTAAAATCCAGATTGTCGTTGCCCGGTGTGCCGTCGCCTTCGGCACGATAACGTCCGCCGTCACGGGTTTCGAGGAATTCCAGATAGACCACACCGGCCATGCTCTCGACGCGCACGCTGTTGGGCAATGCCAGCCGGATATCCCGCCCCATCCGGCGCAACGCGGTATCCGCCGTATCGGTCAGGCGCGCGCGCCGATCCTGCGCAATGTAGCTGTCGATCGGCGCACGCAGAAACACCGCCACCATCGAACCCACAATCGCCGTGATCGCAATGACCATGATCATCTCGATCAGGGTGAAGCCGGAAGCCCTAGAAATTGGGTGCATAACGCGTGCGGTAGCCGCTGAGGCTGACCGTGTGATTGCCGGGGGCGGTAACGGTCACCGTGATCCGCAGCGTTTCGCCGGCCGGAATGCCGTTGAACGCGCCTGCAGGCTGCACTGCGACCGTCGCGCGGTAGCCGGCGAGATCGGGCATCGCGTTACCGGCCACATCTTCGATAGGCGACATGGTGTAGCCGTCGTAGTCGTTGACGTTATCGAACGGCATGAGATTTGAGGACCGGGTTTCGCCCGCTTCCCAACCCATGGCGGTTTCCGGGGTGGCACAATCGGCTGCACTTTCTGCCGTGTCTGCCGCGTCGTCGTCGGGATCGCAATAGGTATACGGCTGCGCCAGCACCTCTTCAAGCAGCGATTCGGCCACCGCCACCGCCTGCTTGCGGATCATCGGATCGACGCTGGTCCGCGTGAGCACGCTGTACACCGACAGCACGCCGGTCACCGCCACCCCCACCACCACGATGAAGAACAGCAATTCGATCAGGCTGAAGCCGCGCTGCCGGCGACCGGCACGCGGCTCAGTCGTGCACATAGCCGGTTTCCTGCTCGACCCGCACATGGTAGATGCCGGCCCCGTTCACCTGGATATCGAGCTGGCCGGCCAGGTTGGCCGCGCTGCCGCTGCCGCTGAACTGCAGCGCAGGCACCGCGCTGGTGAGGCTGATGCCATTCGGCGCGGGGACGGCATAGGGCTTCTCGCCACCGGGGCCGGGCGCCTGCGCCGCAGCCGCGCAGGGTGCAGCGGCGTCATAGCAGAGCGTGGCGTCGCTGGCGGTGAACTGCACGAAAACATCGCGCCGCTGGGCGATGGCGAGCTTTTGCGCAAACCGCACCGTGGCCGCGAGTTGATCCGTGAAGCCGCGCGTATCGAAGCTGTTTTTTCCCACCAGCCGCGGCACCGCCACCACCGCCAGCACGCCGGCAATGGTGATCACCAGGATCAGTTCCACCATGGTAAAACCGCGGCTAGCGCCGCGGTTTTGAATGAAGCCCGGTGTAAGCATTACGCAGACTTAGCAACCTGCGGTGTTGCCGGCGACAGTGGCAGGAGCGACCGCCCCCACGGCAGGCGCTGCATTGGCAACGGCGGCCGTGTATCTGAAGAAACAGGTTGCGGGGTTGGTGCCACCCATCACGCGGATATCAATGGGCCCCGTTCCATTGGTTTGAAAGCCATCCGCTGCGAGCTGCGCCGCGGTCGGGTTCATCACAGAGGTAAGACCACTTGCGCTGACAATACCGGCAATAGTAGCTGCAGGATAGCTATTGACCATGGTCACAATACCGTTTTCAGTACATAACGTCCCCGTAGCGCCCAGGGTATTGTTCGCGGTGCCGCCACCGCCTGCGCAGGCCGCCGTATCTGCTACCCCGCCCCGGGCCAGCGCCGTACCATGGATCATCGCCGCGGCTGCCTGCACCGCACCGCGGGCCGCATTGAGCTTGGCGATCCGCGCATCGCGTTGCACGTTGGTGAAACGCGGCAGGGCCACTGCCGACAGAATGCCGAGGATGACGATGACGACGATCAGCTCGATCATGGTGAAGCCGTGTTGTTGAGTTTTCATTATGTTCTCTCGCAATGTGGGATGGGTATGCCTGAAAGCACCATCACAACCGGTGATTTACCCTCTCTATTTCGGCACCCTTCCCGCAAACTTGAGTATCGGCCACGGGTTGGCGGTCCTATTTGATCGCATTCTTGCCCAGATCCCAGATCGGCAGGAACACGCCCAGCGCCAGCACCAGCACGATGACGCCCATGGCAACGATGATGATCGGTTCGATGCGTGCAGCCAGCGTCTTGATTTCGTAATCCACTTCGCGCTCGTACATGTCGGCGACTTCCTGCATCAGTTCGTCGATGCTGCCGGTCTCTTCACCGACCGCAATCATCTGCAGTACCACCGGATTAAACACGGCCGCCGCCTGCGCCGTACGCAGGATCGACTCGCCGCGTTCGATGCCGTTGCGCATCTGCTCCACGCGCGAGGCAACCCAGGCATTGTCGGTGACCTCGGCCACGATGGAGAGTGCCTGGGCGACAGGAATCCCGCTTTTTAGCGACAGGGACAAGGTGCGGGCAAACCGCCCGAGCGTGCTTCGCAGCACGATGGAGCCGGTCAAGGGGATCCGCATTTTGAAGCGATCCCAGATCAGGCGGCCTTCGGGGCTTGCGCGCCAGAGCCGGAACGCCAGCACCGCCATGACCAGCCCGAAGAACAGGTACCAGCCATAGGCAATCGTCAGCCGCGAGCTCTCCATGAGGATTTTGGTCATCAGCGGCAATTCGGCGTTCATGCCCGCATACACTTTTGAAAATGCCGGAATGACGAACAGATTGATGATCACGAGCGCCGCCACCATGGCAATCAGGACAAACGTGGGATAACGCAACGCTTCCTTGATACGCGAGCGGGTTTCGCGGTCAAATTCAAGGTAGTTGAACATCTGCAGGAAAATTTCGTCGAGCCGGCCTGTGGCTTCTCCAACGCGCACCATCGCCACATAAAAAGGCGAGAACACGGTGGGATGCTGGCGCATGGCGGTGGACAGGTCGCGACCGGCTTCGAGCGATTCCTTCAGCGACTGGATGACACGGGCAAAGGCGAGATTGGAAGACGACTCGACCAGTCCGGCGAGCGAACGCAGAATCGGCACCCCCGACCGCATCAAGGTATAAAGCTGGCGCGAGAACAGCTGCACGTCGATGGCCTTGACGCGGGGCGCGAACAGCACCAGCCCCGGAGCAGGTGCATCGCGGCGCTCGGTCTGGTCGGTTTCATGGATGGTGATGGGGGTGATGCTGTTTTTCAGCAGGCTGCTGGCGCACGCCGCCGCACTGTCTGCCTCGAGCAGCCCCTGCATTTTTTCGCCGCTGGCCGTACGGCCGGTGTAACTGAAGCGCGGCATCAGCCCGCATCGTCCTGGGCGCTGACCCGCATCGCTTCGGCCAGGGAAGTCACGCCCTTGCGCGCCAGCGCCAGGGCGTGATCGCGCAAGGTGTGCCCGGCGAGGGAGGCGCGTGCGGCCTTGACGAACTGCGCCGGCTGATTGTTCGCCAGACTGTCGGCCAGCGTCGCATTGATTTCAAGCAATTCATGTATCGCCTGGCGCCCTGCGTAACCGGTGTTGTGACACCGATCGCAGCCTGCACCCGCGAAGTAGGCCGCTTCCAGCGGCACATCGGCGTTCGTCTGGCCAAGCCATACCCGCTCTTGCGGCGTCGGGCTGTGCGGCGCCTTGCACTGCTTGCACACATGGCGGATCAGCCGCTGGGCCAGCACCCCCTGAACCGAGGTCGCCACCATGAATGCGGGCACACCCATGTCGAGCAGCCGCACCGGCGTTGAGGCCGCGTCGTTGGTATGCAGGGTGGACAGCACCAGGTGGCCGGTCATGGCGGCGCGAAGTGCAATCTGCGCGGTTTCCGGGTCGCGCATCTCGCCGACCAGAATCACATCCGGGTCCTGGCGCAATATGGCCCGCAGCACGCGCGAAAAAGTGAGGTCGATCTTGTCGTTGGCCTGCACCTGATTGACCCCGGCGAGACGGTATTCGACCGGGTCTTCGACGGTGATGATCTTGGTGGTCGGCCGATTGAGTTCTTCCAGCGCCGCATACAGCGTGGTGGTTTTTCCGCTGCCTGTCGGCCCGGTCACCAGCACCAGCCCATTGGGGCGATGCAAAATGGCGCGAAAACGCTCAAGCATCGCTGCCGGCATACCCAGACCGTCAATCGTGAGCGGGTCCTCGCCCTGGCTCAGCAACCGCATGACGACCGATTCGCCATACTGGGTGGGCATGGTGGACAGGCGCACATCGACCGTGCGGCCCCGCACCTTGACCGCAAAACGGCCATCCTGCGGCAGGCGTTTTTCGGAGATATCCAGCCCGGACACAATTTTCAGGCGCAGCGCCAGCGCGGGCGCAATTTTCAGATCGGCCTGGGTCTGGGGATGCAGCATGCCGTCGATACGGAAACGGATCGCCAGCTGTTTTTCCTGCGGCTCGATGTGCATGTCGGAGGCGTTCACCTGCAACGCGTCTTCAAACAGCGTCTGCAGCAGGCGCACCACCGGCGCATCGGCCTGCCCCTCGCTCAGCGCTTCGAGGCCAATGATGCTGGCCTCCGCTTCGCCCATGTCGCGCGCAAGCTCTTCGGTCAGACCATAGATGTCGTCGGTGCGGCGGTAGACCCGATCAATCGCGGCCAGCAGGTCGCCTTCGGACACCACGGCAAGCTGAATGCCATCCGGGAAAAGCCGGGAAATCTCATCGTAAGCCGACAAATCGGTCGGGTCGGCCATGCCGACAAAAATATCGCCATCCCGCCGCGCCAGCGGAATGGCGCGGAAGCGGCGCGCCTGGGTTTCCGGCAGCAGTTGCAGCAGGCTGGCATCGGGGCTGAATTTACGCAGATCGACAAACGGGATCGCCAGTTGACGCGCCAATGCCTGCGCGATGTCGTTCTCGCCGGCCATCCCGCTTTCCACAATGACCCGACCGAGGCGGCGCCCGCTTTTTTTCTGGGTGGCCAGCGCGATTTCCAGTTCCGCACCGGAAATCACTTTCTGCTCGACAAGCAAATCACCCAGCCGGATTTTTTGGGGGGCGGGGCGTGATGAGGGCGATGGCGGGGTGGCAGTCTGCATGTTTTATCGGAAGCCTGACGGGTCGGTCTGTTTGACCGGTATCAGCACCTATCGGCATTTCCTGCCGCCGCCTTGAATCGTTGGCTCCCCCCGATGACCCGGCTCGCACTGCCGGACTCGAAAACGCGGCGGCTAGCTCACCTGCCCTGCTGCTCGATCATTTCACCGGGACGGCTGCCGGGGCGCAATTTTCCCTGATAGATAAATCCCGACCCATAGCGACGCTGGCCGTCAGCTGCGGTCATGAGCTCGTTTTCGCTCCATATCCAGACATGGCCATCCTGCGTATCCAGGATGAACGCGCGCGAACCGCCCTTGCCGCCCTCGGCGCCCGCCAGCGGGAGTGCCTCGTAACGGCCATCCGCAGCCCACGCATTGCCTGCCAGCAGCAATACACCAGCCAGTACCCAAGCTGTTTTCATCATGCGTCCTTTCAGTCCGTTTTGAAAAGTGCAGCCACCGCAGCCGCATCCAGCACATATTCATGATTGCAGATGTCGTCATGCACCCGGATTTCACCCTGCTCGGCGATGATGGCGTCGCACTCGGTCTGGCCGATACTGCGCAGCATGGCGTGAATTTTCTCGGGATCGTAAGGGCAGTGATAATGGACCGGACGGGGGTCGTACACCCGCACATCCTCCTCCGAAAACAGACGCTCGATCAGCTTGATGGAGCCCAGCGCGAGCAATTCCTCGGCGCGCACGGTATCGGCCAG
>Ga0209347_1004045_pt1 | contig 15930 bp, 12 predicted proteins | sample AutmiccommuBRH23_FD_187382 | JGI IMG/M metagenome (GOLD analysis project Ga0209347, IMG submission 187382) | Deep subsurface microbial communities from Mt. Terri, Switzerland - Autotrophic microbial communities BRH/23 (SPAdes) (version 2) | ecosystem: Environmental > Aquatic > Deep subsurface >...
TCGTAACCGTTTTGATATTTCTCCGCCAAGTATTTTATACCGATACTTTGTAACCCAAATGATGTGGTACTTGATATCATAAACTGCATGACTCGATTTATTGTAATCTACTGACATACTTCTTCTCCTTTTTGGAGTTTAGTATGCCCTATCTTCTCAGTTTTTTAAGGCTTAAAGCTTATACCGCCTAAAGGCGGTGGATTTAGACCCCGCGAATAGAAATTAAACATTTTTCACCTGCTTGGTTTACCATCGTTATGGGGACAGGGAGCTTTGCCAATCTTCTTTATTTATGGGGAAATAACTGGCTTCCTGGGCATAACCTCGGTATTGTTCTCGCCTCACTTAATACAATTTTATTTATTCTTTTTCTTTTGCCTTGGATTGCTCGGTGGTTTATGCATTTTGATCTATTGCAAGAAGATCTTGCTCATTCCATTACTGGTAATTTTTTCGTTACAATGCCACTCGGAACAATGATTCTTGGTACCAACTTCGCCTTAATGGGAGGAGCCTTTTTCGGTAAATATCTTCTATATCTTTGTTATTCAGCCTGGATCATTGGGGTAGCTGGTGCGCTAATATTTGGAATTTATGCCGGACAGAACCTAATGCATTCAGAAAAGAACCTGCCCGAAGTGACGAACTTTGCTTGGCTCATTCCACCAGTGGGTAGCATGGCCGTACCACTAATTGGCAGTCCTCTCGTTAAATTACTGATGGTAAACGACCCCGGTTCAGCAAGAGATGTTTTGCTCTTTAACTTAGGATTTTTTGGACTAGGATTCTTCTTATTTATATTTATTGGGGGTATTGTTTTCACACGACTGGCTGTCCATTCTCTTCCATTAACAGCTATGACTCCAACGTTCTGGATACCTTTAGGTCCAGTCGGCGTAGGTGTAATCGCTCTTATTGGAATGGCTGATACAGCTAAAGTTCTCGGCCTTCTCGCTTCGACAGATCTAATTTATTTTACAGCGGCAATTTTCTGGGGTTTAGGTCTTTGGTTTCTTGGCGTAGCGTTAATGATTTCCTGGCATAACTTTAAGACAGAGGGAATTCCGTTTACTCTTTCTTGGTGGGCATTTATTTTTCCACTGGGGGCATATGCAATGGCAAGCCTTAAGATGGCAGCTTATTTCAATTCTGCTCTAGTGTATTCTTATACTATTCTTCTCTCACTTGGGTTAGCCTTCTTATGGAGCACAACATCTATTCTAACTGTTAAAGGCATTTTTAATGGAAGTCTTTTAAAGCCCCATAGCATTCCACAATTGACTAAGGCTAGCAATTAAAAAATAATGGGAAAAATAGACACCGCAATTGGTAACAAGGTCTGTTTTGACAACGAGAACAGTTAATGATTCCAAAAGGTGATTGGGAGTCCCTAGTACATCTAGAGATTTACTCGCGGTTTGAGGCGAGATCCTCACGATCCTTCTTCTTAATATACTAGTCATAGATATCAGCCCAACCGTAAAACCGATGCACTAGCCTCCACTTGTTCTCATAAGATCCTTATTATTAACGTCTTGGTAGCTATCATTATTAGCCCGTAGTCTCACCGCTAAACGGGTATTCCTCTTTGAAGTTTTATTATTGCGAACTGCCATAGCAACGGCCTTCTTCGTACCTACTAGAACAAAAACCTTCTTAGCCCGTGTAACACAAGTGTAGAGAAGATTTCTTTGTAGCATCACGTAGTGCTGCATCGTTAACGGTGCCACAACGATCTTATATTCACTGCCTTGGCTCTTGTGAATCGTCGTGGCATAAGCCAACACGACTTCATCGAGCTCTGTGGCATCGTAATCCACCACGTTCCCATCAAAGTTTAAGGCAAGAGTTCGTTCTTCGGTGTCAATTTTAGAGATGCTTCCGATATCTCCGTTAAAAACGTTCTTATCATAGTTGTTTTTAATCTGCATGATCTTATCACCAAGTCTGTAGACCGTGCCACCATATTTAATAGAAATAGTTGAGGAATTCAGTGCCTCCTGCAAAACCACATTGAGGTTAGCCGCTCCTGTTTCTCCCCGTTGCATTGGGCACAGAACCTGAATGTCGTTGATAGAGTCAACATTGTAGAAAGAGGGAAGCCTCTTAGTGCAAAGATCTTTAATCGTTTGGGCAACCTTGGTTGGCTCATCTTCTTCAATAAAAAAGAAATCACTGTTACCCTTCAGTTCGGGAAAGTCACCCTTATTAATTTTATGAGCATTGGTGATAATGGCACTTCCTTGAGCCTGTCGAAATATTCTTGTGAGCTTAACGACGTTGACAATCCCCGAGTCAATTATGTCGTTAAGTACATTGCCAGCACCTACTGATGGCAACTGATCCACATCTCCTACAAGTATGACCACGGTTTCATTGGATACCGCTTTCAGAAGGTTGTACATCAGGATGGTATCAACCATCGACGTCTCATCGATAATCAGAACGTCACACTCCAAAGGGTATTCGGCATTCTTCTTGTAACCCTCAGGCGGCTTGGACTCTAGTAAACGGTGAATAGTTTTCGCCTCAAGTCCTGTGGTCTCAGACATTCTTTTAGCCGCTCTCCCTGTTGGTGCTGCAAGTAATACTTGTGCTCCCAGTAACTGAAACACCCTGATAATAGCCAGAGTTGTGGTTGTTTTACCCGTTCCAGGTCCACCAGTAAGCACCATGAATTTTGAGGCCGCTGCTGTCTTTACAGCATCCTTTTGCACCTCGTCGTAGCTAATATCATACTCCTTTTGTATCGTTTCGACTATACTATCCACGTTGGTTATAGGGTAAAGAGTATCTACGTATAGAATGGCCTTCATTCTCTTCGCTATCCCCAGTTCGCTGTGATAGAAGGGTAATAAAAAGATAGAATCTCCTTCATCGAGAATAACGGTCTTTTCCTCGATCATCCTACTAAGGGTAGAATCGACCAGTGTTTTCTCAAGCTCTAGGATCTTTTCTGCTTCTTCCAAAAGCTGTTCTCTTGTGCCATAACAATGTCCGTCATTGGAAAGTTCGTTAAGTACATAGACAATCCCCGAGCGACATCGTTCAAAGGAGTTCTTATCGAAGCCCATCTGTAAGGCAATTTTATCTGCAGTTTTAAAGCCGATGCCCCAGATGTCATCCGCCAGTCTATAGGGATTGTTCTTCACAATTTCAATGCTGTCATTTTCGTAGGTCTTATATATTTTTACTGCGAAAGCAGTTGATACTCCATTGCTTTGTAAGAATAGCATGACATTCTTAATTTCCTTCTGCTCTTGCCAGGCTTTTTTAATCATGTTCACTCGCTTTTGCCCGATGCCTGCAACTTTGACTAAATAATCAGTTTCTTCCTCCAATACCCTCAAAGTGTCTTCTTGAAAATGTTGAACAATTCTCTTGGCATACACCGGTCCGATGCCTTTTATGAGGCCACTTCCCAAGTATTTTTGAATACCTGCAACCGTTGCCGGAAGAGTTTCGCGATAATCCTGTGCAGCAAACTGCTTCCCAAACTTGCTGTCCATCTTCCATTCGCCCTTAAGCCGAATTACTGATCCAACATTCACAGCAGCAAGACTTCCTACGACAGTTACAAGGTCAGCATAACCCTTGGATTTTATTTTGATGACACTGAATCCATTCTCTTCATTTTCGAAGGTAATTCTCTCGACAACCCCGCTTATGTATTCCATTTTGACCCCAACCAATCATCAAGCAATTATAGACTTACGCTGAAAAAGCAAATACCCTTGGGAATGACTCCGCGTCACTTATATAATGTAACTATATCATTTTTAAACCTAAAAGCACCATTGAAAATACGTTAATAAAGCCGTGGCACTAAGAAACGGCCACAGCTATGATTTTACACTATAAGATTATAGAGTTGCACCAGCTTCGAAGGACCTAACTTCATCTCGGATACAGCATCATTCTCTTCGAGCACGTTTTTGGCGCAAGTTTTCCCGGCAGTTTCTTCCGAGTAAGGTTTTTATAACGACGAGAGTCCTAGCATACAGAACAGTTCGAGAGCCCTAATGTTCGTATGATGACAATCAGAAATTTCGAACTGCCCCATACTATGGATAATACTAAATTTAGCTATATATAAGTTATTGAATTAGTGGTTCAACAGCTTTCAAGGATAATCATCCGGATACACTCCTCCAGAAGACCGAAATTGCGATCATTATCAGTAACAACATGGAATCTAGTGGGGAGGGGGACACTCTTTACAGACTTAATCTTTACTAGGCATACTATACCTGGTTATATATTTGGAATTCATTTACCCTAAGTAACTTGATTTTAACAGGCTCGCCTTATCTTTTTTCGCGGCTTTACAGTCCTTCGTGTATCCTTTGGATTTTTATTTCAAATCCTTCTTTTCGTTATCTGTAAATATAAATTGTGTGCCTTTGCATTTGTCACAACGTTTCATCTTTACTATTCCTTCGTGCTTAATACTCTTACCACATTGACAACAAATATAATACCCTGGCAATGCGTACTTATTAAATTCTGCTATCATTACAGTTTGGCCTCCTTAATTTATTTTATAGGATATATCTTCAAGGTTTCTTTACGTCCCTCAAAGTCGTCAATACGTGTGATATTGTAATTCTTACCCCTGAACTGGATCTGCATGGTTGTATCAATATCGTTATCACCTCACTTCTCCAAATTGGCAAGCGCTTGCCAATTTAAGTTCAACCTCTCCCCACAAGTGGGGAGAGTAATCTCACTCCGCAAAGTTGAGGCCAGCTTACCCGATTTTTTCGGGAACCAAATCGGCAAGTGCCTGGAGTTCTCCGATTTAAAATCGAGAAACTCGTTATGACTGGATACCAAATCAAAGCTTGCTGCGCACTCGCTCCATTTGTGGATGCAGTACCCCTCACATTGAGGGTGGTTCAGTTACTTCCATATTGGGAGCCACTGGCTGTTGTTTCAGTTTCTTCCTAACCACGTAATACCTAGTGCAGATTTTCATAAATACGCAAGCATTTCTTAGCGGCTAGCTCATGCGGGCATGATCTCGAAGAAATCGAAGTAAAGCGTCGAGAACGACGACAGGTATGGGATGTTCCACCCCAAACAATGGAGGTTATAGAACACCAGATAGAAGTGAAAATGTGCCCAGTATGTGGCTGCCTCAACAATGCTGAATTCCCTTCTGACGTGACCGCACCTGTTCAATACGGGACGGGCGTTAAATCCCTTATGTCCTATCTCAGCCAGTTCCAATTGCTGCCGTATGATCGAATCCGAGTATTTTTTCATGATCTCTTTAAGCAGGACATTAGCCAAGCAACGTTTATTCAGGCAAATGAAGTTCTTTTCGAACAATTGGAAGAGGTAGAAACTGACCTCGCAAAACGAATCCAAACTAGTCCTGTCGTTCATTTTCATGAAACTGGGGTTCATGTTGACGGGAAATTGCATTGGCTCCATGTTACCAGCACGAGCGAGTGCACCCATTACTCTGTGCAGACGAAACGTGGACAAGAAGGGATGACTGCAGCGGATATTATTCCCTCGTTTTTCGGGACTGCAGTTCATGATGCCCGGGGTCCCTATTGGAAATATCCTTGTCTTCATGCTCTGTGCAATGCGCATCTTCTTCGTGAACTTACGTTCATCTTTGAGCAAGAAGGTCAGACATGGGCCGACACGATGAGCAAATTGCTTTTAGTGATAAAAAAGAGAGTGAGGGAGATAAAAGACTCAGCGACAGTCTTGGAAGTGACGTAAGTTAGGACGTTTCTCCAACGTTACGATAGAATCCTTGAAATGGGACTCGCTGAGGATGAACTTATAAATCCCCAGCAACCTCAATCCGTTAAGAAACGTGGACGTACCAAACAAAGTAAAGCTAAAAATTTGCTGGACCGTTTAACGTTGCATCAGAAAGAGGTGCTCGCTTTTATGCATGATTCGAGTGTTCCATTCGACAATAACCTGGCCGAACGGGATGTCCGCATGATGAAAGTTCAGCAAAAGATCTCAGGCACATTTAGCAGTAAACATGGGGCAGCTATTTTCTGTCGAATACGAGGGTTTATCTCCACCTTAAGAAAACACTCGCTTTCCGTCATGGAGGGCATTCGGGCTGCATTCGAGGGCAATTTTATTCTCCCTCCCTTCTGCTCATAGATGAAACCCTATTACAACTTGGGGTGCCTTGCACCTCTTTTTTGTGTTAACTATTTTGAGTACCTGAATAGTTACATTATTTCTTTAAATTTTAATCCCTCTGACTCTGTAACTTAGCAAGAACCTCGAAAGCCGTCACTGACCGAGACTTTCCCTGATCACATTTACACACCTAACACACAATATTATTCCTCTCAGATAACTGGCTTAAGTCCGGGAAAGAAATATGTTTACTACATCCACAGTAAATTTGACGAAGCTGGAACAGGCGAAAGTACCTCGGTTACTTCCCCCGAATTCACAACATTAGCCGACACACCTCGTAGTAAGGTTGCAAGTACGGATGCGGCGCAGAAAAACTATGTTCAGTTGTTTGTATCAATTTAAGTTTTCCTGCAGCGCAAGTTATCTCACGAGAATTTTATCTCGACCCATATGTGTCATAACCGCCGTTAATGCCTAGTCGGTTACCGCAACTCTGTCCGCATTGAAGTCTTCTCCTTTGTTTAGGTACCCAGCATAGATTTTCTCTGTAAGCGGACACATAAAGACTTTGATGTTTTCCAGCTTTTTTGCCATGAATAGCACTCCCCCCTTATTAACATAATTTCACTCCGCAAATCTGAGGAGTGAAAATCCTTTCTCGCCTGCCTCACCCTTTGAGTTTATGGACAACTCATCCATAAACCTACACTAAGAGGGTTCTCCGATTTGAAATCGGTAAGCCTTGCTCTTAGGAAGAAAGGGTTGTATTTAAAAAGGAACCCTCCTTTTTCTAAAGGTTGGTTACAGTATCCAACATTACCCAACTCTTTGAAATTCTTTAGATAAAGGCTTATTGTTTTGGTAAAGATCTGTTCTCAAAACCGTCCTTTGAATTCGTGGATGTGTCATCCAAGTTTCGATAGTTCCTTGAAGTCGAAATAATGCGTCCTCTTAACTTTAGTTCTAGCCCCACTCGTACTAAAGTTAAGAGGTTCTAAATCAGAACCCCTCATTTATATTGGTGGTTGTAATCGCTTGGATGATTTTCTATCGACTCAGATTACTCTTTTACACTCGCGAAGTACATATTTGGGCATAAGAAAAGGCATTGCGTTTTTGCAATACCTTAAACCTTCACCTATTGGACATAAAAAAGAAGAAGGTTCATTTACCCTCTTCAAAGTCCTTGACCAACTAATAAAATGTATTCCTCTTTAATCCCAAGAGTTCCATCTCCTTAGTGCCAGTCAAATCCCTAGTTTTATTCTTGCCGTATAATTCAGCCCAATTCGCGGGATAATCTATTTCTTTTCTACCCATATATTTCCCCTCTTCTTTCGCGATCGCTATGCCTTCACGTTGTCGTTCTAGCATATTCTCGCGTTCAAAAGTATTGATTGCGCCTATCATGGTCAACATTTGCTTCCCTGTCGGAGTGCTCGTGTCTATATTCTCCTTACTGCTCACTAAGTTGATCCCCTTGTAGTTGCTCAACTATGTCCAGTAAGTCCTTAGTTCTTCTTGCTAACCTATAAAAGCTGTGTTTAAGAAAATCCAAACGTTTGGATTTTATCCGGCATACCAATGCAAGTTTACTCATTGCCCAGGGTGTATCTCTAAAGAATGTATCTAGTTGCCTGGGGCATTCCTCGATAACTATTACTGCCGACATTTACGCAAATGCTCTCCAAAGCGCTGATAAGGAAGCGTCTCAGAAATTTGAAGATCTCTTTAGTATCAAAAAAGATCAGGTATAAACGGGTTGTTCTTTGCTTTTCCATAAGTTTTATAAGGGCTATTTCAGTATCATTATATTATAGTTGTCCCCAAAATGTCCCCAAACCCTACTTTTATGCATTCTCTGTATAAAAACAAAAACCCGCAATCGCTTGCGGGAGTAATGTTTATTTGGTGCGCCACCCAGGGATCGAACCAGGGACCTGCCGATTAAGAGTCGGATGCTCTACCAGCTGAGCTAGTGGCGCACATTCGACGACAATAGAAAGTATACTTCTATATTCTAAAATAGTCAAGCATTTTTATTGCTGATTCTAGCGGTTCTCTGGGTCAGCAGCTAAGTTAAGGATAGCTTGGGCGTACACTTTGGTCGTTTGGAGAAGGTTTTCGATAGAGATGTATTCATCGGGACAATGAATTAATTCAGGTTCACCGGGAAAAACAGGTCCAAAGGCGACCCCTTGGGGGAGCGCTTTAGCATACGTACCCCCGCCAATGGCAAAGGCAAAGGGTTCGAGCCCGGTAACATCAGCGTAAGCTTTGAGCAAAGCTTGAACCAAGGCACTGTCTTTTGGGACATGATGCGCTTCCTGATGGGTTAAAACTTTAAGGCGAAATTTTTCACTCTGAGCAATCTTTTCAATTGGAAGAAAAACATCATCTCGCTTAAACGTTACTGGATATCGGATATCGATAACAAAGCGAACTTTGTCGGAAGTCAATTCTAAAATACCTAGATTTAGTGAAAGCTTCCCCGAGGATTCATCACTTAAAGCGATTCCAAAACCTTCTCCATAAAAGCCAGTCCCGGGGTGAGTCAAAATGAAATCAAGCAAGTGTTGTTCTTCGGAATTTAAAGGCAAAGTCCTAAGGAAATGTAAGGCATAAAGAATCGCATTTTTACCGTTTTGGGGGAGGCTTCCATGGGCTCCAATTCCCCTAAAAGTAAGTTTCGTTTCTTGTCCTATTTCCTGTTCTATTTCTTGACTAGTTTCTAAGCTACCTGGTTTAGCACTAACGCCCTTTGGAAAAGTGAAGTCATTCAATTTATTGGAAATGATTTCCCGTTTAATCCCTTTAACGGTAATTTCGCAAACATCAGCAACGACATTCGCACGTTCTCCACCCTGAACACGAACAAGATGGGGAAAAGATGTCTCCTGTGATCTACTAAATTCGAGATGGAGAATACCCTTTTCCGCATGGATCACTGGAAACTCAGCGTCTGGAGCAAAGCCGATCTGAGGAACTTCTTCTTTTTTAAGATAATAATCCAAATCTGCCCAACCAGACTCCTCATCCGTACCTAAGATTAGGCGAACTCTCATGTTTAAGGGAATATTAGCATCTTTTATGGCCTTCATGGCAAATAGAGTTGTTAACGACGGTCCTTTGTCATCTAAAGCACCCCGACCTAGAATTTTACCGTCTTTAATTGTCGCACTATAGGGAGGAACTGACCAGCCATCCCCTTCTGGAACGACATCGAGATGACCTAGTATCCCTAAAAGGTCTCCCGTGCCCATTTCAATATGGCCTGCGTACCCTTCAACGTTTTTTACGGTAAAGCCATACTTTTCACCTAAAGCCAAAGTCCACTCTAAAGCCTCTTGAATTCCAGGGCCAAAGGGGGCACCTGGTGAAGCATGTTCTATATCCTTGACACTCTTAATCTGGATACATGTTTGGATGGCAGAAATTATGTCTTCTTTCATCAAGTCAATCTGTTTATCAAGACGCATCTTCATTCCTCCGATTATTTCACTTACAATTAACCCTAGCATACCCATATAAAGTAATTTAGCACACCTGCTTTTCTACTTAATCAATAAAAATTACAAAATATTACTACGGATTTACAGCGTTTAAGGAAGAAAACTTAACTTCGACAGTTGTACCTTTAACTACAACCTTTCCTGCTTGGGGTGATTGTAAATTGACTAAGCCGCTCCCTGTAAAATTAAAGTGTAGTTCTGACTTTGCTAATGTGTCCCCAACTTGGCGCATGGTCATTCCGGTTAGATCGGGAATAATAACTTCCCCCCCTACAGGCGAACGTTCAGGGATTACTGGTTTGGGTGAGGGTCTGACGGCAGAATCGCTGGGAGAAATGGAAACGGTACTCTGGGTATCTTTGGCTACAGAAAGGCCAAAATACTGTAGGACTCCTTCAATAATGGCTTTAGCCGGAGGTCCTCCTAATGATCCACCTTGATGACTTTCACCTTCTTTAGGCGTATCTATAATAACTAGCACTGCAATTTTAGGGTCTTCAGCTGGGGCGAAAGCCGTGAATGAGGCAATGAAGTCTGTCGTTGAATATGCCCCGGTCTTAGGGTCCACCTTCTGAGCCGTACCCGTTTTACCCGCGACGCTAATGCCTGGGATTTGAGCCAGATGTCCCGTACCCTCTGAAACGACTTGTTCAAGGATTTTTGTCATTTGCATAGCTGTCGCTTTAGTGATTACCTGGCGCACAGGAGTCGGCTTTTGTTGTTGAACAAGTTGACCATCAGGCGTCGTAATTTTATCTACTATATATGGACGATAAAGTGTCCCCCCATTGGCAACAGCGGATATAGCAGATAATAATTGGATCGGAGTAACCGAATTGGCCTGTCCAAAGGACATAGTAGCAAGATCAATGTCTCGGGCTTTTTCTTGTGGAAGGAGTAATCCACTTTCTTCACCGGAAATATCAATCCCTGTTTTAGAGCCGAATCCAAAAGCTTTTAAATAAATATAGAAGGAATCTATGCCCAACTTCTTACCGACCTGAGCTAGTACGACATTCGATGACAACTGCATCCCTTGCGTAAACGTAGGGTTACCGTGCGGCTTTTGGTCAGAGTCCCAGTTGGTAATCAAACGAGGTGGAATTCGTAGATAGCCAGGGTCAGGAAATGTATCACTTGGTTGGATTACCCCCTCTTCCAAGGCGGCAGATCCGGTAATAATCTTAAAGGTTGAGCCTGGTTCATAGGACATACTAATCGATAGGTTACGTCGTTCGTCGGGGGTCGCTTTATCATACTCAGTAGGATCAAAAGAGGGACGGGATCCCATGCCCATAATCCGTCCGGTCATCGGGTCCATTGCCAAAATCGTAACAGTTTTGGCTTTGGTAGATTGTTGTAATTGATTAAGTTGTTGTTCAACAAAGTATTGAATCGTTGAATCAAGAGTTAGAGATATGCAATTTCCTGGTCGTGTAGGATCACTTTGATGGAGGGCATCGAGGATTGAACGTGCTTTTATATCCTGTTCCTGTGATTTGAAACCAGGCATACCAAACAATACTTTATCATAATAGGATTCAACCCCTTCGACGCCATGACCATCAAGCTTTACGATCCCAAGTGCCGAGGCAGCAAAATTACCCATGGGATAGAATCGTTTTTCCTCTTCATTTAGACCGACTCCAGGGATTTTAAGAGCCATGATTTTATCTGCTTTATCTATATCCACTTGATGAGCTAAACTAACCCAAGATGAGTTCTTATTAAGTTTGTCAAGTATGTCCTGTGATTTTATGGCTAAGATGCTTCCAAGCTCTTTGGCAACATCTTCTTTGGTTTGTTTAAATTGTTTTTTAATGATTAAATCACTCAATGTTTTAGGATCCGCATAGATTTCTTTAACCGGTATGCTCTGAGCTAGGACGTTGCCTTGGGCATCATAGATGGTGCCTCTTTCCGGTCGCAGGCTTTTATCTGTCGTCCGACGCTCAATTCCTTTAGCCTTGAGATCGGAAGCTTCAACGATTTGTAGTGTTACTAGCCTGGCTAAGACTAGGGTGACCATGCAAAGCAAGATCAAATGGACCCACCGATCACGCGAAAAATAGCTGATTGTACGTTTACTTCTTCTTTTCAAAGCATCCCCTCTTCTCTCCTTTTTACATTATAACATTTAATGGCATTTTTAAAAAACTACTTTTCTGCTCAAATTATTAACGAATAGAGCTCACGCTTTCTTAACTAACGATGGCAATTTGTTTTAACCACCTTGCTAAGAAATCGCAAGCTCTTAATTGTATTTTGTCCTGAGAGGGGGAAAGATTATGCTGGGAAAATGAGGTATTATATATTCTCTTTGCTCTTTTTTGACAGCAGCACACAGGTTACTGCACCAGTAATAAATCCTCCGAGATGCGCAAAGTTATCAATTCCTGGTTGGACTAAGCCGAATCCAAAATTGACCAAAATCACTATAATCAAATTCATTCCCAAGCCGGACTTCCAAAGTGTAGGCCGTTTATAGCTAAAATACAAGAGCGCTCCTAACAGCCCAAAGATCGCCCCAGAGGCTCCCGCTGAAAGGGCAGCAGAAAATATGAAGCTGGCAATTGATCCTCCGAGACCGCTCAAAATATAAATGATAAAAAACCGGCGGTGCCCGAGACTTTCTTCGGTTAAAGGCCCTAGTGCCCTCAAGGCATATAGGTTAAAGATGAGGTGAATGATGCCGATATGTATAAATGTACTTGTCAATAAACGCCAGACTTCACCGGCCTGAATCAAAGTGTTAACTTTGGCTCCAAACTCGATAAGAACACGTTGGTCGGTCGATCCTCCAACAGGATTTGGAAACAGATTTAGTCCGGCAAAAACCATCAGTAAAAAATAGATCAAGTTTATGCCTATAAAAGTATAAGTTAAAAAGGGTTTAAAAGATCCTTCCGCTCGGGATTCCTTCCCTAGAAAAACTGGCTTTCCGCTGGCGAGCTGCCTTAACCACTGAGGAATCAATTGATCATTGGTTGGTGGAAACGGAAATAAGTTACCCAGTTGAATATCCCAGTACCAAAGTTGGATATCAGGAAAACGGTGTTGTTTTAAGAGTGAAGAATCAATCCCTTCCGGGCAAAAAACAATAACGTCCCACTTAGAAATATTTGTATAAGGACGGGTCCACAGCGCAAATTCATTGGGAAGTTTACTGAAATTCCCAAATAAAAGACCACGCTTCAGCGACTCGTGTGTTGCGCTAAGCCAGTCCCCTTCTAAGTTTACCAACGTCCATCCAGATTGTCTGAGGTTATTAATAATCTGTTCGAACATATTATCACCTCTTTTTTAAATCTCCCCTAAAACCCCACGTAACAAACTTGGAATTCCGTAATCATTTTTTCCGGCTCCATATCCCACATTGAGCATAGTCATCTCTGGGAAAGTAGATTGTTGGGCTAAGGCGCGGATAAGTGCAGCCCCAGTTGGGGTAATTAGTTCGCCTGTGATTCCGGATTCTCGAAATTTATAACCGCGCAAAAGCATAAGTGCTGCCGGCGCGGGTAATGGCAATATTCCATGGGCACAATGCACAAAACCATGTGACCAAGGAAGCTCAGCGACTCGAATCAAGTCAATGTCCAGCAGATCCAAAGCGATACAGGTTCCAACAATATCGACAAGAGAATCAACTGCCCCTACTTCATGAAAATGAACCTGGTCAAGCGTTGTCCCGTGAACATGCGCCTCCGCCTCAGCTAAAACATTAAAGACTAAAAGGGCACTCTTTTGAGATCGTTCTGACAAGGTACCACTAAGGATCATGTTTTCGATATCCTGGAGACGTCGATGATGATGTTCCTTACCTTCGTGATGATCGTGACCTTCGTGTTCTTCATGGTTCAGCATAGGAATAACGACATCGATATCGGTCGCTTGAATTCCATAGACCTGGCGCGAACGAACATCAAGGATAAATTCTGTCAGTCCGATGGAATGAAGTTGATCAACAATTATTTTCGGATCAGCGCCTAAAGCAATTAGTGAGCCTAAAGCCATGTCGCCGCTGATGCCAGCAAACGTATCCCAATACAAAATTCTCAAGCCCATACTCCTCTCTATCATCCAACGTCGAGACGCCAACTTCTATAAGTGGGCGTTCCCCCAGCTTTAGCTGAACGAGTTTACTTTCTCGAAATACGACGCACAATCGCTGAGGCTAAAGAAGCTGCCCCAAAGCCATTATCAATATTAACAACTCCGATTCCAGAAGCACAACTGTTTAACATGCTAAGTAAGGCGGCTAGTCCTTGAAAGTGAGCACCATAGCCTACACTTGTAGGTACCGCGATCACTGGCTGTTCGACTAGTCCTCCGACAACGCTGGCTAAGGCACCTTCCATTCCTGCCACAACGATCAGCACTTCGGCACGTTCCATTAACTCTCTCTGACCGAGTAGACGGTGTATACCGGCGACACCAACGTCAAATAGAGTATCAACCTCGTGTCCCATATAGCGGGCCGTCAGCCAGGCCTCTTGAGCCACTGGAAGATCAGCAGTCCCAGCAGTCATAATCAGGATTCTGCCGGAAATAGTAGGATCCTCTAAAGGGCGAAGTAGGAGACAACGTGCCTGAATATCATATAGAGCATTTGGAAAATGGGGTAAGATTTTTTCTGCATCTTCAGGAACGAGACGGGTACACAACACGTTTTTGGCCTTGGCACCCAAGTGCGTTAAAATAGAAATTATATGATCAGGTTGTTTCCCTTGACAAAAAATCACTTCTGATTGTCCTGTGCGCAGCGCGCGGTGATGATCTAAGCGAGCAAACCCCAGATCCTCATAAGGAAGATCTTTTAATTGGAGTAACGCTTCGGCGGGTGAACAAGAGCCTTGCTGAACAGATTCAAGTAGAGCTTTTATGGTTTCCTCATTCATACATTATCCTCCTGCTAGGCATATGAAAGGAAATAACAAGTCAAAGATGCCTTGGATATTTTGCGTCAGACAAGGAGGTATGTTTACCTCATAGCGGGGCTATTAGGTAAACATGCCGACGCAGTATGACACAAAATAGACTGGCATACTGACTGGTTATTTTCTTGAATGTGCCTTAAATAGGGTTAAGGCTCCCCGAGCGTAGACCCATTAAGTCTAAGGTAACAAATCTAAAGCCCAGCGTGAGTATAGAGGCAGTGACTTCTGTACGCTCCTGAAGGAATGTGGAAAAGTTATCTATCGGAATCTCAATCCGAGCAATATCATTGTGTACCCTAACTCGACATTCTAAATACCCTTTCTGACGAAGAATAGCTTCAGCACGGGCAATTCGATTAAGTAATTCTGCCGTGATAGTGTCTCCAAAAGGGACCCGAGAAGCAAGACAGGCCATGGAAGGCTTATTCCAGGTAGGCAAATGACGACTTTTTGATAATATGCGGATTTCTGCTTTTGTGAGACCTACTTCTAGAAGTGGACTAATAATACCTAACTCTTGGAGCGACCTCCGTCCAGGACGATAATCATTAGAGTCTGAAGCATTTGTTCCTTCAATAACTGCAGTGTATCCGGATCGTTCACTATAATCCAGAAAAGTCTCGAAGAGTTTTTTCTTGCAAAAATAACAGCGCTCCGGCGTATTTTCACGGAACCCCTCTAAATCCAAAATGTCTATGTCTATCACTTCTACTGGAAAATCAAAATCTCGCACCATCGCCAGAGCTTCTTGCTCTTCTAGAGAAGAAATCATGGGTCCGCGCGCAAAGACGGCTCTACAGTTTTCCGCCAAGGATTCTTGGGCAACAGCTAGTAGATAGGTCGAGTCTACTCCTCCGGAAAAGGCCACCAGGACTTTGTTGAAGGATTTTAATAATTTGATGAGTTGAGCTTCTTTTTCACTTGCTGCTTCAATTACTTGTTTTTCCATGCTTAATTGATCCCTTCCTCCTTTCCTATTCTACCTATTGGATAAATGGCTGTCAAAGGAGCTTTAATAAAATATCAAAAAGAGCAGAGGCGGCCTTTTTACCCCCCTGCTCTCTATCTCACGTTTGAAGCTCCAAGTTCGTTATAAAATTAACCGTTCTTCCACGAGACCCCAAATCCACCTCTAGGGTATTTCCAGTTAATGTTGCCAAAAGGACATCCAATCAGACATGTGCCACACTCTAGGCACCCTTCGTACCCCACAGATATGCGTTTTTCCTCTTCATCCCAATCATAAACATGGGCTGGGCAAAAGCGTGTACAAGGTTTGTCTTGACACTGCTTTAAGCAGACATTAGGATCATTGATCTTAATGTGATTTAACTTATCGGTATTAAAGCGTACCA
>Ga0209347_1004046_pt1 | contig 15923 bp, 13 predicted proteins | sample AutmiccommuBRH23_FD_187382 | JGI IMG/M metagenome (GOLD analysis project Ga0209347, IMG submission 187382) | Deep subsurface microbial communities from Mt. Terri, Switzerland - Autotrophic microbial communities BRH/23 (SPAdes) (version 2) | ecosystem: Environmental > Aquatic > Deep subsurface >...
AGGTGAAGGCGGGAATTGTCTCGATCGAGGAGATCCTGCGGACGGCCGCCAGTGATCCCCCCGTTGGATAGGGCTTGACGTACACCGTAAGGCGGTTTGATCCATGAGCACACTGCTGTCTCCGATACAACAGAAGCCGGCCGATTCCTCCGTGGTTCACGAGGGCGGTCTGGCGCGAGGCTCCGGCCATCGTCGTGAAACCGGCCCTGCGCCCTGTCCGGAGCGGCTGCATCGAGTTCGCGCCAAGTCGAACGACCTGATCCTGTTCGCGACTCAATTGGCGGTCATGCTCGACAGCGGCGTGATTCTGAGCGACGCCCTCGACGCCATCGCCGAACAGGCGGCCGACCCCCGGTTCAAGGCGGTGATTCAGGATCTCTCCGAGCGCGTCAAGGGCGGCGACACGTTCTCCAAGGCGCTGGCCTGCTATCCGAATACTTTCAACTCCATGTTCATCAGCATGGTCAGGGCTTCGGAAGCCTCGGGCAGGATGGTCGAGATGCTGACTGTCCTGACGGAGTACTTGAACTTCGAGATGGACACGCGAAAGCAGATCAAGAGCGCATTGACGTACCCCATCATCATGGTCCTCATGGCCATTGCGGCCACGGGCACGCTGATGTTCTTCGTGCTGCCGCGATTCATGCGGATCTATGCGTCCCGGGGCGCGTCGTTGCCGAAACTCACGCAGGTGCTGGTCGGCGTCAGCAAGATCCTGGGCGATTTCGAGATGATGACCGGTATTCTGACCACGATCATCGTTGTGAGTGTTGCCCTGTGGTACTGGGCCAGGACGCCCGGCGGTCGCCGGACCCTCGACGCCGTCAAGATCCATACCCCGGTCATCGGCACCATGTACGTCGATATGGTGGTCACTCGCAGCATGCGCATCATGGCCACGATGGTCAATACCGGCGTTCGCCTGCTGGACGCCATTCGGGTGATCCAGGGGGTCGTGGACAACTACTACTTCCTGCGGCTGTGGAAGCAGGTGGATGAGAAGATCCAGGACGGCTATCAGTTGTCGGAGTCGATCCTGATCGCGGAAGGATCGCACCTGATCGCTCCCGGCATTATCCAGATGCTGCGGGCGGGCGAGAAAAGCGGCCGGCTCGGAGACGTCTGCGACAAGGTATCGGTGTTCTATCAGAAGAAGATGGAAACCTCCATCCGGAACGTCATGACGCTCATCGAACCGCTGATGATCACCATTCTCGGCGCCGTCATCGGAACCATCGCGATTGGGCTGCTGCTGCCGGTCTTCCGTGTCTCCAGCGTCATTGCGCATTGATGATGGATGATGGCTTGTCACAGATCGACTGCGGCCAGGATCTTGCGGCAGGTGCCGTGATTTCCCAGGTGGCATAGGGCGAGCCGGGCGGCGGTAAAGGCGACCGGGAAGGAGAACTCGGGCTTCGCCTGGCCGTATCCGAGCGTGATGTGTGGACTGAACTGCTCGTAGGCGGCTTGCCGTGGATAGTCGCGGACCCAGTCCTGCGTCGTATCCGCCACGACATCGTCGTAGAAGACGGCCTCCGCCACGTCATACCGGAAGAAGCCCTTCATCGCCTCCATGACTCGCTCGTGAAACACCTGAAGTTCCTGCGTCTTCTCGATCTTCAACAGCGATATCGTCTGCCCCCGGGCAGTCGTGGAGATACAGATTCCCGTGGCGGTCAATTGCCCGGCGGGGACCTCCCCCGCGAGTCGCTCCAGCGTCTTGCGGATGGCGTCGACATCCTGTTCCTCGATGCAGCCCATCGCCAGGGAGAGATGGGGCAGACAGTCCGCCCGGTTCAGCACGATCGCCGATGAACGCTCCCGGGCGATCTGCCGGCTGATCTCGATCATGCGGTCCACCAGGGTCTCATCGGGCAGCAGCACGATATCCGTTGCCACGCGGGCCATGTCATCTCCTTTCAAAGGATATCTGGAGCATCCAAATAATGCAATACCTGAGATACTCGTGAGTCGCACTACGCAGACCGCGTCTTGCCGGTTCGAAGCCACGGACTCCGCTTGCCGCTGCCACTCGGACATAGACTGGCGAAATCCGCCACCGTATGCCGGCCGCACCCAGGGCTGGCTGGCTGGAAACTGGGCCTTGCCCCGGCAGACTGGGCGGAGTATAAGATATGGGACCATGGTCGCAGGAATCGACAGTCTTTTGACGCGGGTGTGACATGAATCGCAAGAGGGTGACATCGGCGAAATCGGAACTCTCGGATGCGTCGCTGCGACGGCTGGCGGCGGGCAAGGCCGGTGTGCGGGAGGAGGGGCGGTGCCGGCATCCGCGGGAGGCCCGGCCGGCGATGGAGGCCTGCGGGATCGATGTGTATTCGACGGTCAAGCGGGCGGGCTTTGAAATCAGTGTGGTGCGAACGACGGACCAGTGCCCGGATTACTTCGGGCTTGTGCTCGTGGATTGACAATCATCAACCTCGGGAGAATGAGTATGGACAAGAGTGAATTGGTTTCAGGGTGTGCGTGCTGTCGGATGAATCGTCGGCGGTTTCTGGCGGCCGGGTGCGGGGCGGCGTGTGCGGGGGCGGCGGGGCTGCTGACGAGCGCGAGCCCGGCGCCGGCGGCCTCGGGCGACAGGAAGATGCGGATTCGGGTCGTCTATTCGCTGCACGCCGAGGTGCAGCCGGGGCCGGACTGGCCGAATGTCGGATTCGACTTCAAGCCGGTCATGGAGAGGATGACCACGGGTCTCGCGAAGCAGTGCCCGCAGTTCGAGTTCGTCTCCTCGATGGCCAATGGGCCCGAGCAGGCCCAGAAGATCCTCGATGGGGACCAATCAGTTAGTATCGAAGCCTACATCGTAGTGCAAATGAATTGCTGGAATCGGGTGGTGCAGACGATCGCAACGTCGGGCAAGCCGGTGCTGTATGTGGATTTCCAGTATGGCGGCAGCGGCGGGTTCCTCGTCTATACGGCAGGGTTCCTGCGGAGCCAGGCGGCGAACGTCGGGTTCGTGGCCTCGTCGCGGTTTGAGGACCTGGTCGAGGCGGTCAAGTGCTTCGACGTGGTCCGCAAGGGCGGCTCGACGGCGGAGTTCGTCGCGGCGACCGCCAGAGTGCGAATGGCCCGCACGCCGAAGATTGGCGATCTCGCCTGCACACCCGATCCGTTGAAGACGCTTTCCACGCAGGACTGCATCCAGCGGATGAAGGAGTCGAAGATCCTCGCGGTCCGCGACCAGAACGCCGGTCCGGCCGACTCGATCCTGGGCATCCCGATGGAATGGGTCTCGTTCTCCGAGGTCAACGACGCCTGGAAGGCCGCAGACAAGGACGAGTCCCGACAGATCGCGAATCGCTGGCGAAAGAACGCCGCCGCCGTGATCGACATCTCGCAGGAGACGCTCGACACCTCCGCCGCGATGTACCTGGGCATGAAGGCCGTACTCAAGAAGCATGGGGCCAACGCCATCACGATGAATTGTCTCGGCGGCTTCTACGGCGGACACATTTCCGCTTACCCCTGCCTCGGCTTCCACGAGTTGTGCAACGAAGCTCTGGTCGGCGCGTGCGAGTGCGACGTCCGCTCGACGGCTACAATGCTCATGGTCAACGCGATGACCCAGGGCCGCCCCGGCTACATCTCCGACCCGGTGATCGACACCTCGAAACGCCAGATCATCTACGCTCATTGCGTGGCGTCGAACAAGGCCTTCGGGCCGCAGGGCCAGACCAATCCCTTCACGATCATGACCCACTCCGAGGATCGCCAGGGCGCCAGCGTCCGCTCGATCCTCCCTCTGGGCTACATGACCACGACCCTCGAAATCGACCAGGGCCGCAAGGAGATCCTGTTCCACCGGGGCAAGGCTGTCGCCAACGACCCGGACGACCGCGCCTGCCGGACCAAGCTCGCGGCCGAGCCCGTCGGCGACATCGAGAAGCTCTTCACGATGTGGGACCCGTGGGGCTGGCACCGCGTCACCTGCTATGGCGACCTCAAGGAGCCGGTCTTTGCCCTGGCCGACGCCATGGGCTGGAAGGTGGTCGAAGAGGCGTGAACGCATTCTTGATTTCGGATCGTTGATTGTAGATTTCAGAACCCGCCGGGGGCGGCGGTCGTGACTCGCGGCCAGGCCGCCCCCGGCCGGGATCGCTCGTCTGTTCGTGGACCGGCCGCCACCGGAAGACCTGTTGAGCCTCAGCGGAGCCGATCGCTCCTTCCGGGTGGCAGCGGCAAGCGCAGCTCGCCGAGGGTCCCATTGAGGTGAGCGGGGAATGCCTGCGACATGGATTTCGAGTGAGCGATGGAACGTCACACGCACGAAGATAGAGGAGCTGATCGGCTGCACAAGCCCGGGATGGCTGTGCTTGCGGGGTCCGTTCTCGGTCCGGCCATCCAGGGCGTGCTGCTGTTCGCGGCGGCGGGGCGGCTGACCCTGCCCCGCGCATGGCTGTTCCTCGCGCTGACGCTCGTCTGGATGGTCATCAACGCGGGTCTCGTGGCCACGACAAATCCGGACCTGCTCAACCAGCGAGGCCTCTGGAAAAAGAAGCAAGACGCCAAGGCATGGGACCGCAAGCTGGTGATGCTCTTCGGCGTTTTCAGCTTCTACCTGCCTCCCATCGTGATGGGCCTGGACGTAGGCCGCTATCACTGGTCAAACCTCGGCCCCTGGGCCACAGTCCTCGGCACGCTGGTATTCTCCCTCGGCTGGTTCCTCATCACCTGGGCCATGCTCGTCAACACGCATTTCGAGGTGACGGTCCGCATCCAGACCGACCGGAACCACCGAGTTATCACCACCGGCCCCTACGCGACCGTCCGCCACCCCGGCTATCTCGGCGCCGCCCTCTGGGCCCTCGGCAGCCCGCTGGTCGTCGGCTCGCTCTACGGCCTGATCCCGTCAGCCCTGACGCTCCTGGTCCTGGTCATCCGCACCGCCCGCGAGGACCGCACGCTCCAGGCCGAACTCCCCGGCTATACGGACTACGCCAAACGAGTCAAATCCCGCCTCCTGCCCGGGATCTGGTGAGCCGGCTTATCGAACGACCACAGAGGTTCCGCCCCTGGACCCCGGCATTTTCCGCATCGGGCCAATAGCATGTAAGAACAACTGAAACGCGACTCCGGGTGGCAGCGGCAAGCGGAGTCCTCGTAGCTTGCCGATGGCTCATCCCCGGCCGCGAAGGATCACCGGTACGCAGACTCCTGCCGCCGTCACAGGACACGAGCCGTCCGAGTCTGCCGGCGTATTCCGGCCGGAGGCTTGATCTGACTGACTGGAAGAAACTTGCGGCCAAGCCGGACGCGCGATACGATGCGGCGTCAGAACCGCCAGGGCAGGAAGGTTGTTACTCTCACGAAACGCCTGTTGCCAGGCGGCCGAAAGTGACCGGCTGCGAGCTGATGGGAGACGGAGAATCATGAGACTGAGCAGATGTGTTTGTGTGCTGCTGATCGGGTTGTCCTTCTGCTGGGGCTGCAAGGACAAGGGACACCCCTCGCCGGTCGGATCCTCTCGCAAGCCGGCGGAGGGCACGGTTCTTCTCTGTGAGGCCATTCGGGCGGGCGATGCTGACCTTGCGAAATCTCTGCTGGCGGATTGCACCGATCTGAATGCACTAGATCGCGACGGTTCGTCGCCATTGCACTGCGCGGCGGTCGGCGGGTATCTCGACATCGCCAGGCTCCTGATTGACGCCGGGGCCAAGGTGGATGTGCTCGGGTGGCGTGATGAGGGCCTTGTGGGCGGGCACAAGTACACGCCTCTTCATTATGCCGCGGAGCAGGGGCATCCGGATGTGGTGCGGGTATTGATTGCTGCGGGGGCCGGCGTCAACGCGCGGTCCAAATTCGGGCGCACGCCGTTATGGCTTGCGGTCATCGGGGGCCATAGAGAGGCGGCCGAAGATCTTATCGCCAACGGCGCCAACGCCGATGCGACAACCGATTCGGGGCTGACCCCGCTGGGAGCCGCCATCCGAAGGGACGACAGAGAGATGGTCGAAGCCCTGCTTGCCGCAGGCGCTAAGAAGACAATCTATGCCGCGGCCTACCTGGGGGATGTCCAGTGGGTTGCCCGCGGAATCGCACACGGATTCGATGTGAAAGAGCAGGACGAGAACGGCCATACGATTCTCCATGCCGCCGCTCAGGGGAATCAGCAGAAGGTTGCAGAGGTGATTGTGGCGGCAGGAGCGAGTATCGATATCCGCGGCGACGAGGACGCCACGCCACTCTACCACGCGGCAGACCGGGGCCACGTCGTCATTGCACAGTGGCTCATGGACAAGGGCGCAAATCTCGACGCGAGAATCCGCAACTACACGGCGACACCCCTTCACCGGGCTGCATGGCAAGGACATCGCGATCTGGCGGAGCTCCTTATCGACAGGGGCGCTACCGTAGCTATGGAAAGCGAATTCGGGACGGCTCTGGACTATGCACGCCGGGGTCGTTACGGGCAGGTGATGGAAGTGCTTGAAGCCGCTGCGCATAAGAAGGACTGAACACCGGCCTTCTCGCCAAGCACAATCCATGCGATCGCGATGTCAGGCATATTCACCGTGGAGAAGCCTTGAGTTGGGCCAGAAGATTCTGTTACTTCCTGCCTTTGGGATGCCTTACAATAGGGCGTGAAAGAATCGTGAATTGCGTGGAGATCGCAGATGAAGGCAGGACGAATCGCAATTCTGGGGCTGGCGGTCTTGGGCTTCTGCGGCGGATGTCAAAAGAAGCCGGTGGCCAACGTGAGGACGCCGCTCCATGACGCGGCGCAGCAGGGCGACTGTGGGCAGATTCGGACACTGTTGGCAGGAGGCATGCCTGTAGACGTGCGCGATGAATATGGTCTCACACCGTTGTACCATGCCGCTCGTTGGGGATACAAAGATGCGGCGGAACTATTGATCGACGCAGGCGCTTCCGTTCAAGCCGTCCGCCGGGGCGGTGTCACGCCTTTGCACGAAGCGGCGGTGGGTGGCCACCTGGACGTGGTGCATCTGCTCATTGCCAAAGGTTCGGATGTCAATGCGGTTAATGCGAAAGGCCGTACACCATGGATGTACGCGAGAAATGACGTTGCAGCGATGCTGATCTCGCATGGGGCCAAGACCGATCCAGAGAACTGATGTATTCTCTGGATAAAGGCCACGCAATGCGCCACTTTGCGCTCCTACCTTCCGTCCCCTGTGCCTCTGTGCGAGTCTATTCAGTCCCGGCTGAAGGCCGGACGAGGTTCATCGCGGATTGCCGATGGCGTCTCTCAATCTGACTTTCTGAATCGGGGGGCCGAGGAAGAGGGATTCGGGGAACTTGCGGTAGGTGAGGATTTCGTCGTAGATGGCCTCGCCCTCGTAGGCGTTGAGGCCCATGCCCGCCAGGTATTGCAGGCGGAGGTTTCGGTCGGTGTTGATTTGGGCATCTTTTAGCCATTCGACCAAATCCGGGCCCTGGCCGGCATAGGTCGCGAGCAGGTCCATGGCCGAATCGAACTCGACCTCTCTGAGCGATTCCGCCACGCGTTGGTGGTCCTCGCGATCCAGACGCTCCTGGAGGGCGTCTGCGTCGATTCTCAGGGGCTCGACCTGGCCGAGCAGGACCACGTCATAGCCTTTGCCGTCGACGTCGTTGCTCCAGATCGTGCCTTGGGGAAAGGCCGTGAAGAAGGTTGCGAGTTCGCTCTTGACCACGTCCTCGTTGCTCTCGTAGAGAGGGACCCATTGCGTGACCACGCCGCCGAGGTTCAGACGCCGCTTGCAGAGCTCGAAGTATTCGCGGGTGTAGAGGGCCGCCGAGCCCTTCACCCACGGGTGGATCGGGTCCGAGGTGATGACGTCGAATTTCTCCTGTGTCGTGAGGATGTAGTGCCGGGCGTCGTCGTAGACGATCTCGACTCGCGGATCGTCCACGACGCCGTAGTTCTCCCGGGCGAAGTAGACCGAGACGACCTTCGGGATCAGCGGCTCGATCTCGCACAGGACGATCCGCTCGACGTCGGGGTGCAGGAGGAATGAACCCGCCGTGACGCCCGCGCCGCAGCCGACGACGAGGACCGATTTGGGCTTGGGGTGCAGCAGGGCCGAGAGGTGGCCCAGCATCCGCTGGAGCCGCATGTCCTGCGGCTCGGTCGAGGCCTCGACCTTGCCGCTGACGTGGAAGCTTGTGACGACTCCGTCGAGCTGGGTCACCGCGATCGTGGCGTTCATCCCTTCGCCGACGTAGAGCACGTCGGCCGTCGTGGTTCGCGTCGGCAGGTATCGCCCGTAAGCGGCCAGCGCCGGCGGGATCGGCGGCACCTTCCAAATCAGCAGCGCCGCCAGGAGTGGCACCGTCGCCAGGGTGGCTATCGTGGCGAGGGCGTCCCGCCCTTGTCTTCTCTGTCCTCCGAAGAGAAGAGACAAGGGCAGGATGCCCTCGCCACGCGAAGACGCCAGCGCCAGTAGCGCACTGATGCCCGCCAAGGCGATCATGATTCGCTGGCTGTTCTGCGTCCCGAGGCGCGGGATCAGGATCATGCTGAAGGCCATGGCGCCGATGATGGCGCCGACCGTGTTGGCCGCGTAGATTCCACCGACCAGTCGGCCGGGGTCGTTTGGTGCTTGAGGAGTTTGAAGTGTGAAGTTGGAAGTGTGAAGTGCGGGGTTTCCTTCAGTTGGCACTTGAGACTTTGAACTTGAGGCTCCCTGTGCCGCCGAGGCGAGGGCCAGAGGGAAGCTTGCGCCCCACAGGATTGCGCCCGGCAGCACGACCCAGGCGCAGCGCACGAGGTCGATCTGGAAGGTCACCCAGGGGCTCCTGGTCAGCGATGGATCGATCGGCCAGTAGGGCAGCGACTCGGCCAAGGCGTAGGCGGCCCAGGCGATTGCCGCCGTCAGGAGCAGTTGGCAGCCGCCCAGGGCCAGTCGCGGCCGGAGGCTGTCGCGGGCGATTATGGACCCGACGCCGCTGCCGAGGCCCAGTCCGAACAGGAACACCGCCAGGATGATCGAGAACGTGTAGACCGTTCCGCCGAGCAGCAGCGAGAGGATGTGCGTCCAGACGACCTCGGCGCCCAGGGCACAGAGGCCGGAGAGGGCGATGACGACGTAGACCGCGTGGTGCCGCGGGCTTGCAGCCTGCAATTCGAGGGCGGGATGGCCTCGACACGTTGAACCCGGACAACGCACCGGAGGCTGGTACGGCGTTCGACCTGCCAGGAGGAGGGCGATCAGGGCCACGGCGCAATTCAGGGCCGCCGCAACGTAGGTAGCTACGGCCATGTCGTGGACTCTCAGGAGGTAGAAGCCCGCCAGGAGGCAGCCGAGGACCGCCCCGGCGATATTGCCGCCGTAGAAGAAGCCCAGCCAGGAGACCCCCCGCGGCGTCGCCTGGACCCAGCGGGCAATGGCCGGCAGGGTCGCGCCCATCAGCATGGTGGGGACCAACAGGCAAATCGCGCAGACCGCTCCCCGCATCAGGATGCTGGTCCAGCCGTGGCCGATGTGCGACGCATAGAGACGATTGATGTGTGGCAGGCCGAAGAGAAGGAGGATCCCGATGAGCCCGATGCCCAACTCGATCAGGGCATAGAGCCGCAACGGGTGCCACCGGGCGGAGACCAGTCGCGGGAACAGAAGGCTGCCGAGGCACATGCCGCCCATGAACGTGCCGAGCAGGACGCCCAGCGAGACGGCGGAAGAGCCGATGACCAATTGGAGCGACTGGAGCCAGACGACCTCGTAGATCAGGGCCGAGCATCCGCTGCCGACGAATAGCGCCGTCAGCAGCGGGAGGGCTCGGGATCCCCCACGCGAGATTTCGCACTCGATGCTTTCCGGCAGTCGCTGTGCGGACGATAGATCGTCCGGCGAGCCCATTATGGTTGTCGTCATAATGTGATAGTGGCCTCGGCGGAGTTACCGGTTACGGAATTCCTGTGGATTCCACGATGCAGGCGTGATAGCAGGAAATGCCGGGCTACTCCACGTGAATGACGTTTCGCTTCTTGTCGGCCTTGAGGCCGGCCTCTTTGATCGTGTCGTACAGATACCGGCACCGGCGGACCTTGACGAACTCGAACTGGGGGTCGGATTCGTCCCTGGTGAACAGGACCACCGTACCGATGCCGAGGAGGCATTCGAGGAGCGAGCGGCGGAGCTTCAGGTCGACGATGCGGAACATGTCGATGTTGTCCACGTGGCGGTCGAAGATGCCGCGGGACCACTCGATTCGGTCCGGCGTCACCTCGTAGTAGATGCTCTTGAGCGAAGCCATCTTCCAGGCCAGGACCAGCAGGGCGACGATCGTCAGACCGAGGGCGGCAAGGTCGATCCATGCCTCGACCCGCATCAACTGCGCCGCAGGCACATTCGTCCTGGGGATATAGGTAACCACAATGGTAAGCGGATACCGATACGCCGCCCAGCACAGGGCCACGAAGCAGGCGGTCTTGAGAGCTGTGCCCGCCAGGGCCAGCAGGCTGGGCCGGCCGAACCAGAGAACGTCGCTGTCGTCGCCGGCGAGGGCGGCTTGCTCGGCCGCGGAGGGCAGCAGGCCGGGGACGGAAGAGGCGGCCCTCGATTCCCTGTCTTCCGCCCGCGAGCGGTCGCCGGTGAGGAATTCGCCACAGAAACGACACTTGATGGCCTCGTAGCGGATCGTCTCGGCGCAGAACGGGCATGGCTTGGTCCGATGCCGGGTCCCGGGCGACTTGGGAACCGGTATGGAACTCAGCTTCTGCGGCGTGGGTGCATCATCTGAACGTGTTCTGGAAAGCCAATGGGTCATATCCCTCTGTTTATCGGCCGGAGCAGGGGGAAAAGGCCAGTGCTGAAGGCGAGTCTGTCACAGTTTTCGTTATGGGACCTGCGGCGGCTGTCCAATCCCATCCGGACACGGACGAGCACGGACGGACACAGACTGGCACGGACGAGGGTCCTGGCGGACTGTGAGCGTTGGTGCGAATTGGGCCCCAATCTCGCGAGGACGTTGCGGAACGGTTGTCGCTTGCCATGCGAATCGTCCTCGCGTAGACTGTTTGCCTATGACTCTCGCCATCGAAACCAGAGGATTGAGCCGTCGCTTCGGCGATCTCGTCGCCGTGGAGGGTCTCGATCTGCGCGTGGAGAAGGGGACGTTCTACGGATTCCTCGGCCCCAACGGTGCGGGCAAATCCACCACGATCAAGATGCTGACCGGTCTGCTCGCCCCGACCAGCGGTGTGATGCGGATTCTCGATCAGGACCTGTCGGATGCCGATGGGGGGCGCGAGATCAAGAGGCGAATCGGGGTCGTGCCCGAGCAACTGGGCCTGTTCGACAATCTGACCGGGCGGGAGTACCTGACGTTTGTCGGCCGAATGTACCGGCTGCCCCTGGCGACCGTACGCGACCGCTGCGCGGAGCTCCTGGCGATGATGGGCCTGGAGAACGAGGAGAAGAAGCTCACGCTGGAGTATTCGCACGGCATGAAGAAGAAGCTGGCCCTTGCGGCGGCGATGATTGCCGGCCCCGATGTTCTGTTCCTCGATGAGCCGTTCGAGGGCATCGACGCCGTTTCTTCCCGCGTGCTGCGCGAGATGCTGAGCCGGTGCGTGCAGCGCGGGGCGACGGTGTTCCTGACCTCGCACGTCCTGGAGATCGTCGAGAGGCTCTGCTCGGCCGTCGGAATCATCGCCGGCGGCAAGCTGGTCTACCAGGGCACGATGGAAGAGATCCGCCAGAGCGGCTCGCTGGAGGACCGCTTCCTCTCAACCGTCGGGCTCGGCCAGATCGAGCGGCAGACCCTGAGTTGGCTGGAGGGCTGAATGCACTGGAGCCAGCTCCAAACCATCCTGTGGCTGCGGTGGCGGCTGACCCGGAACCAGTGGGCCCGTGGCGGGCGGCTGAACGCCGGAATCAGCCTTGCGGTCGCGGTCCTTCTGGTGTTGATCGGCTTTGGCGGTGGTCTTGGCGGTTTTCTGGGCGGCCTCTTTGGGGCAGCCAGGTTCTCGCCTGTGGTCATGCTCGCGGTGTACGACGGTCTGATCGTCGCATTTCTCGTCTTCTGGATGATCGGAGTTCTCTCGATGATCCAGCGGTCCGAGTCCATCGACATCGGCAAGCTCCTGCACCTGCCGATTTCGCTGAAGGGCGTTTTCCTGCTCAACTACCTGGCCTCGCACGTCACCATGAGCATCGTCGTGTTCTTGCCTGTGATGCTGGGTCTTGCCTTGGGTTTGTCACTGGGGCGGAGCTGGATGATGATCGCGGTGGTTCCGCTGATCCTCGGGTTTCTGTTCATGACCACGGCCTGGACCTACTACCTGCGCGGCTGGCTGGTGATTCTCATGAGGAACCCTCGCCGGTACCGCGCGGTGATCGCCGGAATCACGATGGGCTTCGTGCTGCTGTCGCAGCTTCCGAATCTCCTGATAAACTTCGGAGTTCTGCGGGATTCACGTTCATTGAGCGAGCTGCGCCGGTCGCGGGCGGAGGCGAAGGCCGGCGCCGGCGAGCAGAGTGATGGGTCCCGCATCCCTCCGCCGATCCTGCTGGCCCACAAGCTGGCGCCGCCTCTGTGGGTCGGCAACGGGGCGATGGCCCTGGCCCAGGGAAATCCGCTGCCCGCACTCCTGGCCGCGGCGGCTTCGTTCGGCATCGGCGGTTTGGGCCTGGCGCGTGCCTACCGGTCGACGCGTCGATTCTATGAGGGCCAGACCACCGAGAAGAGAAGGCGACCGCTACGCAGAGAGCGAGCGGCGAGATCCACCAGGGGGCGGCTGCTGGAGCGAAGACTGCCCGGCATATCCGAGGAAGCCGCCGCAATGGCGTTTGCCTCGTTGCGGTCCCTGACACGGGCGACCGAGGTCAAGATGGCGCTGACGTCCAATGTCGTGATGCTCATCCTATTCGGCGGGATGGCCCTGCTGTCACATTCTCGTGAGCTCAGCTTCCGTATCCAGCTCTTCTACGGCACGGGGGTCGCCCTGTTGCCCTTTCTGGGCCTGATGTTCCTCATGACCAACCAGTTCGGCCTGGACCGGGCGGGGTTCCGGATGCTGGTGCTCTCGCCGATGCCGAGGTCGGGAATCCTGCTGGGCAAGAACCTGGGCCTGCTGCCGATTGCGGTGGCCCTGGAGCTGGTGTATCTGGTCCTCGCTGCTGTGGCGCTGCACCTGGAAGCGGTTGTGATTCCCGCCATACTCGCGCAGTCGGTGGCCGCGTTCTTTCTCGTCTGCATCATGGGCAACGTGCTCTCTTCGCTGCTGCCGTATCGGATTCGCGAGGGCTCCCTGGCGGCGACGAAGGTCGGTGCGGCCAGGGCCCTGCTCAACTTCCTTGCGCATATGGCCTGTATGGCGGTCCTGTCCCTGTTGCTGCTGCCGGCCGCCGCGGCTTCCCTGGTGTCCCTGGCGGACGGGCTGATGGCGAGACTCGTGTACCTGGTCCTGTCGTTTGTGGAACTGGCCGGTATCCTGATGGTCTACAGCCTGAGCCTCTCCGGCCTCGGCCGGCTCTTGCAGCAACGCGAGAAACAGATCCTGCAGGTCGTCACGCAGGAAGTGGAATAGGGCACGAACGACCCGCTCGCACACAGGCGTGCGGGGGTTGGCCCAATGTCCGGAGATGCCTACTTCGCTTGTGCTTCGTACTGCCCGTCTCGTTGGGTTGCTCCCAACAACTCCTTCGACGGGCCGGCACTCTGCGGCGTGTCCAGCGTGCAGAACCGCGGCGGTGTCCGGCGGCACTGTGTCTTCTGTTCGTCAAGCCAAGGGCAACCTTTACATTGATCTCCCATTACCTGCCTCTCTATCTGAAATTAGACGGTTGTCGTCGTTTTCCATGGTATCGTAACTGTTTTCGTACCCTGGGGGTTCGCGTCTCCATCCTGGGAGCCCCCCACGAGCTACCGACGAAATGGTAAAAGAGTCAGGTTAGCATTCGATCATGGGGTTGTCAAGCTTTTGTTGATCGTCCTGGGATTTTGTGTGCGCGACCGTTGTTGCCGCGACACGTGACAACGGGCCTCGCTGCCACTTCCCCGCCAGGCCGGCGCGTTTGGAGTCCCGCGTTTACGCGGTCTTCAAGCCGCCTGAAGGCGGTACTCCAAACGGGACGGCCCGCGATTCTCGCTCACGGGGGCTGCGATTACGGTTCTGCTCCCGGGCGGGCGATGCGTGTGATGGACGGGGGCGCGGGGAAATGAATCCATCGCGTCCACATCGTCCAAAGATCGCCGGGCCGAGAGCGCTATTGAACCGGTGTGCATCGGGTTCCGTACGTACCTGGACATTCGACCCCGATCGGCCTGTGTCTGTTGCTCAGCCGGAGCGGGGATCCTCATGGTTGAGGCATGGAGAAGGAGAGAACAGATGGCAAAAATAGGCTTGTTCTATGGCAGCACCACCGGGAACACCGTCAAGGCAGCCGAGCTCATCGGCCGGGCCTTTGGACCCGATACGGTCGATCTGCTCGACGTGGGAATCGTGTCCGCCCAGGACCTCAAGAAGTATGACACCCTGATTCTGGGCACTTCGACCTGGCACTGGGGCGGTTTGCAGGACGAATGGGCGCTGTTCGAGGACTTCCTGACCAGCGAAATCCTGGCGGGCAAGAAGGTCGCCTTCTTCGGACTGGGCGATCAGAAACGGTATCCGGACCACTTCGTCGACGGCATGGGCTTGCTCTATGGGAAGGTCAAGCCCCTGGGGGTAAAGGTGATCGGGCTGTGGCCCAGGCAGGGTTACGATTTCCAGGCCTCGGCAGCGGAACTCGGGAATCATCTGGTCGGCCTGGCTCTGGACGAGGACAACGAGCCCGAGAAGACCCAGGACCGGGTCAATAAGTGGGTCCGGCAACTCAAAGAGGAGTTGGGGATCAAGTAGCCATCCCTACTGCTCCTCCGACCTTGACTTGGTGAGCAGGGTGGCACGGCCCAACTTGTTTGGCTGTGTCCCTCGGATGGGCACAACTCAAGGATCTGGGACGTTGCCGACGAGTTGGGGCGTGGCACCCCAGACCAATGCTTCACGGAAGCAGCCCGCTGTTTTCGAGTGGTTGGAGCGATAGGACGGGCGAAAGTCATCCATTGGGGCCCGGTTCCGCGGGTTCGATGGATGCCGTCGCCTTGGGGGCCGGTGCGCCGGCGGGGGTGTCCTGGTTCTTCGTGTCGTTCCAGACGCGCAGCTCGGTGACTTCGATCTGGGCTTTGAGGGCGTCCGTCGGGACGGATCCCCATGGACAGCGGGCATGGCTGACGAAATGTCGCTTGGAGCCGGGCATGATGGGGCCTCGCCAGCCGTCGTCGGCCGCCACGGGCGTCGCCGCCCACTCCTGGGACTCGCAAAGAAGCTGTTCCCTGTCGTCGAGAATGATGATCCGCAGCGATAGGAGCGAGACGACGGCACCGCCATTGTTCGTGATCTCGATTTCGGTGCGGAGTCCTCTGTGCGGGTCCGGCCGAGAGACGACCTTGGCCGAGATGGCCAGTTCGCTGCAATACTGCGGCTCCCGGCGGTCGTCCAGCATGTCCGACAGGGCCGGCGGCAGAGACTTCGTGAACTCCGGAAGCCCGCGAACCGCATCCTGGGCCAGGCTGATGACCCGTTCGGACTTCTCGCTCGCCAGGTGCACCGCATACAGGGCCACCACCGTGCAACTGATCAGCAGGGTGACGACAACGGCTCCGAAGGCCATCGCGAGACTGGACAAGAACGTATGCCTGCGAAACGTGATGTATGAAGGCTGATTCATCGTCGGACACTCCTAAAACCCGGTTTCCGCACAAGTCATCCCCTTAGTCGCCCCCCGGCCCGGAAGATTTCAGGGGCATAATCGCCTTTTTTCATATTCTCACGGCGGTCGCCTGTCGGTGACAGGACGAAAAAGGAGCAATTCCGTCTTGACCCCGGCGTGCCCGATGGTATGATAATAGAGGTGGTCTGGTGTTGACAGGGAACCGGTGTTGCGTCGGCATTGTCTCCGGCTGCGCTTGTG
>Ga0209347_1004047_pt1 | contig 15920 bp, 15 predicted proteins | sample AutmiccommuBRH23_FD_187382 | JGI IMG/M metagenome (GOLD analysis project Ga0209347, IMG submission 187382) | Deep subsurface microbial communities from Mt. Terri, Switzerland - Autotrophic microbial communities BRH/23 (SPAdes) (version 2) | ecosystem: Environmental > Aquatic > Deep subsurface >...
TCTCCGCACAGGTGCAGCAGCCCGTAGATCAGCATCGAGCCATGCCCGGCCGACAGGATGAAACGGTCGCGGTCAGGCCAATGCGGGGCCGAGGCGTCGAATTTCAGGTGCTTCTCGAACAGCACCGTCACCACATCGGCCATGCCCATCGGCAGGCCCGGATGGCCGGAATTGGCGGCCTGAACCGCATCCATCGCCAGCGCGCGCAGCGCGGCGGCCTTCATCCAGTGGTCGGGGTAGGTCGCGCGGAGCGTGGCGATATCCAAGGCGGTATCCTTCGGCAGCGGGAAATTGGTCCCGCGTTCAATAGCAGCCCCCGCCCCAAGTTCAAGCGCGGGCAGCCGCCGGCGGCCCCGGCGCGGGGGAAAAGGGGGGTAAAAGGCCCCGGCGAATGCGTTAAGATCGCCCGAAGGCGTCGCGGGACCGATTCGATCCTTGCTGGATTGACGGCCGCGGGCGGGCAGGGCCCAATGACACCCGGAACGGGGAGAGAGCGGATGAGCGACATCACGGAGTATGAACGGCGGATCGCCGCGGCGCTGGAACGGATCGGCCACGGGGTCGAGACGCTGGCGCAGCCGGTGGCTGCTGCGCCCGAACCCGCCCCGGCGGGCGATGCGCCCCGACCCGCCCCGGCGGGCGATGCGGAGGTGACGGCGCTGCGCGAGGCGCTCGAGTCGGAACGCGCCGCCAATGCGCAGCTGGTCGAACGGGTGCGCGCCATCAAGGAAAAGCAGGACAGCACCATCGGCGCGCTGGAACGGCGCGTGGCCAAGCTGACCGCGCAGCTGGAAACGGGCGGAGCGGACGCTGCCAAGCTGCGCCGCGCCAATACCCAGCTCAGCGATGCGAGCCAGGCGCTGCGCGAGGCGATGGCGGCCGGGCTGCCCGAGCCGCATCTGATCAACAAGGCGATGCTGGCCGAGCTGGAGGCGCTGCGCGCGCTGCGCGCCTCGGACGCGGCCGAGATGGAAGAGATCCTGGCCGAGCTGAAACCCCTGCTCACGGAGGTCACCCATGCCTGAAGTGCGCATCACCATCGGCGGGCGCGAATTCGACGTCGCCTGCCAGGACGGCGAGGACCATTTCCTGCGCACTGCCGCGCAGATGCTGGATACCGAGGCCCAAAGCCTTGTGGGTCAGCTCGGCCGGATGCCGGAATCGCGGATGCTGCTGATGGCAGGCCTGTTGCTCGCCGACCGCACCGCCGCGATGGAGGATCAGGTCCGCACCACCGAGGAACGGGCGCAGGCCGCCGAGGCCGCGCTGGCCGAACTGCAGGCGAACCCGCCGCGCGTCGAGGTGCCGGTGATCCCGCAATCCGTGGTGGACACGCTGGCCGAGATCGCCGCCCGCGCCGAGGCGTTGGCGGACCGGGTCGAGGAAAAGGCGGGCCTCCGTGAAAAGGCGGGCCTCCGTGAAGAGGTGGGCGGCGCATGAGGCTTGGCGTTCTTGCCCTGCTGGCGCTGCTGCCCGCCCCCGCCAGCAGCGCCGCAGAGGTGCTGCTGCTGGAGTTCCTGTGCCGCGGCGACCAGCGCCTGCCGGTCGCCCATGTGCTGGACGGCGATGCGCCGGGCCATGCGGTGATCTGGTACGACGGCGCCATGCAGGTGCTGCCGCAGGCCCCCGCGGCCTCGGGCATTGCCTATGCCGAACCGGGCCAGGGCCTGATCTGGCGCGAGAAAGGGGTCGAGGGGCATCTGGCCCGCGCCCTTCCCGGCGGCGCCGAGGAAGACCTGCTGTTCGATTGCCGGATCGCGGGGTGAGGCGGCGGGGCTTTCGCGCGAATGCTCTCTTACGGCTGAGTCAAACTTCTTCTTGCCCGGAATCAAGGCGCTTTAGCGCCGCCGGGCAGCGCCCGTCCGCCCCCCCGGGCGGGCGCTTTGCAACGCCAGCCCCTAGAAATTCGGTGGGAGGGGTTGAACCATAAAGTGCCTAGAACTTCTGTTGCTCGCCCACCCGGCGGACGGGCGCTGCCCTCTGACTGTAACCTTAGAAGGCAAAAAGCCCCGCCACTCCCGGCGGGGCCCCCATGCCTCAGCGCAAAACCCTCTCAGGCGTTCGCTTCGCGGATCTTCTCGGCGGCGGCCTTGTCATAGGCAATCCCGCTCTGCTCGAACAGCGCGTCCATTTCGCCCGACAGCGTCATCTCGGTGATGATGTCGCAGCCGCCGACGAATTCGCCCTTCACATACAGCTGCGGGATCGTCGGCCAGTCGGAGAAATCCTTGATCCCCTGACGGATACCGCCATCGGCCAGCACGTTCACGTCGAGGAAATCCACGCCCATGTAGTTCAGAACTCCGGCGACGCGGCTGGAGAACCCGCATTGCGGCATGGTCTTGGTGCCCTTCATGAACAGCACCACCTCCTTGCTGGCAATGATCTCACGGATCTTGTCGAGCGCGGCGGACTGCGGAACTTCGGACTGCGGAACTTCGGACTGCGGAACTTCGGGCTGCGGAACTTCGGGCTGGGGTGCTTCAGATTGGGTGACATCGGACATGGCTGCGTTTCCTTGTGTTCGGGCATCGCGATCACGCCCAGAGTGGGTTGCCAGAGCGGCTTGCCGGTCAGTCCGGCGCTTTGGTGGTCAGTGCCAACGCGTGCAGGGCCCCGTTGGGTCCATCCATCCTGCCCTTCAGGCTGGCATAGACGGCGCGCTGTTGCTGTACCCGGTTCATGCCCTTGAAGCTGGCGTCGATCACTTCGGCGGCCCAGTGGTTGCCGTCGCCGGCCAGGTCGGTGATCGTGATCTTTGCCTGCGGAAAACTCTCGCGGATCAGGGTTTCGATATCCTGCGCTTCCATCGGCATCGGGGCTCGTCCTTCCGGGGTGTTACCCCCAAGATGTAGAATGGCAGGGCCCGCGCTGCAAGGGTTCAGCCGTGCAGCGCGGGCAAATGGCTTACGCGCCGGGGTGGGTGACCGCCGCGGCAAAGGCGCTGCGGTAGAGCGTGGAAAGCTCTGCCAGCGTTGCCAGATCAAGGCCCATCATCACCCGGTCGCCGCCGAACGTGCCGACGCGCGCCAGCGGGACACCCGCGGTTTTCGCCGCAGCCTCCAGCGCCGCGGCACCGGCGGCGTCGCAGGCCACCAGATAGCGCGCCTGATCCTCGCCAAACAGGGCAGGGATGTCGCCGCTGTCCAGCGCCAGACCCAGCCCCGCGCCCTCGGCCATCTCGAAGGCCGCCAGCGCCAGCCCGCCATCGGAAAGGTCGGTCGCGGCGCGCAGGGACTTGCGGTTGGCGCGCAGGAACTCGCCATGCTTGCGCTCGGCCACAAGGTCGACATGCGGCGCGTCGCCGCCCTCGATCCCGAAAGCTTCGACCAGCAGCGCCGACTGGCCCAGATGGCTGCCCACCCCGCCGATGACCAGCGCGATGTTGCCCTCGGCCGGCTGCCCGGCGATCAACTCATCGAGGCTCGAAAGCAGCCCCACCGCGCCGATGGTCGGCGTCGGCAGGATGCCGGTCCCGTCCGTCTCATTGTACAGCGACACGTTGCCCGACACGATCGGGAAGTCCAGCGCCCGGCAGGCCGCGCCGATGCCCTTGATCGCGCCCACCAGCTGGCCCATGATCTCGGGCTTTTCCGGGTTGCCGAAGTTCAGGTTGTCGGTGGTGGCGAGCGGCAGCGCGCCCACGGCGGTCAGGTTGCGGTAGGCTTCCGCCACCGCCTGCTTGCCACCCTCATAGGGGTTGGCCTTCACATAGCGGGGCGTCACGTCGCTGGTAAACGCCAGAGCCTTATCGGTACCATGCACCCGCACCACACCGGCGCCAAGGCCGGGGGCGCGCACCGTGTCTGCCATCACCATCGTGTCATACTGCTCCCAGACCCAGCCCTTGTGGGCATGGTTCGGGCTGCCGATCAGTGCCTTCAGCGCGGCGATGGGGCCAATTGCAGGCACCTCGCCAAGCGGCGCGGCGGGCGGCGTTTCCACCCACGGCCGGTCGTACTCGGGCGCCGAAGAGGACAGCTTCGACAGCGGCAGGTCGGCCTTGGTCTCATTGCCATGGACGATCAGGAAGCGGTCCTCGGGGATCGTCTCGCCGACCACGGCAAAATCCAAGTCCCATTTGTCGAAGATCGCCTTCGCCTCGGCCTCGCGCTCGGGCTTCAGCACCATCAGCATGCGTTCTTGGCTCTCCGACAGCATCATCTCATAGGCGGTCATGCCCTTTTCGCGCACCGGCACCCGGTCAAGGTCCAGCCGGATGCCGAGCCCGCCCTTGTCGCCCATCTCGACGGCCGAACAGGTCAGCCCCGCCGCGCCCATGTCCTGGATGGAGATGACGGCGCCAGAGGCCATCAGCTCCAGGCACGCCTCCAGCAGCCGCTTTTCGGTGAAGGGGTCGCCGACCTGCACGGTGGGGCGCTTCTCCTCGATGGTGTCGTCGAACTCCGCCGACGCCATCGTCGCGCCACCAACCCCGTCGCGGCCCGTCTTGGCGCCCAGATAGACCACCGGCATCCCCACACCCGAGGCCGCCGAGTAGAAAATGGCATCCGTCTCTGCCAGCCCCGCCGCAAAGGCGTTGACCAGACAGTTGCCGTTATAGGCCTTGTGGAACCGCACCTCGCCGCCGACATTCGGCACGCCAAAGGCATTGCCATAGCCGCCGATGCCCTCGACCACGCCCTTCACCAGATGTGCGGTCTTGGGATGCGCGGGCTCGCCGAACGACAGCGCATCCATCACCGCGATGGGGCGCGCGCCCATCGTGAACACGTCGCGCAAGATGCCGCCCACGCCGGTGCCCGCGCCCTGATGCGGCTCGATATACGAAGGGTGGTTGTGGCTCTCCATCTTGAAGATCACCGCGAGGCCATCGCCGATATCCACCACGCCCGCATTCTCGCCCGGCCCGCAGATCACCTGCGGCCCCTCGGTGTAAAGCGTGCGCAGCCAGCGCTTCGAGGACTTGTAAGAGCAATGCTCGTTCCACATCGCCGAGAAGATGCCGAGCTCGGTAAACGTCGGCTCGCGGCCGATGATATCCAGGATCCGCTGGTATTCATCCGGCTTCAGCCCATGCGCGGCAATCAGGTCGGTGGTGATCTGCGGTTCTTGCATGGCGTCTGTCCCCTTGCTGCACTTGGGCGGCATCTCTAAGGGGTGCGCCCCCCGCAGGGAAGCGGGTTTTTGCGCGGCCACAACAGGAAACGGGCGCGCCCGGTTTCCCGCACGCGCCCGCCGTCATGCCCCGGCCCCGCACAGGCGTTGCGGCAGTCTCGGGCCGGAGTGCCAGGGCCGTGGCCCCGGCCATTCCCGGTCGATCCCCGCAAGCCCTGCCGGGCCGGGGCAAGCCGGCGACAGGTGCCGGCTTACCTGTCCGTTCAGCCTGCGGCTGCGGCGGCTTCGAATTCGTCAGCGGTCATCGGAACAACCACTTGGCCGTCGGCGTCCATCGTCGTCTCGGCTTCCACCGAAATCGAGGTCTGGGTCATGCCAAGGCCGGCGTCGGGCGCGATCATCAGCATGGTTCCGGCCGTGCCGGCGCTGGCGCTCTCGACGGTGCCAAGCACTTCGCCATCCGACGACACGACCGTCAGGCCGCTCATGCCGGCATAATCCATGTCGGGCGTTGCGGTGGTCGCGGCCGAGCCCATGGTGCCGGTTTCTGCGCCGACGGTGCCGGTGTCGGCGGGGGCGTCAGGATTGGTCGCGTCTTCTGCCGCGGCACTGGTGCCGGCAGTGTTGCCGTCCTTTGCCGGCATGGTCTCGGTGTCGGTTGCGTCGCCGCCTCCGGCATCTTGCGCCATTGCGGGAGCGGCCAGCAGGCCGATCAGCGCCAGCGGCGCGACGGTCGTGGTGAACATGTTGCGGATAGTGGCCATCGGTCTTCTCCGTTTGCTGTGTCTTGCGTGCCGGCATCAGCCTTGCAGCGCTTTACAAACAACAAATCGCCGGCCCCACCGTTCCTTCACGCATTTGCGAGCGGACAGCGGATGGCCGAAGCCAGCGCGCCGCGAGACGAAAAAAAAGGCCGAGACAATGCTCGGCCCAAGTCCAACAGGGAGGTAGAAGACGCGTAGAGTTTCCTCAAACAACCGTCTTCTGCGCTGCATTTATGGGCGCGGTGTGAACGGATCAAGACGAAATCGGCCCGGCGGGTGGCATGGCCGCCATGCGCTATCCGCATGGCTTTCGTCAAGCCGGCACGGCCTCATCCATCTGGCGCTTGCGATAGGCCATGATCTCTTCGGTGACGAAATCGCGGAAGGCGGCAATGCGCTTGGATTGCCGCAGCTCCTCGGGGTAGGCGAGGAACACCGGCACCTCGGCCGAGTGGACATCCGTCAGCACCGGCACCAGATGCGGGAAATCGTCGGTCAGGTAATCGGGCAGCACGCCGATGCCGATATGGTTCAGCACGCCCTGCAGCACGCCGAAGTAGTTGTTCACATACAGCAGCGACGGGATTTCATAGCTGGTCAGGTTCTGCACCATCGCCAGCCCGGCCGCGACCTGCGCCGCATTCGGGTTCTGGCAGATCAGCCGGTGGCTGCGCATGTCCTCGATCTGTTCGGGCACGCCGCGCTGCGCCAGATACTGCTCGCTAGCATAAAGCCGCATCCGGATGTTCAGCAACCGCTTGCGGATCAGATCGGCCTGGCTCGGCTCTTTCATGCGGATCGCCACATCGGCCTCGCGCATCGGCAGGTCCAGCACCCGCTCCTCCAACATCAGGTCGATGGTCAGGTCGGGGAAGCGGTCATAGAGCTTGGTCAGCCGCGGCGCGAGCCAGAGCGAGCCAAAGCCGGTGGTGGTGGTGACTTTCAGCACCCCGAACACCTCTTCCTCGCTGTCGCGGATCCGGGCCTCGGCGGTATCGAGGCGCTTGGCCATCGAGCTGGTGGCATCGAACAGCAATTCGCCCTGTTCGGTCAGAATCAGTCCGCGGGCATGGCGGTGAAACAGGGTGGTCCCAAGGCTCTCTTCCAGCGCGCGGATCTGCCGCGACACTGCAGACTGGCTCAGATGCAGGGTATCGCCCGCATGGGTCAGGCTGCCCGCATCGGCCACCGCGTGAAAGATTCTCAGCTTGTCCCAGTCCATCTTCTTGCCTTCCTTGCGCCGGATACCCCGGCAAGCGCACTTATTACATGGCTGCCTTGCAGTGCCTACATATGACTGTGCCAGATGCCAAACAGATGAAGGCGGCAAAAAAGTGATTTGTAGGTCAGGTTTTTTGACCTATTATGCTCTCGTGCTCATCAAGCAAGGGGAGGTGCCCAATGAGCAGGCATGATGTGACTGGTGAGATTTCGCTCGCCGACCGCTTCGACCTGACGAAATCGACCGTGCTTCTGAACGGCACCCAGGCGCTTGTGCGGCTGATGCTGATGCAGGCTGCGCGCGACCGGGCCGCCGGGCTGAACACCGGCGGCTATGTGACGGGCTATCGCGGCTCGCCGCTTGGCGCGGTGGACATGCAGATGCTGCGCGCCCGCAAGGAGCTGTCGGCCTCGGGCGTGCTGTTCCAGGAGGGGCTGAACGAGGATCTGGCGGCTACCGCGATCTGGGGCACCCAGCAGGCGGGGCTGCGCGGCGAAGGCTCCGGCGATGGTGTCTTCGCGCTGTGGTATGGCAAGGGCCCGGGGGTCGACCGCACCGGCGACGTGATGCGCCACGCCAACATGGCCGGCACCGCGCCCCAAGGCGGGGTGCTGATGGCGATGGGCGACGATCATACCGGCGAGTCCTCGACCGTGCTGCACCAATCCGACTGGGCGATGATCGATGCGTATATTCCGGTGATCTCGCCGGCAGGTGTGCAGGAGATTCTGGACTACGGGCTCTACGGGTTCGCGCTGTCGCGCTTCGCCGGGGTTTGGACCGGCCTGAAGACGATGAAGGATACCGTGGAGGCGACGGCCGTTGTCGATGGCCGCCCCGACCGGATGCAGTTCGTCACACCGCAATTTGCGATGCCGCCGGGCGGCCTCAGCATCCGGCTGGGCGATACGCCCGTTGCGCAGGAAGCGCGGATGATCGACCACAAGAGGTTCGCCGCAGAAGCCTTTGCCCGCGCTAACAAAATCGACAAGCGGGTCTGGGGTCGCCCCGGCGCGAAGATCGGCTTCGTCGCCGCCGGCAAGAACTGGCTCGACCTTGTCCATGCGCTGTCCTTGCTGGGGGTGGATGCCGCCGAGGCGGAACGACTTGGGATCACCACCTACAAGGTCGGCCAGACCTGGCCGCTCGACATGACCAGCTTTTCCGAATGGGCTTCGGGGCTGGAGCTGATCGTGGTGGTCGAGGAAAAGCGCAAGCTGATCGAGGTGCAGGTCAAGGAAAGCATCTTCGACGACCGCCGCGGCCGCCGCGTCTATGGCTGGAAGCATTCCGGGACCGGCGCCGAACTTTTCCCGACGCGCTATGCTCTGGACCCGGTGATGATCGCCGAAAAGCTCGGCGCGATCCTGATCGAGGAGGGGCGCGGCACGGATCACATCAAGAACGGGCTGCAACTGCTTGCCGAGGCTCGGAAATCCGACAACGCGCCAGAGATTGCGGTGCGCCAGCCCTGGTTCTGCTCGGGCTGCCCGCATAACAGCTCCACCAAGGTGCCGGAAGGCAGCCGCGCCTATGCCGGGATCGGCTGTCACTACATGGTGCAGTGGATGGACCGCGAGACGACCGGCTTCACCCATATGGGCGGCGAGGGAGCGAACTGGATCGGCGAGGCACCGTTTTCCACAAGAACCCATGTTTTTCAGAACCTTGGCGATGGCACCTACAACCATTCCGGGGTGCAGGCGATCCGTGCGGCTTTGGCTGCGGGGGTGAACATCACCTACAAGATCCTGTTCAACGATGCCGTCGCCATGACCGGCGGGCAGAAGAACGAGGGCGGGCTGACGGCGCAGCAGATCGTGCGGGAAATCACGGCGATGGGCGTGAAGAACGTCGCGCTAGTCTATGATGAGAAAGAAGAAATCGACTTTGACGGCTTCCCGCAGGGCATCGAGACCATCGAACGCGCGGGGCTGATGCCTCTTCAGGAAAAATACAGCCAGATCAAGGGTGTGTCGGCCATAGTTTATGTGCAGACCTGCGCCGCCGAAAAGCGCCGCCGCCGCAAGCGCGGCACCTTCCCCGACCCGGACCGCCGGGTGTTCATCAATACCGATGTCTGCGAGGGCTGCGGCGATTGCGGCGTGCAGTCGAACTGCGTGTCGATCGTGCCGGTGGAGACCGAGCTTGGCCGCAAGCGGGCCATCGACCAGTCGAGCTGCAACAAGGATTTCAGCTGCCTCAAGGGCTTCTGCCCCAGCTTCGTCACGCTGGAGGGGGCGAAGGTCAAGCGCGCCGAACCGGCCGCGCTGGCCCTGCCGGACCTGCCCGAACCAAGCCTGCCGGCGATCCACGGCACCCATAACACGCTGCTGACCGGCGTGGGCGGCACCGGCGTTGTTACCGTCGGCGCGGTGCTGGCGATGGCGGCGCATCTGGATGGCAAGGGCGCGGGGATGATGGAGATGGCGGGGCTCGCGCAGAAGGGCGGCGCCGTGCATATCCACCTGCGCGTGTCCGAGCGCCCCGAGGATATCAGCGCCATTCGCGTTGCCGTGGGCGAGGCCGATTGCGTGATCGGCGGCGATCTGGTGGTGACGGCGGGGGCGCGGACGCTGGGGCTGATGCGGGCGGGACGCACCGGCGCGGTGGTCAACAGCCATGAGATCATCACCGGCGCCTTTACCCGCGACCGGGAATTCCGCTTGCCCTCCAGCCAGTTGCGGCTGTCTCTTGAAGCGCGGCTGCAGGAGCGGGCGTCGTTCCTGGACGCGACTGAGCTGGCGGCGAAGGCGCTTGGCGACAGCATCTACAGCAACATGATCGTGCTGGGGGCTGCCTGGCAGAAGGGCTTCGTGCCGATCAGCCGCGATGCCATCCGCCGCGCCATCGAGATGAACGGCGCGGGGGTGAAGGGCAACCTTGCCGCCTTCGAGATCGGGCGGTGGGCAGCGGAGCGGCCCGAGGAGGCGGAGACGCTTGCGCAAACAACGCCGCAGAAGCCACTGACCCTTCAGGATAAAGTCAACTTCCGCGCCGCACATCTGACCGACTACCAGAATGCCGCGCTGGCGGAGCGCTACCGCGCCCTCGTCGCTCGCGCCCCCGAAGCGCTGCAAGAGGCGGTGGCGGAGGGCTACCATAAGCTGCTGGCCTACAAGGACGAATACGAGGTTGCGCGGCTGCACCTGTCGACGCTGGCCAAGGCCGAAGCGGAGTTCGAGCCGGGGTTCCGGCCGAAGTTCCACCTCGCGCCCCCGATCCTGACCGGCACCGACCCGGACGGGCGGCCGAGGAAGCGCGCCTTCGGGCCCTGGATGCTGCCCGCCTTCCGGCTGCTGGCGCGGCTGAAACCGCTGCGGGGCACGGCGCTGGACCTGTTCGGGCGCAGCGCCGAGCGGCGGATGGAGCGGGCGCTAATCGCGGAATATGAGGCGGACATGGCCGAGATCCTGCCCGCGGTCACCCCGCAGACGCTGGAGATTGCCGAGGCGCTGGCGCGGCTTCCCTTGCAGATCCGTGGCTTTGGCCCGGTCAAGGAGGCCGCGGCCAAGGCCGCTGCCGCGCGGCGGGCGGAGTTGCTGGCGGCCTTCCGGGAGGGCGGAACGCCGCTTCGGCAGGCAGCGGAATGACAGCCCGAGTGACGCGGCGGTAACGATCAGGTCACAACCGTCGTGTCACTGTCATCTTTGCTGGCGACAAATGGAGAATCCGGGATATTCCCCGTCAGGCTCTGCTACATCGGTCATCATGACAAAAAAAGAAATCGCGCGCGAAATCTCCTACGCCTCCTCGGCTCAGTCCAAGGGCGGCCGCACCTTGATTCGCGTGCTGGAGAATGTGACGGGCCGCATCGGCCTGATCCGCCGGGCCCGCGGCTACGAGACGGATGTGGAGCGGGGCGCCGACTTCTGGCAGGTGATGCTGGACCGCTATGGCCTGAGCCTGAACATCGTCGGCGGCAGCCTGAGCAACATTCCGGCCAATGGCCCGCTGATCCTGATCGCGAACCACCCCTATGGCATCCTTGACGGGCTGATGATGGGGCACATCCTGTCGGCTGCGCGGGGGGATTTCCGCATCCTCGCCAACTCGGTCTTCCGGCGGTCGGAAGACCTGAACCGGGTAATCTTGCCGATTTCCTTCGACGAGACTAAGGCGGCGGCCAAGCTGAACCTTGAGACGCGGGCGGAAGCGCTGCGCTATCTGAACGCGGGCGGGGCCATCGGCATCTTTCCGGGCGGCACCGTCAGCACCGCGGCGCGGCCCTTTGGCCGGCCGATGGACCCCGGCTGGCGCAACTTCACCGCCAAGATGATCGCCAAGTCCGGCGCGACGGTGGTGCCGGTGTTCTTCACCGGCCATAACTCGCGCCTGTTCCAGATTGCCAGCCACCTGCACATGACCCTGCGGCTGGCGCTGCTGATCAAGGAATTCCGGTCGCGCATCGACGAGCCGGTCGAGGTGGTGATCGGCGAGCCGGTGAATGCGACCAAGCTCGACGCGCTGAAGGGCGACCCCAAGCGGATGATGGATTTCCTGCGCAAGGAGACGTATCAGTTGAGCCCGAAGCCGTTCGAGAGTTTCGACCACGGCTTCGAGTTCGAGCAGAAATACCGGGCCTGAGAGGCGCCCCGCAAGGGTGCCCCGCCCGGGTTGGAGGGCGTCATGGCGGTTGGGGTGTTCGATTCCGGTCTGGGCGGGTTGACGGTGCTGGCGGCGCTGCAGGCGCGGCTGCCCTCGGTGCCGTTCGTATATCTCGGCGACAATGCCCATGCGCCTTACGGCGTGCGCGATGCCGATGACATCTTCCGCCTGACCTGCGCGGGGGTGGAGCGGCTGTGGGAGGAGGGCTGCGATCTGGTGATCCTGGCCTGCAACACCGCCTCTGCCGCCGCCCTGAAGCGGATGCAGGAGACATGGGTGCCAGCGGACAAGCGGGTGCTGGGGGTGTTCGTGCCGCTGATCGAGGCGCTGACCGAACGGCAATGGGGCGACAACTCCGCGCCGCGCGAAGTGGCGGTCAAGCATGTGGCGCTGTTTGCAACCCCTGCCACGGTGGCAAGCCGGGCCTTCCAGCGCGAACTGGCGTTCCGCGCCATCGGGGTGGATGTCGAGGCGCAGCCCTGCGGCGGCGTCGTGGATGCCATCGAGGCGGGGGATGAGATGCTGGCCGAGGCGCTGGTGAAAAGCCATGTCGAGGCGCTGCTGCGCCGGATGCCGAAACCCGAGGCGGCGATCCTCGGCTGCACCCATTACCCGCTGATGGAGGCGGTGTTCCAGACGGCGCTTGGGCCCGATGTCCGCGTGTTCTCGCAGCCGCGGCTGGTGGCCGAGGCGACGGCGGACTACCTGGTGCGCCGGCCGGAGATGCTTGGGTCGGGGACGGGGTCGCGGTATCTGACGACGGGGAAGCCGGAGAGCGTGAGTGCGCATGCGACGCAGTTCTTGCGGCGGGGGGTGCGGTTTGAGGGGGCTTGAGGCGGCTCAGATCTTCTCATAGGACGCTTCAGAAAAGATTTCGTCCCATAGAGCGCTTTTGGCGTAGTTGCTGCGGGGGCGCCTGAGCCCGGGAATGAACATTTGCGTGACATCGTCGGGAGCCACAAAGAATTTTTCTGTGCCTTTAAGGTAAATGGTGTCGCCAAGACCCCGAAAGACCTTGATAAATTTTCTGAGTCTGACTTTCACTAAGATATCCGCAGGTCCGAACTCCATGGGAACAGCATTTCGGACCCGGTGGGTGGTGGAGAGGGGTGCGTCTCGGCGTAGGGACAGCTGCCTGATGCTGTTCCAAGTGTCAAAGTTCATCCACCATGGAGAAGTATAGTTGGCTTCTCTTGTTTGTTCCTCTGTTAGCTCTTCCCCGTTACGTGGCGGGAATTTCGAATGACCAATGCGATAGAGGTACATATTGTTGCCAGGATGCAGATCCTCCGGCGAGGGATTAAGCATTCCCTCCGCCAGGAGCTTGCTCGATTCAAGCTGAGGACCCACGAACCATTCTATGTTCCATGGGAGATTTTCGAACACAAGCGGTCTCCTCTACAATATAGAGCCTTGAGTGCATCATGAATGGCAGATGTGGCGCTTTCTGTCCACTTGCAGCGCAGTTGCTACTGGATGGTGCCGTATTGAGCTACCTGGCCGAGCAGCCCTGCTTTGAACCGCGCTTGACCTAGGATCGGTCGGCCCCGCGCCCTTGCCGCAGAGCCCCGTCCGTGCGAAAAACTGCGCAACATGCGGCGTCGCTGGCCGCCTACCCACAGGAGCCCCCCATGACCCACCGTATCGCCATCCTCGGAGCCTCGGGCTATACCGGCGCGGAGCTTGTGCGGCTGATCTCCACACATCCCTCGATGGTCGTCACCGGGCTGTCGGGCGACCGCAAGGCGGGGATGGAGATGGCCGATGTCTTCCCGCATCTGCGCCATATCGCGTTGCCGGTGTTGCAGAAGATCGAGGAGATGGACTTCTCGGAGGTCGATCTGTGCTTTTGCGCGCTGCCCCATGCCACCAGCCAGGCGGTGATTTCGCAACTGCCGCGGGATCTGAAGATCGTCGATCTGTCGGCGGATTTCCGGCTGCGCGACCCTGCCGCCTATGAGCGCTGGTACGGCAAGCCCCATGCGGCGCCGGACCTGCAGGCCGAGGCGGTCTATGGGCTGACCGAGTTCTACCGGGACGAGATCGCGCAGGCGCGGCTGGTGGCGGGCACGGGCTGCAATGCCGCCGCCGGGCAATTCGCCATCCGCCCGCTGATCGAGGCGGGGGTGATCGACATTGATGAGATCGTGATCGATCTGAAGGCGGGCGTCTCGGGCGCGGGGCGCAGCCTGAAGGAGAACCTGCTGCATGCGGAACTCTCCGGCGGCACCCATGCTTATTCGGCGGGGGGCACGCATCGGCATCTGGGCGAGTTCGACCAGGAGTTTACCCGCGCGGCCGGGCGGCCGGTGCTGGTGCAGTTCACGCCGCACCTTTCCCCGATGAACCGCGGCATCCTGGCGACCGTCTATGTGCGGGGCGAGCCGGAGGCGGTTCATGCGGCGCTGGCGAAGCGTTATGCGCCGGAACCGTTCCTCGAGGTGCTACCCTTTGGCGCACTCCCCTCGACAAGGCATATCGGAGGCTCCAACTTCGTGCATATAGGCGTGTGCGGGGACCGGATCCCGGGGCGGGCGCTGGTGGTCTGCGCGCTCGACAACCTCACCAAGGGCTCGTCGGGGCAGGCGATCCAGAACGCGAACCTGATGCTGGGCGAGCCGGAGACCGCCGGGCTGATGCTGGCGCCGCTGTTCCCGTAAGGGGGGCGGCAAGGAGGGGCGATGAAGGGGCTGAAGAAGAAACGGCGGATCCAGGTGCTGCTGCTTGCGGCGGTGGCGCTGGTGCTGTCCACCGCGCTGATCGGCTATGCGATGCGCGACGGGATCAACTTCTTCCGCTCGCCCACGCAGGTCGTGGAAGAGCCGCCGCGCGAGGGCGAGGTGTTCCGCATTGGCGGGCTGGTCGAGGGCGGCAGCATCGTGCGCGGGCAGGGCGAGACCGTCAGCTTCACCGTGACCGATGGCGGCGCGGCGATCCCGGTGCGGTTTACCGGCGTGCTGCCCGACCTGTTTTCCGAGAACCAGGGCATGATCGGCACCGGGGTGATGGAAGACGGCACCTTCATCGCGCGCGAGATCCTGGCCAAGCATGACGAAAGCTACATGCCCCGCGAGGTGGTGGACGCGCTGAAGGAACAGGGTGTCTATCAGGACCCGAACCGGTAACGCGCGGTAGGGTTAACGAATCTTAACCGGGTAGTCGGGAAACTGGGCCCCAGAGGCCGGCGGTGGCACCGCCGGCGGCAGGGGGTGCCAAGGGATGCAATCAGCAGAGCAAATCGCAGCCGCAATCGTCGCCCGCGAGGGCGGCTATGTGAACGATCCGGGCGATCCGGGCGGGCCGACCAAGCATGGGGTCACGCTTGGCACGATGCGGCGGCTGGGGCTGGACCTGACCGGCGACGGGAAAGTGACCACCGCCGATGTGCGGCGGCTGACGCCGGAGCGGGCGGCGGAGATCTACCTGGATCACTATTACCGCGCGCCGAAGATCGACCAGTTGCCCGAGGGGCTGCGCGCCTCGGTCTTCGACATGTATGTCAATGCCGGGTCGGGTGCGGTGAAGGTGCTGCAGCGGCTGTTGACCGAGATGGGGCAGGATCTGCAGGTGGATGGCGGCATCGGCCCGCAGACCATCCGCGCCGCCTTTGCCGCCGAGGCGATGGCGGCGCCGGGGCTGCTGGTCGATGCCTACGGGATCGCGCGGCGGAATTACTACTACGCGCTGGCCGATGCGCGCCCGGCCTCGCGCAAATACGCGCGGCGCCGCGATGGCAGCAAGGGGGGGTGGATCACCCGCGCCGAGGAGTTCATCAGTCCGCGCTTCCATCTGACCGAGGCGCAGCACGGGGCGCGGGTGGCGGCATGGGTGTGATCGGGGCACTGCTTGGCAACCCTTCGGCGGTGCAGGCGGTGGGCACGGCGGCGAGTTCGGTCGCCGAGGTCTTCACCCCCAATGCCACCAAGAAGATGGAAAAGTCGCACGAGGCCTATATCGCCGCGCTCGACGAGCATGGCGAGGAGTTCAAGCACGCCCGCCCCGGCAGCTTCGATGCGGTGGTGAACGGGCTGAACCGGATGCCGCGGCCGATGCTGGCGCTGGGGACGCTGAGCCTGTTCGTCTATGCGATGATCGACCCGGTGAGCTTCGCGCAGCGGATGGTGGGGCTGGGATATGTGCCCGAGCCGCTGTGGTGGCTGCTGGGGGCGATCGTCAGCTTCTATTTCGGCGCGCGGGAGGCGCATTATTTCCGCGGGCGGGGTGGGGCAGTGGTTCCGGCTGTGGCG
>Ga0209347_1004048_pt1 | contig 15918 bp, 12 predicted proteins | sample AutmiccommuBRH23_FD_187382 | JGI IMG/M metagenome (GOLD analysis project Ga0209347, IMG submission 187382) | Deep subsurface microbial communities from Mt. Terri, Switzerland - Autotrophic microbial communities BRH/23 (SPAdes) (version 2) | ecosystem: Environmental > Aquatic > Deep subsurface >...
GGGGAGGGAGGGCGCGCGCGTGATTAGGTGGCGGGATCTTGCAAGTTAGCGATCCGCGCCCCCCTCACTGTCGCTTCGCGACCGGACCGGCGCAGCCGGTCCCTACGGAGGCGGCGTCGCCTCCGCCTCCCCCCTCCAGTCGCTTCGCTTCCCGAAGATCATCACCGCGGCGACGATCACCACGATGCCGGCCGCGATCGAGATCCAGGGGCTGAGGCCGAAGGCGGTCGGAAGGTCGCCGAGAAGCATCCCGATCACGCCGATCGCAACCGCGTACGGCAGCTGAGTTTTCACGTGGGCGATGTGATCGCATCCCGACCCCATGCTCGAGAGAATCGTCGTGTCCGAGATCGGCGAGCAGTGATCCCCCCACACGCTCCCCGCGAGGACCGAGGAGATCGCCCCCAGCATGAAGAGATAGTAGAGGTCCGATCCCATCGCGTGTCCCCCCGCGATCGAGAGCCGGTGGACGATCGGGATCACCAGAGGCATCAGAATCGCCATCGTCCCCCACGACGTACCCGTCGAGAAGGCGATCAGGGCAGAAGCGAGGAACACGAGCACCGGAAGGAAATGCGGCGAAAGGACGGACTCGGTGAGGCTCACCACCCAGTCGGCCGTATGGAGGACTCCCGTGATGTCGCCGATCGCCCAGGCGAGGATGAGGACGATGATCGCGAGCAGCATCGACTTGAATCCCTCGATCAGCGCTTCCATCGATTCCTTCAGCGTCAGGATTCTCTGCGCGAGTGCCATCAGGACCGCCACGACGACGGCGGCGAGGCTGGCCCACAGCAGCGAGTCGAGACTCGCGGCGTTTCCGAACACCTCCCGAAGCCACTCGCCCGTTCCGCCGTAATCCCCCCTGCTCAGTCCCGCGGCGCCGGAGGTGTACATCCCTCCGATCGCGACGACGATGACGACCAGCATCGGAACGATCGCGTTTCGGGCGCGAAGCGGAATCCCCTCCTTCGCCGCCAGCCCGCTCGCGGTGTAGTCGGCCAGGGGGACGTCGCCGTCCGCGATCACCTTTCCCGTTTCCGAGGCGCGGCGCTCGGCTTTGAGCATCGGCCCGAAGTCCCTGCAGGCGAAGGCGATGGTGAAGCCGAGGACGAGCGCGAAGATCGGATAGAAGCGATAGGGGATCGAGTCGATGAACGCCATGTACGCGTTCTGCCCGAAGCCAATCTGCTTGAACGAGGCGTCGATCAACCCGACCTCGAAACCGATCCATGTGGAGAGCGGGATGAGGCTCGCCACCGGCGCGGCAGTCGAGTCGACGATGTAGGCGAGCTTTTCGCGGCTGATCCGCAGCCGGTCGGTCACCGGCCGCATCGTCGAGCCAACGATGAGAGTGTTCGCGTAATCATCGAAGAAAATGAAGATCCCCATCAGCCAGGTCGCGACCTGCCCCCGCCGGGCGGTCGTTGCGAACCCTCGCATCCGATGAACGATCCCCTGCGTCCCGCCGCTCCGGCTGATCAGCCCCACCATCCCTCCGAGCATCATGGAGAAGATGATGATCTTCGCGTGATCGCCATTCGCCAGCGAGCCGACGACGAAACGGTCGACCGACCGCGCGAAGGCGGTCAGCGGATTCCAGTCGTAGTAGATCAGCGCGCCGGAAAAGATCGCGATCGAGAGGGCGATGATGACGTCGTGAAACAGGAGTGCGAGCACGATCGCCAGAAGCGGAGGCACGATCGAAAGCCAGCCGGGAATCGGACGGACGGCCGTCTCGGCCCTCACGCCCCCCGCCTCAACGCCGATGGTGTGGCTTCCAGCCGGGAGCGCCGCGCTCTCGAGAATCACCTCGTTCCTGCCGTTGACGAGCGTGACCTGCTGAACCGGACGCCCGTCGATCAGCACCTGACCTGCAACCCCGTTCGGAGGAAGCTCGGCGCCGGTGATCTCCAGATGGACCCGGATGTGCCTCAGGACCGCCCCCGCCGGCTCGATGGTGAGCGACGGCGCGGCGAGGAGGGAACTGGCGCAGAAGAGGAGAGCAACCAGGGCGAGTGCGCGACGGGACATCCTGCTCCCTTCAGAGTCGAACCGGTGAAGTCGCGAAAGATTAGCACATCGACAGCAGCGGGCACGGCGGTCGCAAACTCCTCGATCCGGAGGATTTGATGAACGACGAGCGCAACCACGATCTTCACGGAAACGCCCCCGATTACGCGCACACGGCCATCCTGCTGGTCGACGTCATCAACGACCTCGAGTTCCCCGAGGGAGAGCAGATGCTCCCGCATGCCCTGAAGATGGCCGAGGCGATTGCGCGGCTTTGCGCCCGCGCCCGCCGCCACAGGATTCCGGTCGTCTACGTCAACGACAACTTCGGGAAATGGCGGTCGAACTTCAAGAGCATTCTCGAACACGTGCTCGAGGACGAGACGCGCGGGGAGCCGCTCGCCCGCCGGATCGCCCCCGCAGAAGAGGATTACTTCGTCCTCAAGCCGAAGCACTCCGGTTTCTACTCGACCACGCTCGACACGCTTCTCTCCTACCTCGGAGCCCAGAATCTCATCATCGGAGGGATCGCCACCAATTCCTGCGTCCTTTTCACCGCCAACGACGCCTACATGCGCGATTACCGCCTTTTCGTCCCCCGGGATTGCTCGGTCGGGCATTCCGAGGAGGAGCATCGAGTGGCTCTGGCGTTGATGGAGAGGACGCTCAAGGCGGATACGCGGCCCGCCGACGAGATCGATCTGACGGGCGACGACCCCTCCATCTGACCACGCGAATCGGTTCGATTTCCCGGCCGGAGGTTCCCTATTCAACGTGCGAACGCCCGCGCGGTGTCGATTGTCACTTGAGTACGGATGCTGAATTTCGCCACAATGGCGCCCGCATGCCTACCTCCGTATTCATTCCCAAAGAGCTGCAGGAGAGGGAAAACAGAGTCGCCGCTACCCCGGAGACCGTCCGCCATTACGTCAAGGGTGGATTGGAGGTCCACGTCGAGACGGGGGCCGGGACGCGCGCGCGTTTTTCCGATGCAGAGTACGAACAGGCTGGGGCGAAGATCACCGCCTCGCCGCAATGGGCTACGGCCGACGTCGTTCTGAAGGTCGCGGCGCCAACGACTCCCGAGGCTTCCGCGATGAAGCCCGGGGCGACCCTCATCTCATTTCTGGCTCCCGCGCGGAACCCCGAGTTGGTCCGTCTTCTCGCCGAGAAGAAGATCACCTCGTTCGCGATGGAGCTGATCCCCCGGACGACCAAGGCCCAGACGATGGACGCACTCTCGTCGCAGGCCTCGATCGCCGGATACAAAGCCGTGCTGCTGGCGGCCTCCAGGCTCGGCAAGTACTTCCCGCTCCTGATGACCGCGGCCGGAACGATCAAGCCGTCGAAGGTGGTCATCATGGGCGCGGGCGTCGCGGGCCTGCAGGCCATCGCGACGGCCAAACGTCTCGGCGCGATCGTCGAGGTTTCCGACATCCGCCCCGTGGTCAAGGAGCAGGTCGAGTCGCTCGGCGGGAAATTCATCCCGCTGCCGATGGAAGAGAGCGGCGAAGGCTCCGGTGGCTACGCGAAGGAGATGGGTGAGGACTTCCTCCGCAAGCAGCGGGAGATCGTCACCCAGCACGTCTCCGCGGCGGACGTGGTCATCACCACCGCGCAGGTGCCCGGAAAGAAGGCTCCGATCCTGCTGACCCGCGCGATGGTCGAAGGAATGAAGCCGGGCTCGATCGTCGTCGATCTCGCGGTCGACGCGGGCGGCAACTGCGAGCTGTCGCAGCCGAACGCCGAGGTCGAGCACAACGGGGTCCTGATCATCGGACACGCGAACCTGCCGTCCGACACGCCGCGCGACGCTTCGACGCTCTACTCTCGAAACGTCGATGCTCTCTTTCTCTATATGGTCAAGGACGGGTCGCTGAAATTCGACTGGGAAGACGAGATCGTCGCCGGCTCGGTCCTGACGCATGACGGCCAGGTGCGCCACGCCCCCACGGCCGCGCTCCTCGAAGGAGGGAAGTAATGGAAGCAATGGGTCCGCTTCTGATCGGAATCTACCTGCTGGTCCTGGCGATGTTCGTCGGGCTGGAGATCATCACCAAGGTTCCGCCGACTCTTCACACTCCCCTCATGTCGGGCTCGAACGCGATCTCGGGGATCACCATCGTCGGAGCCATCGTCGCCTCTCAAGGCGGCCAGCCCACCCTCTCGAACATACTCGGCGCGGCGGCGATCGCCTTCGCCACGATCAACGTAGTCGGCGGTTACCTGGTGACCGACCGGATGCTGCGTATGTTCAGAAAGAAATAAGGACGCGCGGACGTGGAACATAACTACATCCAGATCCTCTATCTCGTTTCCGCCGCGCTCTTCGTCTTCGGCCTGAAGGGGCTGACGAAGGTCAAGACGGCGCGGCGCGGAAACGCCATCTCGGCGCTCGGCATGCTGATCGCCATCATTGCAACGCTGATCGAGCTCGGCGTCGGCGATCCCCGATGGATCGTCGGAGGGCTCCTCGTCGGCACGGTCATCGGCGGATTCGCAGCGGTGCGCGTCCAGATGACCGAGATGCCCGAGATGGTCGCCCTCTTCAACGGCTTCGGCGGCGCAGCCTCCGCTCTGGTCGCGATCTCGACCATCTATCTCGTGCTGGTCGAAAAGAACGTCGTGCAGTCCGCCGCCGGTGAGATGGGCGGCGCCTCGGCCATCAACGTCGCCCTCTCGGTCCTGATCGGCGGCGTCACGTTCTCCGGCAGCCTCGTCGCCTATCTCAAGCTGCGTGGAAAGATGCGCGGTGAGCCGATTCTGCTCCCCGCCCGTCACGTGATCAACGCCATCCTCTTCACCTCGGCGATCGCGATCGGCATGTTCGCCGCGTTCGGACCCGAGATGCCGGCCACGACCGTCCTCTTCTTCTGGCTGGTCCTGGTCGTCTCGCTCGCTCTCGGCGTGCTGCTGGTCATTCCCATCGGCGGCGCCGATATGCCGGTGGTCATCTCGCTCCTCAACTCCTACTCCGGCCTCGCCGCGGCGGCCACCGGGTTCGTCATCAACAACGCCATGCTCATCGTCGCCGGCGCGCTGGTCGGCGCGTCGGGAATCATCCTCACCAAGATCATGTGCGTAGCCATGAACCGCTCGCTCATGAACGTCGTCTTCGGGGGATTCGGCGCGGTCGATTCGGCGGGTCCCAAAGGATCGACGGAATACGGCCCGGTCCGTTCCGGCGGCGCCGAAGAGGCGGCCATGCTTCTCGACGCGGCCTCACGCGTCATGGTCGTCCCGGGCTATGGCCTCGCGGTCGCCCAGGCGCAGCACATCGTCCGCGAGATGGGCGATATCCTCGAGAAGAAGGGATGCAGGGTCGAGTACGCGATCCATCCGGTCGCCGGCCGCATGCCGGGACACATGAACGTCCTTCTCGCAGAGGCCGATGTGCCCTACGACCGTCTCCTCGACCTCGAACAGTCGAACTCCGAGTTCAAGGAGATCGACGTCGCGCTGATCGTCGGCGCGAACGACGTCATCAACCCGATCGCCGAGACCGATCCTTCGAGCCCGATCGCCGGCATGCCGATCCTCCAGGCTTACAACGCCCGGTCGGTGATCATCGTCAAGCGCTCCCTCGGCGCCGGCTTCGCGAACATCAAGAACCCGCTCTTCGAGGACCCGAAGACCATGATGGTTTTCATGGACGCAAAAAAAGCGCTGCAGGAGATGGTCGCAGAGCTCAAGCAGATGTAAGCGGAACAGAAGCATCGCGAACGACACGAAGGCTCCCGCAAGGGAGCCTTCGTCATTCATGGATGTCGGCGTAGGGACCGCCTGCGGCGGTCCGGTCCCGCGCAGCGGGACGTGGGTGCAGGATCGCGAATGACTCCCGGCTTCCCCTCCCCGTCGCTCCGCGACCGGACCGGCGCAGCCGGTCCCTACGAGATCCACCGGCATTCGTCACGCGACCGTAACGCTTCCCCGACGTGTGACACTCGCCGTCCGAACCCGTGCGCGTCGCGGCGTTCACGGGTAATCGCTCGCACCCGAGAATCGGAATGCGCTGGCGTACGCTCAGTCCGAAATGAGCATCGAACGAAAGCTCCTCGACCTCGCGCTCCGCCGTGAAGAGGCGGCACGGGCCGGCGGCGAGAGCAGGATCGCCAAGCAGCACGGACAGGGAAAGTACACCGCGCGCGAGCGGATCGAAAAGATCCTCGATCCCGGAAGCTTCGAGGAGTACGACGCCTTCGTCACCCATCGCTGCACCGACTTCGACATGGCGGAGCAGCAGCCGCTCACCGATGGCGTGATCACCGGCTTCGGCACGATCGCCGGCCGTCTCGTATTCATTTTCTCCCAGGACTTCACGATTTTCGGCGGCTCCCTCTCGATGGCCTATGCCGAGAAGATCTGCAAGGTGATGGACCTCGCCGTCCGCTCCGGCGCTCCGATCATCGGCCTCAACGACTCGGGGGGCGCGCGGATCCAGGAAGGTGTCGACGCCCTCGCCGGCTACGCCGATATTTTTCTCAAGAACGTCCTCGCCTCCGGGTACGTGCCGCAGATCTCTCTCATCCTCGGCCCCTGCGCCGGCGGCGCGGTCTACTCCCCCGCCATCACCGACTTCGTGATGATGGTCCGCAACACCTCCTACATGTTCCTCACCGGCCCGAAGGTGGTGAAGCAGGTGACCCATGAGAGCGTCACCACTGAGGAGCTCGGAGGTGCCGAAGTCCACGCAACCAGGAGCGGAGTAGCCCATCTGGTTGCGGACGACGAGGACCAGGTGTTCGAGATGCTGCGGACGCTCCTTTCCTACCTGCCGCAGAACCGTCATCAGGCCGCGCCTGTGATCGCGTGCGACGATCCGGCGGACCGGCATGAACCATCCCTGAACTTCGTGCTTCCCGACAATGCGGCGATGCCGTACGACATCCGCTCGGTGATCAGCGGGGTGGTCGACTATGGCGAGTTGTTCGAGATCCATCCCGACTTCGCGCGCAATCTCGTGGTCGGTTTCGCGCGAATGAACGGACGCTCCGTCGGCATCGTCGCGAATCAGCCCGCGGTCATGGCCGGAGTGCTCGACAACGACGCATCCATCAAAGGAGCCCGGTTCGTCCGCTTCTGCGACGCGTTCAACATCCCGCTCGTCATCTTCGAGGACGTTCCCGGCTTCATGCCCGGCACGGCTCAGGAGTACGGCGGCATCATCCGCAACGGGGCCAAGCTCCTCTTCGCCTTCGCCGAAGCAACAGTTCCGAAAGTCACGGTCATCGTGCGCAAGGCTTACGGAGGCGCCTACTGCGTGATGTCGTCGAAGCACATACGAGGGGACGTCAATCTCGCATGGCCGAGCGCCGAGATTGCGGTGATGGGGCCCGACGCCGCGGTGGAGATCATCTACCGCAAGGAGCTCGACGAAGCGCCGGACCGGAAACAGGCCGCGGCGGAGCTCAAGCAGCGCTACCAGGACCTCTTCGCCAATCCATTCAACGCGGCCCGCAAGGGGTACATCGACGATGTAATCGAGCCGGCCAGCACGCGCCTCCGCGTCATCAGGGCCCTCGAGATGCTGGCCGAGAAGCGGGACCACAACCCTGATGTCAAGCACTCGAACATTCCCCTGTGAGCTGACTTTATGAGCCTGTTCGACGCACTGGTCGTCACCGCCCTCGGCATGGGCGTCGTTTTCATCGGCCTCATCCTCACGGCCATGCTGATCTCATCGTTCGGCGTGGTTGCCCGCTTCCAGGAGGCGCGAGCGACTCGCGGCCATCAAGCCGCTTCGACCGAAGCGGTGATGACGCCGGGACCGGTGGACGATGCGACGCTCGCCGTCATCTGGACCGTTCTCGAGGTCGAGCGCCGCCTGAATCGCGCCGAGAGCGGGGGCCGGCTGACGATCGTTCGCGGCAACGAGCCCTGGAGGTCGCGATGAGCACCTATCGTCTCCGAATCGGCGAGACCGAGTATGAAGCGGAGGTGAAGTCGATCACGCCGGAACAGGCGCGCATCGTGGTCAACAACACCGAGTACGTCGTCGACCTCGTGTCGATCGGACGGCCACCCGCGGAGCCGGCGCGTCCCACCGCCACTCTTCCCGCCGCTGCTCCACCGAGGAGCGCATCCCGCCCCGCCCGTTCCCCCAATGCGGGAGCTGCCGGAAGCGTGCGCTCCCCGATGCCGGGGCTGATCCTCCGCGTCGACGTCAAAGAGGGGCAGGCGGTGAAGGCGGGTCAGACGCTGGTGGTGATGGAAGCGATGAAGATGGAGAACGCGATTCCCGCTCCCCACAACGGCACCGTGCGCAAGGTCCTGGTGACCGAGGGGGCGAGTGTCAGCGAGGGAGACGTGCTCGTCGAAGTGGCGCGGCCGGAAATGACCACGGTCTAGGAGTGCAATGAGCCGGACGATTCCGAGTTTTCTGCTGCTCCTTTCCGCGCTCGTCGCGGGGGCGCCCGCCTGGGCCGCCGAATTCGCTGTCCGATTCGAGAGCTCGGACTATCTGAACCTCTCCGCCGGCACCAGCGCCGGCATCTCCCACGCCACCGCGGACGCGACAAGCGCCGCCGCGACCACTGGCGAGCTGCGCAATTCGACCGGCGACACCGTGGGCCGGTTGACGGTGGTCTTCGCGGACGAGCTGGATGCGATCGCGCGTATCGACGAGCTCTCGGACGCTCGCGGACTCGAAGCTGCCACCTCCGTCGCCTTCCCTTCCCTCGGCCTCGAGTTCGTGACCTTCGAGCGCCTCGACCATGAGCGTTTCTTCCTGATCAATGCGGACGCAGCGGATCGACGCGGACTCCATCACGGCTCCAAGGGAGAGCTTCTCACCACCGATGGGCGGGTCGGGGCGTTATTCACGGTGGTAGCAGTCGGGCCGGAGTCGAGCATCGGCCGCATCACCGAGTACGGGCAGGGCATCTTCAATCGCCATCTCGTGCGCGGACGCCTCGTCGGGGTCGTCGATCAGGTCGTCGGTGGCACCGGCTTCGCCAACCTGACGTGGGCCAACCTCCTGATGCTCCTCATCGGAGGTCTCTTCATTTACCTCGGGATCGCGAAGGAGTATGAACCGCTTCTGCTGGTGCCGATCGGATTCGGCATCCTGATCGGCAACATCCCCCTTCCGCTGCAGCTGTTCAACGCCATCTCCGTCTACATGATCGACCCGGTGACACGCGAGTACGTCTTCAACACGACGACGAACAGCGTCATGGGGATGATCTACTTCGGCGTGCGAACCGGCATCCTCCCGCCGCTGATCTTTCTCGGCATCGGCACGTTGACGGACTTCTCCGCGCTCCTGTCGAGTCCTCGTTCCGTGCTTCTCGGGGCGGCCGCGCAGATGGGCATCTTCACTACCTTTCTCGGCGCCCTCCACCTCGGGTTCTCGCCCGCGAATGCGGCCGCGATCGGTATCATCGGCGGCGCCGACGGCCCCACTGCTATCTTTCTCTCGTCGAAGCTTGCTCCTTCCCTGATCGGTCCCATCGCCATCGCCGCGTACTCCTACATGGCCATGGTGCCGATCATCCAGCCGCCCATCATGAAGCTGCTGACCACGCGTAAGGAGCGGCTGATCCGCATGCAGCCCGGGCGCAAGGTCGCCCAGCGCGACAAGATCCTCTTTCCGATCGCGGGGATGATCATCACCACGCTGGTGGCACCGGGCGGCCTCCCGCTGCTGGGGATGCTCTTCTTCGGCAACCTCCTGAAGGAGTCGGGCGTGACCGGCCGCCTCGCGAAGAGCGCGGGCAGCTCGCTGCTCGACATCGCCACGATTCTTCTCGGCCTGGGGGTCGGGGCATCGACCTCGGCGCAGGTGTTTCTCACGCGCCAGTCGATCCTGATCTTCGCTCTCGGCTGCGCGGCCTTCGCCGTCGCTACAGCGTCGGGGGTGCTCTTCGCCAAGCTGATGAACCTCTTCTCGACCACGAAGATCAATCCGCTGATCGGCGCCGCCGGAGTCTCGGCCGTCCCTGACTCGGCCCGCGTCGTCCACCACGTAGGTCAGGAAGAGGATCCGACCAATTACCTGCTGCAGCACGCCATGGGTCCAAACGTCGCCGGCGTCATCGGCTCGGCCATCGCCGCCGGTGTGTTTCTCGGGATCTTCTAGGAGAGAGCATGAGCAAGATTCTCGCAGTCGTTCCGAACATCTCCGAGGGCACGGACGAGCAGTTCATCGAAGACCTGACGTCGCGCCTCGGCGAAATCCCAGGACTGCTCATGCTCGACGTCTCCGTGGACGGGGGACGCAACCGCACGGTGCTCTCGTTCACGGGAAACAAGGAGGCCGTCTTCGCCGGTGGCCTGCTCCTGTACGAGCTCACCCTCAAGCAGGTCGACATGCGCGAGCACGAGGGGGACTATCCGCGCGTGGGCGCCGTCGACGTTTTTCCGTTCGTCCCGCTCAAGGACGCCACGATCGAAGAGGCCCGGGCGTGGGCCGACGAGTTCGCGCAGCTGGTGGTGGAGCGGTTCCATCTCCCGGTTTACCTCTTCGCGGAGTCGGCCCGCTATCGCTACCGGCGCGACATCGACAACATCCGCGCGGGCGAGTACGAGGGTTTCGCGGGAAAAATGAAGGACGTCCGCTGGAAGCCGGATCTGGGTCCGGACCATTTCCCTCCGGATTCGGGCGTGACCATCATCGGCGCCCGCTATCCCCTGATCTCGTTCAAGGTGGTCTTCAGTTGCACCGAGGAGGCCGTGGCCGATGCGATCGGTCACCTGGTGGCGGACATTTCCGGCGGGATCGTGCGTGTCGACGCGCGGGTCGATCAGGAGACGGGGCGGGCGATGCTCACGGTGTCGGTGACCGACATCAAGGCGAGCCCGATGTACCGCGTCATCGAGATCATCCGCATGGAGGCGCGGCGGTTCGGCGTGGAGATCCGCTCGGTGGAGATGATCGGCCTGATCCCGGAGAGTGTGCTGATCGGCGCGGCCGAGTACTACATGCAGATCAGGAACTTCGACCACGCCGACATTCTCGAGCGCTCGATCCAGGCGCATCTCGACGAGCGGTTCCTGACGCCGGGTGATTCCTGAGGGTATAAGCAACTGGAGACAGGAACCCGCGGTTCGCGATCGGTGCAACCCTGAGTTCGTCGACCTGTGACCTGCGGTATCGTCCATGGACGACATCCTGTTGGCAGGATCTCCACATTCAGAATCCTCGGAACCCTCCCGCCGCCACAATCCGTGTGAGCGTGGCGACGCTCTCCTCGTGGACACCCGCGATCAGCTCTTCACTCTGCTGACCAGATCCTGAAACCTCGGATCCGGCCGCAGCCGTTTCAACTGCGGTTCGATGGCGATCCATGTCATCCACGAACACCGTTCCCGGAAACCACGCTCCAGCCATGCGATGGCGCGGTCATTGTCGGCGAGCGCGACGTATACACCGGCAACCAGCACAGGGTTCACGTAGGTGTCGGCCGCCGATTTCAGCAGCCCGGTCAACACTGCCTCCGCCTCCTGGCGCTGGCCGGCTGCCGCATAGGTGTAGGCCATCGCGGCCTGAAGCTCGAGCCAATCCGGCGAGTGCTTCTGACCCTCGCGCAATGCCGCCACTGCTTCCGTGTAGTTCGCCTTCTCCGTGTACGCGAGACCAAGAAGGAGGTAACTGAACGAGAAGGTTGGATCCAGCGCGATGGTCTGGCCCAACTGCGCGATTGCCGCGTCGTTTTGATTGGCCAGATAGTATGCCCACCCGAGCTCGGTATTGTTGACGAGGGACAGAGGCTCGAGCTCGACAGCAATCTTCATTTCACGAATGGCTTCGGCTTCCCTTCCCGAGAACTGCAGGCAGTGGCTGTAGAAATGACGGGCGTTCGCGTATCTGGCATCCAGGCCGATTGCCTTCCTGTATTCCACCTCTGCACCGGCAAGGTCCCATTCGTAGAACATCTTGTATGACCCTAAGGAAGTGTGAGCCTCAGCCAGCGAGTCGTCGAGTGCGATGGCCTGTTTCGCGGCGATCCGAGCCCGCGGCATGGTTTCGTGAGCAAACGTGTAGTCAACGCCCAGGTTGACATAGGAATCTGCTAAACCGGAGTATGCCAGGGCGAAGGCGGGGTCCTTCTCGATCGCCCGCTCGAAGAGCGGGATGCTTTTCTTCAGACTCTCGAATGAAAACTTGTTCCACTCGTACCGCCCCTGGATATAAAGCTGATAGGCTTCCGAGTCCTCGGTGGATTTTCTTGCCAGCCGGTTCCTGTCGGCGCCTGTGAGCCTGATTCTCAGCTTGCTGGAGACATCCTGGGCTATCTCGCTTTGGAGAGAAACAAGGTCGGATCGTTTGCGATTGTAGCTTTCACTCCAAATCACATCCTCTGTTCGAGTGTTGACCAGTTCCAGACTCACTCTCAAGTCCTCGCCGCGCTGCACGACCCTGCCCAACAGAACCGCCTGCACCTTCAAGTTCTCACCGATTTGCCTTGGCGAGATCTCCTTGCCTTTGTAGTAGAAAACCGTGCTTCGCGCTTTCACGGCGAGGTTCGGCAGCTGTGAAAGATTATTGATGAGCGTCTCGGTCATTCCGTCGGACAAGTATTCGACATCGGCGTCTCGCGTTCCGTTTTCAAAAGGCCACACCGCGATCGAGTGAATGGCTTCGCTACGATCGAATCTCGAACCGCCTCCGTAAAACCACCAACCCGCGCCGAGGGCGGCGAGGGCCAGCGCCCCGAGCGCGACACCCACCCGGAGCATGCGGCCGTTGTTCCTGATCTTGCTCGCAGCCTCTTCTTCGCCCGAGCGCTGACGCGGCGGCGCGCGTCGCTCTTCGTTCGAAAACCCTTCGGGTGAGTCCGGAGATTCATCACCTTCCGAAATCTCGCTGGGACGGATCTCCCCGGCGACATTTACGGAAGATATGTTCGCGGCAACCGAACGTCCCAGTTTCGCCTGAAAGTCCAGCTCCTGTCGCAAATCCTTCAGGTCAATCTGCAAATCCTTGACGCTTTGAAACCGCTCCTCCCGATTCTTGCGCAGACATTTGCTGACGATTTTCTCGAGTTCCGGCGAGACTCCGGGGGCGAGACGCGAGAGCGTCGGCGTCTCGCTTGTCAAGATCGATGCAATCACGTCACTCATCGTCTCGCCCGCGAACGGCAGCCGTCCGTGGCTCGCCATTTCATACAGGACCACCCCGAGGCTCCAGACGTCGGTGCGCGCATCCGTATCCCGGCCCCGCGCCTGCTCGGGCGACATGTACGCAGCAGTTCCCATCACTACGCCGGGGCTGGTCTTTACCTGGGCGAGAGTTTCGGCCTCCGCGCTGGCACTTCCGGGCTCTGTCTCGATCAGTTTCGCAAGCCCGAAGTCCAGAACCTTCACGATTCCATCGCGGCGAACCATGATGTTCTCCGGCTTCAGATCGCGGTGCACGATACCGGCCGCATGCGCCGCCGACAGCGCACTGGCGGTCTGTTCAGCGATCTCGAGCGCATCGGCCAACGACAACTCGCCGCGGTTGATCGCTTGTCGCAAAGTTTCGCCTTCGACGAACTCGGTGGCGAGAAAGTGAATGCCACGTTCAACCCCGAATTCGTAGACCGTCAGGATGTTCGGGTGATTCAGGGCGGAGGCCGCCCTTGCTTCCTGTTCGAACCGGCGAAGACGATCTTTGGCCGCGGAGCCCGCTCCCCGCAAGACCTTGAGGGCGACGCGGCGCTTCAAGCGCGTGTCCTGCGCCAGGTAAACGTCCCCCATCCCCCCCGCGCCCAATTTAGAGCGGATTTCGTAGCGTCCCAACTTCGTGTTCGCTTCGAATGTCATCTATGTCGACTCCGGAACGATCACGACATCCCCGGTGAGTTCGCGGGGCCGGCATAGGGCAAAGTATCTGTCTGCAGGGAGGCGAACTCCCGGACCGCCCATGTCGCGCATGCGAACCTCTCCAATCGGGCTACGCACACGAGCGAGTGCCACGACTCTCATCTCGATCAACGGATTGGGCCAATTATAGCTGAGGCGATGAGCAGCGGCGGTTCGGGTCCAGCCGAGGCCGGGCCTCCCGAAGAAGAAAGAAAGTTCTCGCCGAAAGCCCTCGTCAACCTTGCGGTATTCGGTCTTATGAACGGCGAAGCTGCCGACGACGGCAAGATCCGGTCACGCGGAAGCGGGAGAGGGCTCGGCGCCATACCGAGCACCTCGACGAAACGAAAGAGGCTTTTCCGCGCCCGCTCTCCCAAACCGGCCTGCACGGAACTCGGGATATTCGGGGAAGTGCGGTCGCGTCTCCCGGGAAGGGCTCATCCCGTCGCTTCAGAGCGATCGAACGATCGAGACGATCAACAGGAGAACGGACCGAAAGGTTGGCGTCACCCGTGACACCAACTTTTCCATGCTTAGACTTCGAAAATCGTCCAAAACGGCTCACCTCCCGTGTAAAGTGATTGGACGGTATCTGTTCAGAGAAGCGTCAGAACCCATGTATTGGAGGAGTCCGGATGAAAACGTTTACAACTTTACTGTTGGCGGTGGTCTTACATACCCTTTTCTTTCAAACGGCATTCGCACAGGACGAAGAAACAGCTCTGGTGCCCCTACCCTCGGTCGACGACTTCACGAGGGGTGAGGATGGCTGGAGTTTCGGGCTGGGCCTGGGTGTCGAGTACGAATCTGCCTACGAAGGGTCGGATGAATTCGGCTTCGAAGTCGATCCTGCTGGTGCGGCACAATGGCGTCGAGGTGATGACATTTTCTTCTGGGCGGGTGAGGCGCTCGGGTGGCGTGGTCTTCGTTCTGACACGTGGCTATTCGAGGCCGTCGTGGCCTTCGAGGAGGGTCGTGAAGAAAGTGATTCCGATGACGGTCGGCTGGATGGACTCGGCGATGCAGATGAGGGTATTGAACTCGTGCTGCAGGCGCGTCGCGCTTTCGACGCCGATTGGCGTTATTGGCTGGATGGTCGAGTTGTAACCGGTGAGAAAGGAAGCCTTGGTCTTCTGGGGGTGGGGCGCCGCTTCGGCGAGCAGAACGACGGAACCGGTTCTGAAGTTTCGATCGGCGTGTCTTTTCACGATAGCGATCTTGCGAATCGAGATTTTGGCATCGACGCAGCGCAGTCAGCTGCATCGGGACTGAATGAGACCGTGCTGAGTGGCGGATTTCGCTCGATTGGGATCAATTACAACTATCGCCGGTATCTCAACGAGCATTGGCAGATTTTCGGTGAGGCGCTCTATGAGCGCTACGGTAGCGACGTTGAGGATAGCCCAATCGCTCGCAACAACTATGAAGCCGAAGTAGGCCTCGGATTCATTTACGTATTCTAGACTGCCTGCAGAATACCCGACCATTCCAGCCGTGTAATACGGCGCGTAAACAAGGGAACGCGGCGCGAACCCGCCTGCAGCCTCAGCTGGGATCAATCTGTTCCCTTGTTACGCGACAGGATATGCGAATGGTTACGCGACTCGACGGGACGACTTGGGGGGCGGGCGCGGCATGACGCACCACGGAGATTCTCCCGCTCCCCTAGCGCCTCCGCTCCGCCCGCATCTTCATGCCGCCCTGCGGGCGAAGCGTGATCGACGGGAACGGAACCGGTGGCGCTCCGGCGGCGCGCAGTCGATAGCGCTGGGCGACCGAGGCGAGGATCAGGACCGCTTCCATCAGGGCGAAGGAGTTGCCGATGCAGACCCGCGGCCCTCCACCGAACGGGAGATAGGCGAAGCGCGGAAGAGATTTCGCGAAGTCGTTCTCCCACCGCTCGGGACGGAAGGCCAGCGGATCCTCGAACCAGCGCGGGTCGCGATGGCTGACCCAGGGACTGATGAAGATCGTCGTACCGGCGGGCACGTGATAGCCGGCGATCTCGCAGTCGCCGACGGCTTCCCGGCCGACCGCGTACGCCGGCGGGAAGAGGCGCATCGACTCATTGATGACATTGCCGACGTAGGGAAGGCGCGGCAGATCGGCGGCGGCGGG
>Ga0209347_1004050_pt1 | contig 15901 bp, 13 predicted proteins | sample AutmiccommuBRH23_FD_187382 | JGI IMG/M metagenome (GOLD analysis project Ga0209347, IMG submission 187382) | Deep subsurface microbial communities from Mt. Terri, Switzerland - Autotrophic microbial communities BRH/23 (SPAdes) (version 2) | ecosystem: Environmental > Aquatic > Deep subsurface >...
TTCAAGCGGTTAATTTCCCGAACCGCTTCATCTGCCAAACCCGCCAAACGGTAAGCATACCCCAGCAGTATCTGACCTGCAGGCGTCAGTGAAATTTCTTTTTCATAGCGCTTAAACAATTTGGCACCATAGTCCTTTTCCAACTGTTGGATTTGGACACTCACTGCCGGTTGGCTAATATGTAGATGAGCAGCCGCCTTGGAAAAATTTCTTTTTTCGGCCACCATCATAAACGTTTTCATTCGTGTGTCTAACATTTATTTCACCCATAGAATTAGATTTGACCGCTTATCATCTGAACCAAGAGGCTTGTGACAGCAACACTAGCCCAAACAATCAGGCCTAAGAACAATGGCTTTACGCCAGTAGTAATTATTTTTCTAAAATCGGTTTTTAAACCCACGGCTGCCAATGCTATGGTGATCATAAATTTCCCTAGTCCATGCGCTTTTATGGCATATGCCTCAGGTATGATACCCATCGTGTTTAACAGGCTGGCTAAAATAAACCCAATAATAAAAAACGGGAACACTTTGTTCCAAGACACGCTGCTCCCACTTCCCTTTCTACGTTTATTCATTCCAATGGAAAAAATAACTGCAGCAGGTATAATCATGGTAGTCCGTGCTAATTTGACAATAGTAGCATAGTCTCCCGCACTTTTACTATAAGAGTAACCGGCGGCAACTACAGATGAAGTGTCGTTAATGGCAGTGCCTGCCCAGAGTCCGAAGGCATCGGAGGACATAGATAATAAATGCCCAAGTAGAGGGAATAATACCGCAGCCATAACATTAAACAAAAATATAGTTGAAATAGCATAAGCCATTTCTTCATCATCCGCTTCAACTATTGGGCTGATGGCCGCTATGGCTGAACCGCCGCAAATAGCTGTCCCAACCCCAATAAGACTAGTTAGTTTTCCTGATATGCGAAAGAGTTTTCCCGCTAAGTACGCAGTGACAATTGCAACCGTCAAAGTTACCAACATAACGACTATAGATTGCTTACCGGTTTGCCAAACTTGTCCAAAACTTAATGAAGCACCCAGTACAACTATAGACCATTGTAAAATCTTCTTGGCGGCAAAGCCTACCCCTGCCATATATTCTATCTTAACGCCCCATAAATTACTATAAGCTATACCAATTATTATGGCAAAGACCGGCGCCCCAATTATTTCGTAGCGGTTCCCCAACATATATGCAATTATTGCGATAATGCCTGAAATTACAATGCCTATGAAAAAACTCATTTCGTTGCAACCGACTAATTTCTCCTGAACTACTTCTTTTGCCATAATTCGATCCTCTCCCTCTATATGATTTTAGCCCTTTTTGCCGAACAATTGAAATTGCTTTTTTTTATAGAGGCTATAATACTCGTTTATTTCTTTTAAAATTCTTGGGTGGATCTTAATAAGTATTTTTTATTTTGGGTACATTAAATATAGCTTTTATAAAAGAGGTGATGTAATTACATGGCAAAAACTACGTTTTCCACAGACAAAGTAAGCGTCCACCCGTCAATACAGGAGATGTACCAGCGCTTGAAAGAGGACAACATATCCAATACTTTTGATCGTTTCCCAGCTCAAGAAAAAATTCGCTGTAACTTCTGCTCAGCTGGACTTAGCTGTCAGCTGTGTACCAATGGTCCATGCCGAATCTCGGACAAAACCGAAGCAACCTTAGGTGTATGTGGTATTGACCGCAACGCTATGGCTATGCGCGATATGCTTTTAAGAAACGTCATGGGTACAGCGACATATTCTTATCAAGCTTATGAAGGCTTGCGCACTCTTAGGGCAACAGCTTTGGGTCAAACTCCTTATAAAATTAAGGATAAAGATAAGCTGTACGATTTTTCCAAGAAGCTAGAAGTGGATACAACCGGTAATGAAAAGGACGTTGCTATCCGTTTAGCTGACAAACTACAATGGGAACTGCACCGGGGCTATGATGAGCCTTCAACAATTATTGATGTCTTTGCCCCACCCCAGAGAATAGATTTATGGCGTGAACTTGCCCTATATCCATCAGGGCCTTTACATGAAATTAAAGATGCTACGGCAAGTTGCCTAACAAATGTGGACGGCGATTATGTATCTCTAGCGAGAAAAGCACTTCGTTTAAGTATTGCCTGTATTTATGGAGCGCAGGTCGCCGGTCAATGGGCTATTGACATTGTCCTTGGAACCCCGTATCCCCACGAAGTACAATATGATTTAGGCATATTAGATCCTGACTATGTAAACATTGTTTTTAATGGACACGAGCCTTTTGATGGGGCGGCCTTAGTACTAAAAGCTCATGAGCCAGAAATTCAAGATATGGCGAAACAAGCAGGTGCGAAGGGTTTAAGAGTAATAGGCTCTATTGAGAGCGGGCAGGAAATTACCCAACGGTTTGAAATTGATGAGGTATTTAGAGGTCTAACAGGCAACTGGCTAGCCATAGAACCTCTCTTAGCTACAGGTGCGGTGGACTTTTTTGGCATGAGTGAAAACTGTTCTCCACCTAACCTAGCTCCTTACCAAGAAAAGTACCAAGTAACCCTAGCCTCCACCACCCGGCTGGTGCGTGTGCCGGGAGTGGAAAAGCACTATGACTATAAACCGAACGAAATTGAAGGGCAAGCCAGAGACATGCTTTTAGTTGGAATTGAAAATTTCAAGAAGCGGAATGGCAATATAGTACCTAAAGTCCCCACTAGAATCCAAAAGGGCATTTCCGGCTTCAGCACGGAAGCCCTGCTAAAAGCATTGGGCGGTTCTCTTCAGCCGTTAATTGATGTTATTGCCCAAGGTAAGATTAAGGGTGTCGTGGGGTTAGTAAACTGCACTACCTTGGCAAACGGTCCCCATGACTACATGACAACCGAGTTGACCCGCGAATTGATTAAGAGGGACATACTTATCATTGCCGGCGGTTGCGGAAACCAAGCATTGGAAGTAGCAGGCTTCACGAATCTTGAAGCAATTAATTGGGCTGGTTCAGGCTTGCAGGAGGTATGTCGTTCACTAAACATTCCACCCGTACTTAGTTTCGGTACCTGTACCGATACAGGCAGAATGGCAGTGCTGATCAGCGAGCTGGCGAAAGCCTTAGATGTAGATAGTGCAGATTTGCCCGTAGCGGTTACGGCACCTCAGTACCTGGAACAAAAAGCAACTATCGATGGTATTTTTGCTTTGGCCTTTGGCCTCTACACTCATTTGTCCCCGACTCCTCCGGTGGCCGGCGGTCCGGAACTGGTAAAACTATTGACTGAAGACTTAGTTGACATTACCGGCGGCAAAGTAGCATTGGGGGATGAGCCCGATAAAGTAGCTGATGCCATTGAACAGCACATTATCGATAGAAGAAAACATTTGGGTTTGTCGCATTAAGAATTGTGGTAGTTAGTTATCTGCCTAAAAGGAGGGATACCATGACTAAAAAACAATATGATAAATTAAAATCCGAACAGGCAAAAGAAATAGGTGCTGAATTAACAAAGGATATTCAACAGGATACTATGGCCAATGCCAAAGAGTATAATAAAACTGATAATAACCCGAGCTATGACCAATATTTGGGAAAGTTGTCCGGAAACCATGATGTTTCTAACGAGCAAATGAGCGGACAGTTCCAAGAAAATAATTTTTTGGTGGAAGAAATGAAGGAATTTGGTTTAAACAGTCGTATTGAGGAAGACGAAGATAGAGGAAAAACCTCTTTGTTAAATAACCTAAAGACTAACGAAACAACAAAGTAACTTACAAAAAAGTTACTCCTAAAAGAGAACCAAACAGAAATAGGGTTCTCTTTTTTTGTTGCTTAAGACCTGCTGTCTTGGATAATCCATCCGGGTTTATCTAAATTTATTGAGCGCCTTTCCATTAAGATAATCGCATCTTTTGCCTTGATATGTATCTAATTTTTCCATTCTACCTTCTATCATCTGCCTTATTTTCCACCAACTTGTATCCCAATTACTGAAAATCTGCTGTTCTTTGGGCCCTTTTCCAACAAGTCTTTGGATAATAATATCGGGATGAAGATATTCTAAAAAAGTAACCACTCGTTCTACGTATTCTTGTAAAGATATGATATTTACTTTCCCTTCCATGTATTGACGTCCAAGCTTGGTTTTTTCTACTATATATAATGAATGCAGCTTTACGTATTGAACGCCCAGCGCGGAAAGAACTTTGGCGTTTTCAACTACATCTACCATGTCATCGCCGGGGAGGTTTAAAATTATATGGCAGCAAACATCGAAATTTTTGCGTTTAATACGTATTACCGCATCTAAGAATTCGGCTAAAGTATGTCCCCTATTAACATATTCCAGAGTATGATAGTTTACCGTCTGTAAGCCTAATTCAATATTTATATCTAATCCTTGACGAGCATAGGGTACCAGCGCCTCTAAATAATCATCGTTTATACAGTCGGGACGAGTTGAAATTGATATGCCTACCAAATCTTCTGCCTGAGCTGCAGCCTCAATATTCTCCTTAAATTGGTCTATGGGGAAATAAGTATTAGTAAACGCCTGAAAATATGCAATAAATTTTTCAGCGCGGAAACGTCTTTTGAAAAATGCTTTGTTTTCTGCCAGTTGCTGCTTAATGGACTTAGTGTTGGATAGGCATTCAAAACCCGCACCTTCTTCATCACAAAAAATACAGCCGCCTGTACCTAATAAACCGTCCCTGTTTGGGCAGGAACCTATTAAATTAATGGGTAACTTATATACTTTTTCTCCAAATTTGTCCCGCAAATAGGAAGAATATTGTCTATAGCGTGAATGAGACACACTTTCACCTCTTTAAAACAGAAATATCTTAACCATTTCTAGCATTTCCTAGAATAATCCTTCCCATAACCACCAACAGTATATAGCATGGGTATTATTATAACAGACCTAGTTGCCTTAAGAGTGATTTGCCCGTAGAATAATAATCAATTACTTCTATCAAAGGAGGGATTCCCTTGTTCAACATTGCAGGTATACAAATGACGCCTATTATGAATGATATCGAGGCAAATCTAAAAAGAGGAGTAAATTTTCTTAATAAAGCTGATGGTGAAGCGGATTTAATTGTTTTCCCTGAACTATGGACTACCGGGTATTATTTATCCAAAGAGGCTTTTAACTGCCTTGCTGAACCAAAAGACGGTAGAACTATTACAACCATGCAGGAACAGGCTGCAAAACACCAGGCAGCTATAGTTTGTCCATTTGTTGAAAAAACTCATAACGGGAAAATCTATATCTCAGCAGCCATTATAGACAATTGCGGAGAATTAAGAGGGGTCGTTCATAAAAGTCTGCTATGGGGACGTGAACAACAGATTTTCGAAGAGGGAGAAATCAAGTACCCAATCTTTAACACCAACGTGGGCAAAATCGGCGTCTTGATTTGCTATGAGATGGAATTCCCTGAAACCAGCAGATTACTGGCCCTGGAAGGAGCGGAAATAATCATCTGCCCTTCAGTTTGGAGTGTTGCCGCTTCCAGACGTTGGGACATTCAACTACCGGCTCGCGCTCTGGATAATTCCGTCTACGTATTTGGCGTAAATACCGTTGGCAATAATACCTGCGGCAAAAGCAAACTAGTCAGTCCCTTAGGAGATATCCTTGCGGAAGCCTCAGATGTTAGAGAAGAAATTTTAATAAGAGCGGTTGATACGGAAGCACTATATTGGGCGAGAGAAGAGGTTCCATATCTAGAAGATTACCGGACGAAACTGACTCCTGGTGGTACTACTGCCCCAATTCCGACTCCTGTATATTAAACCTCACTTGCTACTTAAAGAGGATGTTCAAAAAGTCCACCCTAGGTGAACGGCGAATATTCGAACACGCATTTAAACTATGACAAGTGTTATTAGTTTGATATAATGTGATTATATTTGTGCTTAGGGAGATGTCATCATGGTAAATCTTGGTCTGGTTTTTGCGTTAATCACTGCCTTTTGTTTCGCTGGGAGTAGTCTATTCATGAAGAAAGGCATGCAGAAAGCTTCTACGGAAAGCGGTGTTTTTTACACGATTATTGTTAATAACCTGATGTTTCTGCTTATTATTGTCCCCTTTCTTTTAATCAAGGGTACCCCGCAAATTAATTCAGCCGGGGTAGTTTTCTTTATTTTAGCAGGATTTTTAGGCCCTATTCTTGGGCGTTTCTCTTTGTATAGCAGTATCCGCCGAATCGGTGCTACTAGATCAGCGTCTCTAAAAATTACTGCGCCAGTTTTTTCAGCAATTCTGGCATGGATTCTCTTAAAAGAGTTCTTATCTTGGAATATGGCCCTGGCAATTATCATAATCATTAGTGGTATTTACCTGGTTATCAGCAGTCCTGTACGGGCTGAAGATGGGGAAGAAACCAAACCCCAAACAAAAGCGGGCTTTGGCTTAGGTTTTTTAGCGGCTTTTTTCTTTGCAGCGACCAATGTATCCCGAAAGGCTGGCCTGCAACACATTCCTTCCGCAATTGTCGGGTCTACCCTAAGTGCATTTGCTGCTTTAATTGCCTTCACCATTTATCACCTAATCCAAGGACGTTTAAAGCAGGTCCTAATGATTGATAAGGAGGCTATGATTAAATTTTCCTACGCCGGTCTGCTTGCGGGATGCGCAACATTTAGTTATTTTATGGCATTAAAATTCGTTCCCGTATCCGTTGGAGTGGCATTAGCCAACGTTGAACCTTTATTCACCATTGCATTAGCCCACCTTTCGGGTATCGATGATGAACCAATTACTTTGAAGTTTATTAGCGGCGCAGTTGTTGTGCTGCTTGGCGTAACCATTCTTGTCCTTAGTTAACATGAGCAATTAAAGGGGATGATAGCTTGATAAAAATTATTGCAAAAGAATTTGGAGTTTTGGAAAAAAGCGTGCAGACTGTGGTCAACCTCCTGAAGGAAGGAAACACCATTCCTTTCATTGCGCGGTATCGAAAAGAGATGACAGGCGGGTTAGATGACCAGACCCTGAGGCAAATTGCCGACCGTTTGGATTATTTGGAAAAGCTTGAGCAAAGAAAAAAAGAAGTAATGTTAGCAATTGAAAAGCAGGATAAATTAACAGATGCGTTGGAGAAAAAGATTGCTTCAGCGGATACCTTAGCAAAACTAGAGGACTTATATCGCCCCTATAAACAGAAAAAAAGTACTAAAGCTGCTAAAGCAAAAGAAAAAGGGCTGGAACCTCTTGCCGAAATAATCTTCCACCAAGACACCGGCATCACAGATACTCTCTTGAATTCTTATCTGGATCCTGAAAAAGACCTGACCGAAACCCAAGATTGTTTGACCGGGGCTCTGGATATTATTGCAGAATGGGTATCCGATAATGCAGATTTACGTCAGTGGCTGAGAGAGCTGGCCTTTAGAGTAGGTGTCGTTCGCACTGAGGGAAAAGAAAGTATTGATGATACCCCTTACCGTGATTACAATGAGTTTCAGGAAAAGGTCGGTACTTTACCATCCCACAGAATCTTAGCTATAAATAGAGGTGAAAAAGAGGGTTTTTTATCTGCTGCTGTGGAACTACCTTGGGAAACAATACTGGAACGTTATGAGGCTTACTTTATTAAGCCAAAATCATTGACCAGAGATGTAATATCCCAGGCTGCAGAAGACGCTCTGAAACGCCTGATACTACCTGCTGTCAAACGCGAAGTGCGCAGTGAACTGACTAATAGGGCTGAAACACAGGCTATCAGCGTTTTTGGTAAGAACTTATATAAACTGCTGCTCCAGGCGCCGGTTATGGGGAAGCGAGTTTTAGCCTTAGACCCGGGTTTCCGTACTGGCTGTAAGGTTGCCGCTGTAGATGAATACGGCAGCCTATTAACCACAACAACTGTTTACCCCACTGCCCCCAGGTTAGACATAAAAGGAGCTTCTGAAACTTTATTGGGGCTAATAAATACATACAATATTGACTTGATAACAATAGGGAATGGCACCGCATCCCGAGAGACTGAATCTTTTGTATCGGAATTAATAAAAGAAAATAACCTGGCCCTAAGCTATACCATTGTCAATGAAGCTGGTGCCAGTGTTTACTCCGCTTCCAAGACTGCTAAAGAAGAGTTCCCTGAACTGGATGTATCTTTACGAAGTGCTGTAAGTATCGCCCGCCGCTTGCAGGACCCTCTGGCAGAACTGGTAAAAATAGATCCCAAATCCATTGGCGTCGGCCAGTATCAGCACGATGTTAATCAAAAGGACCTAAGCAATGCATTAGATGGCGTTGTGGAAAGCTGCGTAAACAGTGTTGGAGTAAACTTAAATACAGCTTCAATCCCCTTACTAAAGTTTGCAGCAGGACTAACGCCGTCCATCTGCAGTAAAGTTATATCAGCCAGAGAAAAGCTCGGCTCCTTTACCAGCAGGAAACAACTTCTATCCGTGCCTGGTTTGGGCCCTAAGACCTTTGAACAATGTGCCGGTTTTTTACGGATACCTAACGGAGAGAACCCTTTGGATAATACGGCTGTACACCCGGAAAGTTATTCAATTGTAGAGGCCCTCACAGAAAAACTAGAGCAACCACTGAGCAGTGTTTTAGGCAAAAAATCTTTGCTGCAATCTTTGGATATCCAAAATCTTGCCGATCAGTTAAGCGTGGGTGTTCCTACGCTGAAGGATATTATTTTGGAGCTGCAAAAGCCCGGTAGGGACCCTAGGGAGGACCAGTTTGCTCCCCTTTTCAGACAGGATATCCTGGAACTGGAAGATCTTACCCCAGGTGTGGAGTTACAAGGAGTGATTAGAAACGTTGTGGATTTTGGCGCTTTCGTCGATATCGGCGTTCATCAAGACGGCCTGGTCCATATATCCCGGTTAAGTAACAACTACGTAAAGCACCCTTTGGATGTGGTCAGCGTTGGGGATATCGTCACCGTAACGGTATTAGATGTGGATGTAAAACGTAAACGCATCAGCTTATCTATGATTGAAAAATAACAACCAACATTAAAAGTGGCTTCCCTCTATCATTAGGGACAGCCACTTTTCTTAAATAGTAAATTTCCAGCCGCACCAATAACCTTCCGGTTTGGCATCTGGGGGACAAGCTAAACACTCCACCTTAATTCGCGGATCAATAGTTTTGGCAAAGCCTCCATACTCCGTAATCCCTACCGGCTTACAAGGATGCGGCGTCATGTTTTTCTTATTTCTTGCCACTTGTACGCGGCATTCGGTCATGTAAAAATTTAATGTGTAATCGTTTGGTCGTTCTATTTTCCATTCGTTAATTAAGGCATACATGCGAAACCTTAATGCTTGATCTAAAGCTTCCAGCCCTCCGCCCGGCTCAATTCCAAATCGTTTCATAATTCGTTTGGCTTCAATTTTTGTAAAGTATTCCCAAGCATTTCTGTTAAATTCGTTTGCTTTCTCAATGCCGTATTCCTTCTCTACCTCTTGAAACCACAGACCATCATGAGCCAACCAGTTTTTTGTGGCATCAGTCAAATAACCCAGCAGCTCCTCTTTTGTTAAATCCTTAAATTCCCTCAAAATCTTCCCCCCCCTTAAGTTATCCAATTCCATTATAGCCAAATTATACCAAACATTCAATATATTTAGAACATTTCATTGGCCTGTCATGCTAGAAAGCCTAGATTCTATTGAAAATTGGTTTTCGTTCTTTAAATGTGGTGACATATTTAAAACCTATTTCCTTAAGCAAAGATACTCCTTTATCAATACTTAATCCAACGCATTCCTCGTAATGTGCATCGGAGCCCACCGTAATTATTTCTCCCCCCAAATCGTAGTATAGTTTAATCACGTCCCTGCCTGGAAGACTGCATCCTAGGCCATATCTATATCCGGACATATTCACCTCGATGCCGCGTCCGGATTCAATTAATGCCTTAAGAGTATCTTCAATTACAGGAAAGTAATCCTGCCATCTTACCTCTGCTGCACTGCAATTAAGATACTTTAAGTATCTTTTTACCAAATCCAGATGTCCTAAAACATTAAAATTGCTAAAGTCTTTAACCTGTTGATTTAAACAGCAGAAATAATCATAGATCGCTTGATTTAATGTTCTCTTTTGAAAAAACGCACCCTCATGCAAATCTTTGTCATCAACCACGTGAACAGAGCCTATTACAAAATCGAACCCGCCCCTGTCAATAAATGCTGATGCGGCGTCGTAGCCAGATGGATGTAGCCCCACCTCAACACCCCGCACAATGGTCAACCGATTCTTAAAAGTTTTTTTTAAATGTCTTACTTCCTTATTATATTCCTCATAATCAAAGTCCCATTTAAGATTACTGTCGGGGTAAATAATATCTAAATGCTCAGTAAATGCAATTTCTTCGATGCCTTTTCCCACTGCTGCATCACAAGCCGCTTTCATAGGCATATGGGAGTCTGCGGAAAAACTCGTATGTACGTGATAATCAAACATTACTTCTGCTCCTTTTATTGGGATTTCTAAATCCTTCTTTTTGCTGCAGCCCAATTCCTGCAAAAAATTTTGCACCTTTATAATGTGTACCTGTCTGTAGCTAAATATTTATCTCAATTAAAAAGACGGACCCCAGATTAGGATCCATCCTTCAGCTGACAAAAATATCTTTTAAACGATCAAAAAATGACTTCTTTTTTGTCTGTGCCTTATCCCCTTCAGTTATCTTCTGGGCCACGGACTTAATGCCTTGGGCAAACGGTGCATTGGGAAATGTTAATATGTGAGGCTTCTTCTGTTTGATTGCTTTTGAAACCGTTCGATCATCCAAAATATAACCCAGCAATTCCAATTCCATTCCTAAAAAACGTTGGGCCACATTACTCATTCTTTTACCCACCTGCTGCCCCTCCAATGGAGTTTCAGCCCTATTTACTATCAATGAACAGAGGGGCATTTCCTCGTATTCACTCAAAACCTTAATTATGGCATAGGCATCCGTAATGGCATGGGGTTCAGTATTTGTTACTACTAACACTTCATCAGACGCTAACGCAAAATTTATCACGTTCTTTGATAGTCCCGCGCCGGTATCAATTAAAATTACATCCGCATAGGATTCCAATTGTTTATAGCTGCTTATAACATGCCTCAATTGTTCCGTATCCAAATCTGCTAGAAACTGAAACCCTGACCCGCCGGGCACTAAGTTAATTCCGCCGGGAGCCTCAATTACAATATCTAAAATATCCTTTTCTCCCTTAACGACATGATTTAAATTAAAGCGCGGCTGTACGTCCAACAGTACATCCACATTTGCTGTGCCCAAATCCGCATCAATGACGAAAACTTTTAACCCTTGTTGGGCTAAGGTTATTGCCAAATTTATGGTAACACTAGTTTTTCCTACCCCACCTTTACCACTGGTAACACTAATAACCTTTGCGCGTTTAACAACCGGAATATCTAATGGGACTGATATTGTGATGCTTGGCGAACCCTGAAAACTTCTTTCGATAACTTGAGAACTAAATCTTAAGTTTTCTGTCCCGTCTGTTACCTCCAAATTAGTTCCTGCACTAAGTAAAATCAACTTTCCTTGGTCATAGGGGGTTTCCAACACAGCACGAGTACCTTCCACAGATAAGACCCGAGTTTCATACGGCCCGGAATAAAATTGAGATTTTGGCTTAAGAATAAGTTGTTGATTAGGCTGTAAGATTGCATTAGGCACAAGCATCACCCCCTGGAAAGGAATTACATCTAATTCTATTCCACAAAAGTTAACTTATTTCCTCCCAGAGCTTGCCACAATATGTTGAACTTTGTCGGGCATTTCTTTCCCCATACACAAAGACCGCCGGGAAATTCCCGACGGCCAGGTTTTAATAATAGTGATTTTAGTGTGAGTCATGGCAGGATATGCAGTTCATTTTGCCCTGCTCGTTATCCAGTGCAGTCTTGTGGCAATCCAAACATTCTTTGAATTCTTCAGCAGGCTTATAGGCTGCAACAAAACTGCTATCCATAAGTTGATTTAGCAGTTCAACGGCTTTGGCTGCTGTGTCACCGGTTGTCTTGGCACAGCGGTCTTTCTTTTCGTCTGAACCAATTTTCGCGCCCGAAGCACTAGCCCATTTCGTGACGGAGGCATGGCAAAGGGGCGACTTAGATATTGTCTGCACCTGGTCTGTAAATTTACAGTATGCTTCGTGGTTCTTACTGGGGAACGAGAATTCTGTATACCAGCCCATTAGCTCGCCATAAATTCCGCCATAATCCTTAGTTACAAGGTTCATGACCGCACCGGCCCCGTTTAGGCATCCACAGAGAGTACCCCAACCTCCTGCACCACCTGCTCCATATTTATACATTTCTACGGGAAGATCTGTATATGGGAATCCTACTTCTTCTCTTAGTGTTTCAATCAGTGAAGCTGCCACACCGTACATGCATCCGCCTTTAAAATAATTCTCGTAGCCTCTCTTTCTAACTACTTCAGGATCTAATTTTTTATAAGGCCAAGGATATGCCGGAAACTTACTTCCGCCGGACACTGCTTTCCCATTAACGTCCACAGTTTTAGAAATGTTATCCCAGTTAACGGTACCACCCAATTGCTCTACAACTGGTCTAATCTGTGCGATAGCTTTGCCCTTTTCGATTTTCGCACCCGCTGCTACCTGCTGTCCGTTTACCTTTAAATTCACATCACTTGCAAGGACCTTTTCAGCACCAAATCCGATTACACTACCGGCAGCTACCGCACCAATGGTCACTTTGCCCACATTAGAAAGTAGTTTACGTCTAGAGAGACCTTCTTGATCCTTACTAACCTTCGCTACATCATTTACATCTTTTGTCATTATGAACACCTCCGTTTTGATTTTTAAATCTAAAAAACGAACAATCTTATGTGGTTAACGAAACACCTCCTAGTCCGAATTTATTTGCATCCATATCCCCTTACAAAATACAAAAAAGCCCCAAGAATGTAGTTCATCCTCGCGGCTCGTGTCCTTAAAGGGATAAGACTTTAAATATGATTAAGTTTTTAGAAACAAAAACCCAGAGACGAATATCACCTCTAGGCTCTTGTCCTTAGGATTATTGATTTTATGTGAACACTTTCGTATTTGGCTTATTTAGTATGATCATCGTGACAAGACACGCAGCTCTGTTTACCTAAGACATTGTACATACCTTTTGAGCCGTGGCATGAGTCACAATGTGCAGCTTCCTCTGCGATACTAACCGCCGCCGCTGTGTAACTGCCGTCTACTAAAGCGGCATTTAGCATAGTGGCTACTTTTGCAGCTACGTCACCGGAAAGCTTGGCGCAACGATCTTTTTTCTCGTCCGTACTGATTTTCACACCAGCCGCGTTGGCCCACTTGGATATTGAAGTGTGGCATAAAGGTCCACCGGAAACTGTAGTTAACTGACCTGGATGAGCACAATATGCTTCATGTTTATCACTCGGGAATGGAAATTCGCTATACCAAGCAAAAAGTTCATTGTTCATAGCACTAAAATCTTTATTAACCATACTTAATACAAAAGCTGCCCCGTTTAGTGAACCACAAACTGTTGCCCAACCTGAAATACCACCACTACCGTATTTAAAAAACTCCGTTGGGAAATCAGTATAAGGAAAACCAACTACTTCCTTAAGTTCGTCCACTAATGCGGCTCCTGCAGCATACATACAGCCGCCCTTGCGGTAATTCTCATAGCCCCGTTTTCTAACTGCCTCTACGTCCAACTTCTTATAAGGCCAAGGATATTCAGGGTACTTTTCTGCAGCTACCGCTGCTCCTTTCGCCTGCCCGGTGATAGAAACTGTCTTGGTAGCGCCATCAAAGCTAATATCTGCTCCTAACTGCTCAGCCACCGGCCTGACGGCAGCCATTGCTCTACCCTTTTCGATTTTTGCACCAGCTATCTGTTTTCCGTTGACTTTCAGCGTAACGTCACTTGCAAAAGCTGCACTAGGGTTAATCCCCAATAAACCCCCTGCTGCCACAACACCAACAGTAGCCTTCCCTGCGTTAGTCAACAATTTTCTTCTCGTAAGGCCCTCTTGTGGCTCTATAGTTTTTACCTCTTTTGTCATTATAGCCCCTCCTCTTATTTTGGTTTTCTTAGGCAATATATTCCTAATTGCACTTGTGCTAACTTTCTTCAAGTACCTAAGAAAACTCGCTAGAGTCTTGCTCTTTGGATTAACCCTTTGGGATAGTAGAAGGATTAGTTCATATTTATTTATAGTTACTATTACATGATTAAATATCTAATTTCCTGCCAATTTGTAATAATATGTCATAGAACATCTGAATGGGGGCATAACCAAATCTTATGTATAGAGACCCACCCATAGCAAATAAAAAACCTGAGGAAATTCCTCAGGTTTCAGCTTTAGGTATTATTTGATTGGCGGTCTGGCTCCAAAGAACTGATAATAGTTTACCTTTATGCGTCCATTATATAGTTTCCGTTTTTTGTCCGCTATACTACCATAGATATTCTCAAACCTGTCATCGGACGTGATTACATAGATAGACCAAGTCTTATTATTGCCAAAACCTTTTTTAAGTGCAGCATAAATAGACCTTAGTTCTTCATCCTGCCCTATCCGCTCACCATAAGGCGGGTTGCAGATCAAAACACCATAGTCCCTATTTAGTCTTAGATCCGCTAAATCACTGCAGCTAAATTTTATACAATCATCCACGCCGGCCTCAACAGCATTGTCCTCTGCCAGTTCCACCGCTTTGCTGTCAATATCGGCGGCGATTATCTCAATCTCACTTTCTTGATCTATTGCTTTAAAGGCCTCTAATCTCGCTTGTTTCCATAGTTCTTTGCCAATCCTTGGCCACGTTTCCGAAGCGAAACTGCGATTTAAACCGGGCGCAATATTTCTCCCAATTAATGCCGCCTCTATGGGAATCGTTCCGGAACCACAGAGCGGGTCCAGCAATAGCCGTTCCTTATTCCAAAAGCTCAGTTGCACCAGTGCAGCCGCCAACGTCTCTTTCAGCGGCGCTTCCACTGCTGATTTTCGGTAACCTCTTTTATGAAGACCAACTCCGCTTGTGTCAATGGTTAAAGCAGCCATATCTTTTAATAGGGATACCTGCACTGTGAATTCAGCACCGGTCTCTTCAAACCATTCTCTCTGATACTTTTCTTTAAGTTTCTCCACAATTGCTTTCTTTACAATAGACTGACAGTCGGGTACGCTGTAGAGCTTGGACTTAACAGACTTGCCGGTAACAGTAAATTTGCCGTCCTCGGTGATCCATTCATCCCATGGCAGTGCTTTAGTTTTCTCAAAAAGTTCTTCAAAACTTAGTGCATTAAACTCGCCAACTCTCAATAACACTCTGTCTGCTGACCGCAGCCAAAGGTTAGTTCGGGGAATCGCTGTAACGTCCGCTTTAAACGTAATCCTCCCGTTTTCCACCTCTAAATCAGTATAACCTAGCTCAAAAAGTTCTCTTTTAACAACTGCTTCCAACCCAAAAGTCGTGGTTGCAATCAATTTAATTTTTCCCATTAAAACCGCCCTCTTATGTAAGTTCTAATTATAGTATTGCTATTTTTCTTAATACATATCAATAGTCTGGATTTAAAAATCTATAGTTAAACATAGCACATCAGGCAGAAACTGGCAACATTTGTTGAGTCAAAAGTCTACATCCCAGCCACCTTTTACTCCCGCAAACAAGAAATTAGAGCCCCGAGAGAGGCTCTAATAGAATTATTCTTGTTTTGGCTCATTAACTTCTGTTTCATCTGACTTCGCTGTGTGGTGCAACGGTAACTGCTGGTAAGCTTTTCTCTTAAACCAAGGATTATGGGTTCCAAATTTGGTATCAATGATTACCCCTAATGCGAACATTGTTACGATTAAAGATGAGATTAAGCCCACAATTGGAACTAGTTTCACCAG
>Ga0209347_1004051_pt1 | contig 15897 bp, 10 predicted proteins | sample AutmiccommuBRH23_FD_187382 | JGI IMG/M metagenome (GOLD analysis project Ga0209347, IMG submission 187382) | Deep subsurface microbial communities from Mt. Terri, Switzerland - Autotrophic microbial communities BRH/23 (SPAdes) (version 2) | ecosystem: Environmental > Aquatic > Deep subsurface >...
CGATCTGCCCCACGCCTGCGTCCCTCTTTCTGGTCAACTCCAACGCCGGTTCGGCGAACAGGGCCCAGCAGTAGCGGTATTCGCCGGGGGTCGTCGTCGCCAGCGTCAGGAAGCGGTTGCGGGCATCGATCGGAATATCGATCTGCTCTGACTGAGCGGGAACGACTCCCAGGGTCTTGGAGAATCTCGGCTCGCCATCCAGCAGGACCCAGAACGTCACCTCGATCGTGTTGGGGTCCGCGTCTCGCTGGGCGAAGCGCACCACGTTCTCCGACACGCCGCAACGGGCGGAGAACCGCCGGATGTCCGCGTCGGGCATGGCGCCGCGGATGGCATCCAGGTCGAATGTGATCCCTGCGTTGGGGTGAATTCCGAGGGAAGGACGGGCGTTTGTGTCGTATGCCCGTCCGGCCAACTGCCCGTAGTGGACTTCTCCGGAAGAGCCGACCTGGAATGTGGCTCCATTCGTGATCGCTTCGTAGCTCTTGCCGCAAGTCCTGGGACACTCCTCGAACTCGATGCCGGTGGAGGTTATGATGGCAGAGCCGTCATTGCTGTCGGGAACGACGACACCGTCGATGAAGGGAAGCGAGGGCATCGCGTGAAAACCTCTGTCGTCTCCCTTGAGAATCTTGCGGCCGGACGTGATCAGGCCCACGGCCGCGTCGATGCCCTGGCCCCGGACGCCGGTATCCAACCCGTTGCCCGCTCCGACCATGTCCGCCAGGCCCAGCCGCTTGCCGGGAATGCCAAATCCACCCGACGCCGGCATGGTGCGAGAGAACAGATGAGGTCGCTCGCGCAAGGGACTTCGTCTGGCGTTCCCGGCCGCATCGACGGTTATGGCCTCATTCTTGACCAGTCGCTGACGGGTCTGGGCGGCGTCAGCGGGATTGAGCTCGACCCTGCCATCGAAGACGTGGATCTCCGCCCGGCTGCCGTCGCCGATCAAGAACCCGAACTCCGTTCCAAAATCCGTCACGCTGGAGGTCGGCGTCTTGACGGTAAAGCCCGTTGCCGAGGGGGGGACCAAAGCGGTGATCCACCCGCTTTCCAGGAACATTCGATTGGTGCTTCGCAGATTGAACGTACTGGGCGCCTGGAGAATGACTTCGGCGCCCTTCTTGAGCCGGATCCGGGCGTATCCTTCCTCCAGCGTCATGGAGCCGGCCCGCAACTTGCCGGTCTGATCCACCGGCACGGCCCATTGGGCGTTGGCAGAATCGACCAGCACGCCGAGCGTTCGATTGGCATAGATGTGGAGGCCCACGATCGCGAGGACACCCAACGTGATCATGCAGACGGCCGCCATTTTCAGCAGCCTGGCCCCTGTAGCGGCAAACCATCGCGCAGCCTGGGCAACGGCGTCGATGCCGCCGTGGAAGTCCCATCCTCCGGCGGCAGAGGGCGACTGCGCCTGGTCCGCGTGTTCGCGATCGAGGAACGCGGCGAGTTGCTGACGTGCGTAGCGTTCGATCTCCCGAATCCTGTCTTCTTCGGGCGTCCCAGGCTCGACCCGCAGGGCGCCGGCATCTTGGCTGTCCGCGGCCTTGGCGCCCGGACACTCCACGATGTTCGGCGAAGTGCGGAGCCTGGATTTGCGTTCTTCGCCGCCGGATGCGGGGTCGGCGGCCACGAGACCTTCCGCCGTCGGCAGAATCCCCACGAAATCCGCCAGGCCGACATACGTGGTAATGAACTCCAAGTAATATGCGCGAGCCGCACTGTTGGCCGTTACCTCCTGATCGAGCCGGGCGAACTGCTCGTCCGAGATCGTGCCATCCAGAGAGCGGATGATCCATTCCGCCAGTTCCGGCGGGATCTTATTCTCCAGGCTCATGCATACCCCTCCCTGCCGGTGGTCCTGCGGACACACCGAAGCAATGCATCGTGGATGCGGGCAATTCGCTTGTACACGCTTTGAACGGATCGTCCCATCTGTTCGGCGATACTCTTGATGCTCGTTTCGTCCCGATAGCGTTTGCAGATCAATTCATGATCGTCCTGGGGGAGCTTGCCGATGCAGGTGCGAAGGGCCTGCACGCGGCTGTCCATCTGTTCGAGAAACGGATCGGACTCGCGGTTCAGCAGTTCCATCGCGGCTTCGCTGAATCGGATGCTTCGCACCGAATGGCGTTTTCGTACGCTGAGGATTTGGTATCTGGCGATCGTGCATCCCCATGCGATGAAACTGGTGCCCTGCGCGAAGCCGTCGAACTTCGACCACATCAGTAGGACGGTTTCCTGAAACAGATCATCGGCATCCTGGTGGTTCGGGACCATCGCCAGAATGAAAGCGTAAATCCGTTTCTGGTTCGCCATCAGCAAACGCAGAAACTCATTTGTCTTCGAAGAATCACTCATATGGCTCTTATCGCATGAATATCCCGATTCATGGAAAATTAAACGGAAAAAATCTCCCGCCGGGGATATTTCTCTGTTCGAAGAGATATCGCCAGAGCCGTCGATATCCCATCGAATCCGTGAAGGAATATGAGGACTGCCATGAAAGGGACTGTTGTCGCCTGTCTGCTGGGACTCGTGAGCTCACTGTCATGCGCCGCTGCCGTCACCGCGGGACAAGCCGCCGGAGACATGGATTACGCCGGCCTGGTATCACGGGCGGACCTTCACTACGACAAACCCGTGGGGCGAAGCGAGGAAGGCATGCCCGTGGGAAACGGACGCATGGGCAGTCTCGTGTGGACAACGCCGGAGGCGATCCGGTTGCAGATGAACCGCGTGGACGTGTTCGCAAGCAACTGCAGCACCACCAGCTTTCCCGCGAGAAACAGCGACTACTGCGGTGGATGCGGGTTCGTGGACATTGCCTTCGGAGGAGAGGTGTTCACCGAAGGGAAAATGTCCCAGCACCTCCACTGCTATGACGGGTGGGCCGAGGTCCGGGGGGATGGAGTCGCCGCCAACGTGCTCGCATGGAATGAGCCGGATGTGATGGCCTTCGAGGTCAGCGACCACCGCAAGGACCCCGCTGCAATCACCGTGGCGATGAGGATGCTCAGACCGCCGGAGGTGAAGACCGCGGCGCACGTGGCTGTCTCGAAATTGGAAAGCCGCGATGGCAGAATCATCCTGACTCAGAAGTTCACGGAGGGCGACTACTACTGCGGTTCGGCCGTTGCGGTCGGCATGATCGGTCGAAGAACCGAGATCCAGACGGCTGATGAGCGTGAGATCCGACTGGCCGCCGAGGCGGGAAGCGGGACTTTCACCGTTCTCATCGCCACGGCGGCGAGTTTCGACCCGAAGGAGGACATCATTGCAGCGGCACTGGAGCAACTGGCGGCCGCAGAGAGGAAAGGCTATGCATCGCTGTCGCAGTCGAACAAGGCCTGGTGGCATGACATCTGGTCGCGGGGTTACGTTGACCTGCACAGCAAAGACGGTCTCGCCGACACCATCGAGCAGAATTACACCTATTATCTTTATGTAATGGCGTGCTGTTCCCGCGGCAGGTTCCCCGCGAAGTTCAACGGCATGATCTGGATCACCGGCGGGGACAAGCGCTCCTGGGGCGGGCAGTACTGGGGGGCAAACCAGGAATGCCTGTACAACGCGCTGCTCGCGACGAACCGCATGGAACTGCTGGACCCGATGTTCGACATGTACTCGGGCATGTACGATTCCTGCTCCACAGCGGCCCGGCAACAATGGGGCAGCCAGGGCATTTACATCCCCGAGACGGTCGCCTTCGATGGGCTGGCGAGGCTGCCTGACGATATCGCGGCGGAGATGAGGGACTTGTACCTCTTGAGGAGACCCTGGGATCAGCGGAGCGAGAGATTCCTGGCAATGGCCCGCACCGGCCAGCCTCATTCGAGCCGGTGGAACTGGATGGGCGGCGGCAGCTACGTGGACGGCGTGTGGCAGCCGACCGAACGTGGCGGCGGACCCTACGGGCCCGTGACGCACATCTTCTCCCGCGGCGCGAAGATCGCCTGTACATACTGGCAGCGATACGAGTACACGCTGGATAAAGTCTGGCTGCGGGACAGGGCCTACCCGATGCTCAAGGGCGTGGCGGAGTTCTACCGCCACTATCCGAACCTCAAGAAGGGCCCGGACGGCAAGTACCACCTCCACCACGTCAACAGCAACGAGTCCGTCCAGGGCGGGCAGGACCCGGATGAGGAGATTGCCTCGATGATGGGAATCCTGCCGGCGGTCATCAAGGCATCGGAGACTCTCGGGGTGGATGCGGAGATGAGGACGCTGTGGAAGGACCTGCTCGACAATCTGGCGCCGCTTCCTACCGCGGGCAGCCCGCCAGTCTGGATACGTGCGTTGCCGCCCATCTTTCGCGGCCGAGGCGACGGCCGTCCGGACGGCAATACGATGCCGCAGTGGTTCTTCGATCTGTGTACGCTCGAGAACACCGATCCCGAAACCATGAAGATCGCCAACGCGACGATGGATGGATATCTGCGCGGCCCGGACACCCGGCCGGGTGTCTTGTCCAAGGTGGGCGTGGCCGCAGCGATGATGGGCCGGACCGACACGGTCCGTTACCTGCTGCCCAACCAGTTGTCGTTCCCGGACCGTGCGCCGATCTTGGCCAATCGCCTGGACCAGCGGGAGGGTCAGCAGACGACCAACGCCCAGCGGCTCGGCCGGATCGCCGATACCCTTCACAACGCATTGCTTCAAAGCGTAGGCGCGGAGCCGGCAAGGGAGCCCGTCATCCGCGTCTTCCCCGCGTGGCCCAGGGAGTGGGACGCGACGTTCACTCTGCTCGCGAGGGGCGCGTTCCTTGTCAGTTCCTCCATGAAAGCCGGCAAGATCGAATACGTGCGGATCAAGTCCCGGGCCGGCGGCGAGTGCCGCCTGCGCAATCCCTGGCCCGGCGAAACGGTTTCGCTGGAGCGCAGCGTTGACCATACGAAAGAACTGTCCGGCAGCCTGCTGGACTTCCCGATGCAAAGGGGAGAGACTGTTACGGTTCGTGTATCCAAGTGATGTGAGAAGAAGGAGACGAATGTGATGCGAGCAGAACGTGTGAAGCTTGCCGTGATCATCCTTGCGGTCATTCTGTTCCTGTCGGGCCCCGGTTTTGCTCAGGAGCGAGGCCGGGGACAGAACCAGCCAAGGACCCGGCGAACGCAACGGGTCGTGCCGATGAAGGAGGTTCAGGTCGCCAGCCCGGACGGGAAGGTGAAGGTTACGCTCGGCTCCAACCCGGAGCGGCTGACCTGGTCGGCGACCCTGGAGGGAACCCCCGTGATCGAGCCGTCGTCGCTCGATATGAGAGTGGACGGGTACGATCTCTCCTCGGGGGTTATCTTCAGCGGCCTGGAAACCTACAGTATCGACGAGACCTATCCGTGGCACGGGGCTCACAGCACGGCGGTCAATCGATGCCACGGCGCGAAGGTCTCGCTCACACACGACCTGAGCCAGACGGCGTACGTCCTGGAGGTTCGGATGTTCAACGACGGAGTCGCGTATCGCCACGTCATCGCAGGGGATGCGGGCGCGGTGCGTGTGCCGAATGAGTACTCCGTATTCACGTTGCCGGCCGGTACCACAGTCTGGTACCACGACCTGGATGGACACTATGAAGCGGAATACGAGAAGCAGGACATCTCCGAGGTGAAGGCCGGGCAGTGGGCCGGTCCGCCCGTGACGTTCCAACTGCCGGGCGGTGCAGGATATGGCTCGATCACCGAGGCGAACCTCGTCAACTATTCCGGCATGGGGCTCGAATGCGATGGCAAGCGGGGCTGGATCGTGGGGCTCGGCCACCGGCAACCCATCAACTACCCCTATGAGCTTCGCTACGGACGCGACGAGGCCAAACGTCTCGCCTCGCCGGCATCGGTCACCGGCGCCATCACAACTCCCTGGCGCGTCGTGCTGATCGCACGCGATCTCAATACCCTGGTCAACAGCGACATTCTGCCCAACCTCTGTCCGCCGGCCGATTCGAGGTACTTCCCGCAGGGGATGAAGACGCCCTGGGTCAAGCCGAGCCTGTGCGTCTGGGACTACGTGGATCGTAATTACGTGCCTCGCGGCGACAGCCCCCAGTTCGACCGTATGAAGGATTTCTCCCGGATGGCCGGCCAGATCGGAGCCGGGTATCACATCCTGGAAGGCTTCGCCCACGGCTGGTCCGACGAGCAGGTCCGGGAGTTCGTGGAGTACTCGAAACAGCAGGGCGTGCGGGTGCTGTTCTGGCGGCACAGCAATCAGTTGCGAACGCCGGAACACCGCGAGGAGTTCTTCTCGCGTTTGAATCGCCTGAGCGTAGCCGGGGCCAAGATCGATTTCCTGGATCATGAGGCCAAGGAGAACATCGATCTCTACGAGGAACTGCTGAAGAAGGCGGCCGAATACCAGTGCGTGATCGACTTCCATGGCGCCAACAAGCCGACGGGTCGGCTGCGAACTTGGCCCAACGCCATGCTCTACGAAGCGGTGCGGGGCATGGAGTCGAGCGGGTTGAAGCAACGGGCTCGTCATGAGACGATCCTGCCTTTTGCCCGTTACCTGGCCGGGCCCACCGATTACACGACCATGATCTTCACCGAACGCCGGCGGGATTCATCCTGGGCCCACCAGATCGCCTGCCTGGCGACGTTCCACAGTCCGATCCTGACGATCGCCGCACATCCGCAAAGCGTGCTGGACAACCCGGCTGTCGACGTGATCAGGAGCATCAAGGCCGTGTGGGACGAGACGATCGTGCTGCCGGAGTCGAAGATCGGCGAACTGTCGATCTTCGCCCGGCGCAGCGGCGATATGTGGATGCTGGCCGTGATGAACGGCGGGCCGGGTCGGACGATTTGGGTACCCTTGTCATTCCTGGGCGACGGCCCATACAAGGCGGCCTTGGTCCGCGACAACAAAGAAAAGGCCGACGCCGTCGTCCTCGAAGAGCGGGCACTCCAGCAAAATGATACCCTCGCCATTGACATGATCGATGGCGGTGGTTTCATAGGCCGGTTCACGAAATGAACATGGGCGTGCAACTGCAAAGGAGATCGATGATGGCAAGCGTGAGAACTCGATGGACTTCGTACCTGTTCTGCGTTGTGGGGGCAATCACCCTGTTCGCCGCTGCCTGTCCCGTGCGGGCCGCCGGCGCCGTGTCCCAGGATGAGAAGATGAAGTGGTTCCGCGAGGCGAAGTTCGGCCTTTTTATCCACTGGGGCCTGTATGCCGTGCCCGCCGGAACGTGGAAGGGCGAGCAGATTCGCGGCATCGGCGAGTGGATCATGAACCGGGCCAAGATCCCCGTGACGGAATATGAGCAACTGGCGAGCCAGTTCAATCCGGTGAAGTTCAATGCCGAAGAATGGGTGCAACTCGCCCAGGACGCGGGGATGAAGTACATCGTCATCACCAGCAAGCACCACGACGGCTTCGCGATGTACGGCTCGAAGGTCAGCAAGTACAACATCGTGGACGCCACGCCGTTCAAGCGGGACGTGCTCAAGGAGTTGGCCGACGCGTGCGCCAAGCGAGGCATGAAGTTCGGATTCTACTACTCCCAGGCCCAGGACTGGCACGAGCCCGGCGGCGCCGGCAACACGTGGGACTTCGGTCCCGATGAAGAGAAGGACAAGAACGGCGCCTACGACCAGTACCTGCGTACCAAGGCCGAACCGCAGGTGCGAGAGTTGCTCACCGGCCACGGCCCGGTGTGCCTGATCTGGTTCGACACGCCCCGCATGATGACCCCGGAGCGAGGCCAGCGGTTCACCGACATCGTCCACAGCTTGCAGCCCGCCTGCCTGATCGACGGCCGGCTCGGCTCCGCGGGCGACTACCGCTCCATGGGCGACAACCGCATCCCCAACGAAGTCGTACGCGAAGACTGGGAAGTGCCCGCGACGATCAACGACACGTGGGGCTACAAGAGCTACGACAACAACTGGAAGACGCCGGAAGACCTGACGTTCAAACTGGTGGACATCGTCAGCAAAGGCGGCAATTACCTACTGAACGTCGGTCCGACCGCCGAGGGCATCATCCCGCAGCCCAGCCAGGACAATCTGCGGGCCGTCGGCCGCTGGCTCAAGGTCAATGGAGAGTCCATCTACGGCGCCGGCGTGACCCCCTTCGGCGAGGAATTGGGCACCCCGGACCCCGACCGCAAGGACAGCAAGGGCAACCCGGCCTTCAACGTGAAGAAGGACTGGCGCTGCACGACCAAGCCGGGCAGGTTGTACATTCACCTGTTCGCCTGGCCCGCGGGTTCTTTTGAATTGCCGCCGATTCAGGAGAAGGTAACCAAAGCCTACATGTTGGCCGACCCGCAGAAGAAGGCCCTTGCGGTCAAGCAGAACGGGCAGAAATGGTCGATCTCGCTGCCGCCGACGGCCCCGGACAAGGTGGATTCCGTGCTGGTTTTGGAGACCTCGGCCAAGTAGTGACATGAGGAAGGAAACTGTGAGAAGGAGTGAAGCCGTGAGACCCAAAGCACGATGCAGGGTTATTGTGTGCGTGGCCACGTTGTGGCTGATAGTGGCATCCGTCTTGCGGGTCGAAGGAGCCAACAGCGAATGGGTGTATCCGGGTCCCGACGGCAAGCTCGTCTACAAGACGACGCTGGCGGGTGACAGGATCGTGGACTTCTCTTATGCGGGCTACATGGGCGGCGGCGTTGCTCTGCCCACAGTGCCTGTCAGGCGCACTGTAGAGCCATCGGGTGGTCCGGATGACACGGCTGCGATTCAGGCCGCCATAGACGCCGTCTCGGCGATGAATCCGGAGGGCGGTTTTCGCGGCGCGGTCCTGTTGAAGCCGGGGACCTATACCTGCTCGGGAACGATTTCCATTTCGGCTGACGGCGTCGTGTTGCGCGGCAGCGGATCGGCAGGCGGCACCGCCTGCACAATCAAAATGGTCGGCGGGCGGCATTGTGCTATCGTCGTCAGGGCAGCCGGCGGAAGGAGCCGGGGGGCCACCGAAGAGCAGCCATCCGATGCGGTCCAAACGTCGATCGCCCATGCATACGTGCCTTGCGGGGCGACGAGTTTCACCGTTGCCGACGCTGCCGGATTCGCCGTCGGCGACACCATCGCGATCAGACGTCCGGTTACCGATGCCTGGGTCCATTTCATGCAGATGGATGATCTGGTTCGCGAGGGCCGCCCCCAGACGTGGATTCGTCCAGGGACCAGCATCACCACCGAACGCAGAATCGCGGCGATCTCGGGCAACAAGATCTCGCTGGACATCCCCTTGGCCGATTCCTTCGACTCCCGGTACTTGAATCCGCCCGGGACCGTTGTGGCGAAGATCGGGCCGGCGCCGCTGGTTTCGCAGATCGGCGTCGAGTGTCTCCGTATTCAATCGCCTCCGATGGAGATAAACTACTCGCAGCACCCCTACACGGCGATGCGGATCAACGGTCAGGACTGCTGGGCCCGAGATATCGTGATCGAGGAGACGATGAACAGCGTCAGTGTCAGCGGCCGGCGTATTACGCTGGAGCGCGTGGCGATCAATCGCACCGTTCCCCACGTGGGATCCTCCAAACCCGCGGAGTTCGCCCCGAACGCCGGCCAAATCCTGCTGGACCGCTGCTCCAGCAACGGCGACAACCTCTGGCACGTGGCGACGGGCGGGCGGCAGGCCGGACCCATTGTGCTGCTCAACTGCACCTTTCGCGGGACCGGCCACATCGAGGGACACCAGCGATGGACCACGGGGATGCTCCTGGACAACTGCAAGGTCCCCGAGGGCGGTATCGACTTCAAGAATCGCGGCTCCATGGGCTCGGGACATGGCTGGGGGACCGGTTGGTCGGTAGCCTGGAACTGCACGGCCAAGAACTACGTCGTCCAGCAGCCGCCGGGTGCGTGCAACTGGATCATCGGCTGCACGGGGGAGAACATTCCGACGGCTCGCCCGTTCGACAAGGAGCCAACCCTGCCGCTGGGGGTTTCCGACTCGCCTGGCAGGCCGGTAACGCCTCAGAGCCTATACCTGGCGCAACTGGCCGAGCGTCTGGGGCCTCAGGCTCTCAAGAACATCGGGTATTCGCCCGATGACGCAGGCTCCCCGACCAATCCATCGACGGTAACAGACGCGGCGGCCGCCTCGGCCGCGCCGGACGCTCGCCTGGACTACACACCCGGCAAGGCTCCGGAGTTCTGGTCAATCGCCACGGCGGAGACAATCATGGCCCGCTGGCCCGACTACAATCGGGCCTATCATGCCTCGTGGACCTACGTTCACGGCTATACGCTCTGCGGCTTCGAGATGCTCTATCGCGCCACAGGCGACAAACGCTACTTCGACTTCATCCAACGCTACATCGACAAGCACATCGACAAGAACGGCGACTTCCGGGTCGTGATGGACGGCCGCGGTCGCGAACGGGCAACCGGCTTCGGCAACCAGGACAATATGATGACCGGCAATACCCTGGTCATGCTCTATGAGTACACGAAGGACGAGCGATACAAGAAGGCCGCCACGACCATCCGCCGAGCCCTGGATGGCTATCCCCGTAACAGCAACGGCGGCCTGTGGCATTCCCGCGGCATGCACGGCCAGTGGTGGATCGACGGCATCTTCATGAGCCAGATGTTCCTGACCCGTTACGGCAAGTCCATCGGAGACACCCAATACTGCTGGGATGAGGCGGCCCGTCAGATCATTGCCTACGCCAAGACGGCGGAAAAGGGCGACACCGGCATGATGGTGCATGGAACGTACGAACCGGGGCACGGAGACCGCCAATGCCGCTGGGCCGATCCGAACACGGGCCTCTCGCCGGAAGCCTGGAGCGAGGGGCTCGGCTGGTACGCCTTGGTCACGGTCGAGACGCTGGCCGATCTGCCCAAGGACCACGCCCGGCGGGCCGAGATGGAGGCGATCTTCCGCCGTCTGGCCGCGGGCCTCAAACGCACCCAGGACCCGAAGAGCGGCCGGTGGTTCCAGGTCGTGGACAAGGGCGACCGGCCTGACAACTGGACCGATACGTCCGGCAGCGCCATGTTCACCTACGCGATCCGGAAGGGCATCGAGATCGGTCTGCTCGACGAGGCCCTGTACGCCCCGGTTGTTGTGAAGGGCTATAAGGGTATCGTCGAAAGCGCGAAGATCAACGGCCAGGGTCTCGTCGATATCTATAGCGCCTGCGACGGTCTCGGTGTACAGGCGAGCTACGATCACTATATCCGCTACAAGCAGTCCATCAACGCCAAGGAGGCGGTTGCGGGATTCCTCTGGGCCACGATGATCGTGGAGAGACCCGACCTGGAGAAGTTGAAGCGGTGACGCCGGACGTCACGCGAATCACGAAAGGCAGGACGACAATGCGAGTGAAGTGGCTCTGTGCCGGCATCTTGGCGACGCTGACTGCCTCCATCACCCTTGCGGAGCAGGCTCGTGACCGCGCGGCCTGGATGACGGAGGCGCAGTGGGGTGTGATGACCCACTACCTGGCGGACTGGAAGGCCCGCGAGACGGGCGAGCCGATGATCGTCGAGAGATGGAACGACATGGTAGACCGGTTCGACGTGGAGGGACTGGCCGAGCAACTCAGGTCGGTCGGAGCAGGCTACTATCTCATCACGATCGGCCAGAACTCCGGCTACTATCTGGCTCCCAACGCTACGTACGACCGTCTCGTCGGCACCCAGCCGAGTAAGTGCTCGCGCCGCGATCTCGTGGCGGACCTGTATGAGGCGTTGCACAAGCGCGATATCCGGCTCATGGTCTACCTGCCCTCGGGGGCGCCCGCCGGTGACGCAACGGCCAGGGAGGCCCTCCAGTGGCAGAATGGCCCCCATCGCAACCGCGAGTTTCAGCTCAAATGGGAGCAGGTGATTCGCGAGTGGTCCGTCCGCTGGGGACCGAAGGTTGCCGGCTGGTGGTTCGATGGGTGCTACTGGCCCAACACGATGTACCGTACGGAGGAGACACCGAACTTCGCCAGTTTCGCGGCGGCCGCCCGGGCGGGCAACCCCGACGGCATCGTCGCCTTCAATCCGGGGGTTGTCCCCCGCATCCTTTCCGTCACACCGCATGAGGACTATACGGCCGGCGAGATCAACGATCCCAACCGGATCGAGATCCGGCGTGCCGTGGCCGGCAGGATCGACGGGACGCAGGTACATATCCTCAGCTACCTCGGCCAGCGCTGGGGTATGGGCGAACCGCGGTTCTCCGCGGAGCAGGTCATCAAGTGGAGCCAGAACCTCCGCAAGCAAGGCGGCGTGATCACCTGGGACGTTCCGATCCAGCCCGACGGCCTAATCGTCCAGCCGTTTGTGGATCAGTTGGCCGCTGTGGGCAAAGCCCTCCATCGGCCATGACGAGTATGTGGTAAGACTCCGCGAGGGAGGCGTCAGAAACCGCAAGTTCGGGTTGAATCCGGCTCGCTCCGGGATATTAAAACCCCAATGGATCAAGACGCCCGATGGCAAGTGCATGCGGCGTCAGCCGAACAAGCTCACGCTGTTCCTTCAGGGCAATGCGCCCCCGCCACCGACAATCCAGGACATCCCTGCCAGGTACATGGAATCGACCGCATCCTCGGGCCAGCAGCCCGACTACAGCACCCCTGAATCTGATCTGAGAAGGGTTGCCGGTTGCACAGTCACACTGTTCGGTGCCGGTTCGGTCGGCAGCTTCTGGGGGACCTCCCTGGGTGCCGCAAAGCTGACACTCAATGTCATCGACTGCAAACGAGTCGAATACAAGCACGTCCAGGGGGGCCGAACGGCCTATGACTCGACCCAGATCGGGATGATGAAGGTCGACGCTCTCAAGCAGAAGATCGAGGCCGAGCACCTGGGCGCCTCGGTACGGCCGTATCCGTTCGACGTGTCGGAGATCACCACACTCGACCTGCGGGACATGATCCAAAGCTCCTGGCTGGTGCTCCTGGCCATCGACGATCCTGTGCAGATCCTGCGGATCAGCGACCTGGCCTATCCAGTCGTTGAGGTCGTTCAAACAGGGGTACATGCTCAGGGCAACAGCGGTCATATCGCAATCTCGATGCCATTGATCACGCCGTGCCTTCGGTGTACGCTCGGCATCTCTGGATCCAGCGATATACGCAGGTTGGATAGCGAGCCCTCCAGCAGCCACGATATTGCCGCCATAGCCCACCACGGGGCGAGATTCTCGCTGGATATCGTCTACAGCAAGGCCGCCGACCGGCAGATCAGCCGCTGGGACACGTCGAAGAACCTCGTGTACCTGTCCAACAGAGCCGATCAATTCAGCCCGGACGGTCCGGGTCTTCACTACGAGGCCAGCCAGAAGCGGCCTGGCTGCCCTATCTGTAATCCCACTATGCCGCAATAGGAGATACTCCCATGAACAGTCTGGTACAGATCGGTCAAGGTAGGTTCACCAATTCCGTGGCGGTGCGGGCACAGCCAGCGCCGGCATCGCCTGCCGTGCTCCAGATGCTGGCGCAGTCGATCGCCACACTCAACGAGAAGATCGATGCCCTGGCGGTACGGACTTCCCAACCGCCCGCGCGGATCCTGGTCGAATCCCGGGAGGTTGCGCCCGCGCCCCTGGCGATCAGGCCGGCACAACTCCCCCTGGCAGGATCGGTCCGGCAGTCTGCCGCGGACATGGAGACTCGCGACGAACCCCGAATCAACCGCCGCAGCCTCTGGGACTTCTTTGACTGACCCGATGAGTCGGCGGGGTGTTGGCTATCCCCGCCGACTCTCCTTTGCATCAGGAGGGAATTGTCGATGACAGCGATGAGATTAGGCCGGTGGATGATCCGCACAATTGCCAAGCCAGTTCGTTGGAAGAGGCTTTTGCTCATGGCGGCAGTCGTGGCACTCGCCCGAGGCTATCTGGCGACGTTCCGAGTCCTTCCTCCCCGCCTTCCGCGAATTGACTGTCGATCGATTATCGCTGCCGCGATCGTGTCGTTTCTCCTGGCCGCGGTCCTCTATCGGACAGCCCGGTTGTTCTTGGGCAACACGCGGCGGCACTGGTACGCAAGTCCCTTGGGAATCCTGTGGCTGGTCGTCGGTCTCACAATCGGCATTCACCTCGTTCGCCGGATGGCCCCCTTGAGTCGGATCCTCCCGTGGAAGGTGAGCATCCACCACGATCAGTTCGTGTTTGCCACGATCGGGCTTACGCTCCTGTGGATGCTCCTGATCGATCGGCCCCAGAGACCCTCACTTCCACGACCACGCCTGCCGCCGAGAAAATTTCCCCCTCGACAGTACCGCAAGAAACGAAAACCATCCAAGTACAGAAAGGAGATCACATGATCCCCTATGAACGTGCCTGTCGATGGCGGAAGATCCTCCTTCATGCCGCCACCCTCTCGCTGGCCGTCGCCTGGGGCGAAGGCTTTCGCATTATTCGCGTGTTCGTTTCGAGCAGACACGCCCTGGCGCTGGTCCTGGTGATCCTGGCATCATTCCTGGCGGCGGTGGGAATCCGACTGATAGCCGGACATCTCTTTGACACGGAGGATGAACCCTGGTACGCACGGTTCACCGCGGCCCTTTACATTGCCGGCATGATCGCCACGATCATGGCTGTGACAGCGCCGTTGGCGGAGACCTTCTCCGACTCCAGTCTCTCGCAGGCCCTGCCCGTGAAACAGATGGTCCCTCTGGGCATCGCGTTTACCTCTCGTGGGCAAGCTCAGCCTCAGACTTGGGCTGAGTTTGCCGTCATCGCCCGAGCGTCATTGCGGGACTTCTGCGCCATGGAAAGATCACGCGGGGGCAAGGCGGTCGTTATCCGATCTGAGGAGGGATGTGCAATAGTAGTGAGGAATGGCAAGTAGAAGTACGTGTGCTCAGACTTGATTGCAGGGCAGCGCGTTTTTGGAGACGATAGGCATGGCTGGACAGATCGAAATCATCGGTCAGACGAAGGGCACGGAAGCACCATTGAGCCGGGTGCACCGATGGGAACTGAAGGCCGGAATCACTCGCACACCGGAGTTCGAGAAAAAGGGACTCGCGACACACGCGGTCAACGTTGGCACCAAGTGTGGCCATGGTTGCCTGTACTGCAGCACCGGGGCTGTCCTTCGGACGCACGCGTCCTTCCGGGCCTGCGGAGAGAACCCATTCGGCTCGGGCTATGCCATCATCGACCCAACCACACCCGAACGAGTGGCACGGGATGCAAAACGGGTCCAGCGGCGAGGTCTCGTCCAACTGTGCACGTTCACGGATGCATGGGCACCCGAAGCACATGAACACCATCTTGGCCGCCGGTGCCTGGAGGCGGTCCTGTCGCAGCCCGACTGGGCGGTCCGCATCCTCACGAAGAACGCCACGATCCGAGACGATTTCGATTTCCTCGAAAAGCACCGCGACCGCGTATTGGTCGGCGTGAGTATCACGGCTGCTCTGCATAGGGGTGCATCGATCCAGCTCCTTGAGCCGAACGCATCCTTCATCCAGGATCGGATGCTCACGATGGTAGAGGCCGCCGCGAGAGGTTTGCGGACCTATGCGATGCTCTGCCCCTTGCTGCCAGAGATCGCTGATTCCGAGGAAGATATCCACCGGCTGATCAAATTCGCTGTGGACTGCCGGGCAGAGGAGATCTTTGTCGAACCCGTAAATCCACGCGGACCAGCTCTACGCCTCTGTCAGCAGGCCCTGGAGCAGAATGGTTGCCGAGCAGGGGCCGACGGAATCGGACGGATTCGCCAGAGAGCCAACTGGTCAAGCCATGTGGTCAGACTGGTCTCTACGGTCCAGCGGGCTGTCCGGGAGCGTTCTGACATCTCGAAGCTGCGGTTCCTGCTGTATCCGTCTGGGCTGCTGCCGGAGGACCGGGAGAAACTCGAACGGGATGATGCAGGACTAGTGGTTCATGACGGTTGCCTTTGGGATGAACCATCTGGAGGTTGTGGGGGTATGGTGTTTTATGGGAGGAAGGATTCTTTAGCGGAGAATTCTG
>Ga0209347_1004054_pt1 | contig 15858 bp, 11 predicted proteins | sample AutmiccommuBRH23_FD_187382 | JGI IMG/M metagenome (GOLD analysis project Ga0209347, IMG submission 187382) | Deep subsurface microbial communities from Mt. Terri, Switzerland - Autotrophic microbial communities BRH/23 (SPAdes) (version 2) | ecosystem: Environmental > Aquatic > Deep subsurface >...
CTCGATTTTACCTCATCACCGGGTGAGACCTGTGCGGTAAACATGACCGTGTCACCTACACCATAAATATATTCGGCAGCCCATTCCATATAGATCATGGGCATGTCCTCCTCTGTGAACTGAGGAGGTGTCTCTTCATCGGTACATGAGGCCAGCGTGAAAAAGAAGAGCCCCATGATAACAGCATATATTGTTGAATATTTCATACGATTTTTTTTTCTTTGATATAATTTTCATCAGTTAATTTTTATCCCACCAGACGCCAATGGTCCAGTCATATCCCGGTACACGGTCTATGGCTTCTCTGTAGTTGTCTTCATTCTTGATCTGTTCTTCCTGCGGATAAAGAATCCTTCTTGGTGTCTCTCCGTTGCTCTGGTTCCTTGTGGGATCATAGTTGAGAAATGTAATGGCAGGGATGTTGCTTCTTCTCCAGTTGGCAAATGCTTCAAAGGGGTTGAAGGTGTAGCCTACCCACAGCTGCATATTTATCTGTTCCAGTTCCGATCCGGGGTGTAGAGGATTGACGTTGATAAAACGCTCTATCGCTGACCCACTTGCTGCCGGGATCCCGTAGAGAGACATCTGTTCAACCGATGCCAGGAGTGCATTCCGGAAGTGTGCTTCCGCGGTACCATCCACGCTCCATCCACGGTGTGCTGCTTCGGCAAGTAACAGTTCGACCTCAGCGTAGCTCATGTTGATGTAAGGTGCATTGTAGGCAGTGATCCATTCCGAGGGTTGCAGAAACTGATATTTCCCGTCTACCGCTACGTTGGCTCCTTCCACGGAGATGGTGATGGGCGCCGGATTCTCTTCCCAGTCGAAGCGGGAGGTTGGACGAGCCATCAATTCGTAGGATCCAGCAGCGTTATAGACCTGCTGCGTGATATCAGTTGTATTGTCTGCCATATAACAGCGCCCATACATCGTGATCCTTGGATCTTCGGTCTCCTCCATGTAGCTGATCAGCTTCCGGGAGTACCTGAAATTACGGGGTTCGGCTGAAAGTCTGTTCGCCAGACCGTTCCCTCTGCCCGGTCCTTCTGATGGGTTTGCCACATTCTCGTATTTAATAAGGCATATATCCCCGTTATCCTGCATCACCCCGAGGCTGATTGCTGCTTCTGCCTCTCGTTGTGCTGTTTGAGGATCAACCTTGATCAGTCGTAATGCTAAACGGAGACGTAAGGAGTTGGCAAATCTTTTCCATCTCCCGATATTCCCTCTGTAATAGTGATCATAGAGAATCTTGTCTTTTGTCTCATCCATTTGATTGACAGCTGTTTCAAGCTGGAAGAAGAAGTCCTGATAGATATCTTCCTGCAGATCATATTTGGGTTTCAGTTCACCGGCATAGTAACCCTGTCCCGCATCGAAATAGGGGATGTCGCCATACATATCCGTTAACTGTGCATATATATAAACCTTCATGATTCGACCCAATGCGTTGATATTGACCAGTGCAGGATCATCATCTGTTCTTTCAATAATATCGGTTATATTCTTAGCGAGTCGCGTATATCTCTGATTCCATAACTCTCCCATATAGGAGCTGTTTTTGATGGCGAGACTTCCATATTCAACAGTGCCCCAATCACCACACCATTGTTGTACAAAACCACCAGGATACATCATATGACGATGCCATTCCTGAAAGTCGTTGGTCAGATACATCTGAATTGTCGGAAGAAGGAGATTTGGATCCATCCCTGTTGATTTTGTCGGATCTTCATTCAGTTCGCCAAAGTCATCACAGGAGGATAACCCTCCCAGAAAAAGGGTTGTGATGAGCAGGTAGAGTGTATATTTTTTTCTCATAATTTTCTGTTTTATAAATTCAAACTACAGTTTAACGCTTACACTTAATCCATACGTCCTGCGTGACGGCAACGATCCATATTCAAAACCCTGACCGTTTCCATTGTTATAGTTGGACTCGGGATCAATATTGGGTGTTTTGGAATAGAGGGTCCACAGGTTGCGTCCAAAAAGTGAGATTGATATGTCGGTAAACGGAGTGGTGGCGATGAGCTTACTGCTCAGGCTGTATGATAAGGTTAATTCCCTGAGCTTCACAAACGAAGCATCATAAATAAAAGGTTCAGGAGTATTGCTGTTCAGCATGCTTGTCCAGTAATCCTGCGGATCGACAGGTGTTGTATTGGGACTGTAACTGCCATCCTCATTAAGGACGACACCTTTGCCAACAAACCCTCCCGTGGGAGTCCATTCAGTAGGCTCCATATTGGCCTGTTTGCGGAGCTCTTCCGATTCGTACCATGCTTTTCTCCCTTCGAGTGTCTCTTTCGAAATCCCATTGGCATGTGCAGTAATACTGCTCATGGAGTATAGACTGGCTCCCCACTTCACATCGAACAGTGCACCCAGGCGTATTCCTTTGTATGTGATGTAGTTCCCGAGGCCCCCTGTCCAGTCATGTACACCATGCCCCAGCACCTTGTAGTCGGAGCCTACAACCGGAAGTCCGTTGTTGTAAATAACATTACCGTCAGGATCTCTTTCAAAGGCAGCTCCCATGATGGCACCATAAGCTTCACCTTCCTTTGCCTGTATCAGTGCCCCGGCCCAGCGTGCTTCAGCCAGTACAAAAGCATTCAGCTCAGGGTGTAATTCAACCACTTTATTGATATTTCTTGCATAATTCAGTGATATGTTCCATGAGAAATCTCTCGTCTCAATCGGTGTTGCATTGATGCTCAGCTCCACGCCACGATTGCTGATCTCACCACTGTTGACGATGGCTGTTGAGAAGCCCGATGTGTTGGATATAGATAGATCAAGGATCTGATCTCTCGTTTTCTGTGAATAGTGGCTTATATCCACATTCAACCGGTTATTTAAAAAACGTAAATCCAAACCTAATTCGTACGAGTAAGTACGTGTCGGTTTAAGATTCAGATTGGGGATGCTCCCCGACGATACCTGACCCAAGGGTAAATCATTGAAGCTATAGTTAAGCAGCCCATAGTTCAGGTTAAGCATGTAGGGTCTTGTGTCACCACCTACCTCAGCCCACGAGGCACGAAGCTTACCAAATGAGAGCAGCCCGTTCATGTCATAGAGGTTAGAGAAGACGAAACTACTTGAAACAGATGGATACATATAGGAGTTGTTACCCCTGTTAAGTGTGGATGACCAGTCGTTCCTCAGGGTCAGGTCAAGGTAGAGCAGACTCTTGTAACCCAGGTTCACAGCTCCGTAAAGTGAACGTATCTGTTTCCTTGGGTTTTCATATATCAGGCTTTTTAAGTTGTAGTTGCCAATATACTTCATCCCCGGAACAACCTCGTCCTCACCGGTGTTCGTGAACCTCTCATAATTGTAGTGCATCAGATTGCCACCTACGAACCCCATGAAATCAAAATCATCGCTGAATTTGGTCGTATAACTCAGCATGCCCTCAAAATTTGTTTCAGACACATCAGCCGAACTTTCCGACATCGCACCGGTTGGGAATACAGGTGTATGTGCTGCAGAAAACTCTGTTATCCTGAATTTGTAGAAATCGGTTCCTCCACGTAGTCGGAAATTAAGACCTTTGGTCAATTCATAATTGGCCTGTATGAAACCCATCACCCTCTCTTTCTTTGATACGTTCTCCATCTCATTGATGGACCAGTAGGGATTGATCCGGTAGATATTCCCTCCGTTCCAGTCCACATATTCACCGTAATCATTTTTATATCCTTCCGACAGCCATTTCTGGTCGAAGCTGGGAGCCAGACCAATCAGACTTAATCCTATATTGTTGGGGTTGTCGGATAATGCCGGCCTGTTGTTCACGTTCTCTATTGTGTAATTCACACGGGTTTCAATGCTCAGTTTGTCACTCAGCTTACCATCTGCCTTGATCATAAAGGAGGAGCGGTTCATGTCCGATTTCGGTACGATGTCGTTGTTGCGCATATCTGATATAGATAGGCGTACACTTGCTTTGTCAGAGACACTTGTCAGTGATAGTGAGTTATTCACTGTTACACCTTCTCTGAAGAAGCTGAGAATGTTGTTCTCTACGTTCGCATAGGGTTTCAGTTGTCCGTTGAAGATATATGTGGTGAGGTCAGGATCCAGACGTGCGCCCCATGCTGATTGTGATACACCTCTTCCCTCCTCGAACGTGAGAGGTAATTCACCGTTTCTTCCATGTCCGTATGCTCTCTGGTAATCATCAAACTGAGATGCCAGGGTAACCACGTTGATACTGCTGTTGTACTCTACACCCAACCCTTTTTGTGTCGCTGTCTTTGTTGTGATAAGAATGACTCCGTGGGCGGCGCGTGAACCGTAAAGGGCAGAAGCGGATGCCCCCTTAAGAATGGAGATGCTTTCAATATCCTGCGCATTGATGCTTGAAAGACCGTCACCCATATCATAACCTCCCCATTTACCGGCACTACCCAGCTGCGTGTTGTCCATTGGAATGCCGTCAATCACATAGAGTGGTTGGTTGTCTCCCGATAGTTCACTATTACCCCTGATTATTATTCGTGTAGAACCTGAGGGGCCGGCAGTAGTGCTTGAGAGATCCACCCCGGCTATTCTGCCTGTAAGACCATCCATGGCATTGATGCCGTGGCCTCCTGATAATTGCTCTCCTTTCAGCTCCTGCATCGAGTATCCCAGCGCCTTGACCTGCCTCTTCAGGCCCAAAGCAGTGATCACCACTTCATCAAGTCTCTTCGTATCTTCAACCAATATGATGTTCAGCCTTATTCTTCCTGCTGTGTTTATATCCTGTTCCAAATAACCGATATAAGAAACATGTAACAACGCATCATCATCAACGGAAAGAGTGAAATCTCCATTCACATCTGTTACAGTTCCGTTTGATGTTCCTTTTTCGACAATATTCGCCCCGATGACGGGCACCCCGGTCTCATCAACAACTCTGCCTGTGACAGGCCTCTTGTCTTGCCGGCTGTGCGTTGTCAGATCCTGGGAACCTTTTCCATCCTTTTTAGAGAGAATGATATGTTTTCCCTCCATGATGTAATTTACATCGCTGTTTTTTAATAGTGAGTTTAGGAGATTGGCGACCGGTTCCTGCTTTACGCTTACCGATACTTTTTCGTTTGTGTTTACCTCGTTATTATAGATAAAAAGATAATCAGTCTGTTTCTCAATTTCATTCAATACTTCCTTGACAGTTGTATTACGTTTATTGATTGTCACCGTAGCATTCTGCGTATGGCTTATTTCTGCCATTGAACAAAAGATACAGGTGAAGAATAGTATTAGAGTGGTACGCATAATCAATAAAAAATGTTTAATAGGTATTTTTTCGGCTGGATTAATACCTGATAAGTTGTTTTTCTTCATACATTTGTGATTGTTTTTGTTTAATACATCGAAATAATTCTTGCTTGTGTTGGCGAAAACATTTAGTCGGCGGGTGTTACAGCACCTGCCGATTTCATTTTCTGATAATTAATCAGTTATGTCATAGGCATTCTCTTTTTGGTGGTTAATTTATATATATAATTCCCGTCACTTCATTTCTTTCATAACTGAAGTGTATGCTTTTTTGCAAAACCCTTAAAGCATAATCCACGCCATCCGATTGGCGGAATTTTCCGGTATAGGTATGTTGAGGTAATTGATTAGTACTAACCTGAATGTCTATATCGAAATATTTTTCAAAAGTGAGAAGTATCTCAACTAACTTCTTGTTGTTAAAAGCGATAAGCCCATTACGCCAAAGATATTTATCGGTGTCAGTGATACCCGAGAGAGACAGGTTATTGTTTTGAATGATGGCTTTTTCATTGGGTTCTAAAGAGGTCAACTTAACTCCCTCGTCATAGATATCCACCCCTCCCTCGAAGAGACTTGTTTCAAAACGATCAAACTGACTGTAGGCTTCAACATTAAATGTTGTTCCTGTAACATGTATGTCGCCCATACCGGTTTTCACGATAAACGGTTTTTTCCTGTTCCTGCTCACTTCGAAATAAGCTTCACCATCAAGGTAGACAGTCCGGTTTTTCCTGGAGAATTGCGAAGGGTAACGTAGATAGGTGTTGGCATTAAGCCAAACATTGCTGTTGTCTGCTAAAATAAGGTTGATCCGTTGTCCGGGAGGGACAAGAATGGTATTGTATTGTTCCCTGATATTTTTTTTGTCGGATAAATATAATCCTCCCACAATCAGCAGTAAAGCAACTGCCGCCACTGTACTGATCATCCATGGTGTGAAAGCGGTGGATCTTTTCTGTTTATTTATCGCCTTCCGTGAAGTGAAAAGCAATGCATCGTGTGTAAAATGTTCTTCAAGAAGAATCTGCTCGTTCTCCTCGGACTGCTCCAACCACTCGCGGATTATTATTTCCTCATCAATTGAAGTTTTTCCTTCGATGAAACGACATAGTAATTCTCTGTTCATTGAGTAATGTTCTTTACTGTATATTATAATAACAGTCAGGAACCGTATGACCCTAATGAATAGTCAGGTTTTAACAAAAATAAAATAAAAAAGGTGATAAGTAGATAAAATCTTTCAGTGATAAACGAAATTGGCCAAGTGCTTTTGACATGTGGAATTCGATGGATTTGATGCTGAGATTCATCTTTCTCGCAATTTCCTTATATGAAAGACCATCAAAACGGCTTAGAATAAATATCTGACGTGTCTTTTTTGGTAAACGCCGCAGTGTCTCATCAATAATCCGCTCAATATCTTCTGAAAAAAGAAGCTCCGGATCGCAAGCCTGCAACGTGTTTATACTAATTGACAATCGCCATGTTGCGTGATCGTTGAGCAGATTCTCAGTACGTTGCCTGACCTGTATATGCTGAAGATGATTGAGACATTTGTTCTTTACGATGGTTAAAATATAGGCTTGTGGTTTTGTGTCGGGGATCAACTCTCTGCGATTCTCCCAGTATGCCGTGAAGGCTTCCGAGACGAAATCCTCGGCTGTCTCCTTCTCCTTCACATAGCCCTGAGCAAAACGAATAAAAGGGGTGTAATATTCATTGAACAAACGGTTGAAGCTTTCTATGTCGGTAAAAGAGTCCATATAGGAATTATTACCGGCAAATATAAATAAAACTTAGCGTAATATTGAGATTATTAACAAAAAGGTACCTGCAGGCGGATATGGTGCTTCTCATCGTTCTCTCTCTTTTTTATCTGTAGTGTGATACCATCGGCTGTTGTTTTGTAGGTCGATGAACTGCATCCCGCCAATAGCAGGGTTGAAGAACCGGCTCTCCTTGATTATTATCTGGCCATATAAGTGGCCCGGCAGGTAAATCAGCATTGATGGTGTGTATCAATATCCTTAATAATATTTTTTGCGAGAGGCAATGATAAGAGTTGCACAGCGCCCACAACTACTAATGCATATTTGAGTGCGAAATCTTCAGATATAAGGTAGACGAAAGAGATGAACAGTGCCATCCCAAAAGCTCTTCCAAAAAAGAGTCCGATCTCATGACTCAGGATGTAGGCATATTCATTCCTTTTCTCCAGTGCTTTCACCGCATCGATGGTTTTCATCATTGTAGGGAAATAGGCCAGATCGTGTATCGGCTGAAACAGTACTTTACACAACACAAATAGAATCACACCCACTGTTGAAAACAGTGTGGCATTAAAGATGGTACCAATGAAAAATACCAGTAAGCCGAAACCGAATATTGGCATTCTGTGTTCAGGTCTGGCTATTCTCCCTAATGTATACACCAATACTGCTGTCAGCACTCCTCCCACACCCTGGATCAATCCTAAAGCACCTTCATCTCCCACCAACCGCATCACCAATATTGCCGGAGCTGTCACCAGGAAGCCCTGGACCATCCCTTTCAGAGCTGCCAGCAGCAGCAATTTCCGCCATAGTCTGTGGAATTTTATATGCAAAAACTTTTTCTGAACCGGGTTGGCGAATTTACCTGTCGACAAAACAAAGCTGGCCGCGATGGCGATCAACAGGCTGAAAACCGTAATGATCTGATAACCGTTGTTTACTTCCAATAACATCCCTAAAAGATAATTACCATCAATAGAAGCCAGAAAAACACCTACAATAAGCGGTACCGTAATGCTCCAAAGGGAAAAAAAGAATGATTCCAGGCCAAAGAAGTAGTTTCTGTTGCCATCATTTGTTGCGTTCAGCGTCAGCAGATAACGGTTTGTCCAGAAGAAACCGGTGGAGGCTCCCAGGAGCAAACCGGTGATTCCAAGTGCTACGATGCCGATAGAATGGACAAACATCATTGTCATAAGCACCACAGCAGAGAGAATGATACCAACGCCATACAGCAGCGCTGCTTTGAACCTTTTAAGCATCACCCCGTTCAATATAGAAGCTAAAACGATGCCGAAATACATACACAGCTGATAGATAGCTACATAAGCTGGACTGCCGGTATTTCGCATAATGTAGGCTCCTACAAAGATCTCAATGATGGGAAGCAGCAACGCATAGAGCATATTTGTTGCCAGCAGTGTCCTTATATTTAATGTCTGTGAACGGAAGAACCTTAATTCACCCAATATGTTTATTGACATCTGATTTTTTATAAACTATTTTTATTCCTCGAAATATATGGTGTATGGAGTTCTCGTATAATCATCTCATTGGGTTTAACGGAATGCTCCGCACTGTTGTTCGATTAATTTGAGGTGATTGATCAATTTGAAAGACAGCTTTACTTTGGTAATTATCCCATAGATGGTATTGGATTACCAAAGAGCCGTTTCAGAACCATCGGCCTTTAATACCAATAAAAAACCTTTAAAAACTTTTTTCTAATTACTATTTTACTATTTTTGTCTATTATGAATGAATATCTAAAAAGGGAATAATGGATCAGTTAAAGATTGCCATAGCAATAAAATTCCGTTGTTCTCCTCTGGGGAAATTGAATCATTGAAAGCTAAACTGAGAGAGTTTCTTTCATCATCCCGATAATATACCTGTGGCGCAAATCGAAAAAGAATAATTAATATATTTTGAACAACAGATTAAAAATAAGCATTTCTACCCTTTTTTTCTTTTTCACAACTGTTATCCTGGCTGTCATGCTCTTTGTAAATAACAGCAGGAATGAAAAGGAGAGAGGATATGACAGTTCGTCCGTGATGAACCGTATAACCTATATGCAGGAACTGGCACTGGTGAAACATAATTATACCGGCGTAATTAGTTATAAGGATTACATGAAATTCCTGAACATCAACGTACCTTTAACTGACAAATATTTCCTACTGAAATATAACGGATATATTAAGGCTGGAGTCGATTTCAACAGGATAATTGTGGATGTGAAAAATGATTCCACTGTACATGTCTCCATCCCCAGGCCCAAGATTATGGATACAGTGATTGATGAAAAATCGGTTGAGGTGTTTAACGAAAGTGAGAATGCATTCAATCCCATTAAAATTTCAGACTACAACGATGCACTGTCACGAGAGAAAAACGTTATGATCCGTGATGCCATGAAGCAGGGGATATATACAGAGGCAACCAATCAGGCCAAAATGGCTATCACCTCTTTGTTAAGAGAGATGGGATTCAGGCAGATCAACATCACTGAAGAATTAAACATTCCGCAAATGAAATAACTTTATAATATGAGATTTACAACACGATTATTCCTTTATTGGGTATCTGTTTTTCTGGCTTTTTCCATCGGAGTAATTGCTGTGGTTTACTTTCTGTGGGGATTTCGTGTGAATCTTTTACAAGCGGCGATGGTCTTCTTCATCGTCGGCGTGATTCCTCCCGGATTAATCACTGCATGGTTCTCCGGACGATTGAATTATATGGAATCGGATAATCTGGATCCTCCGGAATTCTCCGGACAAAAGAGGGCCACTTTTCAATTTAAAGGTCATGGCAAACACCCTTTCGATGAGGTGCTTCAGCGTGTTGACCGCCAATGGATCATCTCTTATTCCGACAGGAAAAAGCGTGTGCTGAAATTCAGGACCGACGCCCGAATGTTCTCATGGGGTTTGGGAGGCTATCTGAAAATGGAGGATGACGAAAAGATTACAGTGATTGTCTATCCCATTCATCCTAAATCAGAAAGAGAAGAGCACTTTCTTAATCAGTTGCTTCGCGTGATGGGTACGATCGTTCATAACTGATAGCAGGTTTTATTCATTCAATTTGTCATTCACAATAACGGATCACCTCTTCATTCACAAACCGGAGAAAATCATTATGCTGCTCTTTCGTGATCATACTGGGATAGCTGAGAATCAGCAGTTCCTGCGGATGTGCTTCGAGGCGGTAGGGGAGGTGCATAAACCGATAGGGTGTGAGTGTGTAACCTGCACGTTCGTAAAACTGCAGCCGCCGTACCGACAGCTCATTGATAAGCGGGTCAATTTCAAGGATGATAGTATGTTCTGAATCACGGAGATAGCGGAGCATCTGCGATCCGTAACCATGCCCCCGGAGATCAGGATTTACAGCCAGATGCTCCAGATAACGGTATGAGTCCCATTCCCAGAAGAACATCAGTCCTATCAGTTCCCCCCCATCCCATACCGATAACGGAAAGAAACGGTCATCGGCAGTGGCGCGTAGATGATCCTCTATTTTTCTCCGTTCTGCTACCGGGAAACTCTCTTCATACAATTTCCAGACACTGTTCCACCGTTCACTCTCATCAGAACCGATCAGTAAAAAATCCATCTCTTAAAGATTTATATCTCACAAACACCATCAGCAGAACAGGATTTACCTTGCGTAACCACCAGTTCATCCTCTTCCTCCCTGCTGTTTTTCCAGTCAGCGTGGGTTTTCCTCAATACCTTCAGAAAGAGATCAACCGGCTCTGACCCTATGATAGCTTGCTTTCTGTCCATCAGGAAGGTGGGTACGGTATCGAACCCCAGGTTGGCCATCTCCTGTATATCCTGTTTGATTTCATAGCGATAATCATCACTGTTCAGCATTGCGAGGATCTCGCTCTCATCCAATCCGGCATCGATACCGATGGTAAGAAGCAGCCCCCAGTCGCTGTAATCTCTAGCCTCCTCGAAGTAGGCTTTCGAGATTCTCTGCAGCACAGCAGAATCCAATCCTTTTGTAGCAGCCAGTTTAATCAACCGGTGTGCATCACGCGTGTTGGCTGCTATTGCGTTGGGCAAATTGAACGGTACATCTATATTGTCCGCAAGCAATTTAATCGCTTCATGCATGTTTTTCACTTTCTCCTCAGAAAGTCCGGCTGTCCGGGTTAAATATTCATTTACGGGGTATCCGTCACCCTTGTCCGGCAGATCGGGGTTTAGTTGAAAAGCTTTCCATTCCAGCTCCACTTCATCTGCATGCTCGAACTGTTTCAATGCCTTCTCGTAATGTATTTTGCCTATATAGCAGTATGGACACATAATGTCTGTCCATACCTCTACCTTCATTTTTCCTGATTCCATTATTTATCTGTTTACAATTTGTTTAAACAAGTTTCTCCTTCTTTTGTTTATTACACCTACTATCTCTCCTCTTTGATGGAGCTGTATTTTTCTTCACCGTAGTATTGTCGAATCATAATAAAGTGTAACTTTGCTTTAGAATCAATCATCTCCGCTTTTTCACGGGAAGATTGGAACTGAAAAGCAGGCAGTAAAAAATGGCAATCAGCGTCATGACAATTGCCGAAACAGACAATGCTACGTAATCCTCTTTACATATGAACAGATCACCTTTATTGCTCATTCTATTTTTCATTTTCAGCCAGACTGTTTCACATGCTCAGTCAGTCAGTAAACCTTTCAATCTTAGAACAGATCATCTGGAAAATCCAACAGGGATAGATAACCCTAATCCCAGACTCATGTGGATGATGGATGATCTCAGACCGGGAGCCGGTCAGACAGCTTTCAAAGTAATCGTGGGCTCCGACTCTCTGCAAGTACTCGACGGAGAAGGAGATATATGGAATAGTGGCAAAACCGATGCAGAAACACGTTTGATTACCTACAAAGGCAAAAAGCTTGAACCATTTACGAAATATTACTGGAAAGTAATCCTGTGGGATAAGGAGAAGAGAGAAAGTGCTTCTTCTGTCAACACTTTCGAAACCGGTATGATGGAGATCAACAACTGGCAGGGAGCCTGGATCGGCGACGGAAGAGAGATCCATTTTAAGCCGGCTTCCTATTTCCGTAAGGAGTTCCCGGCAAAAAAAGAGATTCAATCAGCCCGTGCATATATTGCAGTGGCAGGATTGTATGAGCTATACATCAATGGCGAAAAAATTGGTAATCACCGGCTTGATCCCATGTACACCCGTTTCGACAGGAGAACCCTCTATGTGACCCACGATGTGACCTCACAGCTCCAAAACGGGGCCAATGCCATTGGCGTTTTGTTGGGTAACGGATGGTATAACCACCAGTCCATGGCTGTATGGGATTTCGACAGAGCCCCCTGGCGCAACCGTCCCACTTTCTGTCTCGATCTTCGGATAAGCTATACTGATGGTACTACTGAGACCATCTCCACAGATCTGAGCTGGAAGAAATCGGAAGGTCCGCTACTTTTTAACAGCATCTATACCGGAGAGCATTATGATGCACGTCTTGAACAGAGAGGATGGGACAGTCCCGGATTCGATGATGCTTCATGGCATGGTGTCGCTTATCGTTCAGCCCCCTCAGGAAATATTACTGCCCAGCAGTTAAGACCGATACGCAACGTGCTGACCCTTCCTGCCCGATCCTTCAACAGAATAGATGATAAAAGCTATCTTTATGACTTTGGACAGAATATGTCGGGAGTGACACGGATCAGGGTTTCAGGAGCTGAAGGGACCGAGGTAAGAATAAAGCACGGCGAACGTCTGCATGACAACGGACGATTGGATATGTCAAATATCGATGTCTACTACAGGGGAGATAAAGAGTCAGACCCGTTCCAGACAGATATTTTGTTCTTAAGCGGAAAGGGAGAGGATGAATTTATGACCACATTCAACTACAAAGGATTTCGTTATGTGGAGGTGACGGCCGACAATCCCATCGAGCTCGATCAACAGAGCCTGACAGCTTTTTTTATGCACAGTGATGTGCCGCCAGTGGGAAAGATAGACTCATCCAGTGATCTGATCAACAAGTTGTGGCAGGCAACCAACAACGCTTACCTCTCCAACCTGATGGGATACCCCACCGACTGTCCCCAACGGGAGAAAAACGGGTGGACCGGCGATGCTCATTTTGCCATCGAGACAGCGCTTTACAATTTCGACGGTATCACGATCTATGAGAAATGGCTGGCCGACCACAGGGATGAACAGCAGCCCAACGGTGTGCTGCCTGATATAATCCCTACCGGAGGGTGGGGATATGGTACCGCCAACGGACTGGACTGGACAAGCACCATCGCTATCATACCCTGGAATATTTATCTTTTCTATGGCGATGATAAGCTGCTGGCAGATAGTTATGAAAGCATCAAAAGGTATGTGGATTATGTTGATCGTAACAGCCCCGGTCACCTCACCTCCTGGGGACGTGGCGACTGGGTGCCTGTAAAGTCACGGTCAAACCTGGAACTCACCTCTTCTGTCTACTTCTACGTGGATGCAAAGATATTGGCCAATGCGGCACAACTTTTCGGGAAGGAGAAGGATTACCATTATTATTCGACCCTGGCAGAGAAAATAAAACATGCTGTCAATGAGAAATATCTGGACAGAGAAAGCGGCATCTATGCCAGCGGCACACAGACCGAACTGAGTGTACCTCTTCAATGGAAGATTGTACCGGAAGAGATGATCGCCAGGGTAGCGGAAAATCTGGCAAAGAAGGTAGCGGAAACTGATTTTCACCTCGATGTGGGTGTCCTTGGTGCCAAAGCTCTCCTGAATGCATTAAGCGAGAATGGTTATTTTGAGGCAGCCTACAAGGTAGCCACACAAGACAGCTACCCCTCCTGGGGATGGTGGATTAAAAATGGCGCCACTACGCTGCTCGAAAACTGGGATATGGATGCCGAGAGGGATATCTCTGACAATCATATGATGTTCGGTGAGATTGGTGCCTGGCTTTTCAAGGGACTGGGAGGCATCTTCCCCGATCCGGCACAACCCGGATTCAAGCATATCCTGTTACGACCGAACATGCCGGATGAACTGGATCATTTTGAAGCAACGTTTCAATCACCCTACGGCTTGATTGTCTCCGCATGGAAACGGGAGAAGAAAAAAATCACTTATCAGGTTACCATCCCCGCCAACAGCAGTGCCACGCTCATGCTGCCCGATTATATCAAAGGGAATAAAACAGTAAAGCTGGATGCGGGTCGTCATACCCTCCAATTACGCTTAAAATAAAACTTTTCAGGATCACCACGGGTCAACATCTGTTAAGGAATAATTGCCTATCGCTTTTTATGTATTACTTGCGGTCTTATTATTGATGCATCTTATTTCGGTTATGATTCATTCGATTTGAAGTGATGGTTCCTTTGTGTTGTAACCCATTTCTCAGCTGCGAACATCATCTTTTTTTCTCGTATCTTAATGATTAAAAATGGCAGAAGATAAGACAATTTTTACACAACAATTTAAAGCATTTTACTTGCAATATGCCGGAGAATTGCTTTTTTTTGCTCGCAAGTTTGTGGATAATCAGACAGCAGAAGATATCGTCCATGATATCTTTCTGAAAATCTGGGATAAAAAATCGACCGTCGTTGTAGAGAGAGAGATCAGAACCTATATGCTTTCCATCGTTCAAAACGCCTGTTACGACTATTTAAAACACCAGGCCATCGCAGACTCTTTCATGGGAAAAGCGGTACAACAGCTCAAAATGGAGGAGCTGGAATATCTCAGCTCCTCATCAGATGATCTTTTCGACAAACAAAAGTTACAGGCCATTTACACTACCATTGAGGAATTACCACCCAAAAGCAGGGATATTTTCAAGAAAGCCTATCTTGAGGGACAAAAACATACTGCTATCGCTAAAGAACTGAACATCTCTCCCAGAACGGTTGAAACACATGTTTATAAATCGTTGAAATTTCTTCGCAAAAATCTAGCTACTCTGTTTAACTACCTTTTATTTTTTCATTGGTGAATAACGCTAATTGTGCGTTATCACATTTTTTTTGTCTTCAACAATACGTAGTTTGCATTTAACAATCGTTTATTATATAATGAACATAAATGGATCTGACACTATCCTTAAAACGGCGCAACGATGGATGATTCCAGTGAAAACAGGGAACCAATGAACAACAATATTGCTGAAATCGTAATGCATCTGCTTCAGGGGAAGCAGACGGGAGAAGAGATGCAGCTGTTTTTGCAATGGTTTCGCAGTAAGCAGGAAAATAGGAAACTTTTTTTTCAGCTTAAGCATCTTTATGAATGTCGCAAGGATGGCCTTAAACCATGTGAGAAGGAAATGGCCGAGAGCTGGGAACGGCTCTGCAGAAAACGTAATTATCGCACTAAACAATACCCGGACATTGCAAAGTATGCAGGTATTGCTGCTGTAACCCTCCTTTTGGTTATTTCAACTGTTTATCTTATCTTGAATAATTCCGATTCAGTGGTATGGAAAGAAGTGCGAACCGCTGCCCGTAGTCTTCCTCAAACTATCCTTCTGCCTGATGGCTCTTCTGTACAAATGAACGCCTCTTCTTTTCTGAGATATCCGGAAAATTTTGGGAAAAAAAGTAGAGAGGTCTATTTAGACGGAGAGGCATTTTTCGATATCATTGGCGATGAGCGACGACCCTTTACCGTTCATACTGAGCACCAGGCGATCAAAGTCCTGGGTACGCGGTTCAATGTACTTGGTTATTCCTCCGATTCGTATGCTGTCACCACCCTGGTTACGGGAAAGATAAAACTCGAACT
>Ga0209347_1004056_pt1 | contig 15848 bp, 12 predicted proteins | sample AutmiccommuBRH23_FD_187382 | JGI IMG/M metagenome (GOLD analysis project Ga0209347, IMG submission 187382) | Deep subsurface microbial communities from Mt. Terri, Switzerland - Autotrophic microbial communities BRH/23 (SPAdes) (version 2) | ecosystem: Environmental > Aquatic > Deep subsurface >...
GTAATTCCTGGACCAGGCGCATTCCGGATAGCCTTCACAGGCCAGAAACGGCCCGTTTTTGCCGACCTTGATCCGGATTTCCCGATCGCATTGCGGGCACTTGATCCCGGTGGGCGTCCCGACCCCCTTGATGCTCAGCATCTGCTCGGCGGCGGCAAGCACCCGGTTTTCAAAGACATCGTAAAAACGGTTTAATAGATCATTCGGATCCATATTCGCCGATTCGACATGGTCCAAGTCATCTTCCATCCGGGCGGTGAAATCGACATTGAGGATGTCCGGAAAATTCTCCACCAGCAAGTCGGTGATGATAAAGCCGAGTTCGTTCGGCTTGAAGGAGCCCTTGATCAGCTCCACATATCCTTTTTCCCGGATGGTCGACAGAATGGTCGCATAAGTACTGGGGCGCCCGATGCCGTTTTCTTCGAGTTCCTTGACCAGGGTCGCTTCCGTGAACCGGGGAGGCGGTGTGGTAAAATGCTGTTTGGGATCGAGGGAGAGGAGTTTCAACATTTCATTTTCGGCAAGCTCGGGAAGAAGTTCCTTCCCTTCGTCGCTTGCTGCCTGGTCGGTGTCATCCGCCGACTGGTAGAGGGCCAGGAAACCGGGAAATTTTATCGTGGAACCGGTCGCCGAAAGCTGGTATTCCCCGGCGCGAATCAGGATCGTTTTCTGGTCGATCTGGGCCTCGGCCATCTGGGATGCCATGAACCGCTGCCAGATCATCCGGTAGAGCGCCAGCTGGTCTTTCGAGAGATAGGCGGCGACCTTATCCGGCGTATGGTAGACCGAGGTCGGCCGGATGGCTTCATGGGCATCCTGGGTCCGGTTCTTGTTCTTGAAGTACCGGGGTTTGTCCAGGGCGTAATCGGCCCCCCGGGATTCCCGGATCAGCTTCTGTGCTTCTTCGGCGGCTTCGGCGGCGATTCGGGTGGAGTCGGTCCGCATGTAAGTGATCAGCCCCACGGTTTCACCGCCGAGATCAATGCCTTCATAGAGCTGCTGGGCGACGGCCATGGCTTTTTTGGCAGTAAATTTAAGTTTGCGGATGGCTTCCTGCTGCAGCTTGCTGGTGGTAAATGGCGGGTAAGGCCGGCGACGAACCGTTTTCCGGGTGATCTTATCAACGATATAATCGGCCCCTGAAAGCGACTTATGAATCGATGCAGCGGTTTCGCCGGCAGGAATCGAAAGTTTCCGCTCCCCTTTCCGGGTCAACTTGGCGGAAAAGACCGGCGGTTGCCCGCCTTCGAGGCTGGCTGTAATCGACCAGTATTCCTCCGGCTCAAAGGCATAGATGGCCCGCTCGCGCTCGCAGATCATGCGGACGGCCACGGATTGCACCCGGCCGGCACTCAGCCCGTACTTGACCTTTTTCCATAGGATGGGAGAAATCTGGTAGCCGACCAGGCGATCCAGTATCCGGCGGGTCTGCTGAGCCTTGTACCGGTTCTCGTTCAGGGGCTCGGGATGAGACAGGGCCTCGGACACGGCTTTTTTGGTGAGTTCATGAAACAGGACCCGGTGAAATCGGCGTCCCTTTTTCTTGAGCACCTCGGAGGTATGCCAGGCGATTGCCTCCCCTTCACGATCCGGGTCAGGGGCCAGGAACACGTCATCCGTATCACCGGCGGCGTCCTTGAGCGCCTTTATCACCTTCTGCTTTCCTGGGATGGTCACGTAATTCGGCTCAAAACCATTTCCGATATTGATCCCGATTTCTTTTTGGGGCAGATCCTTGATATGCCCGACCGTCGAGGCGACGTTGTATTGATCGCCCAGATATTTCTTGATGGTTTTGACTTTCGTGGGAGATTCCACGATAACGAGCGGTTTGGACACGATTTACTCTCCGCTGATACAAAAATATTTGCCGGGCATCTGACAGATGATGCCTTTAAGCTCCAGTTTCAGTAGAACTGCTGAAAGGCTTGCCGTATCCTTTGATAATCGCCGGGACAACTCGTCGATATGCACCGGGTACGGATCAAGCGAATAATATACGTCTGATTCATCTGAAGTCAAATCCGTACGAGACGGCCGGTTACCGCTTCCGGTGAGGGAACTTTCCCGCACGGTTGGCTCGGGATGTATCATATGGGTCAACTCTTCGAGGATATCGTCAACTTTTTCGACCAGCTTGGCGCCGTGCTTCAAAAGATTGTGCGCCCCGGTGCTCTTGCAGGAATTGATGTTGCCAGGAACGGCAAAGACCTCCCTTCCCTGATCGGCCGCGAGTTTTGCCGTGATCAGGGAACCGCTTTTCTGGGCAGCTTCAACCACGATTGTCCCCAGGGTCATCCCGGAGATAATCCGGTTCCTTGCCGGAAAATTAAAGGAATTCGGTGGTTCGGATATGGGGAGTTCGGAGACGATCGTTCCGGACCGGGCGATATCGGAATACAATTTCCTGTTTTCAGGCGGATAGATAACGGAAAGACCGCTGCCGAGAACGGCAATGGTTTTCCCCCCGGCGGAAAGCGCCCCCTGATGGGCCGCTGTATCGATCCCCCGGGCCATACCACTGACGATGACAAACCCGATTGCTGCAAGATCGGCGCTCAGTCTTTGCGCCATGGTGATCCCGTAACGGGTGGGATTCCGGGAGCCGACCACGGCAACTGCAGGGAGCGGGTCGATGGATTGACCATTAGCATACAGGTACGGCGGCGGATCATGTATTTCAAGAAGCAACGGCGGATACTCGGGATGATTCTGGGTAATGAGCCGAAACCCCTTCTCTTCAAGTAAAGCGACTTCCTTTCGCACCCGATCGGTAACCCGGCAAGCAAGGACGATGTCGGCCAGTTTTTCGGAAATTCCCTCCACCAGAAGCAGCCGGCCGCGCGGTGCGCGGATGGCATGGGCGGGATCGCCGAAATTCCGGATCAGCCGGGTAAATATCCGATTCCCGATTCCAGGCGCCTGCTTCAGGGCTACCCACGGGTACAGATCCGCTTTATCGACCATCAGGTGCCATAATAATCAATTTACTCAATGGCAGGACAGTAGCGCGCGTGCACAGCTTTTTCAGATTTTTGCCACTTTCCTCATCCGGCGGCAGGGACCGCGGCCGGTTCCCCCGAAGACGGTTCGCCGCTTTCGATCAGCAACAGCATGGGGCTTGCCACGTAAATAGAGGAATAGGTTCCGATGACGATGCCGACGATCATGGTAAAGGCGAAATCATGGATAATATCGCCGCCCAGGAAAAACAGGGAGATGAGAACGATCAATGTGGTCCCGGCGGTCAACAGGGTCCGGCTCAGCGTTTCATTGATGCTCCGGTTGATATTGAGATCGAGCGGCCGCCGTGAATATCGCCGGAGGTTCTCCCGGATCCGGTCGAACACGATTATGGTATCGTTTAAGGAGTAGCCGATGATGGTCAGGAGCGCGGCCACGATGGGAAGAGAAAATTCCTTGCCGAGAAAAGTGAAAATCCCGACGGTGATGATCACATCATGAATCAGGGCTACAATGGCTCCCATGGCATACCGCAGGCGCAATTGCCAGAAGAGGAACAAGGTGACGATCAGGGCCGCCAGAATAAGGATCGGAATGCTCATGTTGAACAGGGAAAAAAAATAGACCACACCGATCAGGGCCGCGGCCATAACGCCGCTGACCACCCATTTCATTTCGAACCGGCCGGAAATGTAAATTGTAATCAGGAGCAGGGAATAAAAAACTGCGAATAATGCCTTCTCGCGCAGGGTTTCACCGACCTGGGGGCCAACCATTTCAATCCGGCGGATCTCTGCTTCCGCCCCGGTCGCATCCGAAAGCGCCCGGGTCATCCTGCCGGAGAAATTCTCATCGGTCATCAGGGATTCATTGGTCCGGATAAGGTACTCGTTCTGGGTTTCCACACCGAATCTCTGGACCGCCGCACCTTTCAGGTTCATAACACCGAAACCTTCCTTGATGCGGTTGACCTCCACGGCTTTGTTGAACTTGACCTGGATAACGGTCCCGCCTGCAAAATCGACCCCGTATTCCGGGCCCCTGTTAACCACCAGCATCAGAATGCTGCATAGAATCAGGATGGATGAAAATATATACGCGATTCGCCGTTTGCCGATAAAATCGAGATCAATTCCGGGTTTGATAATCTCCATCGAACTGATTCCTTATATACTTAAGGTTTTCATGCGTCGAACATCGTACATATACTCAAAGATCATGCGACAGACAAATAGTGCGGTAAACAGGCTCGCCAGCACGCCCAGGCTGAGGGTCACCGCAAACCCCTTTACCGGTCCGGTTCCGAACTGGAACAGCACAAGCGCAGCAATCAGTGTGGTCACGTTAGCGTCCATGACCGTGATCGTCCCCCGCTCGAAGCCAGCGGCAATGGCGCCCGACGGCGTTTTGCCCAACCGGCGTTCCTCCCGGATTCTTTCGAATATGATGACGTTGGCATCCACTGCCATGCCGATGGTCAAAATAATACCGGCGATTCCGGGCATGGTCAGCGTGGCTTGGAAAACGGCAAGGCCGGCGGCAATGAGCAGGATGTTCAAAACCAGAGCAAAATTGGCGACCATGCCGGCAACCTGGTAATAGACCGCCATGAAGAGGATCACCAGAAGACCCCCGACGATCATGGAAAACAGCCCCTTCTGAATCGAATCCCGACCCAGGGACGGTCCCACGGTCCGTTCCTCGATAATGTCGACGGGGGCCGGGAGCGCGCCCGCGCGCAGGATAATCGCCAGGTCATGGGCTTCCTGCATGGTGAAACTGCCGGTAATCCGGGCGGTGCCGCCCGGGATCTTTTCCTGGATCACCGGCGCGGAGTAGACCTTGTTGTCCAAAACGATCGCCAAGCGTTTCCGGATATTATCACCGGTAATCCGTTCGAAGATCTGGGCGCCCTTACGGTCGAAATCGATAGTGACATAGGGTTCATTAAATTGCTGATCGATCTGGATCCGGGCGTCATCCAGGTAAGCGCCGGTCAGAAGGGTTTCTTTCCGCACCAGGTAGGCTTCGGGTTTTTCCACCCCTCCGGCCTGTTCGCTGGCATACAGGACCTGGCTCCCAGGCGGGACATCCCCTTCCACTGCCCGGCCGACGCTATGGTCTTCATCCAGAAGCTTGAACTCGAGTTGGGCGGTTTTGCCGATCAACTCCTTGGCGCGTTTGGTATCGGTGATCCCGGGGAGCTGGATCAGGATGCGATCCTCCCCTTGCAGCCGGATGTCCGGTTCACTGACCCCGAACTGGTCGATCCGGTTGCGAATGGTCTCCAGAGCCTGCTGCACTGCCTGTTTACGTATCTCCACGGTCGACGCATCGGTCAGGCCGAGCGTCACGACGAGATTTCCCTCGTTTTTTTCCGTCGATCGGAGTTCCATGTCCGGATAGTTGTTTTGGATCAGCTTTTCGAGCTTCTCCATATCTTCAAAATTCAACAGGGAAAAACCGATCCCGGTCTTTCCCGCCGACCGGAGTTCCCCATGCCGGATCCGTTCATTGCGAAGAAGCGATCGCAAATCGCTCCGGACCCGCTCGACAGTCCCTTCGACCGCCTTCTCGGTTTGAACCTCCAGAGCGAGGTGCATACCCCCTTGCAGGTCAAGGCCGAGGTTTATTTTCTTGTGGGGCCAGACCGACTCTTTAAAGGTCGGGACGACATACACAATCGCGGCGATGAAGATCGCGACTGTCAAGCCTGCGCGCCAGGTTAACCCTTTCAATGCAGCATCCCTTTCAATTGGATAATGATGTGAGGATCACGAGGGGTTGAAGCGAAAATGATGGCTTCGTAAAACGTCCAATATCCGCGTTGCGCTGCACCCCTCGTCACTTCACGTACGACAAGGTACGCTGCATTCTCGTGATTTGCGGCGCCTTGATCTTGAACGTTTTACTTTGCCATCCCAGAACCGACTTTTTACGGGACCATCAACTATTCACATCAAAAAATGGTTTTTACATTTACCATCATCGTTTTTTTGAAATCAAGCCTTCTTGTTATTTTTTTTTCTCCACGGTGCCACCCGGTTCATTCAATGCGGCAATGCTGGGCCGGGAAACCTTGATCCGGACCTTTTCGGCGATTTCAATGGTGGCCGTGCTCTCATCCAGCCCGGTGATCACGCCGTAGATGCCGCCGTTGGTGATGACCCGATCCCCTTTTTTCAGATTTGAGATCATCTCCTGATGGGTTTTCGCCTTTTTTTGCTGGGGGCGAATCAGCAGGAAATAAAAAATCACGAACATGAGGATGATCGGCACAAAAGCGGCAAATCCGCCGCCTTCTCCCCCCTGCCCGGTTTGTCCCATGGCATATGCGATATCGATCAAAACTCTACCTCCTTTTTAAAGTCAAAAATGAAAGGGCAAACCGCCCAACTCAAATTAATCCGTTTCCATATCCATAATTGTTCAATGAGCCAAATACTTCGGCTACTCATGCACAATCCGGCTGTCGCCCGGCATCAGGGTCGGGTCGGATTCAATGGTCACGGCGATTGTGCGCCGCATCTCAAGATCCAATATTTCCTTCTTTTTCCGGTTCAACAAGTAGGTCGCAATTTCCGGGGGAACATACCCCTTGACGTTTCCGGCGCCGTTTTTCATGGTTTCCACCCGAAGCCGCCTTAAAAAGTTAAGGCCAAGCGATTCAACCGATTGGGTGACACCCTTCCCCTGGCAGTACCTGCAGGGTTCAAAATTGATTGACCGGATTGACGGGCGAATCCGCTGGCGTGACATCTCCAGCAGCCCGAACTGGGAAATCCGGCCAATCTTGGTGCGGGCCTTGTCGTCCTTGAGGTGGTTCTTGATCGTCTTTTCCACATTAAGCTTGTGTTTCGCATCCCGCATGTCGATAAAATCAATGACAATCAGCCCACCGAAATCCCGGAGCCGAAGCTGTCGGGCGATCTCTTCCGCCGCTTCCACATTGGTGACAAAAGCGGTTTCTTCGATGGAACTTTTCTGGGTGGCCTTTCCTGAATTGACGTCAATGGAGACCAGCGCTTCGGTCTGCTCGATGACAATGGACCCTCCGGATTTGAGTTTCACCCGGTTTTCAAAAATCGATGCGATCTGTTCTTCCAACTGGTACTTGGAAAAGATCGGCTTGTCGGACACATGGAGTTTAACAATTTTCTGGTGCTGCGGAGAGATGACCTGAATAAAATCCTTCACCTCCTGGAAGATGGTGGCATCATCGATCAGGATCTCATTGACTTCGGCTGTAAATGAATCCCGGATGGCCCGCAAGGCGATGTTTCGATCCTTGAAAAGAAGGGCTGGGGCCTTTTCGTCCAAAGCCATTTTCTTGATATTTTTCCAAAGCCGCATCAGGTATCGGATATCGCGGGAAATGGTTGTTTTGTTGCATTCCTCGCCGGCGGTGCGGACAATGATCCCATAATCACTTGAGATCTTGAGGTTCTCAAGAATTTCCTTTAACCGCTTCCGTTCCGATTCCTCTGTGATCTTGCGGGAGACCCCCCTGTTCTTGCTCCCGGGCATCAGAACGGCATGCCGGCCAGGGAGCGAGATATAGGTGGTGAGCATGGCCCCTTTTTCCAGCATCGGGTCATTGGTCACCTGGACCAGGAGTTCCTGACCACGCCGGATGATGTTCTTCAGCGTTTGGCCTCCGGACGGATCGTCCTGGAAATAGTCCGGATGGATTTCCTGTTTCTGCAGAAAACCGTTCTTTTCGGCGCCGTAATCGACAAAGCATGCTTGAAGGCTCGGTTCCACGCGAGACACAATCGCCTTGTAAATATTCCCCTGGGTGATTTCCCGGGCCGTTGTTTCGATATTGAAGTCTTCCAGCCGATTGTCCGTGACCTTTGCAATCCTGCATTCTTCCGGATCGACGGCATTGATTATGATTTTGCTCGGCATTGACCGATCCTTTTACTGGGTATGGCCAGTCTACTTTGTTATTATAATCCCGAAAGGGAATCATGTTGAGGAGCAGGCAAACAACCGTTTATCAGATGCCTGATCCGGTTATACCCGTATGCATGGTAAAAAGTCTACCCAAATGCCCGTATCCTGAACCTAAAAGAAGGTATCCCGGATATTCGATCCCCGGATAATCGCCACCTGCGAGAAACCTATGAAGTAAGATCAGGATTTTACGACTGGTTTCGACGTGAATGTTAATAGGCAATTGTCTATGACAAGTCAATCGATTTCTGGGGATTACGGTTCCGGCTATGGACTTGATATTTGTGAAATACTGTGGCAAAAGAGATGTTTTAGTCGCCCGCCCCTGCCGTTCAGGGGATTGCAATCAAACTCCGAAGGGAACGTCAGTCAAATGGACGAACGTTACGATCCGAAATCCATTGAAACCCGGTGGCAATCCGTATGGACGGAAAACCGGCAATTTGCTGTAAAACAAGATCCGAACAGGAAAAAATATTACCTCCTGGAAATGTTCCCGTATCCTTCCGGTCGGATCCATATGGGTCATGTGCGCAATTACACGATCGGCGACGTGGTTGCTCGATACAAACGACTGTGCGGCTATAACGTTCTTCACCCGATGGGATGGGATGCGTTCGGGATGCCCGCGGAAAACGCCGCCATTGCCAACAATACCCATCCGGCCCGGTGGACGTATGCGAATATCGACGCCATGCGTACACAGCTGAAACGGCTCGGTTTCAGCTACGACTGGGACCGGGAGATCGCCACCTGCACGCCGGAATATTACCGGTGGGAGCAATGGCTCTTTATCCGGATGTATGAAAAAGGGATGGTGTACCGGAAAGAATCGTTTGTCAACTGGTGTGATCGCTGCCAGACGGTGCTGGCCAATGAGCAGGTGGAAGCCGGCCTCTGCTGGCGTTGCGGGGAACAGGTCCGCCAGAAAAAACTCTCGCAATGGTTCTTCAAGATCACCGATTATGCCGATGATCTTCTGGCGTATTGTGAGAAACTGCCCGGGTGGCCGGAAAAAGTCACCACCATGCAGCGAAACTGGATCGGAAAAAGCACCGGCGCGGAAATTGATTTTCCGGTCGCCGGTTCCGAAGAGCAAATCAAGGTATTCACCACCCGTCCGGATACGATTTTCGGAGCCACATTCATGTGTCTGGCCCCGGAACACCCGTTGGTTGAAAAACTCGCCGCCGGCACCGGGCAGGAGGAGGCCGTGGCGGAATTCCAGGCACGAATGTCCCGCGAGAGCCATTTAAACCGGGTAATGGACAACTTCGAAAAAGAAGGGGTATTTACCGGGGCATGGTGCCTCAACCCCGTTAACGGACGGCACATCCCGATCTATATCGCCAATTTCGCGCTGATGGAATACGGCACCGGGGCGGTCATGTCCGTCCCGGCGCACGATCAACGGGATTTTGAATTCGCAAAAAAGTACGGTCTCGATATCATTGTGGTGATCGCGCCCGAAGATGCCGACGCTTCCGAGATCGCCCTGACAGAGGCGTATACCGGCGAGGGGTTGATGATCAACTCCGGTCCGTTCGCTGGCTTCAGAAATACGGACGGGAAAGAGGCACTGATCGCCCATTTTGAAAAAGAAAAAATTGGCAAGCGCGCCATCAGTTACCGGTTGCGCGACTGGGGCATTTCACGCCAGCGCTACTGGGGAGCGCCGATTCCGATGATTCATTGTTCGGAATGCGGCATTGTTCCGGTACCGGAATCGGATCTGCCGGTGGTGCTTCCGGAGGATGCCGAACTGCTGGAAGGCGGAAAATCCCCCCTGACGGAACTCGACACCTTCGTGAAAACGACCTGTCCCCGATGCGGCGGTTCGGCCCGGAGGGAAACCGATACCATGGACACCTTTGTCGAGTCGTCCTGGTACTTCGAACGGTACTGCAGTCCCCATTGCGATACGGCCATGTTCGACCGGTCGGCTGTGGATTACTGGATGCCGGTTGACCAGTATATCGGCGGAGTGGAGCATGCGGTCCTGCATTTGCTCTATTCCCGTTACTTCACCCGGGTCCTGAAGGACCTGGGATTGGTCGGTTTCAAGGAACCGTTCACCCGCCTGCTGACCCAGGGGATGGTCTGCAAGGAAACGATTTCCTGTCCGGAACACGGCTTTCTCTATCCCGAGGAAGCGGAAGCCCGGGGCGAGACACAGGTATGCACGAAATGTGGTCAGGAGGCGGTGGTCGGCCGCGTGGAAAAGATGTCCAAATCAAAAAAGAACGTCATTGATCCAAACATGCTGGTGGAGACGTACGGCGCCGACACGGTTCGTCTCTTCTGCCTGTTCGCTGCCCCGCCGGAACGCGACCTGGAATGGAGCGAACAGGGAGTAGACGGCAGTTTCCGGTTTCTGAACCGGGTCTGGCGCCTGGCAGCAAAATGGACAGATGGTTTCAAAACCGCAGCCGCTTTCACGGGGGCACCCGGGGAGCTTTCCGAAACAGCCCGTGCACTATACATCAAGTCCAACCAGACCATTAAAAAAGTGACCGATGATATCGAGGAGCGGTTCCATTTCAACACCGCCATCAGCGCGATCATGGAGCTGATCAATCACATGAACACCCTTGAGCCGGAAACGGCGGATCCTGATACATTCAACGTGATGCGATTTGCCCTATCCTCCGTAGCGGTGCTTCTTTCTCCCGTGGTCCCCCACTTTACCGAGGAACTCTGGGCGGCCATGGGAAATGCCCCGGGAACCTTTTCCGACCAAGCCTGGCCATCTTACCGGAATGATTCCCTGACCGCCGACACGAAAGTAATCGTGGTCCAGGTCAACGGCAAACTCAGGGGCCGGTTTGAAATGGATGCGGACGCAAATGATGCTGCCATCGAGCAACGGGCCCTGTCCGATGAAAATGTTCAGCGGTTCCTTGAGGGTAAGAACATCCGGAAAGTAATCGTGGTGAAAAACAAACTGGTAAATATCGTGATTTGAAAATCGGTTTCAGCGTTGGGGCAATGTAAGTAAGTCAAGGAACCTCAATGAGCTTCCGCCGTCACCCAGCGAAAGCTGGGGTCCAGAAAAGCCCTGGATTCCGGCGTTCGCGGGAATGATGTCTCGACTTTATCGCACGGTAAAAGCTTAACTCAATGACATCGCGGGTTGAGGGGTTTAAAATTGATCCATTCCTTATCATCATGGGGGTTTTCAAACCGGAGCGTGGGAATCCATGCGACTCCGGATAATCAGGTAAATCCTTTATGCAGGAAACTCATGAAGCATCGAAAAATTAAATCGAGCATGCTGCTCATCCTGCTGTGCGCATCTCTTTCCGCCTGCGGTTACAGATTCTCCGGTGGAGAAAAAATACCAGGGGGCATAAACCGGATTGCGGTGGCAGTTCTTGAGAACCGCTCCGGAGAATCCGGGATCGAAGTAACCCTGACCAATGCCATAATTAATGAATTCACACGCAACCGGGTGGCGGATATCACCGGGAGGGAAGAAGCTCAGGCCATATTGAGCGGAGTCATCCGGTCGGCCAACTCGGAGACCATATCGCACAGCTCGGCTTACATTTCCGCGGAGAGCAGGATCATCATCACAGTCGATATGGAACTGGTCACCCCCGGCGGGGATGTTCTCTGGTCGGCAAGGGGAATCGATGCGTCGGAAGATTACCTGATATCAGAAGAAAAAATCCGCACGGAACAGAACAAAAGATCCGCTGTCGTCATCCTCTCCGAGAGGCTGGCGCAGCGGATCTATTATCGTCTAACGGAACAGTTTTGACCTAATTTTAAAAGCTGAACAGGAGCGCCTATGCGGAAGCCCGGTTAAGCCGCTTGGCGAGCCGGGAAATTTTACGGGACGCGGTTTTCCGGTGGAACACGCCTTTTTTGGCCGCCTTGGCGATCAGCGACTGGGCGCTGCGCAGCTGACCGATCGGATCGGCGCTCCCAGTTTCAGCGGCATGGACAGTTTTGATAGCGGTTTTAACCCGGCTTTTCACCATTCGGTTGCGAAGCCGCCGTTTTTCATTCTGGGTAATGCGTTTGATCGCGGATTTGTGATTTGCCAACGGTCTTGCTCCTTTTGATATTCGATCTATGGGTTACTAAAAAGTTTAAGACTTTTTGATAGCGGATCAACACACTTATGTCAAGGGGAAAACCGCCATTTCCCCCCGACCGGTGCACATTTTCACCCAACCGCCCTTTTCAAGTATTAAAAGCATTCTTTATCTGTTATATACCGCTCCGGGCTCAAGTGGCACAGCGCCCCGATTGCGTTATCGATCCTTCTTTCCGGGTGAAAAGTGCACCTTTCATGAACGAGAACAGACGCGTCACAAAGGCCGCCGGAATCATCGGGACGGCCACACTGCTCAGCCGGATCCTCGGGTTTATCCGGGATATGCTTATCGCCTGGTTCTTTGGCGCCGGCCTGATTACGGACGCGTTTTTCGTGGCCTTCCGCATACCGAACCTGTTGCGCCGCCTGTTTGCCGAAGGAACCCTGAGCATTGTTTTTGTCCCGGTCTTCACCGATTATCTTGCCAGGGAAGGACGGGAAGAAGCGTTCCGGATGGCCCGCTCGGCCGTGCGGATGCTTTCGGTGATTCTTGTCATCCTGACGATCGCCGGCATTGCGGGCGCACCCTTGATTGTCAGGGCTATCGCCCCCGGATTTGACGGACCCCATTTCCATACGACCGTACTCCTTACCCGGATCATGTTTCCCTACATGTTCTTCATCTGCCTGGTCGCCCTGGCGATGGGGATATTAAATGTCCTGGGCCATTTTACCGCACCCGCCTTTTCCCCTGTCCTGCTAAACCTTGCCATCATCGGCAGCGTTCTTTTTCTCTCTCCCCGGATGACATCACCGGTTAACGGACTGGCCATCGGGGTTCTTCTGGGCGGCATGCTCCAGCTCGCGCTCCAGATCCCCTTCATGATTCGCAAGGGGTTCTATTTCTGGCAGAGCGCCCGTATTTACCATCCGGGCCTGAAAAGGATCGGTAAATTGATGGGACCCGCGGTCCTCGGAGCCGCTGCCTACCAGATCAATATCCTTGTCAGTACCCTGCTCGCCTCGATGCTGCCGGAGGGGAGCGTTTCCTATCTTTATTATGCGGACCGCCTGATACAGTTTCCCCTTGGTCTTTTTGCAATAAGTACATCGGTTGCCGTGTTGCCGAGCCTTTCCCGGCAGGCGGCAGCCCGCGATTTCAAAGGCCTTGGCGATACATTTGCCTTTTCCATTGGAATGATCTCTTTTATTACCCTCCCTTCAATGATCGGCCTTATTGTCCTGCGGGAACCGATCGTGGCGGTAATATTCGGCCGGGGTGCCTTTGGCGCGGAAGACATCCGCATGACCGCCCATGCATTATTATTTTATGGGGTTGGCTTGTGGGCGTTCTCCGCCGTTCGGATCGTAGTGGCCGCGTTTTATGCTATTCAGGATACCCGCACCCCCGTGAGAGCGGCCAATATCTCCATTGCCGCCAATGTTGTGCTGGGAATGGCACTAATGGGTCCATTGGGGCATGGGGGCCTGGCCCTGGCCACGTCGATCGCATCCCTGATCAATCTCGGACTCCTTTCCCTGGCCCTCCGTCGGAAGCTCGGGATATTCCCATGGAAAAAGATCGTTGTATCAATTAGTAAATCTATGATAAGTTCCCTGATTATGGGTGTATTCCTGCTCTGGTGGATTCACCGGATTCCCTCGATCGGGTGCGGGATGACTCCAGATTTAATTTTCCACGTAATTTACGCCATTATCGTAGGCATTGTCATTTACAGTATGTCAGCGCTGGTGTTGCAGCGGAATGAATTCAAAGCGGTTATCGCCCTGGTGAACAGACATTGAGCAGCAAAATAGCAATATACCTGTCCAGACTTTTTTTAGTTGGCGTCGCAATCCTGCTCGTACTCAACATCGGCCGGATATTGTTCGGGGAGAACGGACTCTACGAATTGCAGCGAATGCGCCTCGAACTGTCGACCCTGAAGGATAAGAACAACCGGCTTGAAAGTGAGAATAATGCACTTTTCCAGACAATTGACCGGCTGAAGAACGATCCTGCCTACATCGAGCATATCGCCCGGCAGGAACTCCAAATGATCGCCAGGGATGAAATCGTTTTCAAATTCCAGGATGCGGGGATCGATTCCGGCTTGGGGGATGCAGCCAATAAGCCGGCAGGAACTCCGCAAAAAGATGAAGTGGTAATAGAGGGGGAGTTCGGGATCGTCGAAGAAACGCTTACGGAATGATTTATCAGACCTGAACCGCCCGATCGAAAACGATGACGTCCTTAGGAGATTTCCGGACCCGGGCAGCCGCGATATGCGGATCATGGGCAAAACAGAGCACCCAACTCTCCCGGGCGGCACGATCAAGCAGACGGCCTTTTTCCTCCAGCAGGAGCAACGGCTCATTATCGTAGGCCATGTGCCATGGCAGTGGGATATGCGCCGCGGTGGGGATCATGTCGCCACAGAAGAACAGGGCGCCTGAAGAATCATGGATGGCCGGATGAAGGTGCCCCCGTGTATGGCCGTGGCTGACCATCAGGTCGATACCGTCAAATAAATTCAGGATCGGACCGTCGACCAGGCGCAGACGGCCAGAGGATTCCAGGGGGATGAAATTTTCCCGCAGGTAACTCGACCGGTCCCGGACGGACGGCCGTAAGGCCATATCCCATTGTTCCCGGTGAATGTAGTAAACCGCGCGGGGGAAGGTGGGAACGGAGTTCCCCGTTTCATTCGCGGTTGCCCCGCCGGTATGATCAAAATGGAGATGGGAAAGAATTACATCGGTGATCTCATCGGGTGAGACGCCGGCATCCGCCAGACGACTGACAAAACTCCCGGTCTCCTCGATATCGTAGATCCGGCGCATTTTCTGCGGCAGCTTGTCCCCGATACCCGCATCCACCAGGATGACCCTCTCCTTCCCCCGGATCACCAGAGAACGGCAGACCATTTCAATGCGGTTTTTCCCGTCGGCCGGCATCTTCTTTTCCCAAAGCGGCTTGGGGACAACCCCGAACATCGCCCCCCCGTCGAGCAGGAACCGGTTCAGTACAATCGACCGGCAATCATAATCACCAAAACGCATGGTCCAATCCGATACGATCAACAATTTGCTTCTTAAGCGGTTGAGATGGCAAGGTAAAAAATCCAGGAAACGCAAAATCCCGGGGAATGCATCGTCCTTAATTGTACGTGAAATGACGAGGGATGCAGCGCAATGCAGATTTTGGACTTTTTACGACACCATCACTTCTGGCGAAGGGATTTAAGAATATCGCGCACCGACTCGGGGCGATCTTCCTTCTGAAGATATTTGACTACTTTCAGCACAGTCTTCCCGATCACCGGAATTTTCCAGATATACGGCAGAGTGATTCCAAAATCGACCAGGATCGATTCCCCCGCACGAATTTCCTTGTCATCGACGGCCCGGGTATCACTGTCGGAAATCAGGGCATCGATTGCAAACCGCACCCGCAGCCCCGAGCGGGAAACGGGCTTCGGGTCGGCTTTAACCCCGATATTACCGGGCGGATTCTCCTTGTCGAGTTTGTCCACCAGATCAAACGCGTCTTCCACTTTTTTCCGGTGACGTTCCGCTGCAGTCGCTTTCCCGGTTCCCGGTGTTCCCTCAGTTTGCGGCCCGGCCATATATTTCCTCCCATGTTTCAATTATGGTGTGAGAAATGGTTTCAATATCCTCGATGGCCCTGTCTGCCTGCTGTTTCATCTTCCGATTCGTACTCACCATATAGGCGAATTCGTTCAAGTTCAGCCCCTTACGATTGAAATTTTCATAAATCGTCCGGCTGGGAAATACCGTCTTGAGGCACGCCACATAGGGCGGAAGAATATCCGTAAAATAGTCGAAACAACGCTCCGGATTGGTCAGGGGGTGG